>JAEEGL011933342.1_pt1 | contig 34902 bp, 78 predicted proteins | sample 9134231 | NCBI WGS metagenome assembly JAEEGL01 (sample SAMN16246548, study PRJNA631951) | gut metagenome | biome: gut microbiome; feature: rumen; material: fiber-attached | host: Bos | place: Iran: Karaj | collected 2018-10
CAGCGATATTTATTATCTTTGTGATATGAAAGCGAAGAAAACAATAACCGAAAAGGATTACATCAATGGCGTGAAGAAAGCCAATAGGGAACTTGAAATTGCGATGTTCGGCAAGCAGGTTTCTATGCGTGGTGCGGTGTCGCATAAGTCGAAGAAGGACTACAACCGCCAGCAGTACAAGAAAATTGAGTGGTAATAGGAACGAAAATGGCTCAGGTAATAGACAAGGAAGAACTCCTGAAATGGCTCGAAAAGAAGAAGAACCAACGGCTCAGGACGATGCAGAAATCCCAGTACGATTGGGAATACTATAGGGACGACGGTATGGCGGCAGCCTATCAGGTCGTCATCGACAAACTCAAATCCCTGTGACCATCAGGGCTGCCCCGCCTGCGCCACACCACCGGTCTGTTCGGAAAAAAGCCGTATCTTTGTAATGTAATCAAAAAGGAACAAGAAATGAAAGAGAGAATCGCAATAGACATTTTGAGAGGAACCACCATCATCGCCCTCATAGCCCTTGGAATCCATTGGGGCATAATGGGAATAGTTCCGATAACCATCGGAATCCTGTGGGCAACGGAAAGCAAGTGGTAAAATAATAAGTAAGGTAGGGAACTCTAAGCAAACTCCGTAACCAAGAGTAAACATAAGCCCCCAGTTACTGGCCAGAACTGCCAACCGGACGAATGAGCCGACAAAGGGGAAAGTTAGGAGGGAACGGAACATCTTCCCAAAGGGAGGAACAAGGGATACCCGGGACATTGAATAAACCCGGATAGGTGTACGCCTGGCAAGCCGAAGCTGAATATCCGCACCGCCAAGTGAATAAGGATTATTTATTTTTATTGATTTTATTAAGATTGGGAACTCTTCCAGTCCCTGGCCCGCCAAGAGTAGACAAAGAAGTTAGGAGGCATTCCGGGGCACACCCCCTGGGGATTATCGTGAATCCCTGGGGGTTTTCTTTATATAGTACTCGAATGAGCACCGTTGGGGCTGCCCCTCTTGCGCCACACGCACCGGTGATTCAAAACCTTTCATTATCTTTGTAAAAACGAAAGAGATATGACCGCAAACGAAAGAGCAAAGGCAAAACTTGACAAGTATTTGGAGTGGGTGCGGAAGAAAAATCCGGTCTACGGGGAGAAGGAGTGGAGGGACGAATGCCTCGCTGACTTCAAGGAGAGAAACAAGGAAGAACTCGAAAAACTCATCAAGCGAGCGGAAAACCACGAAATCTTGTTTTGCGCCGATGGCTGGACGGGTAGCAGCGACGCACCATTCATTATGACCTTCGACTTTGAGATTGCGTTCGATTACGCTTTCGCTTACGGGATACGGAACGGACACCCCAACCTCGCCCGCATCGAATACTACGAAATCGGTGGCGACAATCATTATGGTCGTCCCATAGAACTTGACTACATTGGTCTTAAAGACTGATGTATTCGGGCTGCCCCGCCAGCGCCAGTTCTCCGGTCGGTTCCGGATTATTCCTTATATTTGTAATGTTAACGAAAAAGGAAAAGAGATATGATGAATTACAACTCCGTGGTTGAGACCCTTGTCAGGGCTGGATACAAGAACACCAACAAGTGCCACTTCGAGGGCGTGACCTATCACGACTTCACAAGGAATGGGACAACCGTATCCCTGGTGATTGACGAGCTCACCGGGGCGGTCACCAAGGCGGAGGTCACAAAGCCCAGGTGGAGTGATGAGTCCCGGAGGTATGTTCCGGTGAAGGAAGTTGTCTATGGGTTGCAAGACTTAAAGGACAGGTTTGCGCCGAGGACACCGATAACCTTATAATTTTCACTATCTTTGTACTACGAAAGAAGAAGAAATCACTATGAAAAAAGAAGAAATCAAGAAGATTGAGGAGACCCTCAACGGAATGACATTCGTCAAAGATGTTGATGATGTCGAGGAATATCTGAAAACCCTTGGGGAAGTGCATTACTGCGATGAGGGGATTGATGATGGGATTGACGATGAGGACTGCGAGGACGAGTACCTTATGTACTGCTCTTACGACCTTGATGACCTGCACATTATTCTCTACTACGGAAACAACTCTTATCTTTTTACCGCATTTGAGATTTATGATTGAGATGAACGGACAGACCAAAGTGTACCGATGGTACAAGGAGCGTTATTCCCACGATGAGTGGGGCAACGATATGATGAACAAGGGTATCACTTTTCAAGATGTCTTTGAGTGTCTGCAAGTCGGTGGCGATATTTACGCCTTGCTCGGGGCTGGGGATAGTGTTGTTCGTGAAAGGGTGTTTGAAGCCCTTGCCACGATGATGGGGTGCGATTATGAGCATATCTACTACCAATGGCTTAACCACGGCAAGAAACCCCTCGGGAATAGGTTGGTTTTCGATATGTCGGGAATAAGGTTCAAGAACGATTAAAGGGAAAGTTGAAAGCAGGAGAAGGCTTGACCTGCGCAAAGGACGGATAAGGATAAGCAAGCCCCGAAAAGGTTGTGGATACGGCGAGAAGTTCCAGCCGAGAGCCGTTGGAAAAGACTGGACACCGAAGTAGGGATACAATTCAAACACCGTCACCCCTTTACTATACGGAAACGGTAGCATAGACAGTTAGTGCCGATTCATAAGCGAATGACGGTGGTGCAACTCCACCCCGTTTCCCCAATCCCCCGACCGGTGAGGTTTGGGGGATTTCGGGCAGCCCCGCCTGCGCCAGCCCTCAAGCCAACCCCGGATTTTTCACTATCTTTGTATTGTTAAACAAAAGCGATTATGGTCAAGCATTACAACACCAAGTATTTCACCGCAAAGGTCAATGGCGAGGAACTCGAATTTGCCTGCTACACCACCTACACTCGAGTCGGTTTCTGCCACACCGCCCACCTTATGGGCTGGAAGTATGATACCACTGATTCCAAGCAGACCTATTACAACCGCACTTGGGAGAGGTTCGACTACGAAACCGTCCTCAAGAGAGCGATTGACAAACTCCCCACTGATGTCCGTCAGCAGGTCTATGACCAAATCATTGAGGGCAAGGCGGCTGAAGAGGAGAAAAGGGCTGAAGATATGTTCAACTCCTTCAAAACCCTCCACGATGGCTTGAGCGATGAGAACAAGGAACGGCTCGCAAATAGCGGTATCGAAATCCACTCGGAGAGCGATGCTCGAGGCGTTATGGGGCTGATGGCTCTTATGTCACTGACGCAGAAATAAGTTTGACGCGGGATTTACTATTTATAAGGAAAGAACGGAGCGGTTCACCGAAACGAACCAACTCGGCATCGTCTAGTGGTGCAGGACACTTAGCCGAAGGGCACGTGGAGACGGGGGTTCGATTCCCCCTGCCGAGCAACGAAAAAAAATGAAGGTGGGGAGGAATCGGGGCTGCCCCGCCAGCGCCAGGCTTCTATCTATTTCCGGGGAAAGTGCTATCTTTGTATTGTTATCAAAAACAAAGAGTTATGAATTGGAAAGGATTTCACAGACCCGATGAGATTGACACCTCCAGATACTGCGAGGAAGATGAGATTAACGCCCCAAAGTACTCCGGGGAAGAAACCTACACCGTATGGGTGGGCGGCAGCGAGGTGAATGACCACCTGCTAACAAAAGACCAAGCCGAAAGATTGGCAAAATGCTATATCGCTGACGGCTATGATGATGTGCAAATTGAAGAACTGAAGGCGGAGTAGCTGACCGCGCCCGAACCCTTGAGGGAAGAAAACGATAGGGGCTTGGCCGACCGGGGCAATCGGGTCGGAGGATACCAGGGGCTCCAGGGCTTCCTGGTTTCTTTTTATCCCCAGGGGAGGAATCGGGGCTGCCCCGCCTGCGCCAGACCCGCTGATGTCTTAAAGGTTTTGCCTATCTTTGTACTGTAATCAAAATCCAACACAAAATGAGAAAATTCGAACCTGTCACAAAGCCCATTGAGGGCGACTTCTATTCAATCCTTGAAGATATGGGCGTCAAGTATATCCATATCAACGGATACACCTACGAGTCAAGCAACTACGATTATAAGAGTGAGAAGAACCCCGATGGCATCTATTGGGCTAACTTGGAGGTTTCTTGGTTTATCTTCCCCCTTTCCGAGTTCCTCGCCAATCTCAAAGAGAACGAGAATTTTGTCGATGATACCTACTGCGATTTGAACCAGTATCAGGACGACCTGACCGAGGAGGAAATGACCAATACCATCAACCAGTATTTTGACGGACACGGGGCTGACGCGTATCTTTCCTTCGGGGAACTCACTATGGACACACCTTGCGGAAATTATATCAATTAGGATATGGCAAAGTACGAATATAGACACGGGGAGCGTCGCTACTACCACGGGAACATAATATGGTATGACGCTGACAAGACGGACGGGCTGCATTGGTATGTGAGTCTCTGTATAACCCTTGCGGATTCCCAGGGCTGGGGAAGGCGTACCCAAATCCATAAAGTTTATTTCAAGACGATAGCCGCGGCAAAGCGATATATTGACGAGTTTTAACCCCGACCCGTTTCGGGGGCAGCCCCGGCTGCGCCAGGTCTCCGGTCGGTTATGGATTTTTTGCTATCTTTGTAATGTTAAAAGGAAATGATATGGATACTTTCAGCCAACTTATCTCGCTTGTCAAGGACGGAATGAGAATTCCCCTCACGAAGAAGAAGTGCGTTCAATTTGATGATTTTCTCATTTTCAACGCCCACCGCAGGAAGCAGGTGATAACTATCCACACCGATGACCCATTTTGGATTGACTTTGATGGGGACGAGCCTATGCTTCTTGAAAATACCCCTTGGCTCTTTCAATGTACCTTGTTGAAAAATATCAAGGAAGGAAATTACGAGATTTAAGCGCCGAGGATTTTCTGAATTAAAAAAAAGTTTGTATATTTGCAATACAATGAGAGAGGGGAACACCCCCAAGACCGAATGGGATTGCGGTCGTTTTTCAATCCCGAACCAAATCGCTTGCTACAATGACTTACAAAAGCACCGATTCAAAGGACACCCTCCTTGCCAATATCGCGAGAAACAAGATGCACAAGGGTGTCGTCCGCATCAAGTTTATCAAGGCTGACGGAACTCTCCGCACCGCTATCGCTACCACCTCTGACGGGGTTGTCGGCACTCAGACAAAGAGCGGTCGCTACGAGTACGACAAGAACCACACGCCTTTCTTTGACCTCAATCTTGGTCGTTGGCGTTCGTTCTGCAACGACCGTCTGCTCTCGGTGGAAACCCTCGGGGACTATCGTGATGAGGACTAACTAACTCGCTCTCGCATTAAACCGCTCCCACGAAAGTTAAACGCAGTGATATATGACCCCATATCTGTATCCAGCCTTGAGAACTTTCTTGGGGGGCGGTTTTTTGTTTACCCCTCCGGCAGTCGGGGCAGCCCCGCTTGCGCCAGACCTCCGGTCACTTCGTTATTTTTTCGTACCTTTGTCATATGAAAGGAAGGAACCTTTGGAAATATCTCCCCAAGAAAGAGAATTACTCCAAATTGTTTAACGAGGACGATAGGGCGAAATTGGAGTACCACCGCAATTCTGATTTTCGTGACTTCGTTGAGAATTGGGACAAGGACAACCCCAATCTTCTCGGTTGGACACTCACTGATTTTTACAAGGCGTACACAACAAAAGAACCAACACTTTTCTAAAAAACAAAGAGTATGAAAGAGTTTATCGTTACCATTGACCGCACCATTAACCAAGTCCGCGTCATCACCATCAAAGCCGAAAACGAGGAACAAGCCCGAGATGCGGCTATTGACATCGCATCGAAGAACGAGGGCTGGGAGGGTACCGAGTATGACACCAATTACAAAGTCCGTATGACGGAGGTGCCGAACTACTACATTGACAAGTACGGCAACCCCTACGACAGCGAGGACGATAAAGCTTGCTGGCCCGCAGGTGGTGGTCTGCACAAGGACTGCGAATTCAACGCAGATGCCCTTTACGCCTATTACACCATCAAGGACAGGGATAAGATATATGACTATCTTACCTCCAAAGGTTTCTTCCTCATTCAATGCCACAATGATTTTCAGAGGTGGATAAAGGGCAACACCGAAATAACCTACGAGTGCTACGACATGGGCAAACACCTTTGGGGATATATGCACACCGAACTCATTGACATTGACTAATCCAACCCCCTCCCCCAGGGGGACTTGGGGCAGCCCGGCTTGCGCCAGACCTGCCGGTCTTTCCCGAAAAACCCCTATCTTTGTAATGTAATCAAACGAGAGATATGAACAGAGAACAAATTTTAGACGCCTTTCGCTCGCTCGCTATGTCCCAGGGATTTTACGGACGACTGCTTGAGCAGATTAACTCCGTTGACGAGGAAACTCGTGAAGCCTTCCTTTCAGACCTTGAAAGCCGTAACTTCAAGGATGCCGTTGACCTCGTGATGTGGATTGAGGGATAAAGCGCCAAGTCTGGAAAGAACCCGAATAAAAGTATTATATTTGTATCGTAATCAAAAAACAAGAAAAGATATGGAGATTTTCAACCACAACATCAACGCCATCGCGACCCTTTGCACCATTTTCGTCAGCTGCTTCCACCTCGGGGACGATGACGAGATTATCAACGCCACCAATCAGGCTATCCTGCACTCCGTCAATGAGTGGTACAAGACCAACAAGGACAGGGAGTTCAACATTATGACCGATAAGGTCGATTCCGAAGCCATCAAGTTTGCGGGACTGATGCTCCTCAAAATCAGGGAGCTTGCTGACGCCACCGCCAAGTTGATGAGATTTGATGACTAAAAAAAAACAAGCATATGAAAGGAAATTTCACAATCCCTGAAATTGGCTACATCACAGCCAACCTCGCACCCGAGATGGTGGTGCGTGTCAACAAGAACGGAAACATCGCAATCCGCCACAAGAGCAACGCCCCAGTCCAGTTTGTGGTTTACCGCCACGATAGGGGTCTTGTCCTCCGCAGAAGGATTGACACCGATTCCCCCTATGGCGTGGGTCACGAGATGAACAACAACAAGCCGTTCCTCTCCGTTGTGGACCTCGTGCAGTATTTCAAGTCCTATATGGCGAAATATCCGCAGAACATCGTCAAGGCGTTCAAGTAGTCCTCAAACGAGTACCAATCCCCCTCCCCGACCAACGGGCAAGGGGGATTTACTTTATTATCCCCGGAGCGGATTCGGGGCTGCCCCGCTTGCGCCAGGTCTCCGGGGAACTCCGAGATTTTCCCTATATTTGTAGTGTTAAAGAAAAAGCGAAAGATTATGATTAAAGAGGATTATGTTGGCTATGAAACCGCCAAACTCCTGAAGGAGAAGGGGTTTGACGAATATTGTAGAACCATATACAATGCAGGTGTATTTTGCTCTATAGCATCTTTGGATTGTCGATGGAACGAAGGATATGGAGAACTAATCGAAGAAAAACAAAATTCCGATTTCGGCATTTATGATAATGCAATATCTGCTCCGACCCTCCAAATGGTGATGAAGTGGTTGCGAGAAGAGCATAAAATTGAGATAAGAGTCATTTATGATAATGAGAAACTTTGTTGGTATGGAGCGTGTAATCCAATGAATGAGCCCTCTCAAATTCTTCTTGGTTCTGGTCGCAAATGTAAATCATACGAGGAAGCCGCTGAAGCGGGTATTCGGTATTGTCTTGAAAATTTGATTGAGGCTTAACACCCCCTAACCGGGGCAGCCCCGCCTGCGCCACCCCTCCGGTCAGGTCGTGGAAAAGTGTTAACTTTGTAATGTAATAAAAAACAAGAAGTTATGCTGACACAATCTCATTTTCTTACCCACGAGGGGCTTTCAGACCTACTTTCAGTCGCCACCTATGGAAATGTGTGGCCCGTTGTCAAAGCATACAAAAGCGATGCCGAAAAAGGCTTGTTCAATGATTGCGAGTGCCGAGAGGACAAGTGGGCAGAAGGATTGCTCCACGGAAAGGGAGTTATGGTCTATGACTGCTACGATGAAAACATAGATGAGGATGCTGATGATTTCACCCAGTTCCCAAAATCCGCCAAGCATCACATTACCCTTGACGATGTGCGGAAAGGATTGGAACTGATGTGCGACCAATATCCCCAAGACTATGCCGACCTCGTTACTGGTCAAGATGACCTCAATACGGGCGATATATGGCTTCAACTTGCGGTTTTCGGGGAAGTGATTTACGGATAGGAGGAAAAGAATATGAAGATTAGGGTTTTATCATTTGAACGCCTTGATAGTTACCTCTATGAGAATGGACAAGAGGACAGGTTCGAAGATGGCTACGACACAATGACGGACGAGGAATTCCGTCAGTTGAACGAGGAGATTGAACACGGGTGGAGTTTCAACTCTTGGGAGGAGTTTGTCACGAATTTCAATGAGGACACCAACCTTGCCCCCGTACCCTCGGAGCATATCCTGCGGGTTTTCCCGAACGATTAAGCCAAATCCCCCGAAAAAGGGGGTTTGGGGGCTGCCCCGCCTGCGCCAGACCCGCCGGTGTTTCCCATAAAATCGCTATCTTTGTATTGTAATCAAAAAACAACAACAATATGGGACTCGACATTTATTTTCACAAGACCAACCGCTCCGAGTGGGAGCAATTTGAGAACAATCATTCTGACGACTTCACCCCAAAGGTAATTGGCGACTTCCGTAAGGTCAATTTCCTTATGAGTTTCTTCGGCTATGAGGGAAACTGTGAGTTTAAGGAGATTGGCAGGGACAAGTTGGAAGAACTCCGCAAGGTGACCAAGGAGATAGTCCGTATGAAACCGGTAGTACATAGGGTCAAGGCGGTTATCCTTCCTGGTGGCGGTGGTCTCGGGCCGGCACAGGAAGAGGACGAGTACTCCGAGGCGGACAAGAGGCGGTGTGCCGAAATCCTGCCCACGCAGAGCGGTTTCTTCTTCGGTAGTACGGAGTATGACACTTGGTACTTCCACGATGTGAGGGAGGTCTACAACTGGGTGGACGAGGTGCTTGACAATCTCGCCGATGATGAAGTGGTGCTAATGTACTGCTGGTGGTAAAAAGTCCCCGACCCCCGAAAAAGGGGGTTTTGGGGCTGCCCCGCTTGCGCCACCACTCCGGTCACTTCGTTATTTTTCTGTACCTTTGTATTGTTAACGAAAAGGAAATATGAATATGGAAAAGACTACCACCAAAAAGACCGCAAAGTATTATAGGGACATTCTCAACGGCAACGACACCCGCAAGGCGTTGTCCGTCCTCCCCGAAGTCATCAAGAAGTACGGACGCAAAAGATGGGACAAGTATAGCAAGGGCAACGACATCATCAGCCTGCGTGGATACACCGAGTTTGAGTGGAACCACCGCATTGAGGGTTTCTTCATCTCCGATAGGGGCGAACTCTGCGTGGACATCTATTGGCAGGGCGATAGCACCGATGGGAACGATTCAGTGTCCGCCATCTCCTGCCTTAACGGAAAGGTAATTCCTGCCGAACACGAATTTATCGGGGGACGCACCTACTACCGCCACGGAGACCTCCGCATCAGCAGGGAAGAGTTTGAGAGCGCAATCAAGGCGGTCGCCAAGTACCTTGACCCCAAGGACATCAAGGCTCGCAAGGAGGCCGCTCGCAGGAGTGAGTTGAACAACAAGGTCTTTGACCTCATTTGCGAAAAGGGGAAAAGTCTGGAAAATTGGGAAAGGGAGAAGTATTGGAACGGCAGGACCGCGGTTCAGAAAGTCTTGGAGCAGAATCCCGAACTCCTTGACAAGACCTTTGAGGAACTCAAACCCATCGTGTTAAGGGTCTACGACAACAACGAGAGGACTGACTACTTCCTGCGTGGGAGTTATTATAGCGGAGAGAAAAAGTATAACCTCGCATATTAGTACCCGAATGAGTACCAATCCCCGACCGGTAAGGAAGGGGGTTGGGGGCAGCCCCGCTTGCGCCAAGTCTGGAATGGTTTGCCGGAAATTGCCTATCTTTGTATTGTTAAAAAAAAACAAAAAAAGATATGTTAGTACTGACTATACAATGCGGTAAAGCAAAGGATTTGCTTGCCTGCTCCAACGACATCAAGAAACTTCACGAGAAGATGAAGGACGAGGTTCTCGGGTTTATCGCAGAGATTTATGGAAATGATGAGGACGCCCTTGATTGGCTTATGCCGGTGTATGACGATATGAACTACTGGTCCGATGAGGACGAGGAATACCCCACGATTTACAGAATTGAGAGCGTGGAGGAGATTTAAGCCCGACCCCCGGAAAGGGGAAACTAAACCAAACGGCTGGGAGTACGGTCACTTGAAAGCCCAAAAGGGGACTACAGAGTTGAACCAATGTTAAGTGGTGAAATCTTATGATGCCACGACCGTACGAAGCGCTACCCAGTCGTTTCGGGGCTGCCCCGCCTGCGCCAGACCTCCAGCCGGTTTGTTTTTTTTCACTACCTTTGTATTGTTAAACAAAAAGATAGAGATATGAGATTTAACATTGAACTTCCATTCTTCCCCGGATTTTACGAGAGCGGTCTTGAGAATTGTGATACCGCTTACTGGGCTATCAAGGAAGAACTCCAGTATTATCAGCACGACTGCGACACCCCCTGCAAGGAACTGACTGAAGACGACCTTGAGTTTGACTATCAATCTTATGAGGAAGAAGTCCGTAACCAATGGGTTGAGGGATTCCGGAAGTATATGCCGGAGATAGTCCTTTCCCTTGAGAATGTGGAGATGACCTCCCCGAAATACTACAACTTCGAGACCGACCGTCTGTGGGCAGATGTGGAACTCCGTGACGATTGGAGGGAAGTGATGCGTGCCTTTATGGACGAGAATAAGGATTGGCTCAAGGAGCGTATCAAGGACGACTGGACTTCCTATGACGGCTTTATGTCCTATATGTCCAACAACTTTGACGACCTTTCCCACGATGAGGACGAGAATAGTTGGCGGGGCGACAAATCTTGGTACTGGCATCTCTTCAGCGGTCAGTCCGACAGGTGGGAGTGCTATATCTCCACGATGCTCGGTTATATGATGTACCGCGAGAATGAGGATATTCACGATGACCTCATTATCTATGCCCGGGAAGATATCTACGAAGGCTCTTTTGTCCACCTCACCGAAGAGGGTCAGGCGAAAGTTGACGAGGGTATTGAGAACGGCACAATCCAGGTCTACGACCCCGACCAACTCAAGATTCCATTCGAAGATTAAGAGAGTACTCGAATGAGTACCATTTCCCCCGGGGGTATCCGTGTCCACCCCTGGGGGTTTTGGGCTGCCCCGGCTGCGCCAGCATTCAAGTCAATTCCGGAGTTTTCCGTATCTTTGTATTGTAATCAAAAAAGACAAACGATATGACAGTTGAGGAATTTAATAGGAAATGGGACAAGGAGACCTACACCGCACTGATGGAACGCAAGGAGGATTGGGCGGAGGAATACACCAAGTACCTTGAGGACTGCTACTCGATGTACGAGGATACCGGATTCGCACCCACCTTCAAGTCGGTTTACTCAAGTTATCCTGACCAATATGAGGGTTTGCATTTCAAGGTGCTGCGCAGGGCGACCCCGGAGGACGGCTTTGACCTTGAGTGCCTTCCGGCTTGGGAGGTTGAGTTTGAGAATGGGGAGCGGTATATGTGCCTTCCGGAGGAGATATGTCTCATTGAGCGGTAAGATTGGCATAGGCGCCAAATCCACAGTGAACCCCGGGATTTTCATTATCTTTGTATTGTTAAAGGAAACGAATATGAATACAAGAAACGATTGGGAGAACCTGCTCCGTTACGCCAACGAGGATTTGGCAAAGACCGGATTTTCACTGCTCATTACCAAGGACGATGAGGGGTATTACTCTTGCGAGATTCGCAGGGACGGTGAGCTTGTTGAGGTCTATGCCGAGAACTACTGGGAGGACGAACTTTCCGACCTTATTACGGATGCTTGCCACTATGTCGTCCTCACACTTTGGCACGATGGTCACTTATAATATAGTATAACAAAAAGTAACTGGATTTATGAAAATAATTGAAAACAACCATAACGAGATAAAGTCGTGGAAAATCGTTTGTCCCCACTGCAACTCCGTCCTTGAATACGAAAAAACCGATGTCATAATCAATGAATCGTATTTTTTCTATCTTCACTACATTACTTGCCCCTGCTGCCATAAAGATGTTGATGTAAAACATTGGTAATTTGACACGCATTTTGCTATATGAAAATTTATAGAGCAGAAATAAGTACCTCTTTTGACTCTTGCATCGAGTTTTGGGAATCTATACCGGTGAGTGATTTTCATACCAACAAAGAGGCTGTACTTAATGAAATTGCGAAATATTCTGGCCTAACCGGAGACTCTCTCGAACGTGCTCTTATAAAAGATGGTTTGAATGTTGGATATATCTCAAATAATCCAATAGAAATAGTAGATTACGATTTAATCGAAGACTAAAACCAGGCTTGCGCCATCCTTACAATCAAGTCCTGGGTTTTCCCTATCTTTGTAATGTAATCAAAAAGAAATAATATGTTCAAACTTTTAGGAGATTCAAACAAGGGTTTGCCCTCTGTAATCAACAATCCATTCAGTATGGAGAACATCACTGGAGTTTCTATGCACGCAACTCCGAAACTCTGGGAGGAAGGCAAGTTCGATTTTTGGGGTTATGTTGAATTCAAGAAAGGCGACACTATCGGCAAGCAGCGATTTGACGCAAAGAGCCTTGGTGAACTGTATAAGGATATATACAACTTCTGCGAGGAACTCGGAGTAAGACGGGGTTAAAGTCCCCCTTTCCGGGCTGCCCGGCTTGCGCCACATCACCGGCAAAGTCAGATGTTTTCCTTATCTTTGTATTGTAATCAAAAAGAAAGACTTATGCACGAACAGCTCAAAAAATTCTGGAAAGACAATCAAGAGGAGTGGCTCATTCAGCCGATGACCGCATTTTTCGGTTCCACCCTCAGCCACTTCCTGTCAAAGGAGAAAAAGAAACTGGGTGATGCCTATGACCCCCAAGAGTCTTATAACAAGTACGAGGCAACCGGTGTCAAGGGCTTCATCTTCGAGAACCATATCGGTTTCGAGTTGGTCAAGAAAATTGCCGGTGACGGACTGTATGTGTATGCTATGCGTCACGGTGACGATTGGTGCAAACCCTGCGACATTGAGAACCGAGAGGTGGTTGTCAATTTCTACGCCTACTTCGTTACCGACCAAAATCTCGACCATTACTTCAAACCCACAAAGGACTGGAAGAAAATCTATGACTGGTCTATGGACTGGGGTGATGAAGAGTATTGGGATTAGCGCCAATACCGGTGTCTTCCCAAGGATTTTCACTATCTTTGTATTGTAATCAAAAAGGAAAGAATATGAAAAATACATCATCAGATTTTCGCAAGAAGCTCAACGCTATCAAGGAACAGATTTTTGACCGTATCCGTGAAGTTATGAACGAGATTGGACCAAAGGTCTGCGTTCGTATGTACCACGACTATGACCCGGACGGTATTTTTATGCAATACACCTACTTCGAGGTGGACGGAGATGGCTACGGCAGGGAGCTGTTCATTGACACGGTGGTTGTGAAACCGAGTGGCGACATCGACATTCTTCTCCACGATTCAGAGGACTGCTACGAGCCGACGTGGTGCTTGGAGGATATGACCGTCACCGATGCCAATTACCTACTGGAAGAGTTGGAGGACATCGCTGGTTTCTGCAAGGAGAACAAGAAGAAAATCCTTACGGAGTACGATGCTGACTTTGATTGGGAGAATTATTAGGATTCTCCCATTCGGGGCTGCCCGGGCTGCGCCATGACCGGAGTACTCCCATTTATTTTCCTTATCTTTGTATTGTAATCAAAAAAGGAAAGAGTATGAAAAAGCAAATCATTTGGACTTCTGACTACAAGAACATTGAGGCCATCGCCAAGGAAGAAATGGCTTATGCCAATGACGAGGGCGAGGAAATGACCGAAGATGAGGCTATTGAGCGAGCCTACGAACTGAACAACGACTACCTTGACGACGAGCGATGCAATCTTGATGTGGAGGTCAAAGGTTATATTATCGCTATGGCTTTCCGTTCCTCTATGAGATATGGTGTTTGGGGCGGCGCAGGAAACAAGGGGTACAAACTCTGCGGAACAAATGTGTCCGATATTCTCAATACAAGCTCCGATTCCGCTGAGTGGTATGGCGATACCTATAATATCCGCGGGGAGTTTTCAGACCACGATGGGAGCGATTCCGTAATCTATCGTGTCGCTGAATCGGAGTATGATGCGGAAAGGATAGCCACCAAGATTTACAACGGAGAGATTGAAACGGAGGAGCAATTCCGTAAAGCCACAAAGTCCCTTTATCCGTATGTGGCAAAGGTGTATGGGTGGAAGACGAGAGCCACCAAGAAAAAAAGCGTGACCAGGTAACCCCAGCCCCCGGAAACGGGGTTTGGGGGCTGCCCCGCCTGCGCCACCTCCCCGGTGGGTTGGGGATTTTTTCCTATCTTTGTATTGTTAAACAAAAGGGAATATGAACAAGACAACAACTTTGGCAGACCGCCCCATCAACCCCCGAACCGGACTGCCTTACAAAGAGGGGACAAAGGCTTTCAATGCGTGGTGGAACAATCTCAATGCCACCGACAAGGGTGTTTATGCTGATTTAACTTCTAAAAGGTAGGAATATGGACAATAAAACATTAGCCGAAAAGATTTTCAAGGCAATCAAGAAATCCCTATCGGACGCTCGCAAGTACAACAAGGAGAAAGGTCTGACCATAGATTTGTGGAGCCGCAGGAGCCAGCAGGCTGACATTGAGGTTTGGGACAATGACACCTGGAAGGACGGCAAGAGGATAACCGAATCCTACACCATCAAGGTTGAGGAAAAGGAAATCGGCAAGGTCAAGTACCGCTCCGACATTGAGAGTGTGTTCCGCGAGTTGCGCACCCTGCTTGACGCACAGAGAAAGGTCAAGGGTTGGTCGGGACTTAACTACACCGAGGACAAACTGACCTACGGATTCGGTTGGAATAATATCTCAATAAAAATTATCCCCAAGGTCTGCCTTGCGGATGCCCCCTGCCCGGAGTACAAGCCGCTTGTGAATTTCATCAACAAGTACGGCAAGGACAAGTACGGACGCAATCTCAATATCGGCAACTATGAGTTTTTCTCCGCGGCTATGGGTGGAAAGAGGGGTTACCTTTGGGACGAGTATGGCGAGAGGATATTCCTTGACAACAAGCCGAAGAAGTGTGTCCGCCTGCTTGAAGAGTTGAGAAAGGCTCGTTCAACAAAGGACATTATGACCTGCGAGAGGGGCGAGGAGAACTACATTGACCCGATTGACCAAAGGTACTCCGAGTACCACGAGGTTGAGTGTGAGGGCGAGAAAAGGAAGTATATCCAAGTAACCATCAAGACCCCTACCGGCAAGGTCAAGTATGACCAAAAACTCTATTAGGAGTACTCGAATGAGTACCATTATATCAAACCGATACTATTATATCAAACCGATACTATATGGAGAAAGTTTTAGACGAGTGGTTCTTTAACCTGGAACTCAAAGAACTTGAAAGGATTTTCTTTTGGCCGCAAGGCAAAAGTGACCACGCTTTTATTGAGGACTGCGACGACTATTGGCGGGATTTGACCCGGGATGAGAAGGAGTGGTTCTATGAAAAATATCAATCGTAAATCTGTTTCGTGCTTTCCCCCGGGGTTGTTGTGGCTCCGGGGGTTTGGGGGCAGCCCCGCTTGCGCCAGCCTTCCGACTGATTGTAGTTTTTCCCTTATCTTTGTATTGTTAAATTGTTAAAATGAACAAGAATATGCGAACAGATTACAACATTCAGCACAAGTTTGACCAGCGTTTTCCCCTTTGGCACTGCGTCCTCTACTATCTCGGTTGGTATGAGAAATCCGAAAACCGATGGGCTGACCTTAAAAAGTGCCTTGTAATGGACGGTTATTGTGGTGAAAGCTTCAGTAACCACGATGTTTATAGCCTGATACTGGGCATTGCTGATGATTTCAACCTGCACTGTGCCAATATGGGGTGGAACTTGATTTCCATCGGCACGATAATCGGTGATGACTGGTGGATAAGGCAGTATGAGGAGCAGGGGCTGGAAAACCCCGACTGGATGTATTCCATTGACAAGTTGTTCAGCAAGTTTGCACTGGGATACACAAGGGAGCAGGTAAAACTTCCCTGCCCGGATTTCAAAAAGGGCGACCCCATCCGTTACAGTGGTTTCAAAAACGGCAAGACATACAAGGAAGCCAACAAGCACGCAAAGACCTACAACTGGTACGGAACCGCCCCGGACTACGATTGGCGCAGATACTGGCACCCGGAGTGGGGACACAAGTGGAAGTAGTTTGGTGCACCCACCCCGAAAAGGGGGGAGGGTGGGGCAGCCCCGCCTGCGCCAGGTGCCCGGACAACTCCAGATAATTCACTATCTTTGTATTGTTAAACAAAAAGAGAGAGATATGGAATACAAGGTTGAAACATCACTCTACAATTTTCCTGCTTGGCAGGGAGGTAAGGACACTCTGGACACTCTTATCGAGAGAGATGACTGCCAGGCAGTTGAAGACCTCATTGAAACCGTTTTCTTCGACCAGGACGCCACCGACGAGGACATCAACGATTTCCTGTGGTTTGAGCGTGACGCTATCGCAGAGCATCTTGGCTACAGCGATTGGGACGCCTACGAGAATGGCGAGGAAAATGATGAGGAAGACGGTGAGGAGGATGAGTTTCTCGATACGAACGGCACCCCCATCCAAGTTGGTGACACCGTTGTCTGGGACGATGAAGCCGGTGAGGACGAAGACGGCTCTATGATTCAATTCAAGGTCGTTGAGGACAATGGTGACGGATACTTCAATATTGCCTACGAGGGAGAGAAGAACCCCGAGAGATGGGCTTACTGTGGCGAACTTGAGGTCTTGGAATAGTGTGTGTTATGAAAGAGATAGAGCTTGATATTGGGTTCTACGACCTGCCGCCTTGTTGGCTGGAGGAAATCACCGGAATAAAACTGACGGACTATTTCGCCACCGATAGCCCGAAAGACCCCGACTACGAGTATTTCTACGAGTTTGACGATGATGCGGTATCCGAATGGTAGGACTTGCGTGGACTATAACGAGAAATTGACTATATACGAAAAAGAAGAAAACTTATGAAAGAGATTGTACGCCATCACCCCTTGGCTATCGGGGAATTAGTTTGGGACGATGCCCGCTGCGAATGGGCAACCATCAGTATGTTCGGTGACGAGTCGGTAGGTAATCACTTTGTCGTCTTGAAAAATGACAATGGCGAGATTTGGGAAACCGACTATGAGAATGTCTATCAGATTGCCCCGGGAGTCTACACCCGATATTCCGGGGATATCATCTGCTATGAGCATAACGAAACGGAGGACGAATATCCCTATTACTGTCCGGCACTGCAGGAGAATTTCTTCTCTTTCGAGGTCGTTTCGGAGTTGGAGTAATTCCAGCCCCGATTCGGGGCAGCCCGGCTTGCGCCAGATATGTGGGCAAGTCCGGGATTTTCACTATCTTTGTATTGTTAAGAGAAAGGAATTATGGTCAATTACAAATCAATCGTAGAATTTTTCGAGGAAGTCGCTCTCAGTGAGGGTCGTACCGATATTCAGAACCACATTGGGTTTATGAATATCCACAACTCAACCGCAAAAGAACTTGCGGAGAACGCCTTTGGCGGAGTACTCCTTGCCGCTCCGAAAAGCGATATTAGCGAGTGTGAGAAAATCATCTATGTCTATATTAGTGATGATGAATATCTTGACTACGCAACCAACCATTTCAGCCTTATGGACGAGCGTTGCTTTTGCGTTGATGACGCTTCCGGTCAGCGTGTCCTTTGCTGGGCGATTGGGGTATAGCAGCGCCAAACCGGAATCCAATTCGTAAAAAATCGCTATCTTTGTATTGTAATCAAAAAGGAAAGAAATATGACCGAGAACACAAAGACCGCCATCATCGCCATCAACAAGTGGTTTTACTATGCGATGAATTACAAAGTAGTCCCCATTGAGATTGAGGATTATGAAGGCAAGAGAGAGGAATACCTGCCCGATTGTTTCAACGCCTTCCCCAAGTACCTGCGTGGACACCTTGCCGGAAAGTGGAACTCCCTCTATGAGAGTTATGGTAGCAGAGCCGTCCTTATGGCTTTCTATGCCGAACTTTCCTCCAACTACCGCAAAGACCTTATCAAGTGGGTAATGGAGAACTACAACGATGAGCGGAAAATGATATTTAACGAGGAGGACTAAAATATGAAACACATTGTCAAAATTGATGTTCCGGGCAGACACGGCTATTCTTTCGCTGTGGCTTTCAATGCCGAAAACGAAATGGCTGACCACGAGTCCAACGCCCTTGACCTTGCCCTTAAAGCCAATCTCTTTGAGGAAGATGAGGATTATGACTACGCTATGGCTGAGGACATTACCGACAGTAAGTATGACCTCGAGCATTTCAAGCACTGCACTTACGAACTTTAACAAACAAGAACATTATGGGACTTAGAGCAACAGTTATCAAAACCTACAAGGTTGAATACGGCAACACCCAGGGCTTCAATTACGACCCCTATACGATTGCCAGCATTATCAGTGAATTTTGTGATGATTACTATACCGGGGAGGAATCCACGGACGTCGTTTGGGAAGTGGATAAGAACCAGTTTAGTAATATGATTACGGAACTCCAAAAAATGCCGGAGGAGGAATTCAACGAACTGATGAAAGAGGTTTGGTTCTCTTGCGAACTCTATGGTTCAGAACCTTACTCCAAGAAGTATGTCCTGGAAGTCTTTTCCGGGTGGCTCAATGAAACCCAGGAGGACAGCAACTATGTCCGCATCGGATGGCTCTGATTCTTTTTGATTATGGGGTGGGGATGAAAGTCCCCGCTCCGGGGCAGCCCGGCTTGCGCCACCCCTCCGGGGAATTTCCGGAAAATCCTTATCTTTGTATTGTAATCAAAAAGGAGAAAAGATATGAACGCTTACATTTTGACCTGCATCAACGAGGAAGGCACATTGGTCAGTGCCGAGGTTTTTGACAATGAGTTCAAGGCTCGTACCGCTATGCGTGAGAGTATGGAGAACGAGAAGTTCGATGCCGAGGAATCCGGCTTTGAGATTGACGATGAGGACATTGAGGTTTATTCCGCCTTTATCGAGTTTGGAAGTCAGTCCTACCGTTGGGATATAACTCCGACTGAAGTCAAGTAATAGGCGCCAAGTCAGCGGAGATTTCCAAACAAATCACTATCTTTGTATTGTTGAAACAAAAAGGAAATATGGACAGAAATCGCACAAATCAGATTATCATTCTGAAAGACCTGTTTGACAGGGCAATCAAAATCCACGGCTACGAAACCGGGTTCTTTGGGGTGGACGAGCTTCCCCTCAATGACGAGATTATCCTTGACACCTGCAACGAGGCCGGAAACATATCGGCTTACGCCTTAACAAGGGACAAGGTTATCGCCACCGCAGGGGAAAACAAGACCTTCGAGGAACTTGACCTTGATGACATTTACACACTGCAAGACATTATTAGGGACGAATACGAAATTGATTAAGGGTATGAAGATTTACTATCAGCCGGAACTTTACTTTGACGACGGCACAAATATCGATTGGAGCCTGCCGGAGGAACTTTACTCATTCCAGGTTTTCAAGACCTACGAGGACGCTTACAACTGGCTCGTTCAGCACGACTATGACCCCGATGATGCTCATATCAACGTGTATCACGATGACGACATCGAGGAGCCTACTTTCATCGACGAGTATGGTGACGAAATAGAGGAGGACGAGTAATGAACAAGTACAATTACACAGTCATCGAGGATTGGTGGCGGCACAACGGCATCTGGGATAGGGAGCAGGCTTCCGGAATCCTTGTGGAGAACTTTGATGGGGAAACCCAAATCTATTTGGACACCACCGATGATTGGTGGGACAACCTGACAGACGAACAGAAACTCGAGGTCTACAACGAGTTCTTCGAGGAGCAGTAGTACTCGATTGAGTACCAATCCCGGGGGTGTGGTGGCTCCCGGGATTCGGGGCAGCCCCGCTTGCGCCAGGTCTCAACTTAATTCCGGGAGAAGTGCTATCTTTGTATTGTTAAAAGGAATAGAAATATGGAAAAGGTTTATGTGCTGAACATTGATGATGTCAATGATTACATCGCTGAGAAGAATCCCGATTGCGAGGAGATTGTTGGGGAACTCGAGTCATTCGATGAGGAAACCTGCAAGAAAATCGTAGAGAACTCTATGGACTATTATAGTGACGCATTTCTCCTTGAGGAGTTTGTGTGTGCCTTTAACCACGATGTGGATAGCGTGTATAACAGTGACAAGTATTTCATAAGGATATTTTAATATGGAGAAGAAATTTTACCAGAACATTGATGGCGACATCCTCAACTTCACCGGGGAGGATATAAAGAACCTATTCGGAGCGAACGGGCTGACGGCTTCTTTCGCCACCTACTTCGGGACAAAGACTTTCAAATTCGCCTTTTACAATACCGGCGAGTTGTGCGAAGTGTCCTTTGTCGCCAATAGCCCCATTATGTGCGTCAGGTGCCACGGGAATAGAAAGGAGGATATCCTGGGCTGGCTTAAAAAATACCTTGAGAACGGTATGGAAGCCAGGGGCTGGAAAACCGACATCCGGGAGGATAAGCACGAGTATTTTTACGCTTCGTTCTACCAGAAAAATATGGAATAACTTTCCTTTTTTGATTATTTTTTGTATATTTGCATTGAAGGTAAAAGCATATAGAACACGGGTTTAGATAGCCCACTTCGTCCGCAAGACGCGAAGTAAAATAAAGTGTGCGGCTGGCGTATAGCTCAATAGGAGAGCGACCCGGGTCGTGGAGGATATCAGGGGCGGTTCCTGATTACGCTGCAAATTTAAGTATCGATATGTTAAGAGTAATTATTAAAGAGGGTGACACAATTGAGAAAGGTCTGAAGCAGTTTAAGAGAAAGGTGATGAATACCAAGATATTGAGGGAGCTGCGGGACAGACAGGAATTCGAGAAGCCTTCAGTCACCAGGAGAAAGAAGAAGTTGAAGGCGAAGTATGTGCAGCAGTTGAAGAATAATGAAGAGTAATCCTTATTATTATTATACATTTCCTTTTTGTTAAGCCCGCGCCGTCAAGTGGTTGCGGGCTTTTCGTATCCGGGGCAGCCCGGCTTGCGCCACCCCTCCGGGCATTATTTTTGAAATGCTTATCTTTGTATTGTAAAAAAAAAGGAATATGAAAAATTACATTGAACAAGTATCCAAATTACGCAAGAGTATGATGACCGAGATTGGTGAAACTCTGGCGGATATGAACAAAAGTCTGGTCGTGGCGGCCGGAGCGTTGTCATATATCGACTATGACCTCGCATTTAATTCCTCCAATGAAATGGAGAAGCAGGTTGTCCCGGAAGTGGAGATTGTTATGCTTACCCCGGACAAGGAGTTTGACTTCACTTTCACCAACGCCTACGGTCATATCGAGACACCCACGAAACTCTCGACTGATGAGTTGTGGGACATTTGCGACTATCTTTATGACCTCGAGCGCCAGGACGAGAGTGGCGAGTAGTACTTTCGTTATCTTTGTAAAAACAAAAGGAATATGAGAAAAGAAGAAGTTTTCCCTTGCGGATACAAGGTTTACGATGACAACAACAATCTCGTTGGGTATGAGGGTGACCACAACGGAGAGGGTTTCATCTACAAGGACGAGGATGCCTTCCGTGACCACCCCGATGAAATCTGCTATATCCCCGAGCACGCCTTTGATGATATTGAGGGCGAGTATATGACCATTGAGGAAGCGAAGACCGGGGGTGAGACACACAAGACAATTGTCGAGCAGGTTCTTGACGAGTGGGGAGAGGAGTATATGCTCACTGACGAGCAGGCGGAATATATGGCTAAGGATATTTTCGGAATCGCGGAGTGGGCTTATATATGCACCTATCTCGCTGAGGATTTCGAGATTGAGGATTGCATTGAGTGTGACGATATGTGCGGAAATGTCTTTACCCAGCATCAAATCGAAGCGGTGGAGAATGGTATGACACCCAAGGATTATGCTAACCGGCAGTTGTCCTATGGTGAGTTGGCTGAGCTCGATGCGGAGTTTGATGAAGCGTTCATCGTCGATGAGGATTGCCTTGACGACGAGAGTGAGAAGGGGCTGGGAGCGAATGCCCGGTTGACCTATATTGAGGAAAGGAGAACCGGATTGATTTCCGGGCCAGATGAATTTGATTGTGATGACAAATGGAGGAAATCTATAAAGCGGTAGAAAAGGCTAGGAGCCTGGGAATGGGGCTGGAGAATTACTGGCTCTATTTCAAAAAGGATGGCAGCGCCATTGATGCGAGCCAGGAGGAAAACAAAAGAAATTCATATATCGGTTTTTTTGTCGAGGACGATAGCCGTCTATCGACAATAGCCAAAGTAGCACAAAGAAAAACAAAATGGAGGGGAGAAAAATGACACCAATGGAAAAGTATCAGCAGTCACTGTCTTGGTTTGACAAACCCCGGACTTACTATGACCCGGAGAAGAAGACCATTATATTTGTGGACGACAAGCCAGTGAAAAGAGGACGCCCGGCAAAGAACCAGTAACGTCCGACACCCAGGACCCCGGATTCGGGCAGCGCCAACATTCAAATCATCTCTGGTTTTTTCACTATCTTTGTATTGTAATCAAAAAAAGGAAAGACTATGGATACCAACGAGACAAAAGCGACGTTCTACAAAATCAAGAACACCTGCGTTGACACTATCGTCAACTTCTTCACGAAGCGCAACATTTCCGAACTCCATTTCGGAGAGTGGGGATTCAGCGACACACCTATCATTATCAACGGAACTGACGACTATGACACCTACACCCTCGACAAGGCTGTCTTTGCCGACAACGGGAAAGTGTGGCTTTACTGCTCATCCTGCTATGACAACTCATACATCACCGCCGACAAACTCCCTATCGAGCTGCTTACCGACTTGGTGGAGTGGCTGCAGGACAACGAGGAGGAGATAGATGAATATCTTGCGGAGGAGAGCGAGGAGTAGGCGGCTATCTGCGAAGAATGAGGAAAGACCCCACTTGCGCCAGCACCCAACCCATCTCCGGGGTTTTCCTTATCTTTGTATTGTAATCAAAAAAGAAAAGAATATGACACACGCAGAAGAAATCATCGAAAAGGCTCGCAAGCAGTTCAAGGAAAACAACTCTTACTATGAGATGAATGTCGTTCCGGTAAACACTTTCATCATCGAAAAAATCCAGGTCTATGTGGATGGGGATTGGAAGCACGACCACGGATATGTGGACTGGGTTATGAAAGAACTGGGCTGCCTCAAAGTGGGCGAGCGGGTTCACTTCGACACCGGAGAAGATTGGTATCCCTCCACGCATACCTACATTTGTGTCAAGAGCCCCTCGGTCATTCCCTCCGGGCAGACTGAACTCGGTTTCCTTACGGCACTGCGGACTCTTTTCTCATAGCGAGTGGAAGCTTTGAGATTTCCCAAATCGAAGCCGGGGCGTAAAACCCCCGGATTCGGGGCAGCCCCGCCTGCGCCAGTCCTGCCGGTAATTCGGGAAATTTCCCTATCTTTGTATTGTAATCAAAAAGGAGAAAAGATATGATACCGACATTGAAAGACATTCAGACTTGGTTTGACGAGTTCAACGCGAGTGTGTTCAAAAATGATTTGCCAAAGGTCAAGATGACCATAACCAACACACGCCATCAGCTTGGGCAGTTCTATTGGGGTAATGGTCGCGGCATAGGCATCAAGATAAGTGCCTACTATGACGCTCCGGTAGATGACCTCCGCAACACCGTCTTGCACGAAATGTGCCACCTCTACTGCTATTGGAGGGGCTGGATTCACGAGGGACATAGGGGTCATTGGTTGCAGATTGCGGAATACGCCACGAGAAAGACCGGTCTGGAAATCACGAGAACGCACGATATCAGTGAGTATAAGGTAGCACCCTCCAACGCCACCCACTATGCGAGTGTGCAGGCGAAGAAGAACGCTCCGGCAATCCTCCTTGACCTTGAATACGGAGACCACCATTTCATCGTCAAGACCACGAGCAAAGTCCTCCTGTCCAACGATAGCACCACTCACGATTGCAAGATTCGCACCTCCGCGAAATCCTATCGTGTGGTAATAAGCGATGACCCCCTCTTTTTGAGATACCAAACCTCTCGCTCTATCCATAGGGGTTATAGGTACGACAATGCGAAGTACGAAAAACAAATCAAACCCCTCTTGGACAAGGGAATTGAGGTTGAGGACCTCGGAGACCTTTTCAGTGGACAATATAACTGCCTGGGCATCAGGTAGTACTCGAATGAGTACCATTCCCCGGGGATGTGGTGGTTCCCGGGGATTCGGGGCAGCCCCGCCAGCGCCAGACTTCCGGTCAAGTCCTGGGTTTTCACTATCTTTGTATTGTTAAAAGGAATAAGAGATATGACGGTTTTAGAGACAAGGTTTATGGAAACCATTCCCAATATCCTCCGGGATATCGCCAGGGAACTTGCGACATTAAACAAGAACATAGAGGAACTTAAAACCAAGTTCGACAACAACAGCGCCACCTCCGGGGGTGAAAAGTAAAAAATCATTATCTTTGTATCGTAATCAAAAAACAACAAGAGTATGGGATTAGACATTTATTTCCACAAGACCACCATCCCCTTCGAGGGCGAGCAGACCAGCAACGAGGATATTCGCAAATTCACCGATAAGGTGGATGAACAGGCACAAAAGACGCTTCGCGAGAAACTGGACAAACTCATTAGACCACTTCGCGAAGCTTGGATGACAATGCAAACCAATGACTATTGGCGTAATATCTACAACGAGAGGTATTTCGCTTTCGTGGAGAAGCTTCGTCCCCTTATCACCAAGAACTTCGACTTCAAGATTTACCCCTACACAAAGGCTGTCCTTGACCTGCCGGAGTTGGAGGAGCAATTGAAGAAAGAGGTGGAGATGTCTTATGAGCCGTATGACGCCTACTTCCGCAAGGCCAATTTCATCTTCCACTACTTCGAGTCCACCATCGGCACAATGCAAGACGAGTGGTTCGCCTTTGTCCGTCCGGAAGATGTGGACGACATCATTGACCGATGCGAGAGGGTTTTGAGAAACCACGGACTTGCGAGCCAACTTCTCCCCACGCAGAGCGGCTTCTTCTTCGGCTCTACCGACTTCGATGATTGGTACTTCCGAGATGTGAAGGACTGCTTGAAGCAGATGAAAAAATACCGCAAACTCTTAAAGGACGGAGTGACCGGATATGTAATCTTCTCTTGGTAATACCCACTTTGTTCAACATAGCCGAAAGCATTGAAGAGTATGTTTAGTGTGTATTTTACGAAAAGAGACCTGGAGGTTGTCATCTGCTCACTGCGAGAAAGAGAGAATATTATGCTCAACCAGTCGCTAATCTACAAGAATCAGGGCAACAAACCGGCTCAGTTTGACTGCATACACGAGATGCACACCGCACAGCATCTCAGGGAAAGGCTGGAGAAATTAGTCAACCGCAACCCCCGGTAAGGGGGATTCGGGGCAGCCCGGCTTGCGCCAGGTCTTCCGGCAAGTCCGTTTTTTTCATTATCTTTGTATTGTAATCAAGAAGAGAAAGAATATGAAAGTTTACGCACCAATCGGGTATTACAATGACCCCAAAGACATCTTCGACCTCTATCCCAATGGCGCCTTCAAGGGCGATGAGGCTGACATCATAGTCAAGTACCAGCAGGACGGCTTCGGTGATTTCCACACCTTTGACGGAACACTGGAAATTGAAGCGTGCTACACCACATCAGAAGCCCTATGCGACAATAGTGTGGTCTTCGCGAGTGACGACCAGCATCTTGTTCGTTTCACTCGTGGCGATATGAAACTTCTTCAAGAGGGAAATGATATGCACGGATTTTACATCGACATCTACAAATTCGTTGACCTCAAATTCGCCGACATTCCCGGAGAGGAGAAGGACATTACCAGGATGGGTAACGATGAACTCTACGAATACACCCTTGACCTTACCGAGAAGATGAAGGAAGCGGTTAGTGAGATAAAGCGCCGGGGGTTGAAATAATTCCCGGGAAAGTGTTATCTTTGTATTGTTAAACAAAAAGGAAAAAGAATATGAGCCATTTTATCGGTCTGGTATTTGTGAATACCAATGAGGGCAATCTCGATGTGATGCTTGAGCCCTTTGATGAGAATACTGAGGACGAGCAGTATTTGGAGTTCACCGACTGTACGGAGGAAGTCCAGGAGAAGTTTGATAGTCTCCCGGAGAAGGACGAGCGACTTGACAAGGACGGAAAACCCTGGCCATACATCTGTGACAAGGAGCATTACCCGACCTTTGAATCCCTTGCTGAGCATTGGTTCGGCTACGAGAAAAATGGGGAGGGTTTCTACGGATACACTTGCAACCCCGACGCAAAGTGGGATTGGTACGCCATCGGCAACCGCTGGAATGGCTATCTCTTCGGGAAGGATGGCAAGGAACACAATGAGCTTCCATTTGATGAGGTGAATTGGGAGGAGATGTTCAAGGACAACTTCAAGACCTACACCGATTATGATGGAAAGGAGAAAACCTACAACGACTACCACGTTCCCTTCTGCATTGTGACCAGAGACGGTGATTGGCACGAAAGGGGTGAGATGGGTTGGTTCGGAATATCCTCCAACGACAAGGAGCAGGATGTTTGGGCTGATGAGGTCAAGACCTATGTCGAGTTCCTCACCGGACTCCCCGAGGAAGAGAGAAAAAACATCGTAGTATATGCGGTTGATTTCCATATTTGATTACAATCGGGTGCGGTCTTCGGGCCGCATTCCGGGCAGCCCCGCCTGCGCCAGCCCCCGGGGCTTCTCAATTTTTTTTCGTATCTTTAACGGGTATATTTTCAACCATTAAGCCGGTTTTAGGGCGATAACGGGTATATTTTCAACCATTAGCGCCAACCCCGGGGGCGGCAAGGAATTTTTCATTATCTTTGTATTGTCAAAAGGAAAGAATATGGGAACAATCACAGTTGATGAGCTTTACAAGGCTCTCGGTCAGGCTCGCAAGGCGGGTTTTGGCTCAAAGAAGATACTCCTCTCGAATGATGATGAGGGGAACGGCTACCACGAGTGTTTTTACACGGTGACCACCAATGTCAAGAGTTTTGGCTTTGACGATGTATGGGCTGCCGGTATGTTGCCCTATGGTGTGTCCCCGGAGGACGCGGAGAATGACTATGTAATCATCGGTTAGTTATGCACAAGATTTGGACTATCGGACTCAATGCCACCGGCTCACACGGAATGGGTGTTGTGGCGGCTCGCTCAAAGGAAAGGGCTATGGAAATGTTATCGGAGGTTCGTGGATTTGAGTATAAGGACTCCCTGTTCTTGGAAAAGGAATACCCTGTCCACGCTGACCACGAATTTATCACTATGTCTTTTTATGTAGAGTAGTATGGAAAGGATTATCGCATTATCGACGCGCCGTTCTGACTATAGCATCAAGCAGGCGGCTGACGAATCTATGACGGTGGAGGAACTCATTGAGGAACTCCGTTATCTCCCCGGGGACTGCAAGGTGGTCTTCAAGAATGATGGTGGTTACACCTACGGATATATCCAGGGCGGGGACATCGACTCTGAATACCCGGAGCCGGAGGAGGAAGAGAAAGAAGACGAGGTTGTAGAGCGTGCCGATATGGAACGTGACATCACAAGGGCTGTGAACGAGAGCGAGAATAGGCGTGTGAAGCTTACCGCTGTCTGGGACGAGAACTCGGAGCGTCAGTTCCTGTCCGTGGGTTTCAACGACTCCCGGGTGTTGGGTGTGGCTACTGATGACGAGGAGTTCATCCCTATCGGGGGCTTGTCCGACTATGAGATTGAGGACATCTGGGATGCTATAATGTATTAGTATGAAAAGCATCGAGGTATACAAGGGCTTCAGCATATTCGAGGCTGAGGGTAAGTGGGCTGAGGCGGGGTTCAGGTTCCAGATTGACCTGTCCCCGGTGAAGTCCCTGTCTTCCCACAAGTTTTTCGGAACTGAGACGCTGGATAAGGCGAGGGTTGAGATTGACTTCCTTGCGGAGATGCAGTAGGACTCGATTGAGTACTGTTTAAGTGTTTGATAACATTTTTGTTACATTAAAAATTTGTATATTTGCGGTATGGAAACTATTATTGTACTTATCATCGCCGGTATCTGTTTCATAACCCTGTTCTTCACTATGCGTACGGAGGTATCCCTTTATGAGGACCTGTACAAGGAAACGGAGAAGATTGCGGGGGATTTCCACCAGATTGCCACCGACGCTATCAAATGTGCCGATGAGGCGCTGGAGTCGAACGGGAAATTGATTAAAGACCTGGAAAACCGGGATTTTCTCATCGACCGGTTCCTGGATACCATCGGGAGTGATGAGCTTGTCGCTGTGTTGAACGAACAGATTAAGGACCGGGGTATGAGGATTAAGTTTGATGAAGGTGAATGGAAGTTGTTTGTTAAGTGTGAAGAATAACATTTTTGTTACATAAAAAATCGGTTTAGTTATGAAAGATGAGATTATGATTAAGGTCGGCAAGACCGTGGTTTATACCCTGGGGTTCATAGTGGGTTGTTGTTTCCTGGGGTTGTTGTTTGCCCTTCCCACGAAGTGGCTGTTGAATTGGCTGGTTCCCATCCTGTTCCAGGGGGCTGCCGGATTCCATATCACCTGGCTCCAGGCTTGGGGTGTGAATATTCTCTGTAACATCCTGTTCAAGGGTTCGAACGCCAACAAGGATAATTAGGATTTTCCCCCGGGGGTGAGAGCCTCCAGGACTCGTTTGAGTACTATAATAAAAAAATTATTTGTATATTTGCGGTGATATGGGAAAGAAGAGATTTGACCCGTCATTGATAATGATAATTGTCGGTGCGTTTTGCCTGGCTCTCGTGGTGGTGTCCCTTATTCACGAGTCATTCCTGGGGGCGTTATGTCTTTCCGGCGGGGCGTTCCTGTCGGCGTTATGGGGACTGGTGATTGAGGGGCGGCGACAGGAGGATAACTCCAGGAAGGATGAGATAACGGGCTGGCTTAAGACCCCCGGGGACGGGTATAATAATGAGAAAAAGAGTTAAGAGTTATGGGTTTATTCAGAAAGAAAGATGACTGGCCGGACGACGGATACCGGAAGCCCTGGACCGATGCGCAGAGGATTACGGCGCTGGTGATAACTGTGGCGATATGTGTTGTCGCCGCTGTCTGGGTCTGCAGGTATAGTGACAGCCCGGTGATTGACGACTATCCCGGGGTGGAGATAAGCGAGTATTATTACCACGAGTAGGATGTGGGCTAAAGATTCACCAAATATCATCACCATCCCCCTTTCTCTGATATTATTTGACGGGTTTGACGGGCAATTTTTCGGGGAGAGGACACGGATATTTAAGGCTAGGGCGGAGATGGGAGGTGATTATCCGCAGATGGAGGAAGCGCCGGTGACTTACAGGGGTGAGTCTCCGGTGTACTTCAGGTATTTCCCCGGTCCGCCGGAATAATTGCGCCACACCTCCGGGGATTTAAAATAAAAACAGTATATTTGTGGAAACAATTTAAAACGACGAATTGCAATGAAAAAGAAGAGAATGTATTTGCTGGATATCGTGGCTTTGGTGGCTGCGGTCATCCTTATTGGGCTCACCGGGCTGGTATCCTCTTGTGCGGTATCCCGGGGACAGGGCGACGACACTAAAGAGGTGACTCTCTACGGTCTGGGAACAGGCAAGTCAATCGATGAGAACACTGCCCGGGGAATGGCGAAGACGGCAGCCCTCGGGGACCTGTCTCAAGCCATCAGGGTGAAGGTGAAGTCAGCGTCATCCAATTACACGAGACAGAGCGGTGGCAAGAACACAGCCCTTTACGAGTCACTGGTGGACGCTTTCACCGACAACATCCTCCAGGGTGTGGAGTATAAGGGTGACAGACGTCCGGTCCGCCGTAATATGCGTGGTGAATATATCTACAGGGTTGAGGCTAGGGTGAACCAGACCGTGCTCAAGAGAAGCGTCGATACCGTCCTGGATAATTATGAGATGACCCGGGAGCAGCGACAGGCTTTCCGTGAGGAGATGATGGGCGCCGGTAACTATTGACTGACAAGCGAGCAGCCTCAGGAAGAACAGCCCCGGGGTGAACATCTTCAGGACGGGGACCTGACGGGAAGGGGCTCCACACCCAGGGCTGCCATAAAGGCGCTGCTGGAGAAAGCCAACAACCTGTCAATGGTGAATATCTCGACGAGGGACAGGCTGAAGACCAATAACGGGAAGACGAATTACAACTCCTCGACGGTCGTTGATTACGGCGCTGGTATCCCCTGGGAGGATATAACACTGCTGAAACTGGAGGAGGGTCTCTGGGAAGCCCGGGTGAAAATGTCCAGGGTTGTGCAGACGACACCCGTGTATAATGTGCAGAAGATAACGGTGAATAATACAATAAATTACCCCGGGGTGTATAACAGAAGGGGTGAGAGGGTCCAAGGCAGCGTGACTGAAACCACCAGGAAGGTGATAACCCTGGATAAGCACGGGAATATCATCGACGCCCGGGAGGGAAACGGCAGCGTGACAAGAACCGTCAGGAACTGGGACGGGAGAAGCGGCTCGACCCAATCGGTCACCACACCCACACGCCCCGGGACTCGTTTGAGTACTATCAGATACTGGTGATGAGAGGATTGGATTCACCTATGGTCTTTTCCTACGTGATAAGAAAACGCTCGCAACCCAGGGACAGACGCCTGAGCAGGGGCAGGGCTGGTTATAAGGAAAGCTATCCCATGCTCGACTATTTCATACCGGATAAGGAGGACGTCTTCACCTTTAAAATCCAGAATTCACCCCCGGGGAGATAATAAAGCGCCATACCCGGGAAGAATTAAAATATTCACCTTATCTTTGCAATGCGAAATATTATACATATTTTTTGTATATTTGCGTCAAAGAAGATATTATGACTGAAGAGCAAAAGAAAAACATTCGGGAATGCCTCAAGTCCCAGGGGATGGACCCGGACTTAGTAAGATGGACAATGGGATTCATCGAGCGAGATGAGGCAACGAAACGAACCAAGAACTCCAAGGAGGCTGAAAGGGGAAGGGAAATCATGAAGTTCAAACCCAACCCCGGGAAAGCGAAAATGACACAGGTGGGTGAGACGAAGACGTACTTAGGTGAAGATGACCATGGGCTCCCAATCTATCAGGAAGACATCGATATGATTAAGAAGGCGCTACCGCTCGCAAAGAAACTGCTAAAGTACATGCCGCAGGAGACCCGGGGAAATGAGATGCCGCTGGAAGTGCCCCTCTCCGAGATGTCACCACAGGAAAGGAAGTACTGGGATGGAAGGGAAGAACAGACACTGCGTACGCTCAGGGATGTAATTGATGAGACCATCAAAGAAGCCAGGGAAAATGGTGTCAACCCCGAAGAACTGAATATGGGTCCGGATACCACTGAGAACATCCGCGAGATATCTGAGGAAGACGACGTCAATTTACTTAAGAAGTCAATGCCGCTCGCCTTAGACTCTTCAAAAATACTGGGTATGAAGAAGACGGATGATGACCCGACGCAGGGAGATTGGCAGCCGGGCGTGAAATTCCCAGCAGGAGCGGTCGAGAAAGGGCTGGTGGACCCGGGAAATGAGGAGCCAGTGGAAGAAAAACCGGTCTGGGAGATGTCACCACAGGAGAAGATGGACTACTGGCTTGCCAAGGAAGAGAAAGCAAAACAGATAATGCGTACGCTGCTCAGGTCCCAGGGAATAAAGAAGTATTTCGACCCTGAGAGCCAGCGATTCAAACCGGTTATAGAGCATGAGACTGAGGGACTGCATCCCGGGACCGAGAAAAAAATCAACATTAAAGATTACTGCGATAAGATGTCAAATAAAAAACATACAGCATGTCCCGACCCGGTCTTCACCGACGAATGTGTGTGGTACGCCTTGAATAGGGACGACAATCAGCCCCATTCCCCGGTTCCTAGCCTAAAGAATATCACCCCCGGGCAGTGGGATAAGATGACAGAGAATAAAATCACAGAAGAAATGATAAGCGACGCCAGAGACACAACCAACCCCTTCACCTATAGCCAGATACTCACCAGAATGCATAAGACACATGAGAGGAAGAACCATGACTACGGTGACGCCGCCTACCAGGGATACAAGAAGTTCGGACCCACTTACTTCCTGGTCCAGCTCCATAACAAACTATCTAGACTGGAATCCCTCACAGCCCCGGGCACTGAGACCCAGGTGAAGGATGAGTCAATCGATGACACCCTTCTGGACCTCGCCAACTACGCCGTGATGTACCTCGAGTCCAGACATAGGAATGATTGAGATTAAATCCCCGGATAAGAATAAAAGATATAGGGTGCTCGCCTTTGAGGCATGGCATGACCCTCCCCGGGAAACGGGAACCATTAAACTCAAACCCCCGGGGAAACTCATGAGCCCCAGATGGCTTTACAGGGATAACCCCATGAACGGAATAGGACAAAAAGAAGTCGCCTCGCTTATAAGGTTCTGGAATAATAAAGCCCCCTGGGAAATAAGAGAACCCATCGGCTGGGAAGAATAAGATGATGAAACCAATAGACTCTCCACTGGTACCACTGCCGCATTTTGCGACCAGACATTATGTCTTCCGGCAACGCCCCTGGGAATTCCGAATATGTAACTCCTTCTTCCCCGGGTTCCCACCTTACTTCCTCAACTATCAAAACAAGAAACCGTACCCAAAGCCACCACCCCCAGGACTCGTTTGAGTACTTTTTCAGCAAATACCGTTTCACCAAATAAAAAAAGAACCTTCCCTGGACTAATCCCCCGGGGAAGGCTCTCGCTTTTTTTCGTATCTCCAATAATTATGTATCCTTATCAAGACCTAATATCAAAGCCCCCAGGGATAACATCAAAGCCACCACACCAATCGCCCCATAAGTCGGAATGGCATGGACCAAAGACACGAGAACACCACCGCACCCTATAATAAGGAGCAGGATACTGGTGATGCGATTGTAAGTTTTCTCATCCATATACTAATAAAATTTATTCCTTATCCAATACCATCCCCCGGGGAAAAAACCGCCCAGGAATAAGCGTATACTATATAAATATCAAACCCACCCCATTTCCCTACTCCTCCCCAGAAAAAAAAATGAAAAGTACTCGTTTGAGTCCCACATATAATTGCGCCATACCCCGGGGAATCCCAAATTATTTCACTATCTTTGTATCGGTGAATGACAGTAGCCATACTTGCGGAGCGTCCCCAACTAACCGCAGAAACTATACTCCAACCTGCGCATAACCCCGGGGAAAAATAAATTCGACCTTTTGACAATAAATCCCGGGGGTCTCCTAAATTTTCACCTGTGCGATTTAATAAACCTTTCGACCTTTTGACACTAAAGGCACTTTTTCCAGGAAGATGATATTTATATTATGATAGTACTTCGTTCTCCCCGGGGTTGACCTTTCACTTACTCCCCCGGGGTTTATTTTTTTTTATATAACCCCCCACAAAGTTACATAAAAATTCTGACTCCTCCCCGGGGCTGGCGCTATTTTCACAACACCACACACCACCCCGGGGGGAAGTTCACATCGTCACAACCCCAGGGGAGGATGAATATTTATTGTGAATATTTATTCATTTTTTCTTACACTTTTATTCATTTCTGCATGTGAAAATGAATAAACACACTCTATTTTTTGAATATTTATTCACTCCCGGGGACGGAAAAATATACATACCCCCGGGGGAGTTTACAAATGTGAAAATCGCGCCAGATATAAAATCAAGTCATTTATTTTCACTATATTACTATATTTTTTTTCTGAAGTACCCCCGGGGCGGGACCCACGTCGGACAGTTCTCCCCAGGGTTTTTCCGCATAATTATTCATTTTCCCAGGGGGTGTGATTGATTTCCAGCGTCTTCCACATTCTTCCACACCCTTCCACAATTTTCCACCGGTGATTATCAACGCCTTACGGCGGGGATATCATTCACCGTCGGATAGGTGGGATGGAAATCGCTCATAATCATATTTCCCCGGGGGAGGGATGGCACGGGAGGGGGAATATTTTTCGATGTCTATAATGGGTTCCATTGGGTTCAACATTCTTCCATTTTCTTCCCCCGGGGGGGGTCGTCTTTTCCTCCGGGGGTTTTCATATTTTCCTGATATTTATAAGGAAATGAGTGTTGATATACTATGAGGAACATACATTATTTTGAGAACCAGTCCGATTTTGAGGAATATCGGGAAAACAACTATTCCGAGCCGTGGGTGAGTTATACCGAGGGTGAGGAAAGGGTTGATTATAATAAGGAACATCCGGAGAGGGAGCCTTTGACATTCACCTGTGTTATGTCCGGAACACTGAAGTGGGGGCAGTTTTATCATGCGAACAGTGGCACAAGTCTCACGGACATAGCCATCCAATACAGCAAGAATGGTGGCGAGTGGACAGATGTGACCACGGGGAGCGGTGTGAATCCTGGTGCATACCGTAGCACTGCAGCTGTAATTTGTGATATGGCTCCCGGGGATGAGATTCGGTTCAGGGGTTTATCGGAAAGTTCCTGGTCGCATTCAGGAGGTACATTCATGGATTCCACGGGTCTTTACAATTTATCAGGAAATGTGATG
>JAEEGL012548518.1_pt1 | contig 34902 bp, 36 predicted proteins | sample 9134231 | NCBI WGS metagenome assembly JAEEGL01 (sample SAMN16246548, study PRJNA631951) | gut metagenome | biome: gut microbiome; feature: rumen; material: fiber-attached | host: Bos | place: Iran: Karaj | collected 2018-10
AAATTACCAGGGGGAAGTTAACTCTTTTGCACTTAATCAGGTAGGAGGAACTATTACGTCTGCCAACGAAACATTATTTTTTCAGAATTATATTTCAAAGTTAGATGAATTTAAGAACTCCTTTTCGCCGTCAAAAGCAGAAGACTATGCAAATTATAAAATTGCCGAATTCAAAAAATATGCAAAGGGTTCGGTCGATGCAGCACTTGCTAATATTCTGGCAAAGCCGAATTGCCCAATAGATTTGAGGACTAAATTTGAAGAATCGCTTTTTTCTTGGGTATGCCATACAAGCCATAATTACTTCAGCTATACAGGTCTTGTGTTCTTTGGTTTTGGTGAGAAAGAAATTTTCCCATCATACAAAGAGTATCATGTCTCAATTGCAATCGACAATCGTCTCAAATATGTTATTAACAGTACTTATGAGATTAGTAATAGCCCAAATAAGAGAGCAGTAATAGCTCCTTTTGCTCAAAGCGATGTCACAAATACGGTAATACGTGCAGTAGAAGATGATTTGCGAAAACATTTCTACACTGACAATAAGACTATTTTACAGGGTTTTCGTGATGAAATGGTTAATCAGTTAACACAAGCAGGTGCTCCTCAGCCTTTAGTAGATGTTCTTAATGCGCTTGATGTGGACAAATATGCTAATGATTACAAAAAAGGCATGGACGATTATATACAGTCACATTATATAGAGTCTCTTATAGAAACAGTGGCTTATCTTGGGAAAGAAGATCTTGCAGATATTGCAGAAAGCCTAGTTCGCATGACCTGCATTAAGAGGCATGTCACATCTTCGTTGGAAACTGTAGGTGGGCCTGTTGATGTGGCTGTAGTCACTAAGGGAGATGGATTTATATGGATGAAACGAAAACATTACTTTGATGCCAATCTTAATCCTCAGTTCTTTGAACGCTATAACAAATAACTATAAAACCTATGATTATTACAGGATGTAATGAAACATCAGAGAAAAGCCCAAAAGGCTCTTCTTCTGAAACAAGTGAATTGAATCGTACTTTTATCAGTATGCGTAACAATCTTCGTGAAGATCTTAAAGGGATTCAATGTATTAAGTGGTAAAATCATTTTTATCATCTCATTCCTGCTCCTGCATGGAAGAGTAGATTCTGCTAGTCAGAACCAAATTTGACACGAATCAAGTCAATGAAAATACTGTTCACAGATGTGTAAGTATAGACTATGAACATAGTTTTTCTAATAGGTAATGGTTTTGATATGAATTTGGGCATGAAAACCAGTTATGCTGCTTTTTATGACCATTATACCAAGACCTACAGGTCATTGTCTAAGCCGGTTAATCTGCTAATGGACAATATAGCACAATACAAGGATACTAATCTTTGGGCAGATCTTGAAAAAGGCCTGGGCGAGTTTACAGCCAAATTATCCTCTACAGAGGAACTCCGTGAGGCGTATTTTCATATTAACGATGCATTAAAGGATTATTTGAGAGAACAAAATCTGGATAACAAGTATCTGACGGCCAATGCAGCAGCAAAACTGAAGGGCGATTTAATGAATCCTCATCAGGGATTTAGGCCGCGTTTGCGCCAAGAGATAGTTAATTTTATGAATCCAGGCAGCGTTTCAAACGATATCGTGAATATTATAACCTTCAATTACACAGACACCATAGAGAAAATTTTTGCTTCTTCCAACATGAAACTGCCGTTGGAATTGGGACAAAAAAATACCGTTGGAAACAAACGGGTGCTTCAGAATATCTACCATATTCATGGAACACTTGATGATATGGAGTTGATAATGGGCGTTAATGATAAGTCACAGATTAAAAATGAGCATTTGGCCAAAGATCCAAGTGCCCTTTCTATGCTGATGAAACCAGAGACCACAATTAACCGTGGCGATATGCTTGATGACAACTGTGAGAAGATTATGCGCGAAGCAGATATGTTTTGCTTGTTTGGACTCTCCTTGGGTGAGACCGACAATAAGTGGTGGAAACTGCTAGCAGGGAGGTTTACTTCATCTAATGTTCATATCATCTATTATGCCCATACAAACAAGGTTGTTGGTCACAGCCAAGACTTGTGGGACATGGAACGAAACTATCGTGACATGATATTAGAGAAGTTTGCCGGGAGATCTACAGATAAGGATGCTTTGACCAGCAGAATCCACGTGTTAGTCAACTCAAAGATGTTTAAATTAGAGTAGAACGATATATGATCTGCTTTGTAAGATGATTCGTGATAAGAAGAGAGATCGGCAGATTATTCTTATTTCTTATAATGCTAATATTGTTGTTGCTACTGATAGCGAGAATATCATTGTCGCAAATCAAAGAGGCCAGACTGAAACCAGTCATAATAATCAATATCGTTTTGAATATGTTAATGGATCAATTGAAACATCATTTGATTTCTCAGATAATAAATCTCTTAGTGATTTGGATTCAAAGGGCATACGCCAGCATGTCTGTGACATATTGGAGGGGGGTGATGAGGCCTTCTTGGAAAGAGAGCAGAAGTATTCAATACGCAAATATGAATGAATTATAATAAATACACCCCACTATGTCCTATCACGATTTCTGTTGTTTAGTAAATAGTTGCTTATACGAGGCAGTGAAGCTAGTCAAGAATGATTTGCTGCCAGCCAAGAAGCTAGATGAGCCTTCTTATACTGCAGCCATTGTCACGAAGTTCCCAGATCTCATGAATAGAAAATGGCCTTGGATTAAGTTTGGAGGTTGTTTCATTCATAAAAGTCCGATTGTGCATTTTGGTAAAGGTCGGAATTGTGAGCTGGGAGATCTTCTGGTGTTATGTAAAAAGACGATAGATTCAAACATAAGATATAATGCAGCTCTGTTTCAGCTAAAGAAAGCCAAGAATTCAGAAAAGGTAACAATAGGCAACAAGAGTAAGCAGCTACTGCTTTATACTCATTGGCCTCAGTTCTCTTTCAAAGCATCAGATTCTAATAAGTACGATATATTTCCCAAGGCAGTTACTCCTGGTGCTCAATATATGTTTATAAACAAAGAACCGCTAAATTACCATTCTCTTTGTTATTGCAGATGCCAAAGGCCAATAATCTTCACTGATAATATACCGTCACATATCATGGAGAACAGGGCTGATTTGTCGTTTGGTAGATTCCTTTGGGATTTAATCCATTGGCAGACTGGTCGACCTATTTCAGATGAGTCAGAAAAGGATAATGATGAATGGTCACGCCTAATATGGGATCTTATAGATAGGACCAGATATAAGGTGTTTAACCTCCAAAATATTCAGATCCAGAGTAGATTGCAAAGCAATGGAGATTTTTTCTCTTTTATGACAATGCAAAATGTTCAACCAGCTTTGCATTTACTTTATGATAATTGGGTGATTGGTATCAATGGTGTTAAGAAAGATTTTCATGATGATAAAAAGAGGAAAGGAATACCAGAGAGTACTGCTTATAAAGAAGGAATATCTATATTATTTATAGATTTAGATCAAATTAACAAGTTTGATTAAACATAGTTTTCCTAAAGAAATGAACAGGTATTTTATATATCTCTGCTGATGTTTTTTACACTAAACTTATCAGCCCAGAAACACAGTAGAGCGAGATGCTCGCACTGTTGAGTTAAGACAGAAACTGTTTAATAGTGACATACCCCCGATGTTCCAATAGATCTCTGATAAGTGAGTGAGGACTTAAACTGGTTCCGAGACCCACGAGCTTTGCTCGCTTGCAAAAAGCAAGAACAAATCCAGTATTCCACATTCCTTATCAGGTTTGAATAAATCAATTTAAATTGTGTTATGAACTACATAATCCATACACCCAGCGCAGTAAAGCTGAAAAAGGAGATACTTGATAGAGTATCAGAAAAGATTGATGCTAATGGCAAAGGTATTGTTACTTGGCAGTGTGTAGAAACAGATGCAGGTGAAAGAGTACTAGTACATACTACCGATCAATGGGCAGAGAAAGGCTGCATTACGATTAAACAAGAACTTGGTCGTAACGAACTCCAAATTAGGTTTCATTATTGGGATTCATGTAAAGATCAGTCAAATGATGACGATAAGTATATGCTTGCTAGATTTACGGAACTTATTCTGGTTCATTTCTCCTATTATCTTGATAAGATTGTTATCGAGTAAGCCCCGTCATTTCTCTGCACCTTTAGAAAAACGAAAATATATTATATGGTGATAGGTTGGAGCCGCATGGCTTTATTTTTTTCACCGCAGTGAAAATTACAACGGAAAATAATAGACACTAGTGTATGAGAATTATTGCGCATAGAGGATTCTGGAAGACGGAATCCGAGAAGAATACAATGAAAGCCATTCAGCGAGCAATCGATAGTGGCTATGGATTTGAGACGGATTTCAGAGACTACGGAGGAAAAATCCTTATCTCACACAATCCTCCCAGAGGAACAGAGATTACGGCACATGAATTATTCTGTGCTTATCAGAAATCCGGTTCACATGAACCGTTAGCCCTGAATATAAAGGCTGATGGCCTTCAAGATTTGATGGCTGACCTACTGAAGAGATATGGCATAGATAACTATTTCTTCTTCGATATGTCGGTGTGTGATACCGTCATCTACGTGGAGAAGAAACTAAAGATTGCTTCCCGACTGTCTGAATTCGAGAAAGAGATGCCTTTTTATAAGGATAGTACAACGGTTTGGATTGACTATTTCAATAGTGATGGGCCAACCATCCAGAAGGTCCGTGATACCCTCCGTGACGGTAAAATAGCCTGTGTGGTTTCCCCGGAACTCCACAATCGGAGCTACAGTCAAATGTGGAGCCAGCTCCTTCCTTTTAAGGACGAAGAACGCCTTTACCTCTGTACAGACAAACCTGACGATGCAAAGAAATATTTTAAACTATAGATCTATGACAAAAATTAAAGCAGTCATATTTGATATGGACGGAGTGCTGATTGATGCTAAAGAATGGCATTATGAAGCACTGAATAGAGCTTTGGCACTATTCGGATTCTCCATATCGCGTTATGATCACTTGGTGACTTTTGATGGACTTCCGACATCTCGTAAGCTTGAGATGCTCTCTGTGGAGCGTGGGCTGCCGAGGAGTCTTCATCCGTTCATTAACGAAATGAAACAACACTATACGCTGGAATATGTGTATACCAAGTGCAAGCCAAAGTTTGTTCATCAGTATGCTCTTTCCCGATTGAAATCTGAGGGATATCATCTGGCCTTAGCATCCAACTCTATCCGTAATACGGTCGATATGATGATGGAGAAGTCGGATTTAGATCAATACCTTGATTTTAGCCTTTCCAATCAGGATGTCACCAAGTCAAAGCCCGATCCTGAGATCTACAATGTGGCTATCAGGCGACTTGGATTGCAACCTGATGAATGCCTAATAGCAGAAGACAATCAAAATGGTGTGAAAGCGGCTCTGGCAAGTGGTGCACATCTTTTCAAGGTTGACACTGTCAATGATGTGACATATAATAAAATAATCTCTCGTATCATGGAAATAGAAGGAGGTGCCCAATGAATATTATAGTTTTAATGGCAGGTCCAAGTAAGGACTTTGAGGATAAGGGATATGTATATCCCAAATACCTTCTCGAGATGAACGGCGAGCCTATCATCCAGCGTGTGGTGGAGAGTCTCACCTCTCTAGGCGGTAAGATTTCTTTTGTAATTCGCAAAGAAGATGATGACAAAGCATATTTAGGCTCAACTCTTCATATCTTGTCTCCAGAGTGTACTGTGTACAAAGTAAACGAGGAAACACAGGGGGCTGTATGTTCAGCATTGTTCGCAATCGACAGTATCAATAACGATGAAGAATTGATAGTTGTAAATGGTGACCAATTAATCAAGAGCGGTATTGTTGAGGCAGTGAAAGAATTCCGCAAGAATGACTATGAGGGAGGTATCATGGTATTTCGTTCCGTGCATCCGCGATGGAGCTATGTTGCATTGGATGAAAATGGTCTGGTGAACGAGACTTCAGAGAAGCGTCCTATCTCCAATATGGCAACAGCTGGACTGTATTATTTCAAACGCGGTAAAGATTTTGTAAATGCCTCATTCAATACTATCCGCAAGGATGTCAATTATAATGGAAAGTACTATATTTGCTCTACCTATAATGAGTTGATTTTAAATCAGCAAAAAGTAGGAGTATATGAAATTGAAAAGAAAGAATATGTATCCTACTCAACTCCACAGATGTATGAGAATTATTTAAATCACAAGAAAAACGATTAAGCAATATGATAAACATTGTTATTCCTATGGCAGGGGCAGGCAGCCGTTTTGTCAAGGCAGGCTACAAGAAGCCAAAACCTTTCATTGACGTGATGGGCAAACCAATGATTTGCCATGTGTTGGACAATCTTTACATGCGAGATGCAAAGTTCATTCTTCTGGCTCGTAGAGAACATTATGAAAATGAGACAGAAACAATTCAGTGGATTAAAGATAATTATAATGTTGAGTTTGTTCTTATCGAAAAATTAACAGAAGGAGCTGCCTGCACAGTTCTTCATGCGCATAGACTCATTAATAACGACACACCACTTCTGATAGCCAATTCAGATCAGATAGTTGACATGAACATTGCTGATTATGTTCAAGACTCTCAAAAAAGAAATTTGGATGGCTCAGTCCTTTGTTTTATCGATCCTGAATTAAATCCGAAGTGGAGTTTTGCGAAACTTAATGATGAAGGGTTAATTACAGAAATCAAGGAGAAGCAACCCATTTCTGATGAAGCAACCGTAGGTATCTATTATTTTGAGCGTGGTTCCTCTTTTGTTGAGAATACCATAGACATGTTTGTACGTAACGAACGTGTAAACAACGAGTTCTACGTTGCACCCGTATACAACTATGCAATAGCGCGTGGTGAGAAATTTGGTATTTATAATATCGACTATGCTGCTATGCATGGTACGGGTACCCCTGAAGATCTGGATAAATATATTGCATTTAAGACTATGAAGAAATGAAAGTAGCAAAGCTTGAAGACATGTTCAAGGGCTGGTTCGTTGGTAACTTCGATCCCACCCTTCTACGCACTAATGATGTTGAGGTGGCTGTTAAATCGTATAAAAAAGGTGATTACGAAGCCAAACATTTCCATAAGATTGCCACAGAGTTGACCGTTATCATTAGTGGTCGTGTTCGGATGAATGGCGTTGAGTATGGAAAAGGTGACATTATTGTCATGGAACCAAATGAAGCGACGGATTTTGAGTGCCTTGAAGATGGAACACAAAATGTTGTAGTGAAGATTCCTGGAGCTAATAATGATAAATACTTGTCTGAAAAGTAGGAAAAGTCGAATAATGAACAAAGAAATAATCAAGACTGCTGGACTTGCTACCCAGCATCATCCAGGATACATAAAATTCGGGATAGAGCTGACTGTTGTGAAGGGTACAATCTACAAGGAAGATCTCCATCAAGCTATATACGATGTGCTTGCAAACTTGAACGCGGAATTACAGAGGAACTATGTTTTGGAATTATTTAAGAACGTCAGTACTACCGAGGATAAAGGCATACTCTTCAGTTATTGTAGCGAACCTCAACAAGATTATGCGACCTATGAGTCTTTGTTGGTTGAAGACAATCATATCCAGCTGGAGTATGCCGAGTTTAGAAATGAGAGATTTGTAATTCCCAATCTGAACAACGTGTTGTTGCCATTGGTCTGCACATTGGAAGCTATCAAAAGATTGACAAGCAATTTCACCACAGTTAAATTGTCAGTAGTACATTCTGTACAAACTAATATTGATGCAGCTTTCGATAGGCATACATCGCCATTTCCTGCCAACTGCATACAAACGCAAACATATTATGCCCGTAATGAATCAGAGCGTAGTTCCATCGTTGAGAAGGAATCCTCTATTTATGAGGTCGTAAGGCGTTTCTATCAGCTTTTCACCAGCAAGAGTAATTGCCCTGTTCCTTATCTACAGCTGACAGCAGACCAGTTCCAACAAGTGTATGATAGTATGTGGAAGTGAAGGAAGTAGTTTTGCAGATTTCAAGAGTAGTGAAAAACGAAAGATGAAAGAGAGAATAGAATATATTGATGCGGCTAAAGCGGTGGGTATGTGGATGGTCGTTATGGGACATTGTAGTAATACGATTGTTGCCTTCCCTCACTTAGTTTCATTTGTATATTTGTTTCACATGCCTTTGTTTTTCCTTATTTCAGGCATCTTTTTCAAAGAGCCCGAGACAATATTAGGACGGTCTGGGGGGGGTAAATATTGGCTTTATTATCTAAAACCTTATTTTGTCGCTTCTATAGTTACATTAATACCTGTAGTAGTATGTTGCTGGATATATGACCTGTCGTTTGTAAGCGAGTTCACACGTCTATTGGTTGCTACTTGTTGGGGGACAGGATGGAGTGGAGGAGGACAGATGTTTAGCGATTTACCTGCAATCGGACCTGTATGGTTTTTGCTGGCTTTATTTTGGGCATCATTGTTTTACGCTGTGATATGCAGAAATGCTCAGGGACTTAATAGATTAATAATGGTTATTGGTGTATTCCTTTTTGGAGTAATCTCAAGTAAGGCAGTTACCTTACCATGGTCATTACAGTCAGGATGTAGCGCAGTTATATATCTGTATATGGGCAATGTTCTGTACAAATACAAAGATTTGGTTTCTCAACATATAAAAGAATTATCGATAGTAAGTGTCGTAATATTAGCCCTAATTGTTATCTTTTGCGTATTTAGAGGCGGAATAGCTTTAAATGCAAGTAGATTTGGGCAAGGGCTATTGTCAGTTATAGCAAGTATTGTATGTTGCATAGGATTGCTGTTTGTTCTAAAACGTTTAGGATTGAAGGGAGGTTGGTCAGGCCGCAATACATTATGCCTAATGTGTGGGAATCAGTTGGTAGATTATGCTAATTATTTTTATCATGCTGGCAGTTTCTTTCCACAATTGTCAAACTTTGCGTTTTTAAATTTTGCATTAGAATTTGTTACTTGTCTAATTTTGACATATTTTGGTGGTTATTGCTTTTATAAGAGCAAACTTGTTGCTCATTAATTTCTATGTCATCGGTAAAATCAAATTATATATTTAATCTCCTTAACTCTGTTACAGGACTTCTTTTCCCTCTGATTACATTTCCCTATGTTTCAAGGATAATGGGACCAGACGGGATAGGTCAGGTGCAGTTCTTTACCTCTATAATATCCTATGTGTCGTTATTTGTTGGCTTGGGAATCCCTCTGTATGCAGTGAGAGAGATTGCCAGAGTTCGAAATGACAAGGAGGTGATGGTTAAGACATTGGAGGAAATCTTTTTGCTGCACTTGATGCTAACAGCCGTTGGCTATTTTGTAATGATTGTCATGTGTTTGACAATTCCTCAAATTAATTCAGAGTTGTCTCTTTTCTTGTTGATGAGTCTATCTGTGATATTTACAACTATTGGATGTGAATGGTTTTATCAGGGGATAGAGGATTTTAAGTATATTACGACAAGAGCCATAATGGTCCGCATAGTATGTATCATTCTCTTGTTTTTATTGGTAAAAACTAAAGATGATCTTCTGTGGTATGGTTTTTATGGAGTAATGGGAACCGTAGGTAATAATGTTTTTAATTTCGTTAGGTTGAGAAGATATATAAATGGCTATTATATTAAGTTCAAGGCCTTAAAACCATTTCGTCATTTAAAAACAATATCCTCTGTGTTTTTATTGACGATATTATCCACAATCTATATATCTTTGAATTCTGTTATTCTTGGTTTCCTTTGTGGAAATGAGAGCGTAGGCTACTATACTTCTGGCGTGAAATTGTTTACGCTAACTTTCACATTAGTATATTCGCTTACTACTATTATTATACCCCACATGTCGAATCTTATAGCAGAACATCGTGACGACGAAGTAAGGGTGATGAGTCAGAAGCTCTATAGAGTTGTTGTTGGTATAGGATTACCTATGGCTGTGATTCTTTACTATGTTAGTCCTTCGGCAGTAATTTTACTTTGTGGTTTGGAATTTGAACCATCCATAACAGTATCTCAAATAGTATCTCCTTTGTTGTTGGTTGTTGGCTTATCCAGTGTCTTTGGAATGCAGATTCTTTATCCTATGGGGCATGTTAAAATAATGATTAGGGCTACAGTCATTGCAAGTGTCGTGGATTTGACCATAATTTTTATTCTGGCGCCTTATCTGGCTCAAGATGCTGCTGCTTGGGGATATTTGACTGCAGAAATTGCAGCAACAGTTTCAGAATATTGCTTCGGGAGGAGGTATATTCCAATTAGGATATTCGATAAATCACTGGGAACGTATATTTGGGGCAGTATAGTTCTGTCAATATCTTTAATATTTATTAGTCAATGTATTCATGGCTTGAGTAATATCTTAATGATGTGTGTGTTAGTTCTAACAAGTATTATTGTTTATTTAGGTTTTCTTCTGTATAGGCAAGATCAGTTGTTTATCCAACTGATGGGACAAATGAAATCCATTCTAATAAAAAAATAAGTAGATGACAAAACTGTTTTTTGTTAAATTTGTTTTAAAGATAACAACTCCATTTCTGTATCTTTTAGCTAAAATGGATGCAAATGGAGTTCGCTCTCTTTCATATATTATTAGGATTTTTGAAAAGAGAGCAAATAATTATATCACGTTCAAACTTCGTCCCAAGAAATCGGATTCTTTTATTTCGTCAAGAATCAGAACAAATGTCCATACTGGCGAATTCGCAATTGTATTACAGGGACCGATAGAATTGAGAGATGACTTTACGCTTGAAAGTGTTCGCTTTTATAGGAAGATGTTCCCCAAATGTATTATTATTATCAGTACTTGGGATAATGTTGATGAAACATTTTTAGAAAGATTTAGAAAAGAAAATTGTTACATTGTTCTTTCTTCTTTTTTTAAAGGCGGTGGGTGTGGAAATGTTAATTATCAAATTTGCACCTCTTTAGCAGGAATAAAAAAAGCAAAAGAATTAGGAGCTTTATATACTCTAAAATGCAGAAGTGATTTAAGAATATACCGAGAGTTTGTTTTGGAATATCTAAAAAGTTTGGTAGAAATGTTTCCCGTTCCCGAACCAAATTTGTTCGGATTGAAAGGTAGAATTATTTCGCAATCTGGAGGTTGGGGGCAGTTGTTTATGCCATACACTCTTCAAGATTTTATATATTTTGGATATACTGATGACTTGCTGAATTTTTTTGATATACCTTATGATAAAAGAGAAATTGGGCCTATACAAAATCATCTTAAGTCAATTCATAAAGTTACTACAGGAAGGTATGTGTATGATTTGTTACCCCCAGAATTGTATTTAACAAAATCTTTTATAGAAAAATATGATAAAACTCCACATACAGTCAAAACCTTTTGGGAATTATTTTCTAAATTCTTTATGACGGTTGATCAAGACCAGATAGGTTCGCTATGGAATAAATATGGTTTACATTTTACAAGTGCATATTATTGTGAGTTTGATGGAAAACACAATTATAAAGACTCAATGAAGCATATTTCGTTTATAGATACTATTAATTTGATAAATAATCAATATATATATGAAGATTGGATGGAAAATGAAATGGATAATTATATAGTCTTTAAGTAAAATCAATGAAAGTAGTTTTATTAGCTGGAGGTTTCGGATCTCGTATTAGCGAAGAGTCTGTTTATAAGCCAAAACCGATGATTGAGATTGGTGGTATGCCTATTCTTTGGCATATTATGAAAGAGTATGCCTATTATGGTCACAACGAGTTCATTATCTGCGCAGGTTATAAGCAGGAATACATCAAAGAATGGTTCGCCAACTATTTCCTGTACAATAGTGATGTATCATTTGACTTTCGAGATGGCAAGAATGAGATGATTGTACATCATAGTAAACTGGAGCCGTGGAAGGTTACAGTGGTTGATACAGGTTACAACACTATGACTGGTGGTCGTCTCAAACGTGTACAAGAGTATGTGGGCAACGAAACCTTCATGATGACCTATGGTGATGGTGTTTGCGATGTGGACATTAAAAACCTCCAAGAGTTCCATAAGTCTCACGGAAAGATTGCGACTCTTACGGCTGTAAAGATGGCGCAAGAGAAAGGTGTGCTTGATATTGGTGGTGATTATGCTGTTAAGTCTTTCCGTGAGAAGAATAAGACAGACGGTGCTCCTATCAATGCTGGCTATATGGTGTTGGAGCCGACTATCTTTGATCTTTTGGATGGTGATAGTTGCATTTTTGAGCGTAAGCCATTGGAAACGCTGGCTGAAAAAGGAGAATTAATGTCTTACATTCATGAGGGTTTCTGGCAGTGTATGGATAACATCCGTGAAAAGCAGATGTTGGAAAAACTTCTTCTTGAAGGAAAAGCACCCTGGAAGAAGTGGGAGAGAGAAGTGCCGGATGATCACACAAAGAGATAACGATATGATAGACATATTCAATAATTTCTATAAAGGTAAGAAGATTATTGTAACCGGTCACACTGGTTTCAAGGGCTCATGGCTTAGCATCTGGCTCTACGGGTTAGGTGCAGAGGTGGTGGGTATAGGTCTTGAACCTTATAGTGAGAAAGACAACTTCGTACTCTCTGGTATTGGTAAGAAGATTAAGGCAGACATTCGTGCTGACATCCGTGATGGGGAGAAGATGAAGGAAATCTTCAAGCAGTACCAGCCGGAGATTGTTTTCCACCTTGCAGCACAGCCATTGGTGCGTCTCAGCTACGAGATACCCGTTGAGACCTACCAGACAAACGTGATGGGTACCATCAACATCATGGAAGCTATCCGTGCAACGGAGAGTGTTAAGGTTGGCGTGATGATCACCACAGACAAGTGCTATGACAACAAGGAACAGATGCGAGGGTATAAGGAAGATGACCCGTTTGGCGGTTATGATCCTTATAGCTCCAGTAAAGGTGCTTGTGAGATAGCCATTCAGAGTTGGCGCAGGAGTTTTTTCAATCCAGAGGATTATGGCAAGAAACACCATGTAAGCCTTGCCAGTGTACGTGCTGGTAATGTGATTGGTGGTGGTGACTGGGCTAAAGACCGTATCATCCCTGACTGTATCCGTGCTTTGGAGGCTGGTAAGCCCATTGATATCCGTAGTCCAAAGGCTGTTCGACCTTGGGAACATGTATTGGAACCACTAAGCGGTTATATGCTCCTTGCCCAGAAGATGTGGGAGAATCCTACAGAGTATTGCGAGGGTTGGAACTTTGGACCAGAGCAGGAGAGTGTGCTGACCGTTTGGGAAGTTGCATCTGCTTTGATAAAGAACTTTGGCTATGGTGAGTTGAAGGATGTCTCAGACCCGAATGCACTTCATGAAGCTAACCTCTTGATGCTTGATATTACCAAAGTAAAGACACGCCTGGGCTGGAAACCTAGATTGGATGCTACTCAAACAGCTATCTTGACTTCTGATTGGTACAAGCGCTACCAGAAGGAAAACGTATATAATATTTGTACTGAAGAAATAGAAAAATTCATTGGATAATATGGAGAAAGTAATCATCACAGGAGCTGATGGCTTCGTAGGCGGCTATACCGTACAACATTTCCTTAATAACGGCAAGAAAGTCCTTGCGTTGGATATGGGGTCGGAGGCTCGCAGGCTGAGAGAGCATAAAAACCTCATCTACAAGCAGTGTGACATCACCAATATCAAAGCCATGCTAGAAATGATTCCGCAGGGTGAGTATGACACATTCATTCATTTTGCTTGGGCTGGATCTGCAGGTCCAGCACGTGTTGACTATAATCTCCAGATGCAGAATGCTCTGAATACCGTAGAGTGTCTGAAAGCAGCAAAGGAACTGGGTTGCACCCGTTTCGTTTGTGCCGGTAGTATTATGGAGTATGAAGTTGAAGCTGCTATCCATTCACAGGGCAGTCACCCTGGTATGGCTTACATCTATGGTATGGGTAAGCATATTGCTCACTGTATGTGCAAGAGTGTTGCAGCCAATATTGGCATTGACTTGCTTTGGCCTATGATTACCAATGCTTATGGTGTTGGTGAATTCTCGCCACGCTTTGTGAATACCACTCTGCGTAAGATTATCAATGGAGAACCACTCCAGTTCACAGCTGCCACACAGAACTATGACTTTGTATATGTGAGTGATGTGGCTAAGGCTTTCTACCTGGTTGCAGAAAGGGGGAATCCCTTCTGTGAGTATATGATTGGTAGCGGCAATGCACGTCCTTTGAAAGAGTTTATTCTTGAAATGGTAGCTGCTTGCGGCCCTGAGGCTAAGCCGTTGTTTGGCGATGTGCCTTTCACTGGTACCAATATGCCGTTGAGTACCTTTAGTATAGATGCAATCAAGAATGATTGTGGATTTGAGATTGACGTTCCTTTTGGTGAGGGAACTAAGATGACGATGGAATGGTTAAAAACAATTGAGCAATGATAACGAAATTCAATTTTGAGGAGTTAGACCTCAAAGGAGCATATAAGATTCAGCCGTTCTACGCAACGGATGAACGTGGTGGGTTCGTAAAGGACTACAACATTGATATGTTCAAGGCCAATGGCATTGAGCATGAGTTGAAAGAGGTTTTCTACACCATCTCCAAGCGTGGAGTAATCCGTGCCATGCACTTTCAGTTTGTAAAGCAGCAGGCAAAATTGGTGCGTTGCGTTAGTGGTCACGTTTATGATGTTATTGCAGACTTGCGCCCGGGTTCTCCTACCTTTGGTCAGTGGAGAGGATTCCACCTGACTGGAGATAACCAAGTGGAGCTTTATATACCTCAGTACTTTGGCCACGGCTATCTTGTCATCGAGGATTCTGTTGTCTCTTATAAGTGTGGAGAGGTGTTTTATGGCGAAGGAGATTCTGGAATCATGTACAATGATTCTGACTTGGCTATTGAATGGCCAATGGATTTAATAGGAGGTGAGCAAAATCTGATTATTTCGGAGAAAGATACTCATCTAATGAGTTTGAAGGACTATTTGAAGACGGTTTGATCTGTAGAATGGAAATCATCGAAAACGTTATATTGGGAGCCGGCATCGCTGGACTAGGTGCAAGTTTTGCATTGCATCAGCGAGGAGAAAAGAGTGTTGTCTTTGAAAAGGATGACACGTACGGTGGACTTTGTGGGAATTTCACCATTGATGGCTTTCGTTTTGACCGTTTTGTTCATTTCACTTTCTCGAAGAATGAGCAGGTGAATGCCATTTTCAATGCCTCTTCTCCAGAGATTTACCGCCACCTCCCAGAAGCCTATAATATCTATAAGGGTATATGGATTAAGCATCCTGCTCAGAATAACCTGTATCCACTCTCCGAAGAAGAGAAGCAGATAATCATCAGAGATTTTATGAATAGGAAATCTCCTTGCGAGACACCTATCAATAACTATGAAGATTGGCTTCGTTTACAATTTGGTGATTACTTTGCAGAACACTTCCCTATGGTATACACTAGGAAGTACTGGATGCGAGAGGCCAAGAATCTACGTACAGAATGGGTTGGTCAGAGAGTTTATCAGCCTTCCGTGGACGAAGTGATTGCAGGTAGTAGAACATCAGAAACCCCTATAACTTATTATGCCAAAGAAATGCGTTACCCTAAATATGGGGGGTATAAGGCCTTTATGAAGGTTATGGCTGATATTGCAGATATAAGATATGGGAAAGATGTGGTTTCAATAAGTACTGCAAATAAAACAATATCATTCAAAGACGGAACAGTAGTAGGATACAAGAGATTGATATCTAGTTTGCCTTTGCCGGAAGTAGTAAAAATGCTACAAAGTGTCCCCGATGAAGTTGTAGATGCAACATCCAAACTTGAATGTACTTGTGGTTATCATATCTCTGTTGCCTTCAAGAACAAGAATATACCACCTTATCTGTGGTGGTATGTATATGATGAAGATATCCTTACTTCCCGTGTTCACTCACCTTCTATGAAGAGCCCAGATAATGCTCCCGAAGGATGTGGTAGCCTTCAGATGGAAGTATATTGTAAGGAAGGGGAATATACAGAAAAGGAATTGATTGATGGAACAATAGGAAAATTATGTGAATTGGGGATCATTTGTGAGGACGATATCCTCTTTACACATATTAGATTTGAGAAATATGCGAATGTCATATTTACAAAACCTATTTATGAAGCAAGGAAAGCGGTCCGTGATTATCTGTTTTCTGTAGGTGTTGAAACTATAGGAAGATTTGGGGAATGGGATTACCTGTGGAGTGATCAGAGTTTATTAAGTGGTTTAAATATATTGACATGATTAATTTTATTGTTAATACAAGCGATGAATATGCTGTATATGCAGGTGTAATGCTGCTATCGTTGTATGAGAATAATAAGAAACATAAGTTCCATATTTATATTTTTAGTACTTCGATTTCTGACAAACATTATAATGATATAAAAAATCTTTCTGAGAAATATGGTAATGAAGTTTCTTTGATAAGAGTTGATGAAAAGATGATCGATTCACTTCCAATAAAGTTTGCATACCATAGTATTAATGTATATTTAAGAGTATTAGCACCAGATTTGTTGCCAAAGAGTGTACATAAGTTCATTTATATGGATTGTGATATCATTATCAATGGAGATATTGAGGAATTATGGAACACGGATGTTGAGAATGTGGCTCTTGCGGCGACAAAAGACCTGCCCCGATTCACACCTTTGTATCGTAAAAATCTATCTTTAGGGGATAATGGCGACTATTTTAATTCTGGAGTAATGGTTGTTAATGCTGACTATTGGCGTATGAACAACGTGGCTTCTGCTGTATTTAAATTTGCAGAAGATAATCCGGATAAGATTATTGCTTGTGATCAAGATGCGATGAATGCTATCCTTAAAGGTCAATTCAAATTGATAAGCAGAAAATGGAATGTCTATCCAGACGTTTTCTTTGAGAAACCCGACCTTTTTGAAGAAGAATATGCTGAATTGGAAGATATAAGGGAGCATCCGAATGTGATTCATTTCCTATATATTAAAGCATGGTTCGAAGAATGTAGACATCCATATAAATGGTTGTTTAAAGAATTCTATGAAAAATATACAAAATATACAAAATCTCCGTTTACGCCTGTAACATGTAAACATAAAAGTATTTTGCAGGTGTCTAAATCGGCGATTAAGCATCTTTTATATAAACTTCATGTTAAACATGCTTATGACATCTATGACAAAAGATTTGTTAATAATTCAAGTCGTTTTCCTTCTTAGTTTTTAGTAAGCATAATGACTAGTTTGAAAACAAATGTTGTATGGAATGTTGTAAGGGTCGGAGCAAATATGCTTTTCCCCATAATAACACTTCCATATATAAATAGAGTACTAGGGCCCTATAATATAGGTATAAATATCGTTTTAATTCCAATTTTGTCATATAAATCTATTATCATCTCTGTTATCATTTCTGAATCAATTGTCCTATTAATGCATCATTATTATTCTAAAGATTATATAGACATAAAGATATTGGATTTTATAAATTTGAAAATACTTGTAGCAGCATTATTATCAGGTTTTGTTGCAAGCGCTATGGCTAATTTTGTAGATTTAGGCGTTGGTCTTTTTTCTCTAACGACAAAGATAATTGTAATTGCTTTGTTATATCCTTTATTATTATTTCTTCAAAAAGATAATTCTTTTGTTGAACTCTTGAAAACTATTAAAATAAGATGAAGTACGTCGTAATCGGTGCTGGTATCTCAGGGCTGTCAATAGCTCAGATGCTGAAAAATGGAAATGAGGTTATTGTGCTTGAGTCTGATTCCAGACCAGGAGGTATGATTAAATGTGACAGAGTTAATAGCTGCTTGTTTCATCGGACTGGCGGACACGTTTTTAATACTAAACGTCAGGATGTAATGGCGTGGTTTTGGTCGTTCTTTAATCAGGAGGAACAATTTACGAAGGCATTGCGAAATTCTTCTGTAGTGATGAGGGATGGAACTATAATACCATACCCTATAGAGAATCATGCCTATTTGCTTGATAAAGGAATAGGAGAAAGTATCGTGGCAGATTTGGTTAATATTATCAAAAAGGGAACTATAGAACCTGCCAATTTCGAAGAATTCTTAAAAGGTAGATTCGGTAATACTCTTTATGAATTGTATTTCAAACCATACAATTGGAAGGTGTGGCGGAGGGACTTGACTAAAGTTCCTCTTTCATGGTTAGAAGGGAAACTGCCTATGCCTACTGCGGCAGAAATAATATATTCAAATATCTATCACGTTGAAGAACGACAATTCGTGCATAGTTCTTTCTTTTATCCTAAGGAAGGTGGATCTCAGTTTCTTGCTGATACGTTTGCAAAGGGATTGGATATTAGATATAATATGAATGTGGATTCTATTCAAAAAACAAATAGAGGATGGATTATAAATGGTATCGAAGCTGATAGAATCGTTTTTTGTGGTAATATTAAGCAATTGCCAGAAATGATTAACAATTCTATTGAGATATATTCTTTCTTGAATTCAATAAATGAATTAGAATACCATGGCACTACGTCTGTTTTTTGTGAGATAGACAAGAATCCGTATAGTTGGATATATCAACCCAGTATGGAACATCTTTCACATCGTATTATTTGCACAGGAAACTTTTCTGAGAGTAATAATGCAGAGGGGAAGATGACTGGTACGATTGAGTTTACAGATGAAATAAGCAAAGAAGAAATACTTGAGCAATTAAAAAAGATGCCATTCTCCCCCAAGTATCTAGCACATAACTATGAGAAGTATACATATCCTATTCAAGATAAAGATACGCGATCTATGATTGCTGCTTTAAAGCAGCAGTTAGAACCCTATGGTATTTACCTTTGTGGCCGTTTCGCGGAGTGGGAGTATGCTAATATGGATGTGTGCATGGGGTATGCCATGGATTTGTATAATAATCAATTGAAATAAGGATTTATGATAGCGGTAAATATAAATGCTGGGTTAGCCAACCAAATGTTCCATTATGCATTTGGCAGGGGGCTGATAGCCAAAGGTTTAGATGTTTGTTATGATCTGACTAATTTTAAACCTCGAAAGCAGTGGTCTTTCGAAGACATTACTTTACGGGATGCTTTCCCCAATATAGAAATAAAGCAGATGCCCGAAGGACGCTTTAAGTGGGTATGTACGGAGAATACCAATCAGAATAAAATAGTGAAGATAATTGCTAAGTATATGCGAGCTTTTCATAATATGGTTGGTGATGAAACATATATTAAAGAGTCTTCCTATGCATATCTGGAGGGAATGGAGAAAAAAGCCACAAAGAATTGCATTTATAAAGGCTTCTGGCAATCAGAGAAATACTTCAAGCATTGTGAGGAAGATGTAAGAAAACAGTTCGCATTCCTGCCTTTTGATGAAATCCCAAACATTGAGGCTGCAAGAAAAATGGCAAGCGAAAATTCAGTGGCCATCCATCTAAGAAAAGGGAAAGACTATCTTCAGTCAGAATTAATGGGGAAGGGTTTATGTACTGCTGATTACTATATGGCTGCTATAGATTATATACAAAAGCATGTAGACAGTCCTGTCTTCTATATCTTTACAGATAATCCCGATTGGGTGAAAGACAATCTTCCACATTTTGAATATACGCTTGTTAATTGGAATGAGATATCTGGAAAGCGAAGTTTCCGAGATATGCAATTGATGTCATATGCTAAGCATAACATCATAGGTAATAGCACTTATAGTTGGTGGGGGGCTTGGTTGAATAAAAATCCCGATAAAATAGTAATAGGTCCTAAGTTATTTATGAATCCTATCACTGATTTTTATAAGGATCCTGATGTAATTTGTGATAGTTGGATAAGAATGTAAGTATGAGAGCCGCATTAGATTTGTTGATGATACTTGTCAATTTTTTTTATAATCAGAAAATAAGCGAGAGAATTTCAAGAATAAGAGATGTTTTTTTTACGGCATGGATAAAGCCTAGATTTAAAAAAACTGGAAAAATCAGAATTGGACGAGGATTGTCTTTGCTTGGAGGCGATTGCATTTCTATTGGCGATAATACAGGTTTGGGTAAGAACGGATATCTGTTTGCTTGGAAAGGGCGAATGGTAGAAATAGAAGGTTCCAATTGTTGTCAAGAAGCAACACCTTACATTAAGATTGGTAGTGGCGTGTGGATTGGTGATTATTTTAATATACACGCATTGTGTGGAATTGAGATCGGAAATAATGTGTTGACAGGTAAATGGATTACAATACTAGATAATGACCATGGCAAAATAACTTTGGAGAATCTAAAAAAATCACCAGGGAACAGAATCATATATTCTAAAGGGAAAATAAAAATCAAGGACAACGTCTGGATTGGTGATAAGGTAACGATATTATCAGGCGTTATCATAGGTGAGGGAGCCGTGATAGCTGCTAATGCAGTAGTAACAAAGGATGTCCCAGCGTTTTCTGTAGTAGGAGGAATTCCTGCAAAAATAATAAAATCATTTAATGGCATAGAAAAATGAAAAGGAAAGCTAGAGTAATAGCATATTATTTACCCCAGTATCATCCCATACCAGAAAACGATGAGTGGTGGGGTAAGGGATTTACTGAGTGGCGAAATGTTGCCTTGGCAAAACCTCTTTTTAGAGGGCATTATCAACCAAAGGTTCCAGCAGATTTGGGCTTTTATGACTTGCGTATGCCTGAAGTACGAGAACAACAGGCAGAACTTGCAAAAGAGGCAGGAATAGAAGGGTTTTGTTATTGGCATTATTGGTTTAATGGCAAAGAACTGCTTGAACGCCCTTTTAAAGAAGTATTAGAATCTGGGAAACCAGATTTCCCTTTTTGTCTTGGCTGGGCTAATCACAGCTGGACTAGCAAAACGTGGACTTTAGGGAAGGAAAGAAAGGATACAATGCTTTTGGAGCAAACATATCCTGGCATTGAAGATTATAAAAAACACTTTTATTCTTATCTTAAAGCCTTTAAAGACCCAAGGTATATTACTGTTGACGGGAAACCTTTGTTTGTGGTTTATGATCCTTATGCAATACCCAATGCGAAAGAGTTTATTGATTGCTGGCATTCCTTGGCAAAAGAGAATGGGTTAACAGGTTTTCATTTCGTAGGTATAGCGTCTAATTATAGAATTAAAGATGCAGTAGATGGTTATCAACTTAAATCACCGAAATCAAATATCTCAGGTAACATTTATTCAAAAATATGTAAAATGGGCTTTGATGCAGTCAATTCTCGCGGAATGACGCGTGCGGAATTCCTTGCTGATGGGTTCATTAACTATTATTGGAGTAAGTTTGTTAAAATGAAACTAGGAATCAGCAAATTGGTGAAGATAGATTTTAAGGAAATAAACAAATATTTGTTTGTTGATGAGGACAAATGGGAAAATGTCTACCCGACCGTTATACCCAATTGGGACAGGACTCCACGAAATAAGGAAACTGTTATCATATGGTATAACACAACACCCGAAAACTTCCGTGTTCAACTGAGGCAAGCATTAAATATAGTAAATGACAAACAAGACGAACATAAAATAATGTTCCTGCAATCATGGAATGAATGGGGAGAGGGAAATTATGTAGAGCCTGATTGTAAATATGGAAAGGGTTTCTTAAATGTTATCCGTGAAGAGCTTATTCAAATTTAAATGGACTGTCAATGCCTTCTTGTACTTGTACAATAAGAAAGGGAATAGATGATTGTTGGTATAAAACGACAAAGCAATCAAAAACATAACTGAGTTGATGGCGACAAATTCTTCTAAGGACATAAATAGATACATAGCATATGGTCTGTGTTCTTTCCTCCTATTATTCCTGCTATTCGGTATTAGCGGAGGATGGGGCAATATCTCTACCTATCAATTAATAATTCAGTTTGTTTTTGCAGTAGTGTCATTCTTGTATATTGCAAATCGGAGATTATCCAGCACCAACAAAATCTTCGTTAACACTTTTCTGTTCCAGATTTCGCTGGCAAGCATTCTTAAATTAATGTTTTTGAATTTTGAAGATTGTGAGTTCGGCCCCTCTGCAGCAGATTCTATAGGCTATTTTGATTATGGCCTGAGGGGCTCTAGAATGACATTAGATAAATTTCAGGACATGCTCTCTGATACTTCATGGGGTGGTATCGATGATTGTGGATACCTGTACTATTTAAGGTTCTTGTTTGGTATATTTCCAGATGTGATGGTGCCATTTGTAGCTATTTTCTTGAATTCAATTTATATATCAGTAGCAGCATTGGCATTGTATAAAACTCTACTAATTCTTGTACCAGAAAAGAAACAAATCGCCATCACTGTTGTTGGCGTATTCTCTTCTTTTCTGTTTTTTGTAAATTCTTCTGCTGTGGGTTTGAAGGAAGATCTTTTTGTACCTATCATAATTGTATCTGTCTATTATTATGTTAGCTATAGAATAAATAGAAAGCTGTTAACGCTGTTCCTGTGTGTTTTTTTTACTTTAATGACCGTATTTTTCAGGACAGCTGTCACTGCCATTCTTTTAACAGTATTTATAGCCGATATTTTGACAAATCAAAAGAACAAAAAAATTGTTATATATTCTTTTGTCATAGCTCTTCTGTTTTTGCCATTTGTACTACACATTATATGTGATTATATTTTAGGAATATCATTAGATGACATATTGGCGGTTGCGCAAAAGAGGAATGATATTGCAGATGGAGCGAACTCGAGCTCCAAACAGATTGGCAATATCTTGGCTTCTGTTGTGGGACCTTTTCCTACATTCGTAGACCCTATCGACTCTATTTTCTATAGTTTTTCCTCAATGGTAAAGATGTTACTTAACTTGCCTGTTCTATATGCAATTTTTACAATAATAAAAAAATTCGATTATAGATATTATTTTGCAGCCTTTATTTACCTAATTGGAATCATATTTACAATCATTTCAGGAACAGGTTTAGACATGAGATATCAGATACCATTTATTGGTGCTTATTTTATTTTGCTTTTCTATTTCGTCAGTGAATTAAGAGTTGGAAAACTGATTTATATAATCTATTTTGTGACCTGTTTAGGAATTGTTGTCATGTATAATGTTACGAAATAGTTTTGATATATAAAGACTAAAAATTTCCCTTATTATTTATGGTATGAAAAAAATACTCATTATTGGACCTGCTCCTCAAAATACTGGAGGGATAAGTGTCCATCTGAGACGATTAATCACATTATTGTCGGATTGTTTCAGCTTCGACGTTATCGATGAGGGGCATGTTAAATATGAAGGCACCTTTAATCTAAGGTCTTTGAATTTATTCTGCTATTTGAAGAAAGTTTTCGCATCTGATGTCGTGCATATTCACAGTGGAGTTTTTGTGTTGAGAATCTTTCATGTTATTGTTTGTAAATTAATAGCGCGAAAATTTACAGTTGTAACTGTTCACAGAGATCCTCGTCGAGAAAGATTTATGGTTATTACAAAGTTCTTTCTCAAGCTATGCAATGTCGCTATACTGGTTAATAAAGTAGGATATGATGCAATGGTTACTAATTCTAAATGTAAGTATTACGTTATGCCAGCTTTTTTACCGCCAGTCATTGCAGATGAGCCAGTGCTTCCTACAGAAATATTGACTTGGATAGATGACGTGAAGGAAAAAAATAAAAATATTCTGATGGTGAGTAATGCTTTTAACTTGGTACTAAATAATGGTAAGGATTTATATGGATTAGATCTTTGTATAGAATTGATGAATAAATTGAAAGATTATAATTTGTTTAATTATTATTTGTTATTTGTTGTGGCCAGCAATACAAACCAACAAGAATTAATGGATATCTATAAAAGAAAGATTAAATATTATGGAATAGCTGATAAAATTATAATATATGAGAAATCGCTATCTTTTATTCGATTAATTGAAAAATCAGATATTGTTTTGCGGACAACAAATACAGACGGAGATGCCATTTCTGTCAGAGAGGCTTTGTTTTTGGGCAAACCGGTAATTGCTTCAGATGTTGTTCGCAGGCCAAAAGGCACCCTTCTGTTCAAAACTAGGGATGCTGAGGATTTATTTAATGTTGTTACCAAGACGCAAATAGGGTGTCAAGACATTGGAATTGACAAAATTGATTACAAAAGATTTTATACAGACATTTATAATAAAAAATGGAACAATTGACGCAAAAACTCTCAAATGGAGAGATGGTGGTACAAGAACTGCCGATGCCACAGCTTGGGCCTGGCATGATAATGGTTAAGAACCACTTTTCTTTAATTAGTGCAGGGACGGAAGGCTCGACGGTAAAGGCGGCTCGTAAAAGCTTACTTGGAAAGGCTAAAGACAAACCGCAGCAGGTGCAGCAAGTTCTTGAATCATTAAAGACAAAAGGCATTACGCAGACATACCGGGCAGTAGTGAAGAAATTGGATGCATATTCTCCTTTAGGATATAGCTGTGCTGGTGAAGTAATTGATGTAGCTGATGATGTCACGGAATTTAAAATAGGAGATTTTGCCGCTTGTGCAGGTAATCAGTATGCGTATCATGCGGAAGTAGTGGCTGTGCCTGTGAATTTATGTGTTAAACTACAGGATGATGCAGATTTATCATTAGCTTGTTACAATACGCTTGGAGCTATTGCTATGGAAGGTGTCAGGCAGGCAGATTTAAGATTAGGAGAAACATGTGCCGTCATAGGCTTAGGCCTGATAGGACAATTGGCCTGCCTTGAACTCCAAGCATCCGGTGTGCATGTCATTGGCGTGGATGTAAGTGATAATGCCGTCAAGCAGGCATCTGCTCATTGTACTGACATTGCTTTTGTTCGCAGTGCATCAGGCATAGAAGAGAGAATAAAAAACTATACTAACGGGCTTGGTGTAGATGCTGTCATTATTGCAGCAGCAACATCGAGTCTTGACCCGATAAATTTCGCGGGGTCTATTAGCCGTAAGCGAGGGAAGGTGGTCGTATTAGGTGCAGTTCCAACAGGTTTTGACCGAGAACCGTACTATTACAAGAAAGAGTTAGAGTTGAAAATGTCATGCTCATATGGTCCTGGAAGATATGACCTAAATTATGAAGAAAAGGGCGTAGATTATCCTGCCGCATACGTTCGATGGACAGAAAAACGTAATATGGAGACATTCCAGAATTTGATATCTTCTGGGAAAATTGACATTAGTTATCTGACAACGCATACATTTGCTTTTGAAGATGCGCCTAAGGCATATGATATGGTGGCGAAGCGTACAGAGCCTTTCTTGGGGATAGTTCTGAAGTACGATACTCAAAAACAGCATGAGAGAAAATCTATTGCTATAAAGCATACAACCGAACCATTGAAGAGTGTTTGTATTGGCTTTATCGGAGCAGGTAGTTATGCCCAAGGTTCTTTGCTACCTAATTTACCTGATGATATTACCCGAAAGGGCGTAATGACTAATTCAGGCACAACGTCTAAGCGTGTGGCTGAGCGTTTTGGTTTTGAATTTTGTACTTCTAATGAAGATGATATTCTGAAGTCGAAAGATATTAATACCATATTCATTGCAACGCGGCATGATAGTCATGCTAAATATGTAATTGAGGGCTTGAAAAGTGGAAAGAATGTTTATGTTGAAAAGCCGCTATGCTTGACATTAGATGAACTTGTGGAAATAAAAAAAATATGTGATGAGAAACAAAAATCTGTTATGATTGGTTTCAATCGCCGTTTTGCTCCCTTAGCTCAAAAGATCAAGCAGAAGTTTGGAAATGGTAAGATGGCAATGATATATCGTGTAAATGCTGGTGCCATTCCGGCTGATAGCTGGATTCAGGATATGAAGGTAGGAGGCGGGCGTATGATAGGAGAAGGATGTCATTTCATTGACTTTATGGCATTCATGTGTGGTAGCGTTCCTGTGAAGGTATCTGCTATAGCTTTACCTGATAGTCAGGGTTTGAATGATACGTTGAATGTTAATATTGAATTTGAAAATGGTTCTACTGGTGTGTTGGCTTATTATGCTAATGGCGCGAAGTCAATGCCTAAAGAATACTTTGAGGTACACGCAGCAGGAATGTCTGCTTCTTTGAATGATTTTAAGGAATGCACAATATATGGCAAAAAAGCCGAAAAGCATAAGTTGACCACTCAGGACAAAGGACAGAAAAAAATGATTGAGGCATATTTTGCTGGTCTCCGTAGTGGTCAACAGCCAATTCCGATGAAGGATATTTTTGCTACGACAGCAGCTACATTCGGTGTTCTAAAGTCATTACAAGAAGCTGGAAGTGTCATAAAACATAGTATATGATGATTAAAGATATTTTGAAATCAATCCCGCTGGTGGGGGGTGCATTTTGTCTTTTGAAAGATTATTTTTCGATGAATAAGTTTGGCTATAAAGGCAAAAACGTTGTTTTGCAACGGCCTTGTACGCTAATTAATCCTAAAAATATCTTTCTATATGAAAATACCAATATTTATGCTTATGCAAATATTAGTGCAACATCAGGTAAGTTTGTCATGAGATCCAATAGCGGTGCAGCAAGAGGGTTAACGGTAATGACCGGTAATCATCTGAGTATGGTTGGTCGCTTTTGGAAAGATGTGACAAATAAGGATAAGAAAGATAGCTGCAATTTTGTTCCTTCTGATGGTGATATTGTGGTAGAAGAAGATGTATTAATAATGTCCAATGTCACGCTGCTAGGAGGTGTCTCTATTGGTAGAGGATGCTTTATTGGTGCTGGAAGTGTTGTTAGGAAGTCTCTTCCACCATATTCTATAGTAATAGGAAATCCTGCCAAAATCACAGGATTCAGATTTACACCAGAAGAGATTATAGAACATGAGAAGGCTTTATACCCAGAAGAAAAAAGACTTCCATTAGAATTGTTGGAAAAGAATCACGAGAAATACTTTTTGAAGCGGTTAAAAGAAATTAAAGAGTATACAAAGTTATAATTATGGAAAGGAATGAAATAATGGGGATGCTTCAGCAAATTATTCGTGAAGCAGTGGACAACGAAGAGGTGGTAATAAACGATACTACTGTCGCTTCTGATGTTGAAGGATGGGATTCTCTGGCACAAATACTTATTGTAGGTGAGCTGCAAAATGAACTTGGGGTTAAGTTCACATCTGCAGAAGTGAACAATTGTTCTAATGTGGGTGAATTAGTGGCGGCTATTATCGCAAAACTTTAAAATGATGAAGTCAATAATTGAACTTAAAAAGTTGGCAAAACAAACACTACAAGGAAGCCCGACCATAAAACTGGCTCTCGTTGGTGATACTGCTACTCAATTTTTTGCTACTGCCATGCGTGGCATTGGTGTGGAGCGCGGTATCAATATTAAACTCTTTGAAGCAGAGTATAACCAGGTGGAACGCCAGTTGATGGACCCTTTCAGTGAGTTGTATGAGTTTGATGCAGACTTCATCGTGGTGTTCCAGAGCACTCACAAGTTAGGTGAGTACCATAGTACTTTGACTACAGAACACCAGGAGCGTTTGGCAGAAGAACGCTTACAGTTTGTCACCAATATATGCAATAACCCGGCTTTGGAGGGAAAGAAGATCATCTATTTCAATTATCCGGAGATAGGCGATACTGTTTTTGGCAGTTATGCCAATAAAGTTGATTCAAGTTTCACTTTTCAGGTGAGAAAGTTGAATTATAAGTTGATGCGTCTCTCACAGCAATACCCAAATCTTTTTATTTGTGACATTGCTGAACTTCAGAATAAAATCGGCAGGGATGCACTCTTTGCGCCAAACGTGTACACTACTACCGAGATGGTGATAAGCACTAATGCCTTGCCATACGTGGCCAGCCGTGTGATGGATATTGTATGTGCCATCAAAGGACAGTTCAAGAAGTGTCTGATACTGGACCTTGACAACACCATATGGGGTGGTGTAATTGGTGATGATGGCCTGGAAGGTATACAGTTAGGTCACGGACTAGGAATAGGCAAGGCCTTCACCGAGTTCCAGATGTGGGTGAAGAAACTTAAACAACGTGGTATCATCATCTGTGTGGCCTCCAAGAACAACGAAGAAACCGCCAAAGAGCCGTTTGAGAAGCACCCCGACATGGTGCTGAAACTGGACGATATTGCCGTATTCCAAGCTAATTGGGAAACCAAAGTAGATAACATTCGTACCATTCAGCAGATACTGAACATCGGATTTGATTCGATGGTGTTCCTTGATGACAATCCGTTTGAACGGAATATGGTGCGGGAGAATATCCCTGGCATCACTGTGCCAGAGTTGCCAGAAGACCCAGCAGAGTATTTGGAGTATCTGTATTCGCTGAACCTCTTTGAGACAGCTTCCTATAGCAATCTGGATAAAGACCGTACCAAGCAGTATCAGGTGGAAGCACAGCGTGTATCTCTGAGCAAAACCTTTACCAATGAGGCTGATTTCTTGGAGTCGTTGAATATGGTAAGCACCGTGAGTGGTTTTACTAAGTTCAATACACCTCGTGTGGCACAGCTCAGTCAGCGTAGCAATCAGTTCAATCTGCGGACTGTCCGCTATACGGATGCAGATATTGAGGCTCTGGCTAATGAAACAGATGTGATCGACCTGAGTTTTACTTTAAAGGACAAGTTTGGGGATAATGGTTTAATCGCTGTGGTGATTATGAAACCAATAGATAATGAAACCTTGTTTGTAGATACCTGGTTTATGAGTTGTCGTGTGCTGAACCGTGGCATGGAGTTCTTTACGCTCAATACGATGGTAGAGGCAGCTAAAGGCAAGGGCTACAAAAAGATTATGGGTGAATATCTTCCAACGTCGAAGAATAAAATGGTAGAGCGGCTCTATTTAAATCTGGGGTTTTCAAAGGTTGAATCGGTTGATACTGCTTGCTATGTATTAGATATAGATACTTATAAGCCATATAAGAGCTATATCGTCTCAAATAAATGTTCTAAATGAAAGCAATCGAGACTTTTAAGCAATTAAGAAAATATTGCGAAACAGAACAATTTAAAGGGTGGGATCCATTTGACGGTCTTAATTCAAAAGTCCTGAGAACTTTTTTGCCCTTAAATAAGTCTGCCATTTTGAGGCTGATTGTGATTCAGGGATTCAAGCGATGTCCGTGGAATGTAAGAAAGCTACTCCTTGTTCCTAAAGAATATAATGCTAAGGGTATAGGGCTGTTTCTTCAGGGCTATTGTAACCTGTACCGGTTAGTGGTACATCAGCCCTCTTTTGAGACAGAATTTGGGACAAAGGAGTGCATTCTGCAATATATTCATCAGCTTGCCAGATTATTGATAGAATTACGGTCTAAAGGCTATCATGGCTCTTGTTGGGGGTATAATTTTGACTGGCAGAGTCGTAGGTTGTTTTTGTTCCCTGCTTATTGTCCGACGGTTGTGGCTACTAATTTCTGTGCTACAGCACTTATGGATGCTTATGAGATAACTGGAAATAAAGAGTATCTGGATGTGGCTTTAGATAGTGCTAATTTCATACTTAATGATTTGCATCTAGATGAGTATGAGGGTGAAAAGATGATTAGTTATAGCCCACTGCATGGGAATGACCTAGTGTCCAATGCGTCATTGTTGGGAAGCAAAGTCTTGGCTTACTGTTATAAATACACTGGTAATAAAAGTTATTTAGAGGTTGCCCGCTCTTCTGTTGCAGCCTGTTGTAAGGGACAGCGGGCAGACGGTGCATGGACTTATAGCCAGGTTCCTCCAAAGCTTTGGGTGGATTCTTTCCATACAGGATATAATCTGGATGGTCTCATTGCATACGAAGAGCAGACAGGGGATAAGAGCTTCCATGAAAATATCGAAAGAGGCTTTGATTATTATATCAAGAACTTTTTCAATGATGATGGTAGTCCCAAGTATTACGATAATCAGCAGTACCCTATAGACATTCATTGCCCAGGACAACTTTTAGTGACGCTTCATCGGCTTCATAAGTTTGAGCAATATGAAGATTTAGCAGATAAGGTGCTGAACTGGACAATAGACAATATGCAGGACGAGAAGGGCTTTTTCTACTACCAACTGAAGAAAGGTGTTTCTTCAAAGATACCCTATATGCGTTGGAGCAATGCCTTTATGTTCTATGCTATGAGTTACTATTTCTTGGAAAAATACAAATAAATTATGGAAAATTGTGATAGAGTGGAACTGAACGGAATGAAAGTCTTTCCTTTTAGTTCGCCAAAACAATTATTGGAATATGTGGATAGCCATAAGGGCATTCTGGTGGCAGTTAATGCGGAAAAAATAACAAAAGCTACGGATGAAACATGTGCAATTGTGAATAATAATATCGGCTATGCAGATGGGGCTGGCGTTGTAGTTGCTATGCACGAGCTAGGCCATCCTGAGGCGGTGAGGATAGCAGGTTGTGATATGTGGCTTGACATTGTCAAGGAGAGTTATACAGAAAAAACTTTTTATCTGGTTGGCGGGAAGCAGGAAGTGATAAATGAGACTATCGCCAAACTGAAGAAAGAGTTTAATGACATAAAGATATTAGGCTATAGAAATGGATACATCAAGACTGATGAGGAACGAGACGCTTTGATTCAGGAGATTGCAGATAAGAAGCCTGATGTTGTCTATGTGGCTATGGGATCTCCTAAGCAAGAATTCTTAATGGCAGACATGATGAAAGTACATCCTGCCATCTATCAAGGATTAGGTGGAAGCTTTGATGTATATACAGGGAGAGTGAAACGCGCTCCGCTTTGGTGGCAGAAGCATAATCTGGAATTCCTTTATCGCTTCTTGAAACAACCTCAGAGATACAGAAGGGAATATTATCGACTGAAATTTTTATATTGGTTAATAAACGGAAAATTTAAGAAAAAGTAATTTAGATATGGTAAACGTAATTGGACTCGGCTATATCGGATTGCCTACGGCACTGATGATGGCCTCACATGGTGTGGAAGTTGTTGGAACAGACTACAACAAGAAATTGGTTGATACCCTGAATGCAGGCAAGACGACCTTTAAAGAGGATGGCCTTGATGAACTTTTTAATGATGCTGTAAAGGCGGGCATTAGGTTCACAACTGAATATCAGAAGACTGATACATACATCGTTTCTGTACCTACACCATACGACAAGTTCTCAAAAAAAGTGGATGCTTGCTATGTGGTTGCAGCAGTAAAAGAGGTGATGAAGGTGTGTCCGAAGGGGGCAACAGTAGTTATCGAGAGTACTATAAGCCCAGGCACCATTGATAAGTTCGTGCGTCCTGTGATTGAGGAGAACGGATTTAAGATAGGTGAGGATATTAACCTTGTGCATGCCCCTGAGCGCATTATTCCTGGCAATATGGTGTACGAACTATATCATAACAATCGTACCATTGGTGCTGACGACAAGGTCATCGGTGAGAAAGTGAAGGCGTATTATGCTACTTTCTGTCAGGGCGAAATCGTTGTAACGGATATTCGTACAGCAGAAATGACTAAGGTGGTGGAGAATACTTTCCGTGCTGTGAATATTGCCTTTGCTAATGAATTGTCTCGCATCTGTCGTCATGACAATATGGATGTGTATGAGATTATCAAGATCTGTAACATGCATCCGCGTGTGAATATCCTTCAGCCAGGTCCTGGCGTGGGTGGTCATTGTATTTCGGTTGACCCTTGGTTCCTTGTTGGTGACTATCCTCAGTTAGCCAAAGTGATAGATGAGTCAATGAAAACGAATGATTATCAGCCTGTATTTGTGCTCGAGCGTATCCATGAGATTATGGAAGAACATCATATTACAGATAATCGTAGAGTGGGCCTCTATGGTCTTACTTATAAGGAGAATGTGGATGATATTCGTGAGAGTCCAACATTGCAGATGCTGGATATTCAGGAGCGTCATCTTGCTCGACCATTGAAGACTTTTGATCCATTCTTTACAGAAAAAGAAATTGTGAAGAATCAGATTTTGGATTTCGATCAGTTCCTAAGTGAAGTGGATATGGTGGTCATCATGGTAAAACATGATCATATCAAGCAGAACTGGGATAAACTTAAAGGAAAGGTTATTCTCGACTGCTTCAACATCTGTCCGTTAGAGGGTGTTTATCATATTTGAAGTGAAGAGTGAAAAGTGAAGAGTGAAGGATGAAGAAAGTAATGTTGGTCTTTGGAACTCGACCAGAGGCTATAAAAATGGCACCCTTAGTCAAGGAATTCCAGAAGAATCCTCAGGATTTTGAGACAATTGTGTGTGTGACTGGACAGCACCGTGAGATGTTGGACCAGGTTCTGAAAATCTTTGAGATTACACCTGACTATGATTTGAACATCATGAAGCAGGGGCAGGATCTGTACGACGTGACGGCTCGTGTACTCACTGGTATGCGGGATGTCTTCAAGGAGTGCAAGCCTGATGTAGTGCTAGTGCATGGAGATACAACTACAAGTACAGCCGCTGCATTGGCAGCCTTCTATCAGCAGATACCCGTTGGTCATGTGGAGGCTGGATTGCGTACGCATAATATCTACAGTCCTTGGCCGGAGGAGATGAACCGTCAGATTACTGGGCGTATAGCTACATATGATTTCTCTCCAACGCCTCTTTCTGAGAGAAACTTGAAGGATGAGAAAGCACATGGGCAAATCTTTGTCACTGGAAATACGGTGATAGATGCGCTGCACATGGTGGTGAAACGCTTGAAAGAAGATGAGGCTCTTGCTCAGGAGCAGTTGAAAGTGCTTGCTGAGGCTGGATATGATGTCACTCGCCTTGATAATGGAAAGAAACTGGTGTTGATTACGGGGCATCGCCGCGAGAACTTTGGTGAAGGCTTCATCAGTATGGTTACTGCCATGAAGGATCTTTCTGAGAAATATCCTGAGGTGGATTTTGTATATCCAATGCATCTCAATCCCAATGTGCGCAGGCCCATCCATGAGGTATTTGGAGAGGATTTGTCACGCCCCAATTTCTTCTTCATCGAGCCTCTGCAGTATCTGGAGTTTGTCTATCTGATGGAGAAATCAACAATTGTACTTACTGATAGCGGTGGTATCCAGGAGGAGGCTCCCGGGCTTGGTAAGCCAGTCCTTGTGATGCGTGATACAACAGAGCGCCCAGAGGCATTGGAAAGTGGCACGGTTCATTTGGTAGGAACAAACCATGACCTCATAGTATCAGAAGTTAGCACACTGCTAGATGATCCTATTGCTTATGATAAGATGTCAAAAGCTGTGAATCCTTATGGCGATGGCAAGGCATGCTCTCGCATCGTTCGAGCCTTGAAGGGTGAAGAGGTCGAGAGATATGGAATGCCGTGAAAAAATAAAGTTATGGCAAAAGCTGATGTGGAAAAACTAATTCAGTATTCCAAAGAGCATGATTCTAAGGAAACTGATATGGGAATGGACTACGATACAGGTCATTCTTCTATGGTGTACTCTAGTTTTCACTATTCATCGAAATTGGGATGAAATCATAGCTATTTATGACATATATACATGAGAAGATTGTTGATGGCGGGGGCGATGTGCCTTGGCCTTTGGGGTAATGCTGTTGGTCAGACATTTGAGGTGGTGGATTCTCTTGAGAAGGGGAACTTTAACTCGGTTTGGACCAGAGGGTTCTGGCATAACTGGTTTGTGCAGGTGGATCTGGATATGAGTCTGCAGAATCCGTATGGGTATGACTTCTCAAAGGTGTTTCCCAATGGCAAGTCGTTCGGTATGGATGTGGCGGTTGGTAAATGGTTTGCACCGCAGGTTGGTGTGCGCGGGAAGTTTAACTGGGAGAATGCGTTGCCGCTGCTGAAGAATGACCATGCGAACTGGCTGGCGCCGTTTGACCAACCTGGGGAGAATCGCCGTAAAGGTGGATATATCGCACTGTATGGGGATCTACTCGTGAATATGCATAATCTGTTAGGGACGTATCGGGCGGACAGGACTTGGAACCTGAGCTTGTATCCGAGGATTGGCGTAAATTATAACTTTGGCGTTTCGAAGGGTTCGCTGCTGGCGGGTATTGGTTTGCTCAATACGTATCGGCTGAGTAATCGGTGGAGTCTGATCGGGGATATCGCTTATATCATGACGGGTAGTGGATTTGTAGGGGCGAATGAGAGTGGAGGGACTGGAACTGGGTCGAACTCGAATGGATACTTCTCTATCGGTTTAGGCGCCCAAATAGATTTGGGACCCACCGATAGAAGTGAAAAACGAAAAGTGAAAAGTGAAAAGTCGGGAGTGCGGACGAACGGGGTGTGGGATAACTGGTTCGTGCAGGTGGGGGCGGATATGAGCCTGATGAATCCGTATGGGTGTAACTTCTCGAAGGTGATTCCGAAGGGCATGACGTTCGGACTGAACGGGGCGCTGGGTAAATGGTTTACACCGGAGTTTGCCGTCAGAGGGCGCGTGCAGTGGGAGAATGGCCTGATTCCGAATAACAGTGTGGAGTGGGTGGCTCCGGCGGATAATCCGAAGGAGAACTATAAGAGTGGCGGTTTTGCCACGGCTGCGCTGGACGTGATGCTGAATATGACGAATACGATTGTTGGGTATCGGCCTGACAGGAAATGGCATACTTCAGCCTTTCTGAGGATGGGCGTGATCACGCAGTTTTCGGAAGGATCGGGCTCGCCTCTGATGGGTGTTGGCGTGGAAGAGACGTATCGGCTGAATGACAGGCTGAGTCTGTTTGGGGCTGCGGCTTATCAGGTGTCGACGAGTGAAGGCATGGGCTATAGTACTACGGGTATGGAAGTGGCTGCGGGAAGTAATGGGTTCTTTGATATTGATTTTGGGATTAGGTGTGAGATTGGGAAAGCCATCAAGTCCTGCTGGGGACAGGAACCCAGTAACGCGCAAAGCGCTGAACAGATGTTCCA
>JAEEGL016912637.1_pt1 | contig 34900 bp, 34 predicted proteins | sample 9134231 | NCBI WGS metagenome assembly JAEEGL01 (sample SAMN16246548, study PRJNA631951) | gut metagenome | biome: gut microbiome; feature: rumen; material: fiber-attached | host: Bos | place: Iran: Karaj | collected 2018-10
CTCGTCAATGCCGGGTACGCCGGAAAGATCGTCGGAGTCTCGTTCAACGTCATAGGCGGGGCTTCCAGCATCGCACTGCTGCCTATCCTGTCCACCTATGTGTACGGAACCGCCGACTACAGCGAGTCCAGCGCGTGGAGAGACCTTGTATACTACTACAACAACTTCCTCGGAGAGAGCTACACCGTCGATTCGATCAAGAAGACGATCATAGCACCCTTCATCTACAGCGCCGAATCCCCTGTCACCGTCGATCCTTTCTCCTGTCTCACTTCCGATTCCGGGAAGGCGTCCGTCGGCTCCGTGGACACCAAGCTTCTGGTTTTCGGGAACGCCAACAACGACGTGTTCCTCGATGAGAGCGATGTGAGGCTGATTCAGAGTTTCGTCGACGGGAAATCGGCCTGGAACAAAGCCAAGAACCCTCTGGCCGACACCAATGCCGACGGAAAGATCACAAAAGAGGACGTAGATCTTCTGAGATGCTTCCTAGAAAGGAAGACCTCGCCGATGTTCTACGTCAACGACCTCCTCGAGACCGTCAAGATCACGTTCCCGCTCTCCGGGAAGATCGCCATCGGCGGCGCCATGGATGCCGACCTCCTGAAGATCATCGGGAAATACGATCTCATCACCGCCACCCTGGACGGCGATTACGACGAATCCGTATACCCCGGCGCATCCAAATGGACAAGGCTCGGGACCTATCCCTTCGACTACGAGAAGGTCGTCAGCTCCGGGGCCACAGTCGTCATGGGACAGGGAGGGTACGTATACGACAGCACCTTCGACGACAAGGTGAAGGGCGGGTATTCCGCTTTCCCGATCGACCAGATCAAGCTCCACGAGGCCAGATGGATCAACGGGATCGAGGGCATCGCCGCGACCATCACCATCGGCGCTCTGATGAACTGCTTCGACAACCAGAAGTACCGGGAATATCTCGATTACATGGACAACATCAACGAGATCCTCGACAAAGCCACCTCCGGCATCCCTGCGGGCAGCGAGAAGAGCTACATCCTGCTGACCTCCCACTCCTGCAAATCCCCGTCAGACCTCGGCATGGACACCATGTCAACCGGCCTGGAGAATTATGCGGACGTTGCCACCGCGGTCAACCTCAAGATGACCAACGCCTACCCGATCGGCGAGAGCGGATATATCACCGGATTATCCGTCGAGAACATCCTGAAGTATAACCCCGACGTCATCTTCGTCGAGGCGGTCAGCGTCAACACCTACGAGGACTACGTCGCCACCGTGAACAACATCGCGAACTGGTTCGCCAGCGCGGGATACACAGGCAAGATCATAGGGGTGTCTTTCTCCGTCATAGGCGGGGCTTCCAGCATTGCACTGCTGCCTATCCTGTCCACCTATGTGTACGGAACCGCCGACTACAGCGAAGAGAGCGCCTGGCAGGATCTCGTCTACTACTACAACAATTTCCTCGGATCTGATTACACCGTGGAAAGCATAAAGAAGACGATCAATGCGCCGTTCATCGTCGCCTGAACAAACTCTGCCCCTCTTCGGAGGGGCGCAACCGTCATCGTAATAGCATGAAATTCATCGGAGACATCGAAGAAGACCCTCTGATAGCGAAACCGATGTCCAGAATGGTCCGCGAATGGTCCAGGACGGACGAGAGCGATTCGGAAGGGTATCGCAAGCATATGGCGGACTACCACCGTACCATCCGCAGGCGCCTGTTCTTCATAGTCCTGTGCGTGGTCATCACTATAGTGGCGGCGGGATACGCAATAGCATACGGGCCGCTGGACATAAGCTTCACGGAAACCTATGCGACCATATGGAACCACATCACCGGCAACATTCAGAACACCGGGATGGACTTCATAATCGTCAGCGTGAGGGCGCCGAGGATAGTCGCCGGCATATTCGGCGGAATAGGATTGGCAGTATGCGGAGCCGTCCTTCAGTCCGTACTCCGCAATCCCCTCGCAGATTCGTACACAACAGGAGTGTCTTCCGGGGCGTCTTTCGGCGCCACACTCGCCATAGCGTTGGGCATGTCTGTCGTCAACAGCACCCCTACGGTCATCATGGCATTCGTATTCTCCATGCTTCCCATACTTGCGATAGTTCTGCTGTCCAAGCACAGGTCGGCTTCCTCGCCTACAGTCATGATCATGTTTGGGATAGGGCTGATGTACATATTCAACGCCCTTACCACCGTGTTCATGCTGTGGTCTTCCCCCGAAGACCTCGCCGCCATCTACAATTGGCAGGTCGGAAGCCTGGCTAAAGTGACCTGGGACAACATCCCGTATATGGCCGCCATAGTCGTGGCAGGAATCATAATCATACAGCTTCTCTCGGGGAAGCTGAACGTGCTTGCGACAGGCGACGAGAACGCCAAAGCTCTGGGGATCAGCCCCCACAGGCTCAGAGTGCTGTTTCTGGCCGTCACAGGCCTCGTCTGCGCCGGTGTGGTGAGCTTCACCGGAGTCATAGGGTTCGTGGGCCTGGTGACGCCTCACATAGTGAGGATATTCATCGGCGCCGACAACAGATACCTGATACCTGCATCGGCACTCTTCGGAGCCATGCTGATGGTCGTGTGCGATCTTCTCGGAAGGGCTGTCCTGGATCCTGCGGTGCTCCCTGTGGGCGTCGTGATGGCTTTCATCGGAGGCCCGACATTCATCTGGCTGCTGGTCAGGAAGGGCAACAGCGCGTGGTGATGGCATGGGAAGCATATCAGATCTGAAAATGGATATGAAAGAGGCTCTGTCCGGCGAGGACAGATCGGATTTCGATGACATCGGCGGCGTCACCATAGAGATGAAAGACGTCACCTTCGGATACCGCTCCGGGGGGACGGTCATCAGGGACATCAACCTGAAGATCGACCGGCCCGGGCTCTACTGCGTCATCGGCCCCAACGGAGTGGGGAAATCCACCCTAATCAAATGCATGAGCAAAATCGAAGACCTGACCTCGGGGGACATACTGATCAACGGCCGCAGCATCAGGACGATGAGGCACAAGGACGTCGCCAAGTTCATCGGCTATGTTCCGGTGGTTTCCAAGGACGTGTTCTCGATGTCGGTTCTGGAGACCATCCTCATAGGATGCCAGAACCGGAGGTCCGGGGATTCGGACGAATCCAAGATGAAGGCGGTCTACAAAGTGATGGTCCTGCTGAACATACAGGACCTGAGCGAAAAGCTGTTCAGCGAGCTTTCGGCGGGGCAGCACCAGAAAGTGGCCATCGCCAGAGGGCTGGTCCAGAAACCTAAAGTTCTTATTTTGGACGAGCCGACTGCGAATCTGGACGTTAAATACCAGGTTTATGTGGTCGAGCTCCTGAGGGCCCTGGCGGAAAGCGAGGGCATGATCGTCATAATGATAAGCCATGACCTGAACATCTCCGCGAAATATGCCCATGAGGTGATCATGATGTCCGCCCCCGGAGTCATCTACAAGACAGGGGCTCCGGAAGAGGTGATCACCAAGGAGAACATCGAGGAGGTCTACGGCGTGCATTGCAAAGTCATAGACGACGAAGGGGTTCCCGTCGTCATATTGGGGCAATCCATGATGGACGAATTCGGGAACATTGACTGAAAGATGGGTGGTGATTAAATAGCGAAAGAAGCAGGCAAGGAGACATTGAAATTCTGGGGGGAATCCGCCAGAGGGTACAAGGAAGGCGTCAAGAAGGAGCTCAAGAACAGGGAGACCAGCGACCGCTGGATCAAGCTGATCCTGGACAACGCTCCGGAGAAGGATGTCCTGAAGATCCTCGACATAGGGACCGGCCCGGGTTTCTTCACGATAAACCTAACCAAGATGGGCCACGAAGCCATCGGGATCGACGTCACCGAAGAGATGGTGGAAGTCGCGGCCGAGAACGCCGAGGAACAGGGCGTGAAATGCGAATTCCGCGTCATGAACGCCAACAGTCTAGACTTCCCGGACAATACCTTCGACCTGATCATCAACAGGGTGGTCACCTGGACGCTCCCGGATACGTTCGAATGCTACAGAGAGTGGAGAAGAGTCCTGGCCCCCAACGGCAGGATCCTCGTTTTCGACGCCAACCACTACGCCAATCTCTTCGACGAGGAGAAAGCGAGGACGATGCGCTCTGCGATGCGCGAGCACGTGAAAGCCGGATTGGAACCTTACACGGACCATTACGACTTCCATGTCCGCTGGACCTACTGGGAGGAATGTCCGATGATAGGCACCCCCAGACCCGAATGGGACAGGAACATGCTGTACAAGCTGAGATTCGCTGACATCGTCGTGGATGAAGACCTCTTCCCCGGGAAAGACGATGACAGAGGCACTTCCGGGCCCATGTTCATGGTGAGAGCGGAGAAACCCAGCCCCGAACAGGAGAACGAGCTCATCGTCAACGAGTACTGGAACGGCATTGCCGGCGTCGTCAGCGGACGGGCGGCCGTTATGCTGTCCGGCGGAAAGGCACAGGCCTGCGCAGAGGAGATAGCCAAGCGCATCCCCCCCGGATCCAGGGTGCTGGATGTCGGGACCGGTTCCGGGAACGTTGCCATCCCGCTTTCCAAGATGGGCTACTCCGTCGTCGGAGCCGACAGGGCCTTCGCCATGATCGAGATGGCCAGGATCACCGCGGAAGAGTGCGGATCTCCCGCGGAATTCGCCGTCGCCGACGCTTACGATCTCCCGTTCGATGACGGAAGCTTCGATGCGATCGTCATGCGCAACGTGGTCTGGAACCTTTACCGCCCTGAAGCGGCGCTGAAGGAGGCTGCGCGCGTCCTCAGAGCCGGAGGGAAGCTGATCATACTGGACGGGAACTGGCAGGCGAACATAGCGGAATGGAAGGCTTCCGGACGGGATCCGGATATCTTCCCCAATTGCAGGAGCCGCGACCTAGGGCTGGGCGCTTATGACGTGATAGAGAAGTATTATGCCAAGCTGCCGCTGAACTCGGTCAGCAGGCCGGCCTGGGACAGGGAAATCCTCGGGCACTGCATGTCTTTGGAGGAATGCTCTCCGTTCGAAGACCCGATGATCACCGAAGACCTCAGGCCGGTCCTGGGGCAGGGATTCATAGCGGTATTCAGGAAATAAACTATAAAGGGGGCTTCGGCTCCCCCGTTATCGTTCAAGGGGTTCATAGACTGGAAGAGACCGAGCGCATCGCGATCATGGGCAGGGATCCGCCCAAGGCGATCAGGGTGATGGCCGTCCCGCTGATCTTCGCCTTTCTTTTGTCGAGCGTCCAGCTGTACATAGATTCGTTCTGGTGCGCCGGCCTCGGTCCCGACGCCAACTCAGCCATAACGCTGGCAGGCCCGGTATACTGGGTGCTGCTGGACATAGGCGCCGGCCTAGGCGTGGGAGCCTCCACGGCGATATCCAGAGCTCTGGGGGCGAAGGATTACGGGCGGTCCAACAGCCTGGCTTCCCAGTCCATCGTTCTTATAGCGGCAGTATCGGTATGCCTCTCCGCGCTGCTTTTCGCGGGCTCCCGCAGCATGATCTCGTTCATGAGCGGAGGGGAGAACGTGGACCTGAGCATGGAATATCTGATGCCTTTCCTCCTGTTCAGCCCGTTCCTCACCCTCAACGGCGTAATCCTGGGGATGCTGAGGTCCGAAGGAGAGGCCAGGAAATCCTCCGGCCTGTCGGTCGCCGCTTCCCTCATCAACATAGCGCTGGATCCGATCCTCATCTATGCCCTCGATATGGGGCTTCTCGGAGCGTCTCTAGCCACGGTGATATCGTTCATAGCTACAACGGCCGCAGGAATGTACTGGTATGCCTCGGGGAAGATGTTCATAAGACCCAGATTCAGAGGTTTCAGATTCATCAGGGAGCAGATCTGGGACATCTGCAGGGTCGGCATCCCCCATTCCCTGGAACTGGCTCTGATCCCTCTGATGATGATGCCGCAGAACGCTTTGGTTGTGAGGGTCGGAGGGACGGACGGAATGATAACCTACAGCCTGCCGTACCGCTACATAACGCTGGCTATGGTCCCGGTCCAGGCGATAGCAGCCTCCATGATTCCTGTGGTTTCCTACGCCATCGGAATGAGGAACGAAGCAAACGTCATGTCAGGGATAAGATACGCTTTCAAGGCTTCCATCCTCATCTCGCTGGTTCTGACCGCGGCTCTGATAATTCTGGCTGAGCCGTTCTCCTTTGCGTTCACATATTCCGAAGACATGGCCAGATTCAGATCGGAGATAGCTATGGTCATCAGGATCTACGCCATCGCTCTGGTATCGATATGCCTGACGCATCTCTGCTCGTCGGTCCTTCAGGCCTTGTGCTTCTCTCAGCTGGCCACGGTGACGATGTTCATCCGCGAAATCCTGTTCATCCTCTTCTATTACATCTCCACGTTCTTCAGCATGACCGCTATATACTGGTCCCTGGATCTGGCCGAATATCTGGGGCTGATCATGATGCTGGCCTGCGTATGGTACGCCCTCAGAAAGAAGTATCCCGGATCCCGTCTTCTCGGAAGGGCGAGGGCGGCCGGAACGTGATGGGGGGTTCTGTTCCGAAGCATCCCCGACGATTACCGTTCTATACTGATCCGCCCATTCCCTATGCATGGCCGAAAACGAGAGCTCCTCATCCATCGTAGAATGGCTGCTCAGCGGGCCGGGGTCGGGTTCGGAGACGTCCGAAATCCTCCGTCTCCGCATCGAAAGAGGATGGGCCATCCCGGAATCCGACGGAGAAGCCGAAGCGTATCTGGAGAGCCTCGCCAAAGAAGGCGATTCTGACGCCTGCCGCATCCTCGGTCTGATGCTGGATAAAGGGATCGGCGTCCATATTTCCGAATCCGGCGCCCTGGATTGGTACATCAAGGCCGCCGATTGCGGAGACAGCTTCTCCGCGAAGAGGGCCGGAGAGATCTGCCGCGACCTGGGCAACACCCAATGGTTCGGCGGCGAGGAGCCGACATATTGGGACATAGGGGCCCGGTACGGGAACGTCGATTGCATCCGCGGCCTCGGAGTGGCATGCGAGACCGAAGGCACCGAAGAGAGCCTGGCAGAAGCGGTGAGGCTCTATAGGAAAGGTGCGGAGATGGGAGACATCAAAGCCGTCAGATGCATAGGGAACCTCTATGAGAGAGGCCTCGGCCTTCCGAAATCCTATGAGAAAGCCGCGGAATGGTACAGAAAATCCGCCGAACAGGGATATGCGGAGGCGCAATGCGATCTCGGATACTTCTATGACAAAGGCATGGGCGTCGCCCAGAACTATCCGGAAGCTGCGAGACTTTACAGGCTGTCCGCCGCCCAGGGCTGCGCACGCGCTATGAACAATCTGGGCCTGCTCTAGGTCTCCGGAAAAGGAGTGGAGAAGGATTATGCCCTGGCATTCGAATGTTTCTCGGAAGCGGCTGAGAAGGGCGACATCGACGCCGCAAACAACGTTGGATATTCGTACGAATACGCCATAGGCGTGGATCAGGACTATAAAAAAGCGTTCAAATGGTATTCCACAGCAGCCCAGATGGGCGAAATGCACGCCCAATGCAATCTTGCGGCGCTGTACCGGAACGGGCTGGGCACGGAGCAGAACTATGAGCTGGCGATCGAGCTGTACCGGAAATCCGCGGAGCAGGGGCATGATGTCGCGCAGTACCAGCTTGGGACCATGTATCAGAACGGCCTAGGCACCGGGAAGGACTATGGGAAGGCCATGGAATGGTACATGAAAGCTGCCGAGCAGGGGGACAGCAGAGCGCAGAACTCGATAGGATACCTGTACCAATACGGAAAAGGCGTCACCCAATCCTACCGGGACGCCGCCGAATGGTACCGGACAGCGGCAGAGAACGGCAGCACTTTAGCGGCTTACAATCTGGGCCGCCTGTATGATAAAGGCGAGGGAGTCCCCCAGTCGGATGCTGAAGCGTTCAGATGGTACATGAAGGCGGCCGAAGAAGGGGATCCTGACGCCCAGACGAATGTAGGGTACATGTACATCAACGGAAAGGGCGTAGAGCAGTCGGATGAAAAGGCGATGGAATGGTATATGAAGGCTGCCGAGCAGGGATTGGCTGCCGCCCAATTCAATGTGGGCGTGATGTATGAGCAGGGCACCGTCGTTCTCCAGTCCTACGAAAAAGCGGTGGAATGGTACATGAAAGCGGCAGAACAAGGCGATCCCGACGCCCAGAACAGCCTCGGAAGCGCATTCTTCAGCGGTCTGGGCGTGGATCAAGACTTCGGAAAAGCCATGGAATGGTACATGAAAGCCGCGGTGAAAGGCAATCCGAGTTCCCAGTTCAATATCGGCCTCATGTTTCTGGACGGGTCGGGATTTCCCAAGTCCGACGAGAAAGCGTTCATGTGGTTCCTCAAAGCGGCGCAGAACGGACTGAAAGGCGCCCAAAACAACGTAGGATACATGTACGAGAACGGCCAGGGCGTAGGGCAGGATTACAACCAAGCTTTCGAATGGTTTTCCAGAGCCGCAGAACAGGACCATGCTCTGGCCCAGCATCATCTGGGCTATCTTTACGAAAAGGGCAGAGGAGTGGGCAAGTCCTTGGATAAAGCTTTGGAATGGTACCGGAAGGCCGCAGAAAACGGCAGCGAAGGTGCCGACGAAGATGTCAGAAGGCTTCAATCATTGATAAATCGCTGATTAGAATCCAAGGTCTGCTACAGAGGTCGGATTCTAAAAGACAGAGGCGCGGATCATTCCGTGAAAGAGAATTGCTCCGGTTCTTTCCTGTCGGTGAGCAGACAGCAGAGGTTTTTCAGCGGCGGCTGAAAACTATGGAATTATAATGCAACAGAATATGTCGGTATTCTTCGGAAATTATAATTGGATATTGGATCCGGTTAAACTAAAATCCAAGCGGCATTGCTGTCCAATAATTGTATTCGGGCTCCTTCATCAGAATTGAATTGATATTCGTCTTTTTGTCTTTGTTTCAACTGAGCAATTCGATTTCCAACCACAGATGGTTCCTGCCCTTGCCGAAGATATTGCGTCTATGGTATTCCAGATAATCGGGATTGGGATCTGCCCCCTTTTTCGGTATTGATATCTCCTCGCCATCGTATTTGCGGAAATAGCTCTCATATACATGTTCATCCATAGAATCTTCTATTGACGAGGAAAGCCGAACGCAATAGCCGCTCGGATCGACCGTTATCAATCCGGCATCGAATGCGGCATCATGAAGCGCGTTGAGGCACAGGCCATTGCGTACGTCCAACTTCTCTCTGCCGTTACTTTTGCTCCAAGGCTTTATATGGCTTGCCCTGAGAAGACGTGGCTCATTTATCCCGGTGATGCAGTAAGAACCGCCATAAGCATTCAGCACAAGCTCTCTGAATTTATTCTGATTGACTCTGGTTTTCACCAGACTGTTTTTTGTCAGACCTACCGCCCATTGATCTGACTCTATATCAAACGATTCGACTGCCCCGGATACAATCTCATAAATCACATCATATTGGGAATCTTTGTTCAGCTCTTCCAGAGCTTCATCCAAAGACATACCTTTGAATATCCCCTTGAAATCATCCCCTAAACCATAACGCCTGAGAATTGCCCAGGATTGATACCCTTTACTTTTAGCGCTGTCCAGCCCCAGTACTTGACTGTCCAATTTCCTGCTGGACAGCCCGTCAAACAGATATCTAATGACGACGTCTTCCCTCAATTCTCTCCTATAATGGTTGAACTCCCTGTCACGGGAAGATGTAGTCAATTCGGGAAGCTGCATACTTGGCCATATAGCCGCTTGCAGCTTTATACTGACCGATAGATAACAATCTATTATGCGTTTTTTCCAAGCGAAACAATAATTCCGCAGTCGAAAAGACCATTGCATCAGCATCAATCGATCTGCTACCAAACTTATGCGAGAACAATTCTTGAGAAGTTGTTAATTAATACGTCATTATTAAGAGACCGAAGGTGGGGCTCCTACGGACCGCAGAAACGCCAAAAACAGCCTGAATAAAAAGCTTGACCGCGCAGCTATCGCGCTCGGAGGAATCGAAACCGTTAACAATCGCTCCGACAGGAGGGACGCGACGGCCATCCGCATCCTTCCATGGCTAATAGTGGCATGCATACTCGCAACTTTCGTGCTGACCGTCTTCAGACAGAACTATGATTTCTGGATGTTCATTAACCGCCTCTGCTTCATGTTCGCCATAGCTTTCGCCATAGTGGGCGCATGGGCTCTGCCATATCTGAACAAAGGACCGTTCCCCTTGTGGCTGCTGGCCGGAGTGACCGTGACAGCTCTCGTAGTCGCATGGGCGTTCTTCACCGGCACCGACGATGTTCTCTATCTGAGAGGGCTGGATGCCTATCAAAACTATGGTGCCCAATATCTGGATTATTTCCGCGCCGTCGATCTTCTGCTGACCCTGTTCATGATGGTAATGGCCCCGATAGGGATCATCACCACCATATCGGCCATGCTGAGGAAATACATACCCAGGCTGCTCCTTTTCGTCGAAACCGGAACCAATAAAGGGAAGAATCCCGCCGCGAAATTCTTCGAGGTCCCGGACATAGTCGATATCGAGAGCGTAGAGGTCGATCCGGAAGACGAAGGCCACACGGTGGATCTGGATTCTTTCGTCTGGCTCGGAACTTACACGTTCTCGCTGGGCATACTGGTCTGCTCCATGCTGTTTCTCAACCCGATCATCCTCGAGACGGTCCCGAGCGACGTCATAGTCAGAGCGATGATCACCCTGACCCTGTTCCTTCCGGCGATGGTTATCCCGTGGCTCTGCATAAAGAGCACCGGAGCAAAAGCCATTACTGTGGCGCCCAGGCCGTACTATCTATGGAAAGGCGCCAGGAAGAAGCTTTTCCTGGGATTCGCCACGTTGAGCTTGTTTTTCTTCAGCTTCCTGATTTCCGTCTATTACGGAAACGCGGTCGGAACCATCATAAGCTATTATCTGGAATATCTGGTGCCCGCGACGGCCATCTGTCTGGTGTCCGCACTCGTCTATGCCAACTACTTCTCGAAGGCTCTGCGGGACGGCATCTGCAACGACTTCCTTTATGAGAAAAGGCTTCGGCCGCGATGATGCATCTTTATTGCTTTCCGGCATGTCCCCCAGACTTCTGTCTGAGGGGCCGGCCGGCAGACGCATTCCGCAATCAGCATAAACAGCGGATGTTTTCCGCAAAAACATCAAAACAGTGATTTCGGATAAGTTTTTTAATCATTCGCACATCAGCCAATCCGAGGTTACCAAATGGCCGAAAACAAGCTTGGTAAGAGAGTAAGCAAGTACAGGGAACAGCTCGAACTGTCGCAGGAACAGCTCGCAACCAACTCTGGGCTTGATCTCGCCCTAATCAAGGACATCGAGGAGGGACGCACATACCCGCCCGTCGGCCAGCTCATCAAGATCTCCCGCGCTCTGGGCCAGAGGCTCGGAACATTCATGGACGATCAGTTCCGCCCGGATCCCATAATCGTCAGGAAATCCGGCAGGGAATCCGAGGCATCCTCCAGGAGTGATTTCGGGGATTACCAGTACTTCCCTCTCGGCAAGGGAAAGACCGACAGGCACATGGAGCCCCTCTTCATCAAGATGGAAGAGGAGAAGGTCCAGGAGATGTCCATCCACGAAGGCGAGGAATTCATCGTCGTCGTCTCCGGCAAGGTCATCCTGAGGTACGGCAAGGAAGAGAGGATTCTCGAGGAGGGCGACAGCGCCTATTACAACTCGGTTGTCCCCCATTACGTCGGCTGCGTCGGCGGGCCCGCATCCATATACGCGGTCCTGTACACGCCTATATGAGGCGATAGCATGCCTTGCATCCCAAGAAAGAATATAACCAGCGACGAGAGGCTGGGGGATCTCCTCGACAAATGCGCCCGCGAGCATCCGGATAACGATGCCATCGTCTATGTGGACAGGGACCTCAGGCTTTCCTGGACCCAATGGAGCGCGGAAGTCGACCTCGTCGCCAAAGGCCTCATGGGCATGGGCGTGAAGAAAGGCGAGAAAGTGGCCATCTGGGCTACCAACGTCCCCGACTGGATCACCCTCATGTTCGCCACCGCCAAGATCGGCGCGGTACTTCTCACCATCAACACCAACTACAGAAGGGCGGAGCTTGATTACGTCCTCAAGCAGTCCGACATGGAATATCTGTTCCTCATCGACGGCATGAGGGATGTGGATTATGTGGAGACGGTGTACGAACTCGTCCCCGAGCTGAGGAAGCAGCCGAGGGAGACGTTCCGCAGCGAGACATATCCCCACCTCAAAAAGGTCGTGTTCCTCGGGCCCCAGAAGCACCGCGGAATGTATACGATGAACGAGGTGAAATCCCTGGCCGTCAGCGTCAGCGAGAGCGAATACCAGGAGAGGAAGGATTCCGTGGACGTCCACGACGTGACCATGATGCAGTACACCTCCGGGACCACCGGATTCCCCAAGGGAGTCATGCTCACGCACTACAACATCGCAAACGACGGATACTGGCTCGGAGCCAACATGAACTACTGCTCTGACGACCGCCTCTGCATCAACGTGCCGCTGTTCCATTGCTTCGGGTGCGTCCTGGGAGTAATGGCGTGCATCAACCACTGCGTCACCATGGTCTTCTGCGAGGTATTCGACCCGGTGAAGGTGATGACGTCCATAGAGACCGAGCGTTGCACCTCGGTATACGGCGTCCCCACGATGTACATCAGCATCCTGAACCACAAGCTGTTCAGCAAATTCGACTTCTCGTCCCTCAGGACGGGCATAATGGCCGGATCCCCGTGTCCCATCAAAGCGATGGAGCAGGTGGTCGACAAGATGAACATGAAAGAGATCACCATTGTCTACGGCCTCACGGAAGCGTCCCCCGGCATGACACAGACGACTTACGACGAGCCTTCCATGGAGAAGAAATGCTCCTCCGTAGGCAAGAAGCTCCAGGGCATAGACACCGTCATCCTCGATCCCGAGACCTACGAGCCCTGCCCCGACGGGGTGATCGGAGAGTTCTGCTGCAAAGGCTACAACGTCATGAAAGGGTATTACAAGATGCCCGAAGAGACGGCCAAAGTCATAGACAAGAACGGATACCTCCATTCCGGGGACCTGGGATACAGGGATTCCGACGGGTATTTCTACGTCACCGGCAGGATAAAGGACATGATCATCCGCGGAGGGGAGAACGTCTACCCCAAGGAGATCGAGGACTTCCTCTACCACTGCCCCGGAATCAGGGATGTGCAGGTGGTGGGAGTCCCCAGCCAGAAATACGGCGAGCAGGTCGGAGCCTTCATCATAAAGGATCCGGGGGCGGACCTCACCGAGCAGGATGTCTTCGACTACTGCAAAGGCCAGATCGCCTGGTACAAATCCCCGAAGTTCGTCCAGTTCGTGGACGCTTTCCCGGAGAACGCCGCCGGAAAGATCAAGAAATACAAGCTCCGCGAGATGGCCCACGAACTCTGGCCCGACGCATAAACCTTTCAGGGGGAGTCTCCCCCTTCTCCTACTGTTTTATACCCGCCAAGCGATTCGTTGGCCATGTCATTCTCAGTTCTCATCGTGGCTTACGGCACCGGCTGCGGCCCCGAAGGAAACGCGGCGGAAATCCAGGCGGACGAGCTCACCGAGATCATAGGCACCGAAGTCCATACGGCCTATCTTCATGTCGGGGAGCCGAAGATGGACGAGGCCCTCGCGGAGATCGCCCAGGAAAACACGGATTCTCTTGTCGTCATCCCCCTGTTCATGGCATCCGGAAGCCGCACCGACGCGCCTGTCTTCGAAGTTTTCGATGTAAACGAGGACAGCCGCAGAGGAAGCATAGAGCTTGAGGGGCGCCGGCTGGAAGTGTATGTGACAGATACGTTCTCCATGGATCCGGAGTTCCCGGAAGCGGTCCGCGATGCGATCGGCAGGATGGCCGGGACCAAGGACGCCGGAATCATCATAGTCGGCCACGGATCCAGGGAAGGCAGGAATCTCGGCGTCGTCAGGAAAGGCGCCGCTGCGGCTGTCAGAGCGGGATATGACGTGATCTGCTGCAGCAACGAATTCGATGAGCCCGGCATAGAGCAGGCTCTGGCCGAATGCGCCAAAAAACATGACTCTGTATTCGTCCTTCCGATGTTCATCTCCGCGTCGAAGCATTCCCGGAAGGACCTCCCGATGAAGCTCGGTCTCGGAGAGAACGCCACCGAAGGGACCGTATGCGCGGGCGGAAAGGAAGTCCGCGTGAAGATCATGCAGGAAATAGGGTTGTGCCCGGAGATCACCGGAATCCTGCTGAGATCCATAGGTGCATCAGGGTTCCGCCGACTCCGATCTATCAGGGCAAATCGTCCCAATTCTTCGGTCTTAAAATGGGAGGGGAAATCCCTCCCTTCAGTTTCAGAAAAGAACGGTCTTGCCGGCGACGCCGACGATCTCCGCGCATCCGCCTTCGAGGGTGAAGAACGCGATCTCGAGGTTGTTCTCGAGGTACATCTTCGCGATCTCGGGCAGAGCGGATCCGAAGGCCATCGAAAGCCTCTTGTCGTCGCAGAAAACGGCCTTGCCGTCCCAGCGGACGAAGTCTTCGCCGTTGAAGGCGAGGATCTCGCACTTGGGGTTCTTCTGGATCTGGGCGTACACGTCCTTGAATGTCCCGATTCCGAAGTAGATCTTGCCGTCGAGGACGGTCTTGAATCCGAGGACCCTCATCTTGGGCTGGTCGCCGCATTCGGTGGCGAGGACGAAGGATCCCGCCTCGTCCAGGTAGCCGTCGATGATCTCCATGGGGGACGGAGGCTCGAGAGGCTCGATGAGCTGGGCGATCCATTTCTTCTCGTCGTCGGTGACCTTGCCGTCGATGGCGCAGATCATCAGGCAGAGCATGACAATCTTGTCTTTGGTCTCGGGGGAGACCAGCTCTATGACATCAACCATGAGGTCGGCCGCGTTCTTCACGTTCTCGGGATTGTCGAGACCCATGTCTTTGAACATCTGGACGGCTTTTTCGTAGGAGACGTCCTCCCCTGCGGATTTGTCGAAGAGGGGCTTGATGACGACGAACTCTTTCTCGGAGAGCTTCCCGTCGGCGGCGATTGCGGCGAGGACGAAGCTGAGATAATCGGTGTATGCATCGACGCCGTCCGCGTTGATCAGGCTGAGATCGTCGAGGACGGAGACGGAAAGCTGGTTGAAATTCTGGTTGAAAGCGATGGGATCCATCTCTTCCAGTTTTTTGCAGAGCTCTTCGAAGTTGCTCATGGATGGCGAATCGCGCGGCTTTCTTATAACCGTTCCGAGCGGGGCGCGATTTCCTGCGGAACTTCGGCGATGCCGGATCAGACATGCTTCCCGTGGTCTTTCCTGCGGATATCGACCCTCTTGATCTTGCCGCTGATGGACTTGGGGAGCTCGGAGACGAAATCGATGACCCTGGGATATTTGTACGGGGCGGTGTTGTGCTTCACGTAATCCTGGATCTCTTTTTTGAGCTCCTCGGAAGGCTTGAAATTATCCCTTAAGACTATAGTGGCCTTGACGACGTTGCCCCTTACTGGATCAGGCACCGAAGTCACCGCGCATTCCAATACGGCAGGGTGCTCGAGCACGCAGCTCTCCACTTCGAAGGGGCTGATTCTGTATCCGGAAGATTTGATGATGTCGTCGTTCCTTCCGGAATACCAGTAATACCCGTCCTCGTCCTTCCACGCGACGTCTCCGGTGTGGTGCCATCCGTCCCTGAGAGTGAACGCGGTCTTCTCCGGGTCTTTATAGTATTCCTTGAAGATCCCCGGGACTCTGGGCTCGATGCTCACCACTATCTCCCCTTCCTCGCCGACAGCGCACGGTTCGCCGTCTTCGTCGACGATTTCCACGCGGTATTGGGGCGAGGGCTTGCCCATGGATCCGGGCTTAGGTGTCATGCCTCTCAGCGTCCCGACGATGACCGAGGATTCCGTCTGGCCGAAGGCTTCCATCAGCTTCAGCCCGGTAGCCTCGTACCATTTGTTGTATGTGTCCGGGTTCAGGGCTTCTCCCGCTATGCAGCAATTCTTCAGAGACGACAGATCGTATCCCTCGACTCCGGCGTGGAGATAGAGCCTGAACATCGTCGGTGGGCAGCAGAACGTGGTGATCCTGTGCTTCTCGATCATGCCGAGGATCTTGTGGGGGTCGAATCTGTCGAACTCGTAGACGAAAGTGCACCCCTCCATTATCCAGACGGAGTAGATGCGGCCCCATGCGGTCTTGGCCCAGCCGGTGTCAGCGACCGTCCAGTGTATGCCGTCCGGATCGACCTGATGCCAATGCTTCCCGAGAAGGGTGTGGCCCAGAGGATAGGTCTGGTCATGGACGGCCATCTTCGGGTTGTCGGACGTCCCCGAAGTGAAATACATGAGGAATTTATCGGTCTTATGGGTGGGAACCCGCTCCCACACGTCCGGATATCCCTCCATCTCGGAATCGAAATCCGACCATCCCTCTCTCCTGCCCCCGACTATGAATTTGCAGGCCAGATCTTTGGAGGATTCGGCGGCGTCGAACGAATCGGCTATGTCGGTCAGGACGGTGACCACGGCCGCCTTGATTCCCGCGGCCTTTATGCGGTAGTCGATGTCGTGGGGCTTGAGCATGAAGGTAGCCGGCACCGGGATCGCGCCCATCTTGTGGAGGGCGGTTATGATGTACCAGAACTGATAGCTGTCCTTGAGGACCAGAAGAACGAAATCCCCTTTCTTTATGCCTTTGGAGGCGAAATAATTGCAGGTCTTGTCGCTGAGCCTCTTTATGTCTGCGAATGTGAAGACCTTCTCGTTGCCGAAATCATCCGTCCAGATCATGGCCTTCCTGTCCGGGTCGTTGATGGCTATGTCGTCGACGATGTCATAGGCGAAGTTGAAGCTGTCCGGGCAGTCTATGTCCATATGCGTAAGAAGGCCGTTCTCGTCGTAGGTCTCCTTCACATATCTGAGGTTGATGTTTCTCATGGTCTTTCGTCCTGGCAATGGCCTTGATTGGGTGCTCATATTTAATATCAATGAATCATGACCCCGATTTCTACGAATCTCGTAGATAAAAATTCCATGTCATTACGAATTTCGAATTCGAGCTTATAAAAATTATACGCTAATCGAATCGGATAATGAACAGGAAAATCCCCGGGCGCACGCTGGCGCCTTGGGGATGGGAAAGATCGTTTGGGGAGCGCTCACTGGCGCTTGAGGGCTTCGGCTTCGTTCTTCTTCCTGATCTCCACCCTGCGGATCTTGCCGCTGATGGTCTTGGGGAGCTCGGGGACGAATTCGACCGCCCTGGGATATTTGTAAGGCGCGGTGTTGTGCTTCACGTAATCCTGGATCTCTTTCTTCATTTCATCGGTGGGCTCGTACCCTTTCCTGAGGACGATGGTCGCTTTGACGAGCTGGCCTCTGATGGGGTCGGGAACTCCGGTGACGGCGCATTCCAGAACGGCGGGATGCTCGAGAACGCAGCTCTCCACCTCGAAGGGGCTGATCCTATATCCGGACGACTTGATGATGTCGTCGTTCCTTCCGGAGAACCAGAAATAGCCGTCCTCATCCTTCCATGCGATGTCGCCGGTGTGGTGCCATCCGTTGCGGAGGGTCTCGGCGGTCTTCTCCGGGTTGCGGTAATAGCCGATCATGATTCCGGGGACCTTCGGCTCGATGCTGACGACGATCTCCCCGGTGGCTCCCGGAGGGCAGGAATTGCCGTCCTCGTCGATGATGTCGACCTTGAACTGGGGCGAAGGCTTTCCCATGGACCCGGGCTTCGGGGTCATCCCCCTTATGGTTCCGATGGTCATGGTGGTCTCCGTCTGGCCGTACCCTTCCATGAGCTTCAGCCCGGTCTCCTCGTACCATTTTTCGTATGTATCGGGGTTCAGAGCTTCCCCGGCTATGCAGCAGTTCTTCAGGGACGAGAGATCGTGGCCCTCGAGCCCGGCGTTCAGATAGAGCCTGAACATCGTCGGAGGGCAGCAGAACGTCGTCACCCTGTGCTTCTCGATCATGTTGAGGATCTCGCACGGATCGAACTTGTCGTATTCGTACACGAAGACGGCGGATTCCATTATCCACTGGCCGTAAAGGGATCCCCAGACGGCTTTGCCCCAGCCGGTATCGGCCACGGTCCAATGGAGACCTTCAGGATCCACCTGGTGCCAGTGCTTCGCCGTCATGATGTGGCCGAGCGAATAGGTGTGGTCGTGGAGGACCATCTTGGGGTTGCTGGAGGTCCCGGACGTGAAATACATGATCATCGGCTCGGTGGCTTTGGTCTCCCTCCTGGCGAGCTCTTCGGGAGCCTTCTCGACTTCGGCGTCGAAATCAAGCCATCCTTCGCGGGGCTTCCCGGAAAGCAGCCTCACCTTCAGGGAAGGTATGTCCTCCGCCGCTTCGACCGCGCCGCTGATGTTGGACTGGTCGGTGCATATCACGGCTTTGACGTCCGCAGATCTGATCCTGTATTCGATGTCGTGCTTAGTGAGCATGTGGGTGGCAGGAGCCACGATCGCGCCCAGCTTATGCAGAGCGACGATGGAATACCAGAACTGGAATTTCTGCTTCAGAATCAGCATGACCACGTCGCCTTTGCCGATGCCCAGGGATGCGAGGCAGTTGGCCGTCTTGTCGCTCATCCTCTTCATATCCGAGAACGTGAACTTCCTCTCCTCCCCGGTGCAGCTCTCCCATATCATGGCTGTGCGGGAGGGGTCGTTGACCGCTATGTCATCCACGACGTCGTATCCGAAATTGTAATCCTCAGGATATTTGATCCTGTAGTCCTTGAGAATGCCGTCCTCGCCGTAGGTCTCCTCAAGATAGCGGAGATTTATTCCCCTCATTTCTCGGCACCTCTCATCACTACAGCTATGAATCTGCATCCGCTTTTGGATGTGGCATACATACCATGGGGCTTGCCCGAATCGTAATATACCGAATCCCCGGGGCCGAGATCCATCTCGCGCCCGCCATGGGAGAACCTGAGGGTCCCTTCCAGGATGTAATCGAATTCCTGGCCTTCGTGGGTGGAGACGCGGATCGGCGCGTTCTGATCTTCCTCGATGTAAGGAGCGAAGACGACGAAGGGCTCGGAGAGCTTGCTCTTGAACGTAGGTGCGAGATGCTGGTACTGGAATCCCAGCCTCCTCTTCATCGGGAGGCCCTTCCCGTTCCTGACCAATGCGAATCCGGAGAGATGGGGATTGTCCCCCGTGAGAAGCTCGACCATGTCGATGCCGAATCTCTCGGCGCATTTGTACAGGAAAGTGAAGGAGAAATCCTTCTTCCCGGTCTCGTATTCGAGATACTCTTCCACGGGTTTGCCTACGATCTCCGCCATCTCTTCCGCAGGGATGTCGCAGAGCTCCCTCATCGCGACTATGCGTTCCGCCACTTCCGCAATATTAGGTTCCATGACCGTCACTCCGCCTGCTATATTTTTGATGTATAAAAAAATGACATAACGGATCGATTTATGGAATCGGTCATTTTTGCGGTTGCTGTTTCTTTCTTTTAATATGAATTATATCAATAGTTTTACTAAAAACTAAAACAGCCTGTATTCGGCCCATCGGATTTCCAGCGGGAACGTCATCTTCAGGCGTTCGGGCAGCGGGATTTTATGAAATTGTACACGAAATCGAAGTCCTCGTCGCAGACATAGACCTGGTTGTTGCTCACGTATATGACATTCCTTCCCTTAGCCGCCCTTAAAGCCCTGACATCGGCGAACTCCGTGTACATGCTGGTGTTTGCGGCGGCCAGCAGACCTGCTCCGACGGTCGTCGGATTTCCGGCGGCCAGCCCGGCCAGGACTGCGATGTCCGCGATGATCCCTGCCTTTTTCACCTGGGCTTCCTGCTGGGCATGGAGCACGCCTTCCTCATCCAGCTCGAAAAGGACGCAGTATTTCCAGCCCATCATGGCCGCATAGATGAGATATCCTGCCACTCCCAGAGGAAGAATGATGGCGACGGCTATCAGGGATATCTGGATCGCCATCCCCAATGCTTCGTCGATATCGGAGCCGTCCGCGATCCCTATGATGAACAGTATGGTGAACACGATCGCTACGACTATCAGCAGCACTTTGATCATCAGAAGCGGTATCGTGGGATTTCTGATGAGGCTCATCTCGTATATCCAGCGATACTTCCCGTCCAGGCATTTCGTTACTCTGCTTCCTGGCCCGTCGTCCATGGGAAAACATAGACGGAAGGGATTAAAATCTTTGGTATGGGCAGAATCCGCAGTAAAAGCCCGTTCCATCCGATATGTGGGATCCCGATTCCGCTGTCGATGTTTTATATCTGCATAGCGTGCCGCCAAAAGGTCAGAGATGCTGTTCAGAAGAAAGAACATTGAATCGTTCGCCTCGATGAAGCTGTCCATATCCAGCATGCGCGAAGCGGAAGAGTTCGAAGCGGTATGCGACGGCTCCGAGGTGGTTCTTACCCTGAGAAGGGGATATCTCGGCTCCGACGGGCCCGGCATCCCGTGCACGGAAGCCCAATGCGAAACGGAGACGTTCATCTCCCTGCTGAACGGCTGCGGAGTGATGGGGTGGGACGGATTCAGAGGAAAGCATCCCATAGGCATTCTGGACGGGGAAATGTTCGTTTTCGAAGCCTCCGTCAACGACGGGAAAGAAATACGCGCATCCGGGTCGCAGAATTTCCCCAGAGGGCTCTGGGAGCTCAGAGACGGCTTATACGGGATTCTTGACGCAGAAACAAAGGCTGAATGAACCGCATCCGGCGTTCAGAAGCCGCAGGAAATGCTGACGTTATTATATGACTGCGCCAATCGCGAGCCTATGTTCCCGCTTGAGAGAAGGGTCACCGTCATCTGCGGACATTATGGCGTCGGCAAGACGAACCTCTCGATCAATCTGGCGGCGGACTTCGCCCGCAGGGGGGAAGATGTGACCCTGATCGATCTGGACATCGTGAACCCCTATTTCAGATCGGCCGATTATGGGAGCCAGCTTGCCGGTTAGGGGGTCAGGGTCGTGGGGCCGAACTTCGCCAACACGAATCTGGATACGCCTTCGCTGCCGGGATCCATACGCGGTTTCATCGAGGACGGCGAGAAAGTCATCATAGACGTCGGGGGCGACGATGCCGGCGCCACCGCGCTTGGGACGTACTCCTCCCTTCTGGCCGGGGCCGATCCGGAGGTGCTCTATGTCGTCAACAGATACAGGTCCATGACGACCCGTCCCGAAGAGGCCGAGGAAATACTCTGCGAGATCGAAAAGGCCTCTCGCCTCGCCGCCACGGGGATAGTGAACAACTCCCATCTCAAGCAGAAGACCGACGAATCCGTGATCCTGGGATCGATAGGGTTCGCCGGCGAAGTCTCCGCGCGCACCGGCCTGCCGATAAAATTCACGGCGGTCCCGCGCGGCATCAACCTCTTAAATAAAATACCGAACATCTACCCGATAGACGTCTGCGTCAAGGCGCCATGGGAATAAGCAGGTAGTCAGATGCCCGAAGTCAAAGTAAACAACGACAGGTGCAAAGGCTGCGAGATGTGCGTCATCACGTGTCCGAAACACTTGCTGGAGCTCGACAGGACGATCACCAACAGCAAAGGGTACCATCCCGCGCACATCACAGACCAGAAAGCGTGCACCGGATGCGGCTCCTGCGCTGTAATGTGCCCCGATGTGGCCATCAGAGTGGAGGTCTGAGCATGGGCGAGAAAGTTCTCATGAAAGGGAACGAGGCCATCGCGGAAGCTGCCATAGCCGCCGGATGCAGACATTTCTTCGGCTACCCGATCACCCCCCAGACAGAGGTCGCGGCATACATGTCCAAGAGGATGCCGAAGATCGGCGGGGTGTATCTCCAGGGTGAATCCGAGGTCGCGTCGATCAATATGGTCCTCGGAGCAGGAGCCGCCGGCGTCAGGGTCATGACGTCCACGTCTTCCCCCGGGATCAGCCTCATGGCCGAGGGCATCTCATACATAGCGGGATCGGATGTCCCGTGCCTCATAGTCAACGTACAGCGCGGAGGCCCCGGCCTCGGAGGCATTCAGCCTTCCCAGGCGGATTACTATCAGGCCACCAAAGCGTCCGGCCACGGAGACTTCCAGATGCTCGTGTTCGCGCCTTCCACCGTCCAGGAGATGGTGGACCTCGTGGCGGGAGCGTTCGAGCTCGGAGACAAATACAGGATGCCCGCGATGATCCTCTCCGACGGCATGCTCGGGCAGATGATGGAGCCGGTGGAGCTCCCCGAGAAGAGGGAGAACCCGGAAGACAACAAGCCTTGGGCGGCTTCCGGCCATCAGAACAAGAGGGGCCACAACGTCATCAACTCCCTTTACATCGATCCCCACGAGCTGGAGAGGCTCGTCGTCGAGAGATACAAGAAATACGACGCAATCAAAGAGACGGAGCAGAGGGCTGAGGAGTACCTCGCAGACGACGCGGAAATCATAATCGTCGCCTTCGGAGCGTCCTCCAGGGTCTCCCGCTCCGCAGTGGACATGGCCAGGAAACAGGGGATCAAGGCCGGGCTGGTCAGGCCGATCACGCTGTGGCCCTTCCCCGAGAAGTTCCTCGCCAAGCATGCCGGCCACGCCAAAGTCTTCCTTTCCGTGGAGATGTCCATGGGCCAGATGGTCGACGACGTGAAGCTGGCCATAAACTGCAGCAGACCGGTCGAATTCTTCGGCCGCACAGGAGGTGTGATTCCTACGCCCAAAGAAGTGCTGGAACAGATCGTCAGGCTCAACGGAGGCGGATACCGATGCCGGTGAAAGGGGAAAGGCCCCACGCGCTCCTCGATGTGCCGCTCCATTACTGCCCCGGATGCACCCACGGGATCGTCCACAGGCTCGTAGCCGAAGTGATAGACGAGCTCGGGATCGAGGGGAAAACAGTGGGAGTCGCTTCGGTAGGATGCTCGGTCTTCACGTACAACTACTTCGGATGCGACATGGTCCAGGCTCCCCACGGGAGGGCTCCGGCCGTCGCCACAGGAGTCAAGAGGGCCAGGCCGGAGAACGTGGTCTTCACCTACCAGGGCGACGGAGACCTCGCCGCCATAGGCATGGGGGAGACCGTGCATGCCGCCGCCAGAGGCGAGAACATAGTCGCCATATTCATCAACAACGCCATCTACGGGATGACCGGAGGCCAGATGGCTCCCACGACCCTTCCCGGGCAGGTCACTCAGACCACCCCCTACGGAAGGGACGTGAAAACGGCCGGGAATCCCATAAGGGTGTGCGAGCTCCTCTCGTCGCTGGACGGGGTCGCCCTGGCTCAGCGCGTCACTGTCGACTGCGTCAGGAACGTGAACATAGCGAAGAAAGCGATCAGAAAGGCTTTCGAATACCAGATGGAAGGCAGGGGATACTGCATCATCGAGGTCGTGTCCACCTGCCCCACCAACTGGGGGCTTTCTCCGAAAGACGCCATCCAGTGGCTCAGGGACAACATGCTCCCGTACTATCCGCTGGGAGTCTACAAGGACGCAGGGGAGGCGGAGCAATGACCGGCGACCTCAACATACTTCTGGCCGGGTTCGGCGGGCAGGGAATCCTGTTCACCGGGAAGGTCATCGCCTACGCCGGGCTGATGGGCGGCAGGGAAGTCTCCTGGCTCCCGTCGTACGGGCCCGAGATGCGCGGAGGGACCGCCAACTGCAGCGTCTGTCTGTCCGACAAGACGATAGGCTCGCCTCTGGTGACGATGCCGGATGTCCTCGTGGCCATGAACCTTCCGTCCCTGGAGAAATTCGAGGGCGATGTCGTCCCCGGAGGGCTGATCATCGTTGACAGCTCCATCATCAGCAAGAAAGTCTCCCGTTCGGACGTCAGAGCGGTGTACGTGGACGCCTCGAACATCGCGGAATCCAACGGCCTGAAAGGGGCGGCCAACATGATCATCCTCGGAAGGATGTTCAGGGAGACCGGATTCTGCTCGGCGGAAATCCTGGACAAAGGGCTCCAGAAATCCATCCCGCCGAAGAAGATCGAGCTTCTCGGAAACAACAGGAAAGCCATACAGCTGGGCATCGACAGCTGAATCGGGCGGGCGGGTCCGGGGCTCCTCTTTTCCGGCCCCGCCTCCGCCTGACCCATTTTCTCTTCCGGCCTTCAATCTTCGCCGTGCGCGCACGCCGCATCCGTTCCCGGGCGGCCGACCGTCCTGTCCTCTGATCTCTCCTCGATCAGATCCAGCAGCGCGAAAAGCTCCTCTTTAGTCTCGGGCTCTGTGGCCAGCCTTCTGCGGCCGGCGCTCCATCTGCATCCCGAAAAGAACTTCGGCGCTATGCTGCGGAGCTTTTTCACGCCTATTGCCTCGCCTTTCTCCCCGATCACGGCCTCGGACAGCTCTCTGCACCATGCGATCTGCTGCCTGACGGTGGGGTTCGGGACGCGCTTCCCGGAACGGAACCAGGAGTCGATCTGCCTCACCAAGTTGGGGTTGCCTATGCCTCCGCGCGCGACCATGATCCCGGCCGCTCCTGAGCATCTCTCCGCCTAGATCGCATCCTCCAGGGAATAGATGTTCCCGGAGACGATCAGCGGGACGGGAAGCTCTTTCTGCAGCCCCTCCAGGAGATCGTAGTGAGGACGGCCGGCATAGCGCTCCCTGACCGTTCTGGCATGGACGGCGACCACATCGGCCCCGGCGGAAACGGTTTCGTCCAGCACCTCGCGGAAATTGATGGATTCCATGCTCTTCCCGAGGCGCGTCTTTATGGTCACAGGCATCCCCGTGGCCTTTCTGACGGCCCGGACGATCTCCCCGCATCTCCCGGGATCGGCCATCAGAGCGGACCCGGAACCTGAGCGGAGGACTTTCGGCACGGGGCATCCCATATTGATGTCGAAGAAGCTGATGTTAGGGTTCATCCTCATGGCTATGGAGGCGGCTTCGGCGATCTCTTCCGGGCCGCTCCCGAACAATTGCAGCCCCGTGGGATAATTCGGCCCGAAACCGACGTACATGGAGCCCGTCCTTTCGCTGTCGTGGATCACTCCCGCCGATGATGTGAGCTCGGTCACCGACACCGCCACGCCGAACGGCTTCATAAAATCCCTGTAGCTGGCGAATGTGAACCCTGACATGGGCCCCAGAATGACCTTGCCCTCTACCGGGATGTCTCCGATCTTCCACATCCTGGCTGCCGATGCGGTCATCGGTTATCTTTTTATTTCCCCAGCGGCCGGATCCGCGTTCCCCGAGCTGGATTCCCTCAGGCCCCAGTTCATTATGATTATGGACACCAGAATCATCGCTATCCCGATCAGGGTATGCGCGGACAGGCTCTCTCCGAAGAACAGTAGCCCGGCCACGGAAGCCATCGCGGTCTCCATGAACATTAGGATGGATACTGTGCCTATGTCCAAGCCGGCCAGCCCTTTGGAATACAGATAATAGGGCAGAGCCGTGAACACCAGCCCGATGGCCGCGGAAGCGAGCAGGACCTCTGCCGAGCTGAAAGACAGCTTTATGGTCCCGACGGGATCGGAAAACGGCACGAGCATGGCCGTGCTGAAGATGAAGATGTAAAGCAGCACCGTCTGTTCGGAATATCCTTTTTCCAGCGAAAGCTTGAAGAATGCCGTATGAAGCGCGCCGCCGAACCCCGCCCCGAGACCGATGGATATCCCCAGCAGGCTGAATTCGGCGCTGTGCGTGAAAAGTCCCACGGCGAAGGCGCATCCCGAGAATCCTATGACCGCGGCCAGCACTTTCCTTACCGTGATGGGGTCCTTGAAGAATAGGAAGGATATCCCTATGGCAAAATAGCAGTTCGTGCTCAGCAGCACTCCTGCCAGGGACAGATCCATTATCGTCTGCGCCTGTATGTACAGAACATCCATGCCCACATTCGTGGCGGCGGCCAATATCAGGACCCACAGATCCTTCGGCCTGACGCGGAAAGCGCCTCTGTCCGTCGCCAAAAGAGCTATTACTATGGCGGCAAGACATACCGCGGATTTGACCGCGTTGATCTGGACGGAGTTCATGCCCGCATCGGACAGTATCCTGGTGCTTATGCCTATCATACCCCAGATCGATGCGCACAGGACCGTGCAGATGGCGGCGGCCGTCCTCCCTACCATGCCGGCCCATCCTATGATCGGGATAAAAACGCTTCTGAGAGATAACGCCCAACAACCATTTCATAAAGGCGCATAATGCGGGATATATACCTGCCAGCCCATTTCCGATGCATGAAAGCGTTCATCATAAACGGGAGCCCCCGCAAAAGCTGGAACACCGCAAAAGCCGTCGAGAAAGCCGGAGAAGGCCTGAAAGACAGCGGCTTCGAAGTCGAAAGAATCGACCTCTACGATTATGAGTTCAAAGGATGCGTGAGCTGTTTCGCCTGCAAGCTGAAAAACGCGAAGACCTGCGGGGTCTGCGCCGTCAAAGACAGCCTGCGCCCTGTCCTGGAAAAGCTCAGGGAAGCGGACGCCGTGGTTCTGGGATCTCCGGTTTATTTCAGCCAGCCGGCCGGGCAGGTAAGGTCTTTCGTCGAAAGATGGCTGTTCCCGATATACTCCTACCACTACGAAGACGGGAAACCGCTGTTGTGCAGAGAAAAACCGGTTCCCTGCGGCATGATATACACCATGAACCTGCCGAAAGAGATGTACGACAGCTGGGGCTACGAGGATACTCTCAGGCAGACCCCCAAATCCATGGGCGAAATCATGGGATGCTGCGAAACCCTGAACATCTTCAACACATACCAGTTCAAGGATTATTCGAGGTATGACATCACGCTGTTCGACGAAGAGCAGAAAAGGGCGTATCGCGACGGCCATTTCGAACAGGATCTGAAGAGCGCATACGATCTCGGATGCAGAATTGCCGAGAAGGCGAAAAAAATAGCTGACGACGCAGGTATTACGATTTGACGAAAGCGTTATATCACATGCGCCGAGATTATCGTCCGATGTCAGGGAAAGCGGATGCGAACATCGAGTTCCAGAAGATTGTGGCCGTCGTCGGTGTCGCGCTGATGGCCATAAAATTCCTGGCATATTTCACCACCCATTCGGTGTCGATTCTTACCGACGCGCTGGAATCGATAGTGAATGTCGTGGCGGCTTTCATCGGGCTCTTCGCCCTTTACATCTCTGCCCGCCCGGCCGACAGATCCCATCCCTTCGGACACGGAAAGATCGAGACCGTCTCGTCGTCGATCGAGGGGACGCTCATCGCCGTCGCCGGATCCATGATCATCCTGGAATCGATTGACAGGATTCTGCATCCCGGGGAGCTCAGAGAGCTGGACATCGGCCTTGTCCTCATAGCCGTCACTGCCATCGTCAACTACGCGGTGGGGAGAGCGGCGATCAGACGCGGGACGAAAAGCCGCTCGCCGGCTCTGGTGGCCAGCGGGAAGCATCTCTGCTCCGACACCGTATCCTCAGTCGGCATCATCGCCGGGCTGGCCGTGCTCTATGCGGTCCAGGCCATGGGGTATGATGCGTCCTGGCTCGACGCCGCCATCGCAGGGGCGTTCGGATGCGTGATAATATACACCGGCGCCAAAGTGATCAGAGGATGCCTGAACGATTTCATGGACGCGGCCGATTCAAAACTCATCCGCGAGGTCACGGAGGTGCTCAACGATCACAGGCACTACCATTGGATAGACGTCTACGGCCTCAGGATCATCAAATACGGACCGAACATGTTCATCAACATGAGCGCCGTGCTTCCCAAGGGGATGCCCCTCAGCCTGGTCCAAGTCGAGATCGCAGAAGTCGGGGAGGCTCTGGAAGAGAGATACGGCGATTCGGCCGAAGTTTCCATCAATCCGGTCCCCTGCACGGACATCAGCTGCCGCTATTGCAGATATCCCTGCTCCTACAGGAAAGATCCCTTCGCGCGCGAGCTCGACTGGACGCCCGAGACCCTGTGCTGCGACAGGCCCCATGTCGATATCAGATCGTCCATCATCCGGATAGACGCAAGCGATTAAAGCAACCTCCAGCATACGGAGGCCATGGACCAGACGGAAATCCCCCAGGAGATAGCGATCGCAGGGCTCTCGGATTGGTACGCGGGGCTGAACGACCCCAGCAAAGTCAAAGTCAGAAGATATCTCAGAGGGATAGACACGTCCTCGGCGGCGGCTCTCCTCATAGACCTCATGCTCCGCTCCGAGGAGGACCACAATTACGGCCTTTCGGTGACAGCCGGATCTTACGCGGTCTCGATGGCCCTGGACGACTATCAGCTTTTCAAAGTCAGGGAAGCGTACATAGACGGGCTTTTCGGATCCGAAAAATACGACGACGCCAAGGAGCAGTGCTGCCTCAATCTCGACCTGTATCCCGCCGTAAAGGACAGATTCCTGGGGGAGAACGGCGGAAGCATTCCAAAGGACATAAAATGCCGCAACAGGCTCATAGACATCCTGGTCGGCGTCGAATGCGCCTACGACGAAGCCATTTCCCTTCTGGACGATTATGCCGCCATTGGCATAATGGATCCGGACGAGCTGGAATACAGGAAGCAGAGCCTCAAAATCCACAGGATGCAGAAGACTTTCGACAGCATCTATTCGTATCGTCCGAAGGAATGAGGCTTTTCCACGGGATCATGGGGATCACGTCTATCACCGGCTCTTCGTAAGGGTGCACCCTGCGGATCGCAGCGACGGCTTTCCCCAGATCCTCCTCCCATACGGCGAACTCGAGCCTCATCTCCTCGGCCGTCTCTATCTCGCCCGGGGTCCCCAGATAAGACTCCGATCCTTCGAGCGGCCTCCAGGTCCCTGTGACCGGCCAGTATGTGAAGCATCTGTCGTATCCCGGATACAGAGGCTCCACCGATGCAGCGATCTCATCCATCAAGCTTTTTAGCAGCTTTCTCGATGCGTTTGTTCCTAACTTGAAACATCTTCTCTCCGTCGTCATACGGAACCCCGGAATCGATGCCTTCGATGATCCTTCCGATCCTCTCGAGGCGTTCGTCCATCTTCGCCGTCATCCTCTTGGATCCGCGCCTCAGATAAAGGAGGCTCAGAGCCGTGGCCAGGCATGTGATCGGCGGGAAAAGGTACGCCGATCCGGCGATTATCCCGGTGCCGGCCATGAGGCGGGAGATGCGGTCTATCTTCTGCGCCAGCTGGTCTCCCTCGGCGATCTCGAGCCTGTTCCTCAGCTTGTCCATGAGAAGCTTCTGGCCGCCGATGACGACCTCCATGCTCCATTGGACCTGGGTGAACGGATCCGCGGCTTTACCGCAGCCTCTGGTCTTCCTTTTCAGTATGGAATCCCTGAAGTCATCCGCGGAATTCCCTTCGAATTCTGTCCAGCATGTGCCGGCGGTATACACGGAATGGGCGTCGCTGCCCGCGAGATCGGCCCATCTCCCCGGATAGGCGTCCATAACTTTCCTTGCGAACATGTTGGAGTAATAATCGGGATGGCCGCCGTTGACGGTCTCGAAGCCGTCGATGTCCAGGGCCAGGATCTTTTCCTGCAGGCCGGGGACATGGAAGCTGAAGGGATGCGGAGCGATCACGATGCCTCCCTGCGACCTGATGATGTCGACCGTCTCCTCGACGGAAAGCCCTCTGGGGACCTTTTCGGTGAGGAACAGCCCTATTATCTCGCCGTCCAGGGTGGTGACCTCCTCCCCGACGATGAGGTCGATGTCGCCGAATTTCCTGGCATATTTCTCGCCCTGGAAAGCGCCGGCTATCTCGTCGTGGTCGGTGATCGCCAGGACCTGATACCCTAGGCGTCTCATCTGATCCAACTGGGTTTCCGGGGTGATCACCGATTCCGGGAATTTCATCGCATTCCCCAGCTGATTGAAGCCGGAGAAGTGGGTGTGAAGATGGGTGTCCGCTCTACCCATAAAATTAGGATTCCCTAATAATATAAAAATGGTTTTCTGACAATCACATCGGAACGGTGTAAATCGCGGGGGAGAGCGCCCCCGCATCAGGAATAATAGAATTCCCCGTTGGATTTCTGCTCCCTGTCGAGCCTGGAATCGGGCTTGTTGATCCTCGGCCGGTGGGTGTCCGCGTCGCGCCTGAACGTGATGTCGACGGCGGAAAGGAAGCGGTTCATACCGTCCCTCATGTCGAACGGCCCTTCGCCGACGCCGTGGACCCCTGGATCGCCGCCGAAGACCATCATGGAATCGGATACCATGTCTAGGAAATACACGTCGTGGTCGACGACCATGGCGCTGCGCCCGGTCTTCTCCATCATCCTTCTGATCGTCTTGGCGGCGATCATCCTCTGGTTGGAATCCAGATAGGCGGAAGGCTCGTCGAAGAGATACATGTCGGCTTCCTCCGAGAGGCAGATGGCGATGGCCACCCTCTGCAGCTCCCCTCCCGAAAGCCTGGAGACCTTCTTGTCCATGAGGAATTTGATCCCGAGAGGCTCTATGACCTCCCCGGAGAAGAATCCCGAGCTGATGGTTTCGTAGTTCTTCGAGAACAGAAGCTCCTGGACGGTGCCGTCGAAGTCAGCGGATATGTACTGGGGCTTGTAGGAAAGCTTGACCTCGCCTTCAAGGCTCCCGGAATCGGCCTCTATCATGCCGGCCAGCATCTTCACGAAGGTCGTCTTTCCGGTCCCGTTCGGGCCTACGATCCCGACGGATTCGCCGATTTTCACGGATCCCCCGGTGATGTCGAGGCTGAACCCGCCGAAATCGTTCTTCAGGCCGTCGAAAGATATCACGTCGGCCGTCTGCCAGTCTCCCCTCGGAGGGGACGCCTCGAATTCGATCGGGCGGTCCCTGAATCTGATGTTCTCCTCCGGCAGATACCCGTCCAGATAGGCGTTGATGGCGGTCCTGACCTGCCTGGCCAGGGTGAAAACTCCGTACGCCCCTTCGGACCCGTACACGAGGTTCACGTTGTCCGCCAGGAAATCCAGGATGGCCAGGTCGTGCTCTATGACTACGACCTGCTTGTCTCTGCTCAGATCCTTGATTATCCTTGCCATCCTTACCCTCTGGTAGATGTCCAGATAGGATGTGGGCTCGTCGAAATAGTATACGTCGGCCTCCTTCATGACCGTGGCCGCCATGGCCAGCCTCTGGAGCTCCCCTCCCGAAAGCTTGTCCAGCTCCCTGTCGAGGACTCCTGCGAGATCGAACGTCTCCGCCGCCTCTTCCACAGTCATGCGCTCCTGGACCTTCACCAGGAGATCCCTCACAACGCCTTTCACCGACTGGGGGAGCTTGTCGACGTACTGCGGCTTGATTGCGGTCTTGATCTTCCCCTCGTAGACGCTCTGGAGATAGTCGTGGAGTTCGGTCCCGGCGAAATGCTTCAGCACCTCCTCCCTGCTCGGAGGGTTCTCATAGTCCCCCAGATTGGGGGTCTCCGCCCCGGACAGCATGCGGATGGCCGTGGTCTTTCCGATCCCGTTCGGACCGAGGATGCCCGTTACGATGCCTTTCTTGGGCACCGGAAGGCGGTACAGGCGGAAAGCGTTCTCGCCGTAGCGGTGGACGATGTCCTCCTTGAGCTCGTCCGCAAGGCCTATGATTTTGATCGCTTTGAACATGCACTTGTTGGTGCATATCCCGCACCCCTGGCAGAGAGCCTCGGAAATGATGGGCTTCCCCTTGTCGCCGAACGTGACGCACTGCGAGCCGGTGCGGTTCAGAGGGCAGAACCTCTCGCATTCCTTGTTGCACTTCTTTGGCTGGCATCTGTCTGCCAAGACTGCGGCTATCCTCATGGCCCGCGGATTTGCTTATCCGATAAAAGGGTTTAGCGTATCCTCCGTTTCCCGTCAAAAGAATATAATATCGTTATGCAGTGCCGTCCGCCAGGTTAACATGTCCAGAATCTGCATAAACATCGCGTGGCCGTACTCGAACGGCGCGATACACCTGGGCCATCTGGCGGGATCGCTTCTGCCGCCCGACATATTCGGCAGATATAACCGTCTGATCGGCAACGAAGTCCTGGTCGTGGGAGGCTCGGACCAGCACGGTACCCCGATTACCATCTCCGCGGAGAAGAACCATATGACTCCGGAGGAGTACGCCGACAGGTTCCACGAGATCAACAAGAAAGCGATCGAGGACATGAGCATAGAATACAGCCTCTACAGCAAGACCCACAGCCCGACGCACATCAGGACCACCCAGAACATATTCGAGTGCCTGAAATCCAAGGGCTACATCTACACCAAGGAGACGGAGCAGTATTACTGCCCTTCCTGCGGCCGCTTCCTTCCGGACCGCTACGTGGAAGGCATATGCCCGAAATGCGGGGCGGAGAAGACCCGCAGCGACCAATGCGACAGCTGCGGGACCACGTTCGAGACCGGCGATCTTCTCGAGCCTTACTGCACCCTCTGCGGGAACAGGCCGGAAATCAGGCCTACGAGCCATTTCTTCCTGAAGCTCAGCGCTTTCGAGGACGATCTCAAGAAGTTCGTCGCTGGCAAGGACGGCTGGAGGTCCAACGTCAAATCATTCACGCAGAACTGGCTGGAAGGCGGATTGCAGGACAGGGCCATAACCAGGGACATGTCATGGGGAGTCCCGATACCCGAGGAAGGCTGGGACGGGAAAGTCATCTACGTCTGGTTCGACGCCGTCATCGGATACCTCAGCGCTTCCATCGAGTACTCCAGGATGGTCGGAAAGCCCGATCTCTGGAAGGAATACTGGCGCGACCCGGAGTGCAAGCACTATTATTTCATCGGAAAGGACAACATCCCGTTCCATTCCATCATCTGGCCGGCGATTCTGATGGGGATAGGAGGCATGGATCTGCCCTACGACATCCCTGCCAACGAGTATCTGATGATCGGAGGCGGAAAGTTCTCCAAGAGCCGCGGGGGAGCGATCGACATCCCCTCTGTGCTTAAGGAATACGACGCCGACCAGATCAGATACTACATATCGGCGATAATGCCGGACACCCACGATTCGGAGTTCTCCTGGGACGACTTCGCCGTCAAGAACAACAACGAGCTGGTGGCGGACCTGGGGAACTTCTATCACAGATGCCTCAGCTTCACCAAGAAGAATTTCGGATCCGTTCCGGCCCCCGCGGACGATTCGGAGATTCAGGAGGTCCTGGATGCCATCGGGGCCGCCGTGAAAACGTACTCCGAATGCGTGTCCAACTGCGACTTCAAGAAAGGGCTGAAAGCCGTCATGGATCTGGCCCATTTCGGGAACAGATATTTCGATTCGGCCAAACCCTGGGCGCTCATCAAGACCGACAGGGAGGCCTGCGGGAAGGCGATGAACACGAACCTGCGCATCGCCAAGGCCCTCGCGATCATGGCATGGCCGTACATGCCGAAATCGTCGGAAAAGATCTGGGGGTACCTGGGCATGCCCGGGACCCAGGAGAAAGCCGGCCTGGAAGCCGCTCTGGAGCCCATGCCGGCGGGCGCGGAGCTTCCGGAGCCCGTCCCCGTGTACAGGAAGATCGAAATCAAAAAGGAAGAGAAGCCCGTGAAGAAGCAGGAGTGCAGGAAGGAAGGCTCCTCACCGGCTCCGAGCGGCCCGTTCGCCGACTTCAGGAAGATGGACATCCGCGTGGGCCAGGTCATATCCGTGGAGGACCATCCGGAAGCTGAGAAGCTCTTCGTCTTGAAGATCGATCTCGGAGAGGACGAGCCGAGGCAGATCGTGACGAACATGAAGAGCGTCTACACCAGGGAGGAATTCATGGGCAGGAAGCTTCTGGTCATCTCCAATCTCAAGCCTGCCAAGTTCCGCGGCGTGGTCTCTTCGGGGATGCTTATGGCGGCAGACGACGAGCCTCTGGGAGGCAAGACCATAGCGCTCCTGGAGCCTTCCGCCGACGTCCCCAACGGGACCAAGGTGAACTGCGGCCTGGAATGCTCCCCGTCCCGCATAGAGGTGAAGCACTGCGAGAAGGTCGCGATCAAAGTCGCCCGTCTGAAGGACGGAAAATTCCTTGGCAGGAGCATAGAGGTCCCGGCGGGCGCCCCCGGGGTGATCGCCGCGGTCATCGACGGGGACGAAGCCATCCCTCTCGGAGACGGGAAAGGATGCTGCATGACCGTCGGAAAAGAAGTCATGGACGGTGCCGACGTAGTATGAAGGCCGATCTCCACGTGCATACAATGTTCTCCAAGGATGGCAGAACGACCATGGAGGAATTGGTCAGGTATGCCGTGGAGGCTGGTCTCGGATGCGTGGCCGTAACCGACCACAACAGCTTCGAAGCTTATCCGTTGCTCAAAGACAACGGGGAGATCATAGTCATACCTGCGGAGGAAGTCTCCTCGAAGGAGGGGCACATAGTGGCGCTGGGCATAGACTCCCTGATCCCCCGGGGACTGCCCATCCAGGAGACCATCGACGCCATCCATGACGCCGGAGGCTTCGCATTCGCGGCGCACCCGTACAGATGGTGGTCCGGATTGGGGGAGGAAAACACCTTATCAAATCCTTTCGACGGGATCGAAGCCAGGAACGGAAGGTCTGTCCCATCGGCCAACGTCAGATCCGAGAGGCTGGCCGCCAGGACCGGCAAACCGATATCGGCAGGAAGCGACGCCCACACGCCGCGCCATATAGGCGAAGGATACGTGGAGCTGCCGGACGGGGCGGAGACCTGGGAGGATGTGATGGACCTCGTAATGGCCGGCAAGGCCGAAGCCTACAGCGGCAGCCGCGGATGGAAAGGGACCATGAAATACGGGACCAAATCCATCGGCGAATGGATGCTGAGAGGGTTCAGGAAGATGCGACGCGAACGTCCGTTCTCCCATCGAATCAGCCGAATATCTTTTATCTTAAGTTGAAAAGTGGCCTTAGTGAAAGAAAGGGCATTTTTGTATTTGAAATCGAGTATGAACGATAAAGCATACGCTGAAACACACCGAATTGGGTGCATCAGCTACTTTAGGACGATTTTAGTCGCGGATCAA
>JAEEGL011884848.1_pt1 | contig 34896 bp, 30 predicted proteins | sample 9134231 | NCBI WGS metagenome assembly JAEEGL01 (sample SAMN16246548, study PRJNA631951) | gut metagenome | biome: gut microbiome; feature: rumen; material: fiber-attached | host: Bos | place: Iran: Karaj | collected 2018-10
CCCTGTACCTGTACGTCCGTGTCCTGTCGCTGCTTTGCGCCAGGATCCGCATCCCAAGAAGCTACGTCCTGCCTGTTTCACATGCAGGACGCTAATATTTTGGGGTATTGTTTGTTTGGACGAAAATATTTTAGTAACTTTGTATGTTTATATTACAATAATTATCTGAAAATACTCAGAGCCCATGAAAAAGTTGTTTATTTTGATCTCAGCAGCCTGCATGATCATCCCTATGGCGGGCTTTGCCCAGGAGGTCAAGCGGACCGAAGATGACAAGACCATCACCGTGGTCGAAGAGACAAAGACCGACGCCGGACGCGTCGTCACAACCACCGTCATCGACAAGAAAGCCGTTTTCACCAACGGTTTCTCATATAACTGGGAGATGATGCTCGGACTTGGTACCCAGGTTTACTTGGGAGAGAATGACTACAGGGTCGGACATTGGTACGAGACCCTCACTTTCCCTTCAATCGACCTTTACATCACCAAGTGGGCTTCCCCTGTATTCGGTGTGGGTATCGGTGCCAACTTCAGCCAGTTCAAGGGTCTGTACCAGGGCCGTCATGAAGACACCAACTTCACCACCCGCTTCAAGACTGACGAAGCCTATACCGGAGCCGACTCCAAATGGGATTATTACCAGCTCACCAAGCAGAAAGGATACTACGGCAACGTATTCGCACTTGCCCATGTGGACGTTTGCGCCCTGTTCGGCGGATATAACCCGTCCCGCATCTACACGCTGGACGCTTACGCCGGCGGTGGTGTCGTTTTCGGCATTACCGACAAGGCCTGGGGTGCCAGCTTCAACGTGGGCCTTGCCAACAAGTTCCGTGTCAGCGACCGTCTGAGCATACTCCTCAATCTCCGCGGTGCCCTCCTCTCCGACGATTTTGACGGGGAGTCTTCGCTCAAGGAGCCCAACCAGGAGCACTACGACAATAACTACAAGATCGACGGCCTGGCCGGCGCAACCCTCGGCCTTGCATGGAAACTCGGCAAGGAGAAGAGCGGCTGGAGGAATGCTACCCGCAGCAGCACCGTTTACTACAACGACGCCATCTACGCCGACCGCGACCGCTGGAAGGATGCTGCCGACGCCCTCGCCGGAGAGAACCAGGCCCTGCGCGATTCCCTCGCCAACAGCAAGAAGGAGAAGGAAGTTGTCAAGGATACTCCCGACCTGTGGTTCCACATCAACTTCATCATCGACCGCTGGGATATCCTCAAGCGTGAGTACATCAACCTCCAGAGTGTGGCTGACGTGATCAAGAGCACGCCTAACACCAAGTACCTCCTGGTTGGTTATGCCGACAAGCAGACGAGCTACCCGGCACACAACCTGTTCCTCTCCGAGAACCGTGTCAAGGCCGTTTACAATGTACTCGTCAATGAGCTGGGTGTAAATCCTGACCAGCTGGTTACCGACTACAAGGGCGGTGTGGACTACATGTTCTTCAACGAGAAGGAATTCAGCCGCTGCGTCATGATATCCTCTATCAAGGAGGCGGAATAACAACATGAAGGAGAATCTTTTAAATAAGATTCAAAATAAATCCATCGTAGCCGGGGTCGTTGGCCTTGGCTACGTTGGATTACCACTGGCCGTTGAAAAGGCCAAGGCCGGATTCCGGACCATCGGCTTTGATGTCCAGAAGCAGAAGGTGGACATGGTGAACGCCGGCCACAATTATATCGGGGATGTTGTGGACAGCGACCTCTCTGCGCTCGTCGCCTCGGGGATGCTTTCCGCCACCACGGATTTCGGCTTCATCAAGGATGTCGATTTCGTGGCCATCTGCGTCCCCACCCCGCTGGATGCGCACCAGCAGCCGGACATCAGCTATGTGGTTTCCTCGGCCCGCTCGGTTGCGGAGTATCTGCATCCCGGGATGATGGTGGTGCTTGAGTCCACCACCTATCCGGGAACCACCGAGGAACTGCTGAAGCCCATACTGGAGTCTTCCGGCCTCCGCTGCGGAGTGGATTTCTACCTGGGATTCTCGCCTGAGCGGGTGGATCCCGGCAACCGCCTCTACAAGACCAAGAACACCCCCAAGGTGGTGGGTGGCCTTGGAGAGGATGCCTCGGAAGTGATTTCGGCCATGTACGAGGCCGTGCTGGAGAGTCCGGTGTTCCGGGCTTCCTCCCCGGCCGTGGCTGAGATGACCAAGATACTGGAGAACACCTACCGTAACATCAATATCGGCCTGATCAACGAGCTTGCAATCCTTTGCAACAAGATAGGGATTGATATATGGGAGGTGATAGATGCCGCCAAGACCAAGCCTTTCGGCTTTACGCCGTTCTATCCGGGCCCCGGCCTCGGCGGTCATTGCATCCCGCTGGATCCCTATTACCTGAGTTGGAAGGCCAGGGAGTACGGGTTCCACACCTCGATGATCGAGTCGTCGATGATGATCAACGACCGCATGCCCGAATACTGCGTGGGGAGGATTTCCGATATGCTTAACCGTCGTCAGGCCAAGGCATTGAACGGGGCCAGGGTGCTGGTCCTGGGCGTTGCCTACAAGCAGGACATCGACGATTACCGCGAATCTCCCGCAATACGGGTGATAGACGGACTCCGGAAGGAAGGGGCCGAGGTGATCTTCTACGATCCTTGCATCCCCCGCTACCGCCGTGGCGACGTGTGGTACGAAGGTGAGGGAACGCTCTCCGAGGAACTTATAGAAAGTGCTGATATAGTGGTTATTACAACCGCTCACACTAGCGTCGATTACAGCTTTGTGCAGCAGCATGCCAAAGCCATTTTCGACACCAAGAATGTAACGAGGGGGCTTGCCTCCCGTCACAACATAGAGGTATTGTGAAGACAGTTTTCGTGCACGAGAGCAGCTATGTTGACGAACTCGCCAGCATCGGTGCCGGAACCAGGATATGGCATTTCTGCCATGTTCAGGAAGGCGCAAGGATAGGGGAGGACTGCTCGCTGGGGCAGAATGTGAATGTGGGAAGGGGAGTCCGTATCGGGAACGGTTGCCGCATCCAGAACAACGTCTCAATCTATGAAGGCGTAACGCTGGAGGACAACGTTTTCTGCGGACCGTCCTGCGTATTCACGAATGTGCTTACGCCAAGGGCACATTTCCCCGTGCACGGGGTTTACACCGGGACGCTGGTCCGTGAAGGTGCTTCGCTCGGAGCCAATTGCACGCTCGTTTGCGGACATACCATCGGACGGAGCGCCATGGTGGCTGCCGGCGCCGTGGTGACAAGCGACGTACCGGATTATGCGCTGGTCGCCGGTGTTCCGGCCAGAAAGATAGGTTGGGTCTGCGAATGCGGGAAAAGGCTCGATGAAAGCCTTGCCTGCAGTTGCGGACGACGATATAGTCTCTCCGGCGAGGGGGCCGACGCCTCGCTTCGCCAGGAATAGGGCCTCTGCCCGCCGGACGTTTTGAAGTGATTGATTTTCAATTGCTTCCATGTATTCTATATAAGGGGTACATTGGCGAAGCTTTTCCCCAGAGGTAACAGAATGGAGTTCAGAGACCTTAAACAGCAGTACCGGGTCCTTCAGTCTCAGATGGATGCGGCCGTCCTGGATGTCATGGCAGGAGGCGCGTTCATCATGGGAAGGCAGGTGCGAGAGCTTGAGCAGGAGTTGGCTGAGTATGTTGGCGTGAAGCACTGCCTTGCCTGCGCCAACGGAACCGACGCGCTTACCCTGGCCCTCAAGGCCTGGGGAATCGGTCCCGGCGATGCCGTGTTCGTGCCGGATTTCACTTTCTTCTCTTCCGCGGAAGTGGTGCCTCTGGAGGGTGCCACGCCGGTGTTCGTGGATGTTTGCGAGGATACCTTCAACCTGGATGCCTCAGACCTGGAACGTGCTGTGTGCGAGGTACTTGCCGAGGGACGGCTGACGCCGAGGGTGGTTGTTGCCGTGGACCTCTTCGGGCTTCCGGCCGATTATCCCGCCATCCGTGCCGTTGCCAACAGGTACGGCCTGAAGATACTTGAAGACAGTGCCCAGGGCTTTGGCGGCAGCATCGGCGGAAAACGCGCCTGCAGTTTCGGGGACATCGCCACCACGTCCTTCTTCCCGGCCAAGCCGCTGGGCTGCTACGGCGACGGCGGTGCGGTATTCACGGATAACGACGGGTGGGCTGAGCTCATGGCCTCATACCGGGTCCATGGCAAGGGCTCGTTCAAGTATGACAATGTCCGGATCGGCCTGAATTCCAGGCTGGATACCGTCCAGGCGGCGGTGCTGCAGGTCAAGTTCAAGGCCTTCAGGGAGTATGAGCAGGATGCGGTGGACGCTGCCGCCCGGAGATATACCGCCCTTCTGAATGGTATCGTGGAAACTCCGGTAGTTCCGGATGGGTTCAGTTCCAGCTGGGCACAGTACACCATCCGCTTAAGGGACGGGGCCACGCGCGACGCCCTCCAGGCCTTCCTGAAGGCCGCAGGGATTCCGTCGATAGTCTATTACCCCAAGCCGATGCACCTTCAGACGGCATTTGCACAGGACAGCCGGCCGGAGCAGGCCGTGACGTGCCCCGTGGCTACCAGGCTATGCTCGGAGGTGCTTTCGCTCCCCATGCATCCTTACTTGAAGGAGGACGATATAGCCCTGGTAGTTAGGACAATACAAGAATTCCTGAGATGACAAAACGCCGGAAACCCTGGGTGACACTCCAGTACGACGAGCAGTACGTACCGGAGAACTATACCGAGGGAGGCTCCGACACCGGGGCCAAGTTCGAGCGCTATACCGTGACCAATCCGGACATGCAATACATGTTCGAGTCCACGCGTGAACTCGGGGCTTCCGCAACGATCAGATGGCTGAATGAACATGAGGACGAGTTTGCCCCTACCACCTACCTGGTCAATACCGACGACGGCAATGCCCTTGACATCATTCGGCCCAAAAAGCCTCAGCTGATAGTCAACGAACTGCCTCTCAACAGGATACGGCATCTTAATACGTTCCTGAACAAGTCGTCGGAGGCACTTGTGCAAGGCGGTTTCCTATGGTGCCACTCCCGCACCTCGGGTATAAAGCGGGCGATTATCCTCCGGAAGCATCCCGGTTTTTCGGGGAAGGTCATGTATGCCTTCCACTACCTGTGGCACCGCATGTGCGCAAAGCTCAGGTCCACCCGCTGGTTCTACATGTGGGTAACCAAGGGGAAAAACCGCACCTACAGCCGCGTGGAAGTGCTGGGACGGCTTTGCCGCGCCGGATTTGAGATCGTGGACGAGCGCTTCCACGGAGGGGAATTCTTTGTCCTGGGCCGGAAAATCAAGGACCCTATCTGGGACGACGACCCCACATGCGGTGCGCTCGTGAAGCTCAGGCGCGTGGGGTATCACGGCGACATGATCGGGGTATATAAGTTCAGGACCATGTACTCTTACTCCGAGTACCTCCAGCCTTACATGCTGGAACACGAGGGGCTGCAGGACGGCGGAAAGTTTGCCCATGACTATCGCATCAACTTGTGGGGACGCCTGCTCCGCCGCTCCTGGCTGGATGAGTTTCCCATGCTGATCAATGTCCTGAAGGGGCAGATGAAACTGGTGGGGGTGCGGCCCCTGAGCCGGCATTATTTCAGCCTGTACACCCCTCAGATGCAGAAACTCCACACCAGCGTGAAGCCTGGGCTGGTCCCGCCGTTTTATTATGAGAAGGTCACGCCCGTCTCGCTGGAGGACGTCCAGGAGTCGGAAAAGAGATATATAGAGGCTTATCACGCCCGCCCCTTTGCCACTGACTGGCGTTACTTCTGGGGCTCTGTGGGAAACATACTTTTCAAACATAAGAGGTCGCATTAGAATATATGGCAGAGGAGAAGTGGGACGTTGTCATCAAACCTAAGGACAACCTGTTTTCGGTTGACTTCAAGGAGTTATGGGCCTACCGGGACCTGTGCTCCCTGTTCGTCAAACGCAATATCATAACGCAGTACAAGCAGACCATCCTGGGCCCGGTGTGGTTCGTGGTGCAGCCTGCCCTCACGGTGATCATGTACATGATCGTTTTCGGCGGAATCGCCGGAATCCCTACCGACGGCGTGCCCAGGCCGCTGTTCTATCTGGCCGGTACCTGCATGTGGAACTACTTCTCCGAGTGCCTCACAAAGACTTCCAACACCTTTGTCACCAATGCCGGCATCTTTGGCAAGGTGTATTTCCCGCGCCTGGTGATGCCGATAGCGGATGTAATCAGCAACCTGCTGCGGTTTGGGATACAGTTCGGGTTCTTTGTCATCGTGTACATCATCTACTTGTTTGTTGATCCTTCTTGTACCGCACACCTTAACTGGTTCGCCCTGCTCTTCCCAGTCCTTCTGTGCATGATGGCCGGCCTGGCACTGGGGTTTGGAACCCTGATCAGTTCCATGACGACTAAATATCGCGACCTCCAGGTTCTGTTCTCGTTCATCGTGCAGCTGTGGATGTATGCGACTCCTATCGTTTATCCTCTGAGCCAGACCAAGAGCATGCAGTGGCTCGGTATACCCGTGCACAAACTCATGTGCCTCAACCCCGTCACGCCCATAATCGAAACATTCAAGTATGGATTCCTTGGCTGCGGCGACTTTGTAGGCTGGCGCTGGCTTGTTTACAGTTTTGTGTTCATATGGGTACTTCTTGGCCTGGGAATAGTGGTGTTCAACAAGGTTCAGAAGAGTTTTATGGATACGGTGTAGTTATTATGGCGGAATACGGCAATGATTGAGTTTTCATTCATTATCCCTTATTATAACGGACATGCTACAATCGTTCGTTGTCTGAACAGTATCTATTCCACAGAATTGGATATAGATAGTTTTGAGATTATCATTGTTGACGACAGTTCCCCTATCTCTGCTGAGAGTGTTTTGACAGACTATATTTGCAGCCATCCGAATATTAGAATTGTCCGTCATCCTGAAAACCGATGCCAAGGAGGCGCCAAGAATACTGGCATTCGTTTGAGTATCGGCAAATACATCATCTTTGCCGATCAAGATGACTATGTTATTCCAAATAATCTCAGGATTGCAATGCAGGAGGCCTTAAAGAGTTCCCCTGATATGCTCGCGTGCAAATATAATGTAGTATACGAGGATGGAAAAACCGTTGAGAAAGGGTTAGACCAGCCAAAGAGTTTTTCTGTTGATGGGAAATCCTTTTGTGAGACATATTTTAATCCCGGATTATGTCTTGCTCCTTGGAGTTATTTGTATCGACGAGCCTTTTTACAACAAGTGTCACATCCAATGGAAGAGGGTGTATTGATGGAAGATTCTGACTGGATTGCATGGCATCTGATACATGCGTCTAAGATAGACTATCTTCCACTCCCCATCTATTATTGGATAATGAACCCATCTTCCATAACACATAGTCTGAGTTGGAAAAACAAAGCAGATTGGGTCAAGTTTGGCTACAGAAAGATTCGTGATTCTAAACTATTTTCATCTGTTTCAGAGCCATTCGCAAAGACTATGGAAAACGACGGAAGATACAACATTGAGAGAGCCTTCAAAAAACTATGGAAAACTGACAATTATCAATTGTTTTATACTCATCTTGGAGATGATGTGATTGAGAGTATTAGACACATGAGATGGTCAAACTCTACCACATTTATGCTCAATCATCCTAAAGTTTCTGTCCTTTGTTTGTCTCTTTTAGGCCCCTGCCTTAAGGGCGTGCATCGGGTTTATTCTAAACTCTACCAATAGTATGCTTCTGTCTATAGTCATTCCTGTTTACAATTGTTCTCCTGTTATCATTCGATGCCTTGAGAGCATTGACTACCCGGAAGCTGAAGTCCTGGTTGTTGACGATGGGTCACAAGATGATTCAGCACAAAAAGTATCAGAGTATGCTGTCCATCACCCCAATGTCAAACTCATCCGGAAGCTAAATGGCGGTGTCTCCTCTGCTAGAAATAGAGGAATTGAAGAGGCTAATGGAGACTATATTATGTTCATAGATGCTGACGATTATGTCGCACAAGGGGGAATAAAAAGAATTCTGAAGATTGCTGAAGAAAACAATGCAGACATAGTAAAATATAAGGTTGTTTCTGAAAATCAATTATCCAAACAATTAAGTAGTATTGAGAATATTCCTATCAAGTCAGAAAGTATTATTGGACTCGGAAACGCCTTGAATCGGTATGATATTTCAGACTATCATGTTGTGGATGCTATTTTTAGAAGGAGTATCATTATAGATAATAAATTACGATTCCATGAGGATTTAAAGCTTCGCGAAGATGATGTATTCATGGGAGAGTTCTATTGTAATGCCTCAAGCGTTGTTGTGACCGATTTGCCCTTATATCATTATGTTAGATGCTCTCCGTATAGTTCGACTCACAATCTAGATATCGAAAAACAACGTAATTTAATAGAATCGAGCTATCGGGCAATGGAGTATAGGTCTAACTGTGTAAAAAGACTTCATCCAGAATCATTACCTCTAGAAAGGTTGAAATACATGCGATGGGTTTGTCACCCTCAAGGCGCAATCAGAGCTGGTTATTCATATAACGAGTATAGAAGCATACTACAGAAGTACAGGAATTATAAGAGTTGGCCACTTGACTATCGTTGGATACATATTGCCGGATTTGATTATTCGGCGAGAGGATGCATAAAATATGGAATAAAGACTTTTTTATGTAATCACCCCCGAATAGCATATACTATCTTTAATTTGCATTGTAAGTAACATGGCTACTGCGATTGAGTTCAATCACATTGGGAAACAATACCGCCTGGGAATGGTGTCCACTAGGACGCTTTCCCACGACTTAAACCGTTGGTGGCATACTGCTATCCTCAAGCAGGATGATCCCTACTTGCGCATAGGTGAGGTTAATGACCGGACTACGGCCGCCAATCACAGCCAATATGTATGGGCTTTGAGGGATATTGATTTCAAGGTTGAGCAGGGAGATGTTGTTGGCATTATTGGGAAGAATGGTGCCGGGAAAAGCACGCTGCTCAAGCTTTTGTCCAAAGTTACAGGCCCTTCCGTTGGCACTATTCGCGCCCGTGGACGCATAGGAGCTCTTTTAGAGGTCGGTACTGGTTTCCATCCTGAAATGACCGGCCGTGAGAATATATACATGAACGGGGCCATAATGGGAATGAGCAAGCAAGAGATATCCCGAAAGCTCGATGAGATTGTGGACTTCTCAGGGTGTGAACGGTACATTGATACGCCAGTAAAGCGTTACTCCAGCGGTATGACAGTCCGCCTCGGGTTTGCCGTTGCTGCGCATCTTGACCCGGAAATCCTAGTTGTGGACGAGGTCCTTGCTGTGGGAGATGCCGATTTTCAGAAGAAAGCTATAGGGAAGATGCAGGAAGTGAGCCGCGGTGAAGGCCGGACGGTGCTTTTTGTGAGTCATAATATGGCGAGTGTGAGGAATCTTTGCCATCATGGTGTCTTGCTGGAAAATGGGATGACGAAGAGTTTCGGAGAAGTCAACGACATCGTCGATCTATATCTTGAGTCCCAGTTTAAAACAGGTGACAGTATTATCGATAGTATCAACTATTGTGCTCCTTATTTAAGGGTTCATAAAATAACGGTTAATGATAATAAAACGAATCCCGTTAAGATAACTAACAGTAATTCAACGGTTTCTATCCATATAGATGGTGAATTGCTTATTGACACTCATGTTTCAATGGAGTTTCGACTCACAGACAAGAACGGTACTCCGCTGGCATTTTATAGTCCAAGCCATTATTCCGGGACTGTCCCATTTCTCGAAAGAGGACCTTTTTTTCTTGATTATGATATTCATTTCCCCGAGACTATGAATTCTGGTGTTTTTTGGGGAAGCCTATTTCTTTCAGATCCGGGGAAACGTTATCATCTTCAGATGAACAATGCAATCCAGATTAATAGCGTAGGTTATCCGATGAAAAGCGGCCTTGTCTTTAATTATAGCAAGGGGAATGGCCTTATTTTTCTGAAATAAATGGAGAGGATTTTTATTTCGTACGGAAGCGGTCTCTATTCCAATTCGCTCCGTCGCATAGGGAAAGAAGCGAAAAGGCTAGGTTTATTCTCCAAAATAGTTTTATACAAGGAGAAAGACATGCCACCTTTTATCAAAGGTTCCCCTCTTAAAGCCTATGCACGTGGAGATGGATATTGGATTTGGAAACCGTTTATTCTTTGGAAAACCCTGCAGGAGCATCCAAATGACATTGTCGTATATGCTGACTGTGGATGTTCTTTACAAACAAACAGAAAGGAATGGGAATCTTGGTTCACGCTTTTGGAATCATACAAAACACTTGCCTTCCAATATCGTTCGGATTTTCAGTATCCATGGCTAAATGCAAAGGTTACTGGCATGGCATGTGAGCAATGGACGAAACAATCTCTCGTCGAATATTTTGACCCCTTATTTGGTGACAGAAATTGGATTCATTCTAATCAGATATGGGCAGGAGTCATACTTGCACGAGGGAATAATCCACTTGTAAAAATGTGGTTGGACATTTCTTTATTTCACCCGGAATTTCTCATGGATGTCTTTGGAAATGAGATGGATATTCAGAATCATTATTTCATCGAGCATAGACATGATCAAAGTTTATGGTCAGCCTTGTGTTTGTATTGGGAAACAAAACCAAAGATTGTAAGGATTCTCCAGGAGACGTCTGAATCCAATCCGGAATCAGCTATTGTGGCTTCGCGCATTCATGATTCTCCAAGAGAACCAATAAAAAATAGAATAGTTCGGTTTTCAAAAGAAGTATTTGGAGATTCCTTTTACCATAAACTACACTTTTGGGGGAAGAAATATGAAGGTTTCAATCATCACGATTAATTACAACAACGATAAAGGATTATCCAAGACTATCGAAAGCATTGTATCCCAAAGTGCCCGGGATTATGAATGGATCGTTATAGATGGAGGCTCTTCGGATGATAGTATCAATCTACTTGAACGAAACAAAGATCGCTTTTCTTTTTGGGTTAGCGAAAAAGACAATGGTATATATAATGCCATGAATAAAGGTATTATCCATGCATCCGGAGATTATATTATTTTCATGAATTCAGGAGACACCTTTCTTCATTCAAAAGTATTACAAGAAATAATCCCTTTGCTAGACAAAGATATCGTGGCCGGTTCAGTCTTTCTCGCAGGAACAAAAACAAGGAAGATGTCCCCGAATGAACTGACTCCGTGGTGGATTCTTAACAATAACATACCTCATCAAGCGGAATTCATCCGTCGCTCTCTTTTCTCTGTCATAGGTCTCTATGCGGAAGATTTATCAATTCTCTCCGATCTTGAATTTAACCTCCGGGCATCGCTGAAGGGCTTTACTTATAAATCATTAAACTATGATGTCGCAACTATCGAACCAGGAGGAATCAGTAGCACCCAAAACGAGAAAGTTACCCATGAAAATAAATGCATTCGAGAGAGAAATCTCCCTCTCGCCGTGTGCAAAGATTATGCAGATTGGTGGCAGTGGAAATATACTCTCAATTACCCTTCCATAAACTGGGCGATTCAGCAGAGATGGCCTCTTAAATTAATTAAAATACTCTATTCAATCTTAGGGAAGAGAAAATTTTAATCCAACAATGTTCACAAAACTATTACAGCGAATAACCAAAGGAAGAGACTTCATAATGCGATATGATAGTGTCAAATCTCTTTATTGGCGGATTAAACTAAATCTTCCCAGAACCGTCTCTTTCCACATTGGGCCAAAGAGTATAATTAGAATCGATAAAAATGCCTTTTTTTCTCTTAATGACGGAAGTTTGGCTATTAATGAGTCATGGTTTAAGACGAGGCAGAGACGATATGTTTCCGAGTTTCGCTTAGATAATAAATCCGTATTTGTCTGTAAAGGGAACTTCAAGCTTTATCAGGGGGCTTCAATATATGTTGCGCCAAATGCAAAATTGATTCTACATGGCGGTGATTCTTTCTTAAACACAAACTCTACTTTGAACTGTTTTTACCATATTGAAATAGGGAGAAATTGTGCGATTTCAGATAATGTAAGTATTACTGATTCTGATTCCCACTATTTCGATGGTCGTAAAAAGGAGATGATGTCTTCCGTTATCATTGGAAATCATGTTTGGATAGGAAAGAATGTTACCATTTTGAAAGGCGTTCATATCGGTGATGGCGCAATAATTGGCGCTGGAGCTGTTGTTGTCAAAGACATTCCTGCCAGATGTCTTGCTGTTGGAAATCCGGCTCATGTCATAAAAGAAAATGTAGAATGGAAATAACTGTTAAGAAAGTGTTCGTCATAGTTGTCACCTATAAAGGGAGTCAATGGTATGATCGCTGTTTTTCCTCTTTGAGGGCTTCTACTTTTCCCGTACAAACAATTGTCGTAGACAACGCCTCAACCGATGGGAGTACTGATTATATTAAAACAAATTTTCCAGAGATTATCTTAATAGAATCAGATAAGAATCTCGGATTCGGTCAAGCAAATAATAAAGGTATTCGATATGCTCTTGACCACGGATGTGACTACGTATTTCTATTGAATCAAGATGCCTGGATTGAATCAGATACAATTGAAACACTTGTAAGAATACACTGCCATAATAACCAATTTGGCATATTAAGTCCGATGCATCTAACGCCAGACAAATCCCATATCGAAAAAGGTGTTCTCACATATGTAGATGACTTCAAAACTACGGATAGATTTTTTTTTGAGGATTTATATTTCCATCGTATTAAAGACGTCTATTCGACGACATATGTCAATGCCGCCGCCTGGTTGATTTCTCGGCCGGTTTTAACTACTGTTGGAGGCTTTGATCCTATTTTCTTTCATTACGGAGAGGATGATAATTATATGAGAAGAGTTCTTTTCCATGGATTCAAAATAGGGATTTGCCCCAAAGCTCGGATTGTCCATGACTGTGATAACAAAGGAGTACGGGGTTATTCTAAACAAGAACTGGAAAGAAGGAGACTCCTCCCCTTGCTTATTCGATTTACCGACATAAGTAATAAGATGTCGATCTCAAAGTATAAGCATTACTTACTTCGAAAATATCTAGTCTTTTTTTTCAAAGGCAACAAGGTTTCGGCAAAGAATTCTATGCAAGATTTCCTGTTCCTTAAAAGCATGGAGTCTTCAATAAAATTCAGCGTAGAAACAAACAGAAAAATCGGTGAGACTTGGTTATAAAATGCAAGCGCCTGTTGTTCTAATTACTTTTAATCGTCCCGAGCATACTCTAAAAACGCTTGAGGCCATTCTTATTCAGAAACCTAAGGTTTTATATGTATTTCAAGATGGGCCAAGGATAGGGAATATCTCAGATCAGGATAACTGCACAAAAGTCAAACATGTCATTAAGAACAAGCTTATTGGAAGTGATATCGATGTTCATTTTTATTTCAGCGACATCAACCGTGGTTGTCGCGATGCTGTCATATTTGCCATCTCTGAAGTATTAAAAAAACATGACTCGGTAATCGTTATTGAGGATGACATCATTACATCTCCTTCCTTTTTAGCTTATATGAATAAAGCACTGGCGTTTTACAAAGAGTGTAAGAGTGTTTTCTCCATCAGTGGGCATAGCCATTCTCCGGAACGTTTCCAAATACCAGATGATTATCCATATGATGTTTATGCTTCACCTAGATTATTCAACTGGGGATGGGGAACATGGAGAGATCGCTGGGAAAAAACAGATTGGAGTTTTTCTTACTATGACGAGTTCATGCGCCATCCGTTTGAAAGACAAGCCTTCTCGCGCGGTGGTGAAGATCTGATTCCTATGCTGAAAGAAGAGCACGATGGAAACAGTAGCGCCTGGGATATTCAATTTGCCTTCTCCCATTTTAAGAATCATGCCATCTCCATCGTACCCTGTCATACGTACACTGCAAATATTGGAGAAGACGGATCCGGAACACACTGCTATGACAGAAAGATCGACATTGACAGCAATACCATTGTTAAAACGCTGAACCAAAAAGATAATCCAATTTTGCTTGATAATCTTTACTTTGATTCTAGGATTCTCAACGCTCAGTATTCCGTTTTCTCGAAAACTCCAAGGCCCCTCTGGCAAAAGGCAATAAATTTTATATACCGTAAATTCGGCCTGCGCCCCCCCTTCTCCATCAAGAAAAAAGTATTTGTGTGAAGACTGGTCCACTCAAAGTTCTTTCCGTCTGTACTTCCGATTCCTCCGGTGGTGCAGCACGTGCCGCATACCGGATTCACTTGGCCGTTCAGTCCTATGGGATTGAAAGCAAGATGTTCGTAAAACAGAAAGAAACGGGGAATTCTGATGTTATTCCCTTATCAGATTTCATTCCCAAGAATCCATTCTACCGGACATTCGACCGGATTCGAAACAAAGTCTATAATAAGTGGCAGCATTATATCTGGAGGAAATACCCAAACCGGTCATCGTACTTTATGTCAGATCTACGCTCGACAAATATAGGTGGCGCCCTCCAGAAAATCGATTACGATATTCTCCATCTACATTGGATTAATCTCCGTTTCCTTCCCCTTGACAAATTGCCAAAAGACAAACCGATTGTCTGGACATTGCATGACAGTTGGCCGTTCTGCGGAGTCTGTCATTACTTCTTTGATTGTGACAAATACCTTAGGGAATGTGGTAATTGCCCTTCATTATCATCACGCGATGCAAATGACATTTCGCATGTGGTATGGAAGAAGAAACAGAAGATTTATAAAAACTTGAACCTACATATTGTGACCCCAAGCCGTTGGCTGGGAGATTGCGCAAAAAAGAGTGCCCTTTTGCTAGAATTTCCAGTTAAAGTTATTCCCAATTGTATTGACACCTCCATTTTTCGGCCACTCGAAGAGCAAGAACTTTCACCCAGATGGCGAGAACTCCAAGAGAGAAGGGTTGAAAAACCACTTGTCTTATACGGAGCAATGAATGCAACAACGGACAAGATAAAAGGTTTTGCGTACCTTTTATCTGCGCTGATGACCCTTCAAGAGCAGGGGTATGGTAACCGGTTTGAGATGGTAGTTTTTGGTACAGGAAAACCACTTGATGAAGTGGAGACATCAATTCCCATTCACAATGTTGGCTACATCACTGATGAGAAAGAAATTGCCTCTTTATATAATCTGGCGTCCGCAATGGTTGTTCCGTCCTTGACGGAAAATCTCTCATGCACCATCATGGAAAGTCTCTCCTGTGGAACGCCTGTTGTAGCTTTCAATATCGGTGGGAATGGAGATATGATTGATCACCGGGAAAATGGATATCTTGCACAGGAAAGGAATAGCAAGGATTTTGCTCAAGGGATTCTTTGGTGCCTGGAGAACAATAAAGATGGCCATATGTCTCAAAATGCCCGACAAAAAGTATTAAACAATTTTACATCGGAGGTCATAGGGGAAAAATATTCCGATTTATACAAAAATATCTTACATTGATGTGGCCTATATCGATGCAATTTTTATCTTAATAATAAAGAATTTATAGACTCCACCTTACAGCACCGGAGAAATGCATACTGTTTTGCAAACGAAGGGGGAGAGACTTGGAAAGAGATGTCGTCGGATGTTTATTCGAATGTTCTGAACACTAGCTAAATGGTTTTCACAATCGTCACAATCAACCGTAATAACGCCTCAGGGCTGAGGAAAACCCTACAAAGTGTACTGGACCAGACCCTCACCGACTTTGAATATGTGGTCGTGGACGGAGCCAGTACGGATGGCAGCGTGGATGTAATTGAAAATTATTCCAAGTTGTTCGGTCCTCGCATGAAATGGATTTCCGAGCCGGACAAGGGTATCTACAACGCCATGAACAAGGGGATCGGGATGGCCTCCGGAGAATACGTGGAGTTCCTTAACAGCGGAGACTGCCTGGCGGGGCCGGATGTGGTGGAAAGGATGCTCACGGCGCTGGAAGAAATGGCCTGTCCCAGCATTCTATACGGAAACATGCTCAAAGATATGCCCGATGGCAAAATACTGAAAGACAGGTGCTTCGCCGGGCAGAACATCACTTTCCTCGGCTTTTATACCGGAACATTGAATCACTCCCCTGCCTATATCCGCAAAGACCTGTTTGAAAAATATGGTCTTTATGATGAATCCTTGAAAATTGTATCCGACTGGAAATGGTATCTTCAGGCCATCATACTCGGCACAGAAAAGCCTGTTTATGCCGACATTGACGTTACCCTCTTCGACATGACCGGCATTAGCGAGACAAACAAAGATCTCGACAAAACCGAAAGAAAAAAAGTGCTTGAGGAGTTGATTCCGCAAACAGTCCTCTCCGACTATGACCAATGGGCATTCCCAATCGCCCAGATAAAGCGGTTGAAACGTCATCCGTGGGCGTATAAGTTGGTCTGGTTCATGGAGCGTTGCCTCTTTAAAATTGAAAAGAGACAGAGGATATGTTCTGCTCAAACACTTTACCAATGAGATTCTCCGTCATCATACCGCTTTACAACAAGGCTCCCTATGTCAAAAAAGCAATAGAGAGTGTTTTGGAGCAGACCTGGCGGGACTTTGAGCTAGTGGTCGTGGACGATGGGAGTTCGGATGACTCTTATGCAGTCGCCGAGTCCGTTCTTAAGGGGAGTCCTATCCCCTATCAATTGCTCTATCAAGCGAATGCCGGTGTCAGCACCGCCAGGAATAATGGGGTTGCTGCATCTCATGGCGATTATCTTTGTTTCCTTGACGCTGATGACTGGTGGGCTCCTACCTTTCTAGAGAGGATGGATAACCTGATTCACTCTTACTCGGATGCCGGAATATACGGGACTAACTACTATTATGTCAAAAATGGGAAACAGAGAGTCTGTGTTACAACTGCCGAGACTGGATATATCAACTATTGTCGCGTATATGCAGAAAGATTGCAGATGCCCCTCTGGACGGGCGCTGTATGTGTCTCTCATCCCGTATTTGATGAGATGGGAGGATTCCGTTCTCACTTGAAACTGGGAGAAGATTTTGATCTTTGGATTAGAGTCGCTTTGAAGTATAAGGTCGCTTTTCTTAATGAGCCGCTTTCCTACTATTACCAGGACTCAGACACAACATGGAGACTTGTAGGGAAGTTACATAACCCCAAGACTCATATGCTTTGGAATCTGGATTATCTCTCCCTTGAGGAAAAGACTAATCCTGATTATAAAAAACTTATTGACAACCTTAGGACATATAGTTTGCTACCCTACTATTTGTCTAAACAATACCATGATGCGGCCCAAACCGAGCTGAATAAAGTTGACTGGAACAAGCAATCAAAGAGAACCCAGGCGATATATAAACAGCCTATTTTCATTTTGAAATGTCGCCGTTCCCTCTTGAGATGTGGCTCCGCAGTCAAGCAATGGCTAATCAGGAACCTATGATACCACGAATCATACACTACTGCTGGTTCGGACGCGGACCGATGCCGGAATTGGCGCTCAAATGCATTGAATCCTGGCATAAGTACTTGCCTGATTACGAATATAAACTATGGAATGAAGATAACTTCGACATCAATTCTAATCAATATGTAAGTGAGGCCTATGAAGCCAAGAAGTATGCATTCGTATCTGATTATGTTAGACTATTTGCCTTATATAATGAAGGGGGTATCTACATGGATACGGATGTTGAGGTACTCAAATCGTATGACAACCTCCTTCACCTCTCTGGTTTTATAGGTTTTGACGGAACGAAACACCTCCCCGTTGGAACGGGAACAATTGCATGTCAGGCTAAAGGGGAGTGGGTTTGCGAACAACTTCACGCCTACAATGACATTCATTTTAAAAAATCCGACGGGAGTTATGACCTTATGACAAATCCGACGAGGATTACCGGCATAATGACCAAGCAGGGGTTTAGGCAGAATGGACAAGCGCAGGTATATAAGGACATGTATGTCTTCCCCTCCGACTATTTCTGTCCAAGGCAGACCACAGGCGAGATCCTCATTACCGAAAACACCTATTGTGACCATCACTTCATGGGCTCCTGGGACAACAAACCAACGGGGCTGAAATCTCGGATTCTCAGTTTGTTTCCTCAATCCGGAAGAATCCGTATCATCAAGATAAAGAGAAGTTTGGAAAGGCTATGCAAACGCTGAATAGATACTTCCTTCGCAGGGCCACCATCCTGTATATCGTCTCTTTGATGGTTGTCCTGCTGTTATTCTTTTCCCACTTTCTGCAGTGGTACTGGGCACTGATGGGATTGCTGGAGGTAACGCTGTTCTATTACCTGTCCTCCACCTGGGAGATTTCTTGGAGCAAATCGACGGAGAAGTCTTTTGAGAGGACGCTGTTTGCCGTCACCACCATCTCACGGATCGTGTGGATTCTGCTCTACTATTGGTTTACCATGTCAGTCTGGCATACTCCATGGGAACAACCCATCGGGACTTCCATGGACTCATATGCATATCATGACGAGGCCATGTGGCTGGCCGAAATGCTCCGACAACGCGACATTTCTCCTTATCTGGAGTATGCCAGTCCTTCCGACGCAGGGTATCCGGTTTTCCTGGCCCTTTTGAGTTTTATCATCAAGGACAACATTCTTCTGACCCGGCTGCCGAATGCGTTCTTCGATGCCTGGACCGTAATCCTGACGTACCGGATTGCTAAAAGAAATTTCGGAGAAAAGAATGGCCGTCTTGCCGCCATATTTACCCTTCTCCTGCCCCAGCTTTTCTTCTACGCCGGGGTAACCATGAAGGAATCTTTGATGCTGATGCTGGCGATGTGGGCGGTGGAGCGAGGCGATAAAGCCATTCGTATGGACGATTCCAAAGTACTCTGCATCATAGAGTTTATCATTTTATCCATACTGGTATCCTTCTTCCGAACCGCCTTGGCCTGGGTAATCGTCCTGGCTTTCTTATGCGCCCTGGTGTTTTCCTCTGAAAGAGTCATGAAGGCAACCAGACGATGGACCATCCTGCTCGTTCTTGGCTTTGCTGGAATAACGATATTTGGAGGCACCCTCATTGAACAGACAGAAGATCTTCTTGAGCAGGTTGATTCCGAAGGACAAAACTTCGAGTACCGGGCAAACCGGAAAGGAGGGAATAAACTCGTTGCCAATCTGAGTAAGGCAGCATTTGCCCCCATCTTGTTTACGTTGCCATTCCCTACTATGGTCAGCATCGAGGGGCAAAATATCCAACAATTGCAGAATGGAGGATATTTCCTCAAGAACATCCTTTCATTTTTCTGCCTGTTTGCCTTATTCCTTCTCCTCATAAAAAAGCAATGGCAAGGGAATGTTATGATCATCGCCTATCTGATTGGATACCTGATGGTCTTGGCGTTAAGTTCGTTCGCCCAATCCGGGCGTTTCCACCACCCGGTTTTACCTATAGAACTGGTTTTCGCCTCACTTGGGATCAACAGTATCCGAAGCAAAAAACAAGCATCCTGGTTTGACTATTTCCTCATAGCCGAATTCTTCATCATCTTGGGATGGAACTGGTTTAAGCTGAAGGGAAGGGGGTCGATATAATGAACGTATTGATTGTCCATAGCGGGAACGCTGTCTCAGACAGTCAGGAATACACTTTTGTCAGGGAACAAGGCGATGCCTTGACTGATTTGGGTGTCCATGTGTCTTACTTTTCTGTTGTTGGGAAAGGAGCGAAGGGGTATTTATCTGCATTACCCAAACTGAAACAGGCCATCAAGGATAACCGAATCGACCTGATTCATGCTCATTATGGGCTTTGTGGAACCTTATGTGTTTTTCAACGTACCGTCCCTGTAATCATAACTTTCCATAATGGCGAGACCTTGACAACCAAAGGGAGAATCCTTTCTAGCATAGCAGCCCGATTCAGTGCTCACAATATTTTCGTCGCACAACATATTCACGACAAACTCTTATCCATTCCCGACGGATATAGCATTCTCCCGTGTGGAATAGACCTGAAGAAGCTTCCCCTTTGTGAGAAAACAGATAGCGCAAGAGAGTTAGGATTGCCACAGGACCGGCCCAACATCCTTTTTGGCGGTTCCTTCTCCAATGAAAGAAAGAATTATCCTTTGGCAAAAGAAGCCGTAAGTCTGCTACCTTTCCCCGTCAATCTGATTGAGTTGAAGGGATATAGCCGCAGTCAAGTCAATAAACTTTTGTGTGGATGTGATTTGTTTTTATTGCCCACGAAAAGTGAAGGTTCCCCTCAGGTAGTCAAAGAGGCAATGGCTTGCAATTGTCCTATAGTCGCCACGGGTGTTGCTGATATTCCGGAGCTTCTTTCCGGGGTTTCACAGTCTTATGTTACCGGATTTGACGCCGTAGAGATAGCCCGCTGCATCGAGAAGATCATCCAAGCGGGAGAACGGTCTGACGGAAGGCAAAAAATAGACACAATGAAATTGGACAATCCGGAAGTTGCCAAACAACTGATAGCAATCTATCAAGATGTCCTCAACAAAAAGAAATGAGCGAGAATAACATACAAGTAATAGCTTTTTATCTTCCGCAATACTACCCTACCCCTGAGAATGATGCGTGGTATGGCACCGGATTTACGGAATGGACCAATGTCGGTAAGGCAAAACCCTTGTTCAAAGGACATTATCAACCTAAGGTGCCTGCAGATCTGGGGTATTATGATCTGCGGATTCCGGAAGTTCGGGCAAAACAGGCAGAACTTGCAAAGGAAGCAGGGATTTCCGCTTTTTGCTATTACCACTATTGGTTTGGAAACGGCAAAGAAGAACTGGAAATGCCATTGAATGAAGTAATTCGGCTAAAAGAACCGGACTTCCCATTTTGTATCTGCTGGGCCAATCATTCTTGGTTCAAGAAGACCTGGGATTCATCCACGAATACACTTAACAATCAGCCTCTTGTCAAACAGGAATACCCGGGGAAGGAAGACTTTGACAATCATTTTTATTCGCTTCTGGACTGCTTCAAGGACAATCGATATTACAAAATTGACGGAAAAAACGTCTTTGTAATTTACCATGTAGACGAGATGCCCGATGCGAAATTGTTTCTGGACAGATGGCAGGAACTCGCAGCAAAAGAAGGAGTGCCGCCTTTCACGTTCCTAGCCTATGCCGACGACCATGCGCGCACCGTTCATCCTTCATACGAGCTCTGTGACAGAATCATCCTCAGCGGCAAATACAACATTGAGTCCGTCGGATCATCCCGAAAAATCAGGAAACTGTCGAGTTTTGTCAAAAGTTTTGTCTCAAAAACAGTCCGTATCCCCCTTAATAGGTTCAATTACAAAGACATTCGCTCTAAATTGGCCATGAAGGAGTATAGCGAAGAACGAATCCTGCCCGTTCTTTTCCCGAACTGGGACAACACCCCACGCCGGGAAGCCGGTGCACTTATCCTGCATGACGCCACCCCGCAGCAATTCTATCTTCACTGCAAGGAAGTCTTTGACCTGATAAAAGACAAGCAAGACAAGATCGTTTTCCTCAAGTCGTGGAATGAATGGGGCGAAGGGAACTACATGGAGCCCTGCTTAAAATACGGGCATGGTTATATCAACGCTCTTCGTCAAGCACTTTCGGAATCATTATGAAAATCCTCATTTACCTCGGCCATCCGGCCCATTTCTATAATTACAAGAACGTCATCCCCAAACTCAAGGAGGACGGGCATGAGGTGGAAATCCTGATCAAGAAGAAAGACGTCCTGCAGGAGCTGTTGGACAATGTCGGCATTCCCTACCATAACATCCTCAAGGAAGGGCGGAAGGATTCTAAACTCGGCATACTCTGGGGAACCCTCAAAAGGGCATGGCGGCTGAATGCTTTTTGTGCGAAATTCAAGCCCGACATCCTTACAGGGACCAGCGTAGAGAACTCCTGGATTGGAAAACTCCGGCATATCCCGGTGATTAACATCAATGAGGATGATGCCGATGTGGTGCCCAAATATGCTAAACTCAGCTATCCGTGGGCAACCGTCATTCTCACGCCTACTGTATGCGACAACGGGAAATGGAACGATAAATCCATCAAGTACAACAGTTACCACGAACTGGCGTATCTTCATCCGGACAATTTCACTCCCGAGCGAAGCATCGTTGAGCAGTATTTTCCGATTGACACGCCTTATTTCCTGATCCGCTTTGCGAAACTGAAGGCACATCACGACACCGGCATCAAAGGCATCAGCACGGACATAGCCAGGGAATTAATCCGCATCCTGAAGCCTCACGGACGCATCTTCATCTCATCGGAGAGGGTCTTGGAACCGGAGTTTGAGCCCTATAGAATTCATATAAAACCGATTGACATGCACCACGTGATGGCCTTCGCTGACCTTTATATCGGCGACAGCCAGACGATGGCCGCCGAGGGTGGTGTGCTTGGAGTTCCCTTCGTCAGATTCAATGACTTCGTAGGGAGAATCGGCTATCTCCGTGAACTGGAAGACGTATACCACCTCGGTTTCGGGATTAAGACCAACGAGCCGGATCAGCTTTACGAGGCCGTGAAAAATCTTCTTTACATGCCGGACAGAAAGGCGGTCTTCCAGGAGCGTCGGAGAAAAATGCTCTCTGAGAAAATCGACTTTGCCCAGTTCCTGACCCGGTTCATAGAATCCTATCCCGACTCCGTATTGAATAAAAAATCGTAACCCTATGATCAACGTTATCGGACTTGGCTATATCGGCCTGCCCACCGCTCTGATGCTCTCTTCCCATGGTGTGGAAGTTATAGGTACTGACTATAATAAAGAACTTGTCGATACCCTCAGGGCGGGTAAGACCACCTTCAAGGAAAAGGGGCTGGAAGAGCTGTTCGCCCAGGCGGTCGCAAAAGGAATCCGCTTTACGACGGTGTACCAGAAAACCGACACCTACATCATTTCCGTTCCCACGCCGTACGACAAGTTTTCCAAGAAAGTGGATCCCGGGTATGTCATCAAGGCCGTCAGGACGGTGCTGGAGCACTGCACGGACGGCGCCACCATCATAATCGAGAGTACCATCTCGCCGGGCACCATCGACAAGTCGGTGCGCCCCGTCATTGCGGAGAGCGGCAAGGCCGTAAACCTGGTGCACGCCCCGGAGCGCATCATCCCGGGGAACATGGTTTACGAACTGCTTCATAACAACCGCACCATCGGAGCCGATGACAGGGCGGTGGGCGAGCGGGTGAAGGCCCTGTATTCCAGTTTCTGCCAGGGCGAAATCGTGGTCACGGACATCCGCACGGCGGAAATGACCAAGGTGGTGGAGAATACCTTCCGGGCAGTCAACATAGCCTTTGCCAATGAACTGGCCCGGATCTGCCGGCACGACGGAATGGATGTCTACGAGATAATCCGCATCTGCAACATGCACCCGAGGGTAAACATCCTCCAGCCGGGTCCCGGCGTGGGCGGCCACTGCATCAGCGTGGACCCGTGGTTCCTGGTGGGGGACTACCCGTCGTTGGCAAAGGTCATCGACGAGTCCATGAAGACCAACGACAGCCAGCCCGCCTACGTCCTCAACCGGATACATGAAATCATGAAGGAGAACGGTCTGGGCGACACCCGCCGGGTGGGTCTTTACGGCCTTACCTACAAGGAGAATGTGGATGATGTCAGGGAGAGTCCCACCCTGCAGCTGCTTGAATGCCAGGAGCGGCATCTCGCGGAACCGTTGAAGGTCTATGACCCCCTGATAGGGAAAGATATCGTCCCCGATCAATATCACGACTTTGACGCTTTCCTGGAGGATGTGGACCTTGTGGTGATAATGGTCAAGCATGACCAGATCAGGCAGAACTGGGACAAGCTCAGTGGCAAGGTCATACTGGACTGCCATAATATCTGCCCGTTACCCGGAACATATCACATTTGATGAAGAAGATACTTATCGTTTTCGGAACCCGGCCGGAGGCCATAAAGATGTGCCCCCTGGTCAAGGAGTTCCAGAATAATCCCTCTGAATTCCAGACTGTCGTCTGCGTTACCGGGCAGCACCGGGAGATGCTGGACCAGGTGCTTGGAATCTTTGATGTCAGGCCGGACTACGACCTGAATATAATGAAACAGGGGCAGGACCTGTACGACGTGACCGCAAAGGTCCTGACCGGCATGCGTGGAGTATTGGACGAGGTGGGGCCGGACGTGGTCCTGGTTCACGGGGATACGACCACGAGCATGGCGGCTGCACTGGCGTCGTTCTACCGCCAGATCCCCGTGGGACACGTGGAAGCGGGCCTGCGCACCCGCAATATCTACAGTCCCTGGCCCGAGGAGATGAACCGCCAGATTACGGGCCGGATAGCCACCTATAATTTTGCGCCCACCCCCTTGAGCCGGCAGAACCTGCTTGAGGAAGGAGTTGACCCTGAGAAGATTACGGTAACGGGGAACACTGTCATCGATGCCCTTCACTGGGTGGTGGGCAATGTTATGGAGAAGGGGTATGCACCAAGGGATCCTTCCGCAGCCTCGCTCCTTCAGAGCGGCAGGCAAGGGATGGTCCTTATCACCGGTCACCGCCGGGAGAATTTCGGCGGGGGCTTCAGGAACATCTGCCTGGCGATCAAGGAGCTGGCCGGACGATACCCCCACGTGGATTTTGTCTATCCCATGCACCTGAACCCGAACGTCAGGCAGCCCATCAGGGAGATTTTCGGCGAGGCACCCGCCGGCAACCTGCATTTCATGGAGCCGCTGGATTACCTGGACTTCGTGTTCCTGATGAGGGAGAGCACGCTGGTCCTGACCGACTCGGGCGGTATCCAGGAGGAGGCCCCCGGACTCGGGAAGCCGGTTCTGGTGATGAGGGATACCACGGAACGCCCCGAGGCCGTGGAGGCGGGAACCGTGAAGCTGGTGGGAACGGACCGGGATAAGATTGTCAGGGAGGTCTCCACCCTGCTGGATGACCATGATGCCTACACCGCCATGAGCCAGGCCGTAAACCCCTACGGGGACGGCATGGCATGCCGGCGGATTGTGGATAAATTAAGATAATTGATTATCTTTGTAAGTTGAATAAAACGCAATGACAATGAAAAACCGGAGCATTATCATAAAGGCATGCCTTCTGGCACTCCTTGCCATGTTAACCGCATCTTGCGTGACCACGCGAAGGGTTGCCTACCTTCAGGACATGGAGCATAACTCGCAGATCCAGCTGGAAAACAGGTTCGAGGCCGTAATAAGCCCATATGACGAACTGGATGTGATCATCTCCTGCTATGACAGCGAGCTGGCCAAGCCGTTCAACCTGCAGGCCATCACCCAGAATGTCATGCGTACAACCGGAAACCAGAACATAGGCTATCTGGTGGACCAGAACGGCAACATAGAGCTGCCAGTCCTGGGGACTATCCATGCCGCAGGCAAGACCCGCCTCAAACTCCAGGAAGAGATTGAGAAGATGCTGGTTTCCGGCGGTTATCTGAACGACCCTTTCGTCCTGGTGCGCTTCAGGGATTTCAAGATATTCTTCCTGGGATCGAACGGAGGCAAGGCCATCACCGTTCCCAACGAGCGCTGCACCTTCCTGGAGGCGCTTGCGCTGTCCGGGGACCTGAATATCCACACCAACCGCAAAAAGATAGCGGTTATGCGTGAAGTGGACGGGAAGATGGTCATGCGGTACCTTGACCCGCGTTCCTCCAAGGTCTTCATGGACCCTTACTTCATGCTCCAGCAGAACGACTTCATCATCACCCGCGACTTCGGGTACAAGAACGCCCTGAGCAGTTACAGCAACTGGGGACCGGTGCTGTCAATCGTATCTACCGCGGTGGGCTTAGCGTCCACTTTCTTCTCCGTCATGATATACCGGAAGGTAAAAGATTAATAAAGCCTGAACCATATGGCAGCCAAACCCTCTGACAACGACCTTTCCTTCCTTGAGAAAGAGGACGCCAACGCCCTTTCCTGGAAGGATATCCTTTATACGATCCTGCGCAACCTCCACTGGATCATCATCTGCGCTGTAATCGGAGGTGCCGTCGCTTGGTACCGTGCGGACCGTGCGGACCGCATCTATGAGAGCCACGCCAGGATCCTCATAAAATCCATAACCCGCAACCGTCTGGACAACGGGGCCTCCATGCTGGAGAACATCACCAACCGCAGGGTGGCCACCACGATGAACGCCCTCAACGACGAGATCATAGTACTCCGCTCGGAATCCCCGATGCTGGAAGTGGCCAAACGGCTCAACCTGGGTACCACTTACTCGTACCAGACCGCCCTTGTAAAGCGCCAGAAGGACCTCTACAAGGATACGCCCGTAATTGTCAGTTTCCTGGACCTGAAGGAATCGGATTATGCCACCATGACGCTGACATTGCAGCGGGACTCCACCTTTGCACTGCAGATAGGGGAGGGCGAGCCTGTTGCCGGGCGGCTCGGGGATACCCTCTCCACCAGGATCGGCCGTGTGTCCATCCACCCTACCTGGGCCCTCAGGGATCTCTACTACAACAATCCCATCACCGTCTCGCACCGGAGCATAAGCGACGTGGCGGCATTCTACCGCGGCCGCGTTGTCATCGAGCGCAACAGCGACTCCGACGGAATAATCAACTTCTCGCTCAAGGACACCTCCCCGCAGCGGGCCGCCGATATCCTCAACGAGTTGATACGCGTCTACAATGAGGGCACCATCGTCGAGAAGCAGGATATCATACGCCAGACTTCCGAATACATCAACACCCGCATATCCCAGCTCAACTCCGAACTAGGGGCGCAGGAGTCGCAGATCGCATCGTTCAAACGCGACAACCAGCTGCTGAACCTGCAGGATTACGGCCAGTCCTACATGCAGCAGAGCATCCAGGCATCGGAAGACATAGAGACCCTCAAGGCCCAGATATCCCATGCGGAATACCTCCTGCAGTTCACCAACTCCAACACGTCCAACCAGCTCTTCCCGATGACCATCAACATCGAGGACGAGAATATCAAGTCCACGATCAGCCGGTTCAACACCCTGGTGCTCAAGCTGGACAAATACAAGGAGGCCGGAACCACCAACAATCCCCTGGTACTGGACATGCAACTGGAGCAGGCTACCCTCAAGAGCAACCTGAACCAGCTTCTTTCCGCTTATATCAGTTCAATGTCCCAGAAGCTCGGAAGCGCCGAGACCCTCAGCAAGATGGCTTCCGCCAAGATCAGCCAGGTTCCTACCGGCCAGCTCTACATCGACAATATCGCCCGGGTCCAGGGGATCAAGGAACAGCTATACCTGACGCTTCTGAGCAAGAGGGAGGAGCTCCTCATCAGCCAGCCTTCAATTGAAGGCAACGCCAAGATAATAGACAGGGCCAGGGTCAACCCTTCTCCCGTGGCGCCGAATCCAAGGCGCAGCCTTCTGCTGGGCCTTCTGCTGGGCATGTGCATCCCCGTGGCGTTTTTCATCATCAGGAGGATGATGGACACCAAGGTCCGTTACCGCAAGGACGTGGAGCGTTTCGTGGATATCCCCATCCTCGGCGAGATTCCTTCCCGCGATAAGAAGGACAAGCGCGACATCGTTGTGGAGGACAAGAAGCGGGATCCCATATCGGAAGCATTCCGCATCCTCAGGAGCAACATCGGGTTTACCCGGAATGTCGAAGGGAACGCCACCTGCTACCTGTTCCTCTCCCTGATGGAGTCATCCGGAAAGACTTTCCTGACTTCCAACCTGGCCGCCAGTCTTGCCCTCGTTGAGAAGAAGGTCATACTGCTGGACCTTGACCTCCGCAAGGGGACCCTTACACACAAGTTCTCGTCAAGGAAGAACCCGGGCTTCTCCAATTATCTTTCCGGAAAGACCAATGACCTGGACTCCCTGATCGTGCACGATGTGGTTGCCCCGGGCGTGGATTCCATCCTTTCCGGTCCCATTCCGCCCAATCCTGCGGAGCTGTTGAGCAGCAAGCGGCTGGATGAGATTTTCGAAGTCCTTCGCAAGCGTTATGATTTCATCCTCATCGATGCAGTCCCGGCAGGGCTCGTGGCCGACGCGAACATCCTGAAACGGTTTGCCGACGTGAGTGTCTTCATCCTTCGGTCCAATCTGGTTGACAAGCGTATGCTCCCTGACCTTCAGGAACTTAAGGACAGCAATGCCTTCCCCAACATGACCATCATCATCAATGATGTCCGTTATCCCAAACACGGGGGCTATGGTTACGGCTACGGCTCCGGCTATGGCTACGGCTATGGTTACGGCTACGGCTATGGTTACGGCTACGGCCAGCAGTATGGCTATGGTTCGTATGATGACGATGATGAAGATTCCGGTGACGGCTCGTCCAAGAAGAAGCACCGTCATCGCAGGAAGAAATCCTCCACTGAAACAGCTTAGTACATGGCTAATTTTGCACTGATCGGCGCGGCGGGCTACATCGCCCCGAGGCATCTGAAGGCAATCAAGGATACGGGGAATGACCTTCTTGCCGCGTATGACCGTTTTGACAGCGTGGGAAGGCTGGACAGTTTCTTCCCGGACTGTTCGTTCTTCACCGAGCATGAGCTTTTTGACCGTTTCTGCTCCAAGCAGATGGCATCTTCCAACCCGCTCCAGTGGATGAGCATATGCACACCCAACTACACCCACGACGCCTTTATCCGCTACGGGCTCAGGCTGGGCTGCGACGTTATCTGCGAGAAGCCGGTGGTGCTTAATCCCTACAACGTGGACGCCCTGCTCAAAGTTGAGGAAGAAACTCACCATAAGGCATATACCATCCTGCAACTCCGCCTGCACGACAGTATCGCCGCCTTGAAAAAGAAGATAGACGAGGGACCCGCGGACAAGATCTATGACGTGGACCTGACCTATATCACGTCCAGGGGCAAATGGTATTACACCTCCTGGAAGGGGGATGTCCACAAGAGCGGCGGCATAGCCACAAACATCGGCGTCCATTTCTACGACATGCTCCAGTGGATATTCGGGCCGGTGAGCGAGAATATCGTCCACGTGATGAGTTTCGACCGCGTGGCCGGCTATCTGGGCCTGAAACGGGCCAGGGTCCGTTACTTCCTCAGCATCAATTCGGACTGTCTGCCCGATAATGCCGTGGAGGGCGAGAAACGCACCTACCGGTCCATCAGCATAGACGGAGAAGAGTTTGAATTCAGCCAGGGCTTCACGGAGCTGCATACGTTGAGCTACCAGAAGATCCTTTCAGGGGAGGGATTCCGTATCGCGGAGTCGCGTCCCTGCATAGAGATCGTAAGCCGGATCCGGGAAGCGACGCCCATCGGCCTGGTTGGAGACTATCACCCCCTGGCCGCCCTCCCTCTTTCCCCGCATCCTTTCGGCTGGAAAGATTCCCGCTAAAATGCATCCGTTCCGGAAACTGCTCCTTATCTCACTTGGGAGGGCGTCCTCCTTTGACAGAACGCCCTCTGAGCAGGATTGGAAGCTGCTCTATTCCATGGCCCGCAGCCAGTCCCTCCAGGGGGTCCTGTACGGGGGCATCCTCCGTCTGGACCAGGGGCAGAGACCTCCCGAGCCGTTGCTCGGCCGCTGGAAGGAAACGGCAGGGCGGATAGCGGCCATACACTCCCTGCATGAGGATCATGTCAGGGAACTGGAGACTCTGCTCGAGCGTCTTCACCTCCAGGGATGCATTCTCAAGGGGACGGCGCTCGCAAGATTATATCCCGATCCGTCGGAGCGGATATGCGGCGACATAGACCTCTGGATCAAGGGGAACCGCCGTGATATCCTCAAGGCTTTCAGGGAGGAGGGCCATCCGTTGCGGGACGTCCTCTACAAGGAGGGGAAAGCTGATATCTTCCCGGACACCGAGCTGGAAATCCATTTCCACCCCAGCAAGATGTACAATCCCTTCCTTAATTCCAGGCTCCAGCGAGTTCTGGAAAGGTGGGCGCCGTTCGGCGGGGAAACCCCTCTCACTTACCCTGACATGCGTTTCAATGCGGTGTTCTGCATGGCCCACATGTTCCATCACTACCTGGAAGGAGGCCTCGGCCTCAGGCAGCTGATGGATTACTACTATGTGCTGCTGAACCTTGACCCTTCCCTTCGCAAACCGGTCATGGACACCCTCAGGAAGCTTGGAATGAAGCGCTTCACCGCCAGCGTCATGGCGGCGCTCCGGTATAATTTCGGCCTTGAAGAGGAATTCTTCCTCTGCCCTCCTGACAGCATCCACGGAAAGAAACTTGTGGAAGACATGATTGCCATGGGCAATTTCGGGGTACTGGATTCGCGCAACTACACCTATCAGGGCGAATCCGCCCTCAAGCGATTCCTGCGGAAGAACCGGAGAGTCTTTTCAAATCTCAGGTATTACCCCCGCGAGGTGGTCTGGGCTCCTTTCTCAAAGCTCAGCCAGTGGGTTTGGCGACGGCTTCACGGCTATATGCAATAAGGCTTCGTTTCCAATGCGCCTATCGTCCCAAAAACGGGGACGTTAGACACGAAAACACCCCCTAAACGCGTCCAACGTCCAATTTTTTGGGACGTTGGACGCAGTGGTGTCGAGAATTCCTTTAATTCGTCCAGCCCTTTATCGTAACTGTGTAGTTGCAGCTCAATACAGCCCAGGGGCTTTTCAGCGTGACGGTAACGGGAATGTCAATCCTGCTGGAGAACTGAATCTGGGACGTATAGTCGAAACAGAGATGCGGGAAGCCGTTATAATCCTGTATGGATAAGAGATGCTTCATCTGTTGCGGGATGTCGCTGCCCATATCATAGGATAAGGTGATATAGTATGCCTGATACGATTTCCGGCCGGAGATGAAGCCGTTGGTACCCGATGACGCCTTATCGGAAGCATTCGCGTTGCCAACCACCCATTGACCATCCTTGATGACATTAAAGGAAACGCCGTTCGGACGGTTGTCCCTGAGATTGTTGACCAGGGGAACCCGGTAAATCTTGTGTTCATCCACAACAATCTCTATATCAGATACTTCCGGCTGGTGGAAGGGCTGCCATCCCACCAGTGCGAATTTACTGTAGTCCAGTACGATGTCCTTGTGGCCTTCCATCGGCTTGGGGCGGTCAAAGCGGGTGGGAATCTCAAAAACGGCATTTCCCGAGTGGACACTCAGCACTCCCCGTATCGGAATATACTTTTTCTCGTTGGTCCTGTAGTAGAACACGCATTTATTTACCCAGAGATCCTTGTATGTCTTGTACGTGGAAGTAACGTCAGCGGCAGGGAGAGGTTGATCGCCCAGCCCTTTTTCGACGTATTCAAAGCGGACGGTGATACCCGCGGCCTCGATCGCGGCTCCGTCCATGATCTGATCCTTCCCGTCCACGACATTGAAAGCCAGCTCAGCCAGATTGATGTAGCTGGCATCGTAATCCGCCAGGGCATAACGGTTGGAGATGCGGTATTGGTCGCCGCCTATGGTTGTGAAATAGGACGGAAAGACTTGGGACCACCACTCGACCGATCCGTCATTGCCCTCGAAATCCAGTTTGGTGGTGAACTCGTTCTCCTTTGTGGGATTGAAGGTATAAAATTTCAGATGGAGGAAGTCGTAATCGGGATAGATGACCGACAGGGGCAGGAATATCCTTACCTCCTGCCCGCAGTAGGTAGTTACATGCCTGGCGAGCATACTGCCGTTGCCCAGCGCTTCCTTGAGCTTGGACGAAGGCGTAATCTTTGCCGAAGCATGGTCGTCGCCGAAGCTGATAAGCCCGGAATCTCCCGGCTTGGGGCTGGCTTTCAGTTTCCCTTCCTTCGCCACAAATGCATCCGCGTCGGCGAAATCCGGCTGTTTGCGGTCGGCATTGATAATCCCGGCCGAGACGAATTCCTTGAAAAGGGCCTCGGAGAAATCATAATCCGGGACGGTATATGTGTCAGTTGCCTTATTGTATGAATCTCCGCCGCCCAGCGTGAGGACGAACTCGGGCATCTCCATGATGATGACGTCCCTGTTGCGGTCCACGGTGGCAATGACGCCCTTCATCTCCTTTTCTCCCCACATTAGCGTGAAGGAATAATCCCTGTTCCATTTGAAGCCCCTTATGCCGCATCTCACATAATCGTCGCCGGAGTTGTCGATACTGATGAAAACACCGTCGGGAGCCTCTGTCGCTCCGGTCAGCCGGTCATACACCGACGTAACCTTGATCATTGCAGATTCAGTGGTTTTCAGTCCGGGAAGCTTTCCTTTGGATTTGAGGGTGATCGGAAAATCGTTGCGCTCGTATTGCGCGGGAGCCGTATTATAGGCAAGGGCGTGGTCGGTTTCGGCATCGTTTGCATATGACCACGTGACGATGGCCGCCATATCGTTTTCCTTCAGCAGGTCCGACATCTTGACCGGCCCTTTCTGAGTATAATCGGGATTTTCCTTCTTGCAGCCCCAAACGCCCAAAGACAAGGCGGCGAGTACGGTCATCGCCGCAATACAGTGCCATTTCATAACATTTGATTTATGGTTCCTGGAAAACAAATATACCGTTTTTCAGGAATACCTGCAAATCGGGCCGGAGTTTTGGACAGAGGCCGGCCCTGACATATGGACGCTACAGTGTCTTTGCGAACAGGCGTATGCTCTTTGAATACATGTCCGCTGCGGCATGGGACCGGCCGATGGTGTGGGCGATGTTCCTGTAGGTCACAATCCTGACATCCTTGATACCTGCACCAGTGAGGGCCTCCCGGTAGCGGCGGGCGTTGTCCGGTCCCACGGTGATGTCGGCAGTACCGGTGAACAGTATCGCCTTGTAGGACAGGCCGCTCATGGACTCCGCCATCTTTACGGGCGAGAACCTGTCCATGTAGTCCGGGGCCCAGCCGTTCATATACCCGCTGTAGTACTGATGCATCCTGGCATTTGATTCAGGGGCATAATTGTCCATTGTGTATTTCAGGTCGTATGCACCACACCAGCCCGCATAGGCTTTGGTCTGGGGGAAATGCATTGCACAGCACGCCGAAAGATGCCCGCCGGCGGAGCCGCCCGTGAATCCGACTCTCTGTGGGTCGATCCCGAATTCCCGGGCACGTGAAAGGACGTATTCCACGGCGTCGTAACAGTCTTGGACGGTGTCGCCCATAAGCACTCCAGGAGCGCCTGCAAAGGTATACTCGATACTTACGACGGTTATCCCGTACTTGCCCGCAAGGGTTTTGCAAAAAGCGGAGGACCCTTTGTAACTTCCTGAGAACCAGCCGCCTCCGTGGATGATGAATACAACGGGGGAGTTGTCCTTCCCCGACCTGTATACCATCAGGGGAAGGTCATCGCCGGTGACGCTTTTCTTGTAAACAATGGTTTCGGGAACCACTGTTTCCATGGCGGACTTGCTGTATGCCGGAACCTTGGGAACATATGGGACGAGCGCCTTGGGGAGCCGGTATGGATCTCCTATAAGGGCTTCATATGCTTTGGCGGCTTTTATCGTGTAAGAGCCGTCGCTGCCTTGGACGAGGCCCATCCCGTAGCGGTTGTAGAGCTTTGCCGCCTCTGCGGATGTCAGCAGGCAGGTTGAGGCGGCAAGCGCCAGGAAGAGTATTTTCAGGGATTTCATTCTGAATTGATTATTCGATGTATTCTCCCTGGGCATGGCGCTTCTGGAGCTGGTCTTCGTAGAGTGAGGCGGGGCTGACGTGAGTGCCCTTGGACTGCCAGATGCCGTCCGGACGGATACCGAGGTTGTCGGCATAGGCGGCGGCCTGCCTGACTTTGGTCCCGACGCATCCGATTGCCCAGTTCTGGCCCGTCACCCAGGGACTCTGGATACAGATGGTGGAGGGGGTTTCACAGTTGTAGCACACGAAATTGACCCCGGACCATCCGTGTCCGCCGCCCATGCCTCCACGATCCTGGACATCGATCGGCCCGCTGACTTTCACATTGTCAAAGAGCACGCCGGTCGCCCATCTCTGATGGGGGCCGGCATCGGAACGCGAATTGGTTCCGGTGCAGCGCAGGAAGACATTGGGGCCCGGAACCCGGCCGCCGGTGACGAACTGGTGACGGTCGTCATCACACATACAGTCTTCCATAATGCTGAGCTGCGCTTTTTCTATATGGAAGGCGTAGCGCCTGTCTCCTTCCACGGACGATACGGGCTCAAGGGCGGTGCAGCTCTTTACCGTTATGTTTTTTGAGCCCGTATTGAGAGTTACTGAGCTGAGCCCGAAATGCTTTGTGGTAACATTGCGTATCCAGCTGTGTTCCACTGCATATACGGTGATTCCGGACCAGCAGTGTTCTTCATCTATGAAATCGTTGCCGTTTTTCTTGCTCCCGTCATAGCGGGTGTCGAGTGCCAGATTCTCGATTCCGCACTCTTGGATGCGGTTCCAGCTGCCCTTGCACAGGGAGCCTTTACCGTAGCTCTCGTCCCCTCCGATACACATCACCACGGGGTTGTCAAGCCAGATCTTATGCCCTTCGATCTTCATGATCTTCCTTTCCCAGTTCATGCTGTATTCAGACACAGTCCAGTCACGGCGGCCGGAATACAGGGCGGCAAGCTCTCTCATGTGAAGCGCATCCAGCCAGGCCTCCGTCGCGGGACGGTAAATCCAGACCGTCTCCCCGACCGAGAATATTCCGGGATCCCGGACTGGTACCCACATCTGCCCCACGGGGACATATTTTGCGATGATCGTGCTGGAGGCTCCCGTTGATAACTTGTTGGTGGACCCCATCTGGATAAGTGTCGTCTGCTGGGTGGTGGCGGTGCTGTAGAGGATGGTCTTGTCCTCGCCCTCCCCGCGGAGTACGACTCCGCTGCGGTTGAACTGGAGGATGCCGGAAAGCCGGTAGGTTCCGGCCTTGAGGAGGATCGCTCCCGGGGTCTGGACCGTATTGATGGCATTCTGGATGAGTTCCAGGGCATCCGAGCCGTCGGAGGGCGCCTCCAACGTCATCTTCACCGGGACATCCGGGATGGGCTTGTCGCCCCAGTGGTAGCCCACGCGGCTGAAGTCCG
>JAEEGL015949264.1_pt1 | contig 34896 bp, 31 predicted proteins | sample 9134231 | NCBI WGS metagenome assembly JAEEGL01 (sample SAMN16246548, study PRJNA631951) | gut metagenome | biome: gut microbiome; feature: rumen; material: fiber-attached | host: Bos | place: Iran: Karaj | collected 2018-10
AAAAAAAACCTAAAAAAATAAAAAAAATAATAATGCAAGATGCATTATTATTTTTTTATTGTTTTTTTATTCTTAATTGTATTTTCAATTTCAATTCCTTTTTTATGTTTTGTATTATTATTTAAATTATCTTTTGCTATTGTCATTAGTAATTTTAATCTGTTTGTTTGGTTGCTTTTACTAGCGCCGGGATCATAATCAATTGGCGAAATATTAGCATATGGATATTTTTCTCTAATTGCTTTTATAACCCCTTTTCCAACAACATGATTTGGTAAACAGGCAAATGGTTGAACACAGGCAATATTTGGAATACCATTTTGAATATATTCTATCATCTCTGCTGTTAAAAACCATCCCTCACCTGTTTGATTTCCTGGAGATAAAATGTCTTTTACTTTATTTTCTAATTCTTGAATATCTGCAGGAAGTAAGTAGTTCTTTTTAGATTTTTTTAAAGCGATTGTTGGCGTTCTTTCAAAAATTTTAATTAATTTTAAAGCCATTTTATAAATATAAGCTTTAGATTTATTTTTATTTAATAAATTTGCAAAAACTAATTTGTCATCAGCAACATATTTAATAAATCCCATAAAATCTGGTAGTACAACTTCGGCACCTTCTTTTTCAAGTGTTCGTGCAATATAATTATTTCCAAAAGGATGATACTTAATTAATATTTCTCCAACAATTCCTACTTTAGGTTTTTTAATTTTTAAATTAACAGGTATTTTTTCAAAATCATCTACCATTTCATATATACTTTTTTTAAATTCGTTATAATTACTTTTAGAAGCTAATTTTTTACATTTTTTTAACCATTTATTATATACTCTTTTTGAATCTCCAGAATTTATTTCATAGGCTTTATTTTTATGGTACATTCTTTGAAGCAAATCACCATAGATAATACATTTAATTAATCGTTCTATCATTTTTGGTGTAATTTTGAAACCAGATTTCTTTTCTAAACCTTCAAAATTAAAAGATATAACAGGCACATTTGGAAAACCTGCATCTTTTAATGCTTTTCTAATAAAACCAATATAATTGGTTGCTCTACAACCACCACCTGTTTGTGACATTACGAGAGCAGTTTTATTTATATCATATTTACCAGATTGTAATGCTTCAATCATTTGACCAGTTGTTAAAATCGCAGGATAACATGCATCATTATTAACATATCTTAAACCAGTATCAACAGTTTTTTCTGAACAATCTCTTAATAATTCAACATTATATCCTAATGAAATTAATACGCTTTCAAATAGTTCAAAATGTATTGGAGCCATTTGAGGAAGCAATATTGTATAATCATTTTTCATTTCTTGTGTAAAAGGTATTTTATTAATTTCATATTTTCCTAAAGTTTGTGATTTTGTCTCTTCTTTTTCTTTAATTCTTTTATTCATACTAGCTAAAAGAGAACGAATTCTAATTCTAATTGCTCCTAAATTATTGATTTCATCAATTTTTATTAATGTGTACATGTTATCATAGCTTTTTAGAATTTCTTCAACTTGATCTGTTGTTACTGCATCAACACCACATCCAAAAGAATTTAATTGAACTAGTTCTAAATTATCATGCTTTCCAACAAAATCGGCTGTTGCATATAATCTAGAATGAAACATCCATTGATCAACAACTCTTAAAGGTCTTTGAGGATTTGCCTTATCAGAAACACTATCTTCTGATAAAACACATAAACCAAGACTTGTAATTAAAGTATCAATTCCATGATTGATTTCTGGATCAACATGATAAGGTCTTCCAGATAAAACAATACCACGAAGATTGTTTTTATCCATATAATCAAGAATTTCTTTTCCTTTTTTATGTACATCTTTTCTAAATGAAGAGTATTCTTTTTCAGCCTTTTCAGCAGCAAGTGTTAATTCTTTTTTTGTAAATCTATATTTTTTGAAAATATCAGAAGTATATATTACTTTTACTAAATCCTTAATATCATTTAAAGGTAAAAATGGATTTAAAAAAGTAATATCATCATTTTTTAGTTCCTCAATATTGTTTTTAATTACTTCAGAGTAAGAAATAACAATTGGGCAATTATAATTGTTATCTGCGTCTTTAAACTCTTTTCTAGAAAAAGGAATGCAAGGATAAAAAATTGTTTTTACTCCATTTTCTAGTAAACTCATTATATGTCCATGAACAAGTTTTGCTGGATAGCAAACAGATTCAGAAGGCATAGACTCGATTCCTTTTTCATAGGTTTTTCTAGAACTTTTTTCTGAAAGAATTACTCTAAAACCTAATGATGTAAAGAAAGTAAACCAAAAGGGATAATCTTCATACATATTTAGAACTCTAGGAATTCCAAGAATACCTCGCTTTGCTTTCTTTTCAGATAAAGGTTCATAACTAAATAATCTTTCATATTTGTATTTATACATATTTGGAAGATCAATGTTTTCAGAAACTTTTCCTCCACCTTTTTCACATCTATTTCCAGAAATAAAAGATTTTCCATTTCCAAATTTATTAATAGTAAGCTGACAATTATTTTCACAACCTTTGCACCTTGTGTGTGTAACTTTTATATCTAAAGAATCAAGTTCATTTGTTTTTAAAATTGTTGAATAATATTCCATATCAAGATTTGAATTATATTGCTCTAAACTAAGAAGAGCAACTCCATAAGCTCCCATAAGTCCTGCAATATCTGGCCTAATTACGTTTTTACCAACAATTAATTCAAAACTACGAAGAACAGCATCATTATAAAAAGTACCACCTTGTACAACAATTTTTTTACCTAAGGTATTAACATCTCTAACTTTCATAACTTTTTGAATTGCATTTTTAACAACTGAATAAGACAATCCACTAGAAATATCTCCAACAGAGAAACCTTCTTTTTGAGCTTGTTTGATTTTTGAATTCATAAAAACAGTACATCTTGATCCAAGATCAACAGGAGTTTTTGATTTTATAGCTTCATTAACAAATTCTGAAACAGTTAGTCCTAAACTTTCAGCAAAAGTTTGAATAAAAGAACCACATCCAGAAGAACATGCCTCATTAAGCATAATATTCTCAATAGAATTGTTTTTAAGCTTAATATATTTCATATCTTGTCCACCAATATCAATAATACTATTAACATTAGGTTCAAATTTTTTTGCAGAAGTATAATGAGCTATTGTTTCTATTTCGCTAAGGTCAATATTAAGCGCAGTTTGTACAAGTTTTTCGCCATAACCTGTTACACCACTATAACGAATTTTGGCAGTTTTTGGGAGTTCTTTATATAATTTTTTAAGCATAGAAATAACACTTTTTAAAGGATTTCCATGATTGCTTTCGTATAATGAATATAATAAAGCACCCTCGTTATCTATTAAAACTAATTTTGTTGTTGTAGAACCAGCATCGATTCCAATGAAACAATCTCCAGAAAATTTTGACAAGTCTCTTTTTTCAACTTTTGCTTTTTCATGGCGCTCTTTAAATTCTTGATATTCTTTTTCTGAATTAAAAAGAGCGGGTAAAGGCTTACTTTCAGTATAATTAGCTGTTTTGAAATTTTTTAATTTTTCATTTAAATTAGAATAAGAAATAATAGTATTATTAATAGAATCTAGAGCTGCACCTTTTGCAACAAAAAGATGAGCATCTTCTGGAATAATTATTTCATTATCCTTTAATTCTAAAGTTTCTATAAATCTATTTCTAAGTTCAGATAAATAGTTTAAGGGACCACCTAAAAAAGCAACATTTCCTCTAATAGGTCTTCCACAGGCTACCCCACTGATTGTTTGATTTACAACCGCTTGGAAAATTGAAGCTGCAATATCTTCTTTTGCAGCACCTTCATTTAAAAGTGGTTGAATATCTGTTTTAGCAAATACCCCGCATCTAGAAGCTATAGGATAAATATTAGTATGTTTTTTGGCAAGCTCATTTAAACCTGAAGTATCTGTGCTAAGAAGGGCTGCCATTTGGTCAATAAAAGCACCAGTACCACCAGCACAAGTACCGTTCATTCTTTGTTCTATAAATTTATCAAAATAGATTATTTTAGCATCCTCTCCACCAAGCTCAATTACAACATCAGTTTGAGGAATATATGTTTCAACAGATTTTTTACAAGCAATAACCTCCTGAATAAAAGGAATATCAAGTAATTTAGATATTTCTAATGCTCCTGATCCTGTAAAAGTAATAGTGAATGAATAATCTTTATAATCATCATATAATTTTTTTAATATCTTATAAATTGTGTTTTTAGTGTCTGAATAGTGTCTAGTATAGGTTTGGTAAATAATGTCTTTATCGTTATTTAAAACAATTATTTTTACAGTAGTAGAACCAACATCTAGACCAACATGTAAAAGTTTATTCATAAATATCTCCTTTATTTTGTAAAATTTCTCGACAAAATCTTACATTTGCACCATTAAATATATAACAAAAAGCATTTAATGTCAATGAACAAAAATCGGAAAAACTGTACGGATTTGCCAGTTGCAGTTTTATTAATAAATAATAAAAACAAGCATATGATTAATTGAAAACATATAAAAAGTTAGGAGGATATAAAATGAAAAAAAGATTAATTATAATTACAGGAATAGTTATTATCATTATAGGAATAATAGCTTATTTGTACTTAATAAATAGGGAGGAAGAATATATTCCAGAAGAGGAAATAGGAATTCAGGATTCAAGAGAGACATTTATTGATTTGTATTATCAAAATAAAGAAACTAAAGAAATGGAAGCTGAAAGCAGAAAAATAAACATTAAAGATTTATTGCTAAATCCGTATGATACAATTTTAAAAATGTTATTTAAAAGTCCAGAAAGCGAAGAATTGGAAAGAATAATACCTGAGGATATTAGCTTAGACATTACAGAATTAGATAATTATGTATTAAAGATAGAAATGTCAGCAGAAAAAATGATAGAAGACGAAGAGCTAAAAAACAGAATAAAAGAATCAATTACAAAAACTTTAACACAATTAAATGAAGTCTCAAGTGTAGAAATAAAAATAAATGATGTACAAATTTAAACGTAGGGCAATGTTCACATCGACCCACAAAAAAACAAATATAATATAAAACAATCATGTAGGGGTTGATCTTGACCGACCCTTTAACCTTGTTTTTCACCTCAAAATGTAATATAATATACACAAAAATAAGGAAAAACAAAATATGAAATTAAAAGACAAAGAAAGAATAGATGATTTAGAATTTAATAATTTGAAAATAATTCAAAATCCAGAATGGTTTTGCTTTGGAATAGACAGCGTGCTTCTATCAGACTTTGCAAAAAATATTAAAAATAATGCAATAGCTGTAGATATAGGAACGGGAACAGGAATTATATCAATTTTGTTATCTGAAAAAAGCAAATTAAAAAAGATTTATGGAGTAGAAGTTCAAGAAGAAGTTGCAGATATGGCAAAAAGAAGTGTAGAGTTAAACAATCTGGAAAATAAAATTGAAATTATAAATGATAATATAAAAAATATTAATAAATATATTGAAAATAATAATGTTGATGTGATTGTAACAAATCCACCATACAAAAAAACAGAAACAGGAAAAACAAATTTAAGTAAAAACAAATTAATCTCAAGACATGAAATAGAATGCAATTTAGAAGATATAATTAAAATAAGCTATAAATTATTAAAAACAAAAGGTGAATTCTATGTGGTTCATCGTTCAGAAAGACTATCTGAAATAATATATGAACTAAAGAAAAATAAACTAGAGCCAAAAGAAATTAGATTTGTATATTCAAGTTTAGAAAAAGAATCAAAAATGGTATTGATTAAGGCAGTAAAAGATGGAAATGAGTTTATAAAAGTAGACAAACCACTAATAGTTTATAAAGAAAATGGTAAGTATACTGATGAGATATTAAAAATATATGGAAAAAATAATATTAATAAGGAGTAATAATGAAAGGAAAATTATATTTAATAGCAACACCAATAGGAAATTTGGAAGATATTACTTTAAGAGCACTTAAAACATTAGAAGAGGTGGACCTAATAGCAGCAGAAGATACAAGACAAACATTAAAACTATTAAATCATTTTAATATAAATAAACCGTTAATTAGTTATTATAAGCAAACAGAAAATGCAAAATCTGAAAAACTAATAAATAAATTATTAGAAGGGGAAAATATTGGACTAGTTAGTGATGCCGGAACACCTGGCATATCTGATCCTGGAGAAGTTATAGTAAAAGAAGCAATAAAAAACAACATAGAGGTTGTACCAATTCCAGGAGCGTGCGCGCTAATAAATGCATTAATTGGATCTGGATTAGATACTTCAAAATTTCAATTTATTGGTTTTTTACCAGTAAATAATACAGAAAAAAGAAATATTTTACAGAATATACAATATGAAACAAATACATTAATATTTTATGAAGCTCCACACAAAATAAAGAATACATTATCCACAATTTATGAAGAACTTGGGGATAGACAGTGCGTTTTAGCAAGAGAACTAACAAAAATTCACGAAGAATTTATTAGAGGAAAACTGTCAAAAATAATAGAAGTAATAAAAGAACCAAAAGGTGAATTTGTAATTCTAATAGAGGGAAGCAAAAAAACAAAAGAAGAAATAAAAAAAGAAAACTTAAACGAAAAAACTTTAGAAGAACATTTTGAATATTATAAAAATCAAGGATTGGATAAAAAAGAAGCCATAAAACAAATTGCAAAAGATAGAAATGTAAGTAAAAACGAAATATATCAGTATTTTTTATAAAGATGATTAAATAATAATCATCTTTTTTGTTATATAAAAAAAATATAAGCATATCTATTTATTAGAAATAAGAGGGTAGATATGCTAAATAAATTATGGGGATTTTTTATAATAATTGCAATTGGATATGGATTTATATCTAGTAATATAGAGTATGTAAATAATTCATTATTTGAATCTATTCAAAGTACCACACAATTTATATTAACATTATTAGGTAATATTTGCTTTTGGAATGGAATAATGAATATAGTAAGTAATACAAGTATATTAAAAAAAATAAAAAGAATAATTTCTCCAGTAATAAACACTATTTTTCCAGAGATAGATAAACATGAAGAGGTGTATGATAATATTTCAATGAATATGGTTTGTAATATTATAGGAATAGGAAACGCAGCAACACCAACTGGATTAAAAGCAATGGAAAAACTACAAGAAAAAAATAATAATAAAAATAGATTATCAAATTCAATGATAAAATTTATGCTAATTAATACAGCATCAATTCAACTAATACCAACAACAATAATTGCAATAAGAACGAGCTTGGGTTCAGAAAAGCCAAGCTCTATTATTTTTGGAATATGGTTTGCAAGCAGTATATCTTTTATATCTATTATTTTTATTTCAAAAATATATTTAAGGTTTTTTAGAAAATGAAAGTATTAGAATACATTAGTAATTACGCAATATTAATATTTTTATTAATTACTATAATTGTTGGATTAAAGGAAAATAAAAATATTTTTGATTTATTTACAGAAGGAGCGCAAGAAGGTGCAAAAATAGTAATAAAATTATTTCCAACTTTTTTAGCATTGATGGTAGCTGTTTCAATGCTTAGTAATTCAAAAATATTAGAAGCAATTTCAAATGTTTTAAATCCAGTATTTAAAAATATAGGAATAAACCCTAATTTAACACCACTAATTATATTAAGACCGATATCTGGAAGCACAACAATGGCAATTGCAAAAGAGCTGATGGAAAAATATGGAACAGATGGAAAAATTGGATTAATAACTTCAACTATAATGGGAGCAACAGAAACAACAATCTTTGTAGCTGTAATGTATGGATCAAATGTGAAAATTAAAGATGTTAAAGAAGTAATTTTTATTGGACTAATAGGAGATATTATAGGAATAATAAGTTCTGTAATAGCTTACAACATAGGAATAGTAAGATAAAAAATGAAAACTCAAGATACACTTGTAATCTGAATAAAACCATGTTATAATTTTAAACATAGGAAATGCGAATAAGCAGAGAGGTTTGCCTCTAATCTACAAGATTTATTGTAAGAGAGGAGGTGATACATATGATAGATGGAATTTTACTAGAAACAATATATGTTTTATTATTTGGTTTAATTGCTGAAACTATCTGTGTATTTGCCTTAATTATTCTAGTAATAATTCTGAGCAAATAAAAAAACAAACCATTCTGCCATGCCGGGCAAATGGTTTGTTAAAATCTAAATCCTGGCAAACCACTTTGTGGTTTCCATTTCCTATATTTATTTTACTACTTATATTTATATTTGTCAATTTAAATAAAAAAAGATGAGGTGAAAAAATATAAAAGTATTCCTATTTTTAATTTTATTCTATGTTATTCGAAAAATAATTATTCTAATTTATACTTATTTTATAAAAAAAGAATTAGAAAAAACTAATCCTTAATTTAAAGAAAAATCTTTATTATTTTCTATATTCACAAATTGAGAATTTTTATCTCTATGTGCAACATCTATTGTTAAGGTATTTGTATCAACATTATTTTCTCGAAGCTCAGAAATTACAGTTTCGTAAGCTAGTTCTGGTAAATTATTTTCTTTACTTAAATGACCTAAAAATACAGTTTCTAAATTGTATTTAGAAAGTTCGCTAATTGTTTTTCCAGCAACTTGATTAGATAAATGACCTTTTGGACCAGCGATTCTTTTCTTTAGAAGGAATGGATATTTTGAGCAATTAAGCATTTCAGGCTCATAGTTAGATTCTAATAATAAAAGATTACTATATTTTAAGTTTTCAAATAAATCATCATTCATATGTCCCAAGTCTGTTGCAATTGTTATTTTTTTTCTATTATTATAAATACTGAAACCACAAGGATTTGCTGCATCATGAGGAATAGAAAATGGGTGAATATTTAAATTTCCAATTTTAAAATCATTATCTATTTTGAAATATTTAAAATTATCTAGCTTAACATTTTTTAGTTTTGATGTAGTTTCAATATTTGCATAAATAGGAGTATCAAAATTTTTTGTAATAGTGCTTAAAGCCTTAACATGATCTGAGTGCTCATGAGTGATTAAAATTGCATCTAAATCATCAAAATTTAAGCCATATTTATTTAAGGAATCTCCAATTTTTTTCATGCTAACACCACAGTCGACTAAAATATTGGATTTATCTGATTGAATTAAAAGGCAGTTACCTGAACTGCCACTATATAAACTACAAAAATTTAACATATGTTTTTTTCCTTATTCTTGAACTCTTTCTATTTGTGCACCAAGTTTTTTGAATTTTTCTTCTATATTTTCATAGCCACGATCTATATGAGTTAAATTATATATTTCTGTTTTTCCATTAGCAGCAATACCAGCTATAATTAAGGCAGCTCCTGCTCTTAAATCTGTTGCATAAACAGGAGAACCATATAGTTCTTCAACACCTTGGAAAATAGCAGATTTTCCATTTGCAGTAATATTTGCTCCCATTTTAATTAATTCATCTGTATATTGAAATCTAGATTCCCAAATGCTTTCATTAATAATACTTGTTCCTTCAGAAAGGGATAAAACTACACCCATTTGAGGTTGTAAATCTGTTGGGAAACCAGGATATGGTAATGTTTTTATATTTGCTTTGCTTGTTCTTTTATCACACCAAACTCTTAAGTGATCACCATTTGCATCAACATTGCCACCAATTTCAATAATTTTTGCTGTTATTGATTCTAAGTGTTTAGTAATACAATTTTTAACAACAATATCTCCACGAGAAGCAACAGCAGCAAGCATGAATGTTCCTGCTTCAATTTGGTCTGGAACAACAGAGTAAGTTGCATTACCTTTTAACTCTTTTACACCATTTACCTTAATAATATCTGTTCCTGCACCACGAATATCTGCACCCATTGTATTTAAAAAGTTAGCAACATCAACAATATGAGGCTCTTTTGCAGCATTATCAATTATTGTTACACCTTCTGCTAAAACAGAAGCAAGCATTGCATTTATTGTTGCACCAACAGAAACAACATCTAAATAAATAGAATTACCCTTTAAAGAATCTGCTTTTGCAACAATTTTTCCTTTATTAACTTCAACACTAGCTCCCAAGCTTTCAAAAGATTTAATGTGTTGGTCAATAGGTCTTGATCCTAAATTACATCCACCAGGAAGTCCAACTTCAGCATGTTTACATCTTCCAAGAAGAGCACCAATTAAATAATAAGAAGCTCTAAATTTTCTTGTGATATCCATTGGAGCAGTACTAGAAGATATATTTCTAGAGTCAATTGTAACCTCATGCTCAGAATTCCAAGTTATTTTAACTCCTAGTTTTTCTAATATATTACAATACAATTTAACATCACTTATATTTGGTAAATTTTCAATTGTGCAAACTCCATTAATTAGTATAGTTGCAGGGATTATTGCAACTGCGGCATTTTTTGCTCCACTAATAGTAACTTCGCCATGAAGAGGAGTTTTACCTGTTATGACTAATTTTTCCAATATAAATACCCCCATATTTCTAACTTTTTATATCAAAATTAGAGGTAAATATTACCTCGCATTAGAAATATAACATAAAAGAAAAATTTTTACAATATGTTTTTTTCATTTAAGAACTCAATTAGTTTAAATTTGATTTTATATACTTCGTCAGAAGATGAAATAACCCAAAAATCTTCTTCAGAAAGATTGTTTTTAAGATCGTTTTCTGCTTCATCGTCAATTACACCAGAAGATATATCAGTAAAGCAAAGAGGTGGAAAAAGGCTACACCACCAATTTTTACCATTTGCTTCTCCAATTTTAATTTTAAGTCCATCGTAAAATCCAGCAGGATAAGAAATATTACCATAGTGTTTAGTAGGAAAATAAAAATTTCCAATTTCAATATCAATAGGATAATTAAAGCCATTTTGTTTAATGGTGTTTTCAGCAATAGTTTTTATATTATCTAAATTCTCATTAAGAGTTTTAATATATTCATTTTTTGATTTACAATTATCGCATTTTTCCTTCAAATAAGAAATAATACTGTCACGAACCTTCAATTTTAGACCCTGATCTTCAGATGAATTACTATTTGCAATTATATGCAATCTGAAAATATTATTTTCTAAGCTTTTTGAAACGTTTTTTCCATAACAAATTATAGAAAAGAATAAAAATAATAGTAATAAAAAAAACACAAAAACAAATCTTTTAAATAAATTCATATAACACCTTTCCAAAGTATTTTTAAGTAAAAAAGTACTTTTGTTTTTTATTTTCCATATTAATAATTATTAACCAAAAAAAACAAAATATACATGTCGAAAAAGAACCCCTAAAAATGTTTGAAACACTTGAAATTGAGTGTTACTATAAAAATACATTTTTAAATTAAGGAGGAAAATATATGTATAAAAACAAAATTTGTGCATTATATGCAAGCGAGGAACATTTGGTTATGATACTAACACAGTACATATATGGAATAAAAGATGATGAAGAAAATGTAGTAACTTTTTTTGAAAAAGACTTAAACAGTATTGCAGAAAAGATAATAAAAGAAAAGACTAATAAAGAAATTTGGGAAAGGACAGAAATAAAAGAATTTGGAGAAAAAATAAGTAAGAATTTAAAAAACAAAAAAATAATAGTATGTGGCGAAAAAAAATATATAGATAATGTAAACATTTTATTGGATGAAATTGATGAAGAGTTTCGCGTTATTAATTGTTATAGTATTTTAAAAAATGATAAAAAAATATATGACATACTAAAAGAATATAATAGTATTTTGACAACCCAAGGAGTTGAAAGAATAAAAGGTACTGTTAGTTTTAGTGCATAAAAATTCATATAAAATTCAAAAAACAACAAATACTCTATGAGTATCAACACTTTAATACCTAGGGAAATATATAATAGAAACGATTTATATTGACGAAAGCTCTAAAATGATATAATATAATCCTGAAAATTGCATAAGGATTTAATATATTTTATAGAGGAGGAACTTTCATGGTACCAGAGAGTATAAAGAAAAAACTAAAAAAATACAATCAGGAGCACTTATTATTATACTATGATAAATTATCTGAAGAAGATAAGAAGAAATTATTAAGCCAAATAGAAGAAATAGATTTTGATTTAATGAAAACTTTATACGAAAATACTACAAAACCACTCGATTTATCAAATGTTGTTGTTGAACCAATTGAACATATTGATAAATCTAAATTGACTTTAGCTGAAAGAGAAATGTATGAAGAAAAAGGAATTGAAGCAATAAAGGAAAACAAATTTGCTGTAGTTACCATGGCTGGAGGGCAAGGAACAAGACTAGGACATAGTGGACCAAAGGGTACTTTTGACTTGGGATTAGAATCTCATAAATCAATTTTTGAAATATTATGCGATACAATGAAAGAAGCTTGGAATAAATACAATGTTGCAATTCCTTGGTATATAATGACAAGCAGGGAAAATAATGATGCAACAGAAGCTTTTTTCAAAGAACATCATTATTTTGGGTATCCTAAAACTGCTATTAAGTTTTTCAAACAAGGCGAATTACCAATGATAGATATAAATGGTAAGATATTACTTGATGAAAATGGAATGGTAAAAGAAGCATCAAATGGCCATGGTGGAACATTGGAATCAATGGATAAAAACCATATTATAAAAGAATTAAAGCACAACGGAGTTGAATGGGTATTTATAAGCGGTGTAGATAATGTTTTAGCAAAATTAGTTGATCCATTATTAATTGGAATGTCAATTCATAATAAAGTTTTAGGAGCTGTAAAATCAGTTGAAAAAACAGATCCTAAAGAGCGAGTAGGAGTTTTTTGTAGAAAAAATAAAAAAGTTGGAGTTGTAGAATATACTGAGATTTCAGAAGAAATGGCAAATATGAGAGATGACTATGGATCACTAGTATATGGAGATTTAAATGCAGTATTTCATTTATATAATATAAAAGCATTAGAGCAAGTTGCAACACTAAAACTTCCATATCATACAGCGTTTAAAAAAGCAAAATACATAGATGAAAATGGTGTGTTGGTTGTTCCAGAAAAACCAAATGCTTATAAATTTGAAATGTTTATTTTTGACTCTTTTGAAATGTTAGATGATGTTTTAGTATTAAGAGTAAAAAGAGAAGAAGAATTTGCACCTGTAAAAAATGCTGAAGGCTCTGACAGTCCAGAAACAGCAAGAAAATTGTATACAGATTATTTTGAAAAACTAAAATATATGGAAAAATACAACAAATGGTGCACAGATACATTTTTTGATAATGAAACTAGAACGGAATTGCAACAAATATATGGAAATGAATCTGAAATAAAAGATAGATTTTATAAAGATTTAGAATTTGGAACTGCTGGATTAAGAGGAGTTATAGGTAACGGAACAAACAGAATGAACGTTTATACTGTTACAAAAGCTACTCAAGGATTAGCAAATTATATTCTAAAACAAGGTATGGAAGACAGGGGAGTTGTAATTAGCTATGACTCTAGAAATATGTCAAAAGAATTTAGCTTAGAAACTGCTCTATGTTTAAATGCAAATGGAATAAAAACATTTTTATTTGATAATATAAGACCAGTTCCAGAACTATCTTTTGCAGTTAGACAATTAGGTTGTGTTGCTGGAATAATGATTACAGCTAGCCATAATCCACCAGAATATAATGGATATAAAGTTTATTGGGAAGATGGTGCTCAAATTGTTTCACCACAAGACAAAGAAATAATTGCAGAAGTTAATGCTATTGAAGATTATAGAGAAGTAAAGAGAATTTCTGAAGAAGAGGCAAGAAAAAGAAGACTATTTAATGTAGTTGGAAATGCATTAGATAATTTATATATTAGAGAAATTAAAAAACAAGTTTTAAATCCTGAAATTATTAAAGAAGTTCAAAAAGATTTGAAAATTGTTTATACACCATTACATGGTACAGGAAATATTCCTGTTCAAAGAGTTTTAAGTGAATTAGGATTTGAAAATGTTTATATTGTACCTGAACAAGAATTACCAAATGGAAGCTTTCCTACTGTAGATTATCCAAATCCTGAAGATCTTAAAGCATTTGGATTGGCTTTAAAACTTGCTAAACAAGTTGATGCAGATATTGTTTTAGCTACAGATCCAGATGCAGATAGATTGGGTGTTTTAGCAAAAGATACAAAAACAGGCGAATATAAAAGCTTTACAGGAAATATGTCTGGATTATTAATTGCAGAATATATTTTAAATCAGAAAAAAGCAAAAAATATTTTACCAAAAAATGGAGCATTAATTACAACAATTGTTTCCTCTAATTTAGCTCAAGCAATTTCAAAAGAATATGGAATGAATTTTATTGAAGTATTAACAGGATTTAAATATATTGGAGAACAGATTAGAAATTTTGAGAAAAATAATAATAAAGAATATGTATTTGGATTTGAAGAAAGTTATGGATGTTTAGTTGGAACACATGCGAGAGATAAAGATGCAGTAACAGCAGTTATGATGCTATGTGAGGCTGCAGCCTTTTATAAAAAACAAGGATTAACTCTTTGGGATCAAATGGTGAATATTTACAAAAAATATGGATATTATAAAGAGGAAATACTAACAATTACTCTAAAAGGTGCAGATGGCGCAGAAAAAATGAAAGAATTGTTAGAAAAAATCAGAAATAATCCAATGAAAACTGTTGGCGGATTTAAAGTAATTAGAACTAGAGATTATTTAACTGGAATCATTCATGATTTGAAAAAAGATAAAGAAACAGAAACTGGATTACCTAAATCAAATGTTATTTACTATGACTTAGAAGATGATGCGTGGTGTTGTATTAGACCTTCAGGAACAGAGCCAAAAGTTAAGTTTTATATGGGAGTAAAAGGTGCTTCATTTGAAGATGCTAATAAGAAAATTGAAAAAATAAAAGAAACCATGAGTAATCTAAGCTAAAAGGTAATTAAAAAAATAAAAAAACTATTGACATAACTGAAAAAATAGTGTAATATATAAAAGCAGTTTGCTAAAAGCACTGCTTTTATATATTTAATTTTTGGGCTATTAGCTCAGGTGGTAGAGCACTTGACTTTTAATCAAGTTGTCCCGCGTTCGAGTCGCGGATAGCTCACCAACGGCCCCTTGGTCAAGCGGTTAAGACATCGCCCTTTCACGGCGGAGACATGGGTTCGATTCCCGTAGGGGTCACCAAAATTAAATATATGCCACTTTAGCTCAGCTGGTAGAGCAACTGACTTGTAGGATGAATAATGAAAATTATTTTGAATCATCTTGCACCTTTATATAGAAATATATAAAGTGGACATCGCTAATTCGGGGAAAGCTAAGTATTTATATATGCTAATCCCGAGCTAAAAAAAGAAATTTTTTGAGTGTAGAGACTTTATACGATGTACCTAAGGCATAAGCTATGGTAAAGAGAAAGTCCAGACCACAAAACGAAAGTGCAATGAAAATTGTAGTGGTATGAATCAGTAGGTCGTCCGTTCGATTCGGACAAGTGGCTCCAAAAACGAGTGGTTTTATCCACTCGTTTTTATTTTAATTATAAACGGAGAATTTATGAAGTGTAAAAATTGTGGCATAGATATTAAGCATAAAAATTTATATTGTTCAAATCAATGTCAAAAAGAATACCAATATAATGAGTATATAAATAATTGGAAAAATCGGTAAAATAGATGGTATGAGGGGAAAATACCAAATATCTATGTATATAAAAACATATTTATTTAAGAAATATAATAATAAGTGTGCAAGATGTGGATGGGGTGAAAAAAACACATTTACAGGAAAAATTCCTTTAGAGATAGAACATATTGATGGAAATTTTAAAAATAACAAAGAAAATAATTTGATTCTATTATGTCCGAATTGTCATTCTTTAACCAGTACATATAAAGGGGCAAATTTAAACAATGGCCGAAAAGAAAGAACAAAATATAGTATATAAGGAAGAAAAAATGAAAAAAATAATTTTAGTAACTGGAGCAAGTAGAGGTATAGGAAGAGATATTTCTATTACGCTTGCAAAAGAAAATATTGTAATTGCAAATTATAATAAATCAGAAAATGAAGCAAAAGAATTAGAAAAGATTAGTTCAAATATTGAAATATATAAAGCAGATGTATCAGATTCTAAACAAGTAAAAAAGATGGTGGAATATATTATAAAAAAATATGGGAAAATAGATGTACTTATTAATAATGCTGGAATATTTAAATTTAATCTAATTCAAAATATTGAAGAAAACGAATGGGATGAAATAATTAATACGAATTTAAAATCTGTATTTTTATGTTCAAAAGAAGTAGTAAAACAATGTATGCTAAATAGAAAAGATGGGTGCATTATAAATATTTCATCAGTAGATGGAACATCAGGGGCATCTTGTGAGGTACATTATGCAGCAAGTAAAGCTGGTATAGATGGAATAACTAAAGCGTTAGCCAAAGAATTAGGACCATCAAATATTAGAGTAAATTCAATTGCTCCAGGAGCAATTGATACAGAAATGAATAAAGAAGTAAGCACAGAAGATTGGGAGGTAGTAATAGAGGAAACACCACTTAGAAAAATAGGAAAACCACAAGATATAACAAAATGTGTAAAATGGCTTATAGAAGATGAATTTACAACAGGACAAGTAATATCAATAAACGGTGGATGGAGAATATAAAAAAAGAACGCATATAAATGCGTTCTTTTTATATCTTTTGTATATTATAAACTTTCTTGAGTATGTTTTTTATTTTTTCTTTTGTAATTGCCTGTTATTAATCTAGGTATATATATTAAAAGTTTATAAACAGCAATTCTAATTTTTTTATTAATCAAATAACTTCTTCTTAGCCTTCTTGGAGAAGAAAGAGAAAAGTCATCATCAATTTTAACAAGACTTAAATCAGGATGTTCTAAATTAAAAATATAGTTTTCACCATTATTATTATCCCACTCATCCTTTTCATTCTTTAAACAAAAATTAAAAGTCTCACTATCTATTAAATCAACTTCTGCCTGAAAACCTAAATCAGTTTTTTGCATTTCACAATCTGTTAGATTTTCCCAAGAATTTCCAAAGCCATAGTGAATAAAAACTTTTTCAGAATGATCCTGAAAAAATTTTCCTGTATATGAAATTTTAACCGCAGTATTAGCAGTTAATTTATCAGTATTAAAAAAAATATTTTTTACTAATTCCATTTCTTAAATTAATCCTTTTTTTAATGCAAAATCATATTCAAAAATATTATAATCATAATAAAAAATTTAATCAACAGATAAATCAAAAGTTACAAAAATGTAATTAATTTGTAAACAATTAGAAAAAAATGTAGATTAAATATAAGCTTTTCCGATAATGATAAAATCATCATCTTTAGTGATTTTAATATTATTATAATTCTTATTATTGGCTTTTAAAACGAATTTTCCATTTTTATATAGCAAACGTCTAATTAAAAACTGATAATTATATTAAAATATACCAATATCTTTATTCTCCAAATTACCACAAGGTTCGATATAAATATAAGAATTTTTTGGAAATAAAGGTGCCATGGAAACATCTGGAATTTTATACGCAAAAGCCGCATTAGAAAAAGAATATGGACATTCTATAAAACCATCTATATTAGATATTGCAGGGATTTTATTATAAGGAAGATACTTTATATAATCATAATCTAATTGATTATCAGTTAAGTTTTGATGATATGCATTAGAAAAAGGCCTTGTTGGAACTTTTAAAGCTTGACATATTTCATCAAGAGCTGAATAACTAGGGTTTCTATCTCCCTTTTCTATATGTGTTAGATGGCCGATGTTTATATTTGTAAGTTCTGCCAATTCTGTTTTAGTAAGATTTTTTTCTTTTCTAATTTTAGAAATCATATTTCCGAGTAACATAGAAAATCTCCTTTCCTTTGTACAAATAAATTATATAGATAAAAAAATAAAATGTCTATAGAATGTGGACAGATAAATAAACATAGAATTAAAAAGTAATATTGCTAAAAATAAAACAATATGATAATATAATTTAGAAATTTAATTTAAGGGGATTTAGAAAAATGTCTTCAAAAAAGAAAAAAAACAACAAACAAAAAGGTAAAAACCAAAAAAAACAACAAAAAACAACAATTGAAGAAAGAGTAGAGAAACAAAAAATTAAAGAAAAAGAAGAAAAAGAGATTTCTAAGACTACTGAAAACCAAGAAGAAAACACAGAAAAAAAAGAAAATCAGTCTGAAAAGAAGTTAGAGAGTAAACCTGAAGAGAAAAAGGAAGAGAAAAAGGAAGAAAAAAAAGAAGAAAAAAAAGAAGAAAAAACAGTAGAAGTAAAAGAAAAAACTGAAAAGAAAAAAAGTGCATCTGAAGAGTTTATAGAAAATAAACAAAAAAAGAGAAAAAGAAATCTAATAATTTTAGGAATTGTTACTATTTTAATAATTATTATACTTTTCTTCTCAATCATTTTTGCGGTTATAAATATAAATAATAATAAAATTATTAAGGGCGTATCTGTAAATAATATAGATATGTCTGGATTAACAACAGAAGAGGCCAAGAAAAAACTAGATGAAAAAATAGAAGAACAATTAAATAAAAAGATTGATCTAATGTATAATGAAGAAGTATTGGCATCTGTAAAAGCAGAAGACATTGAATTTGAATATGAATATAAAGATGAAATAAAAGCAGCATATAAAGTTGGTAGAGATGGTAATATATTTAAAAACAATTACGAAATAATACTAACATCAATAAAAAACAAAGAAATTGATGTTAAATATACTTTTAACGAAGAGCTACTAAATACAATAATAAATGATTTAGACACAAGTATACCTGAATTAGTAATTCAACCAAGTCATTATATTGAAGATGAAGAATTAATTATTGTTCCTGGAAAAGATGGAGTGGTAGTTGACAAAGAAAAATTAAAAGGCGAAATAATTGAAAATATAAAAGGTGTAAAAACAGAACAAGAAATAAATTTAAAGATACCAGTTATAGATACTAAAGCAGATAAAATTGACATAGATAAAATTCATGAAGAAATATATAAAGAACCAGTTGATGCAAAATATGTTGAAGAACCTTTTGAATTAACACTAGATGAGGATGGTGTTGATTTTGATATAACAATAGATGAAGCAAAAGCAATTATAGAAGAAGAGGCAGAAGAATATAAAATACCGTTAAAAATAACAAAAGCAAATATAACAATTAACGATATTGATCCATCAGCTTTTAGATATGAAGTATCAACATTTTCAACAAATTATGACCCTGGATACACAAGCAGAGTAAACAATTTAAAATTAGCTGCAGGAAAGATTGATGGTACAGTTTTAAAACCGGGAGAAGAATTTTCATTTAATGGTGTTGTTGGAAAAAGAACTATAGAAGCAGGATATACAGATGCAAAGATTTTTTCAAATGGCGAAGTAATAGATGGAACAGGAGGAGGAATTTGTCAAATATCAACAACTCTTTATAATGCTGTAGTTCTAGCAAATTTAGAGGTTACAGATAGAAGAAACCATAATTATACAACTTCATATATTAGAGCAGGAAGAGATGCAACAGTTGTTTATGGTGCAATAGATTTTAAATTCAAAAATACAAGAAAGTATCCAATTAAGATTGGAGCATCAGTTGGAGGAGGAGTAGCAGCATTTACTATTTATGGAGTTGAAGAAGAAAATGAATATACAGTAAAAATTATTCCAATTGTAACAGATACAATTCCAGTAACAACACAATATGTAGATGATCCATCATTACCAACAGGAAGTGAGGTAGTAAAACAATATGGATCAACTGGATGTAGAGTTACAACATATAAAGAAGTTTATTCTGACGGAAGTTTAATATCAAAAGATGTTCTTTCTAATGATGTATATAAAGCAATGGCAAAAATAGTAAGAAGAGGAACAGGGTATGTGGCACCAACAGTTGCAGAGCCGGAACCGGAACCAGTACCTGTTGAAACACAACCAGAGGCACCTGCACCTGAGCCAGCGCCTGAGCCAGCACCAGTACCAACACCAGAACCAGAACTTGTACCTGATGCAGAATAGAATAAAAAACGTACCAAAAACTAAGGGGGTCGCCCAAGAACAGCGACCCCTATATTTATGCCTTTTCGAATCCTCTAAACTAAAAATATAAAAAAATAAACCATAGCTACGCTATGATTTATTCTTTATGGTGAGCCATTTAAGGATTCGCCAGAGGCCGCGTCGTAAAAACAATCCAAAGGGATTGTTTTTGTCTTCGTCGAAAGCCGGCACCAGACCAGCTTTCTCCTTGACCACTCCTTTTCGAATCCTCTAAACTAAAAATATAAAAAATAAACCATAGCTACGCTATGATTTATTCTTTATGGTGAGCCATAGAGGATTCGAACCTCCGACCGTCAGATTAAGAGTCTGCTGCTCTACCAACTGAGCTAATGGCCCAACACTTAACAAAAGTTATTATACTACTTGATAAGCAAAATTGTCAAGAATTAAAAAAATTCAATATATGAATATAATTATAAAATTTGGCAAGAATATAATAGAAGGAATGATAGAAATGAAAGAGTTTAATGAAACTGAAATTCAAATATTGAAAAAAATCTGTAAAAACCAAGATGTTTTTTGCCAAAAACTAAGAAATTATGAGAACTTTGCAGTAGATCCACAAATAAAGCAACTATTTAATGAAGAAGCAAAAGATGAAGAAGAAGCTAGAAACAAGATAATTGACTTATTAAATGAATAAGGAGAGAATTTGATGGAAGAAAAATACATGGTAAATGATGTTTTAAACACATCTGAAGAAACAATTAAAGAATATACAAATAGTATATTAGAAATTGAAAATGAAGAATTTAGAAGTTTAATTCAAAGTCTAAGAGAGGCTGAAGAAAGTTTTCAATATAATTTAAAAAATACAGCTCAATCAAAAGGATATTATAAAAAAAATCAATTAATTAGTGAGAATAAAGTAGAAAAAATTAGAAAAGAATTTGACTTGGAATAAAATAAAAAATGTAATATTACAAATTGCAAGAATTCATTGACAAAATTGTTAAAAAAAGATAAAATTTTTGTAACAAAAGTTACGGAAATAACAAAAAATGATTGGAGTATAAAAAGTAAAACGATTAAAAATGCTATTATTCATTTTAGAAGAACTATTAAAATAATATTTACTCTTGCATTAGGACTTGCTTTAATTTGCTTTTTGATTCTTTTTATATATAAACCAATTTATAGTGTTACACTAGATGGAGAGTTTATTGGTTATAGCGAGGATAAAAGCGAGTTACAAGAAAAAATAAATAATTATATGACTAATGGTGATAATGAAAATATAGTATTTGTTGAAATTCCAACACTTCCAGAATACAAAATGTGTTTGCTTAAAAAAGGAAATGAAACAAATGACAATGAAATATTTGATAAAGTAATAAGTTCAGGAACTGCATATTATAAGTATTATGCAATACTTGATTCTGGTACTGAAAAATACTACGTAAAAACATATGAAGAATGCGAAGCTATAATTGAAGATTTAAAAGCAAAAGAAAGTATGAATGTTGATAGAATAACATATACAGTAAAATATGAAACTGAAACAAAAGAATTTACAGATAAAGAAACAGCAGTAGCAGATTTATATGTTGCAAAACCAGTTGTTAAAAAAGCTTCTTCATCTGGATCTGTTAATACAAAACAAGAAGTAAGTTATGCATATGCAGATATAGGAGTGAGTTTAATAAGACCAATTTCAGGAGTAATAACATCTAGGTTTGGTGCAAGAAGCAGAGGAGTGCATACAGGTTTAGATATTGCAACATCTACAGGAACGGGAATTGCAGCAGCTGCAGGTGGTGTGGTTACTTATGCAGGAAGAAAAGGATCATATGGGAATTTAGTAGTAGTATCTCATGGAAATGGTGTAGAAACATACTATGCACACTGTAGTAAAATGTATGTAAATGCTGGAATGAGCGTATCACAAGGACAAATAATTGCAGCGGTTGGTTCAACTGGAAATTCAACAGGACCACATTTACATTTAGAAGTAAGAGTAAACGGTGTGGCACAAAATCCACAAAACTATGTATATTAGAAATTAAATAAAAAGGGTTTTCATTTTGAAAACCCTTTTTTGTTTTTTAAAAAAATATTTCCAGATAAGCAGTTAGAATTTTCTATTATTTCATTTGAGGTTAAAGTAGAAGACACTTCAGCAAATTCTAATATTAAATAATTAAAAAGAATAATATATTTGGAATCTATTTTTTTATAATTAACCTTAAGATAGTATTTATTATTTAAAAAGTATAAAGAACACTCTATTATACTTAAAAAATTTATTTTATTATCTGTTAATGCAATATAAAAATCTAAAAAATCATCAATTGATTTAAAAATAAAAAATTTTGGACCAGTAATAAATTCAGTATTTAAATGTGATTTGTTTTCTGAACGAGAATTTTTAAATCTAGTTATATTGATTATAAAACAATTATTATTTAGGTATAGAGTTTCATAGGAAATTTTATAATTTTTAGTTGAAAAATTGAATTCTTCTTGTGCAATAAGCAAAATATTAAAAAATAGGTCTTGGGTTTCCTTAGAATTGGACATGAAAGAATGAATATTTATATTGCTATCTTTTAATTCATCAACACTTAAAGTGATTCTAATTTTATTTGTACTTAATTGTTCTAATTTCATATTGAATCCTCGCTTAACTAGTTTAATTAATTTAATTATATATTTTTAAAAAAAAATGTAAATGAAAGAAAATGGAAAAACAATTCCTATAAAATATTATATTAATAAAAAACGCAAATATTTACTTAAAAATAAGCATATTTTTATAATTTTTTATTGAAAAAAACAAGATATACATATATAATATAAAAGCATAGCAATATCAAAAGTCCGTAGGAAAAAATGGAAAAAGGGGCAAATAGAAAAGAGGGCGATTGAGCTTAAAAAATAATAATGATTTTTGCAGGTTAAAACCATATGAAAAATTAGAGACATATGGCGAAAAATATCTTAGTACAGCAGAGCTATTAGCTATTATAATTAAAACAGGGACAAGAGAAAAAAATGCTATTGAAATATCTCAAGAAGTTTTAAATCTTGGAAGTGAAAAAAAGAACCTATTATTTCTTGAAGATATTTCCATAGATGAAATTAAAGCAATACATGGAGTTGGAAAAGTAAAAGCAATACAAATTAAAGCTGTAATAGAACTTGCAAAAAGGATTTATAAAGCACAAATAATAGAAAAAACAAAGGTAAAAAGTACAACTGATATTGTTGAGCTATTTATGGAAGACATGAGATATGAAAAACAAGAAATTTTAAAGCTCATTATATTAAATATTAAAAATGAAATTATTAAAATACAAGATGTTTGTAAGGGCAATACAAAAAGTGTTATTTTTGATTTAAAAACAATACTTTCAGAACCAGTAAAACTGCAAGCGCCGAAAATCATATTAATTCATAATCATCCGAGTGGTGATCCAACGCCAAGCAATGAAGATATTGAGGCAACCAAATTAATAAAACAAGGAGCGGAGCTATTTGGAATAAAACTATTGGAGCACATTATTATTGGAAATGGAGTGTATTGCAATATAAATTAGTTAAAATTTTTAAAATTTGAGGTTAAAAATATGGGTAAAAACAAACAAAATGGACTATTTGGCGGAATAATAACTATTATTATTTTAATACTGCTAATATTCTTAAGTAGTGTTGAAACAAGTAAATTATCATACTTAGAAAGCTTGGGAAGTAAAATAGTTAATCCAATAGAAAAAGTTTTTGTTGATTTAAAGAATAAAATATCTGGTAATACAAGTTACTTTTCAACAATGGATAGTTTAAAAGAAGAAAATGAGAAACTAAAGGAAGAAAATACAAAACTTGAAGAAGATTTAAGAGAATTAGAAATAATAAAAGCAGAAAAAGATACTTTGGTTCAATATTCAAATCTAACACAAAAATATTCAGAATACGAAACTATACCAGGATATGTAATAAACAGAGATGTCAGCAATTATAGTGGAACAATAGTAATAAATGTTGGATCAAAAGATGGCGTTGAAAAAAATATGACAGTAATTGCAGACAAAGGGTTGGTTGGACATGTGTTGTCAGTTACAGACACAACTGCTAAAGTTCAAGTAATTGCAGATCCAGCAAGTACTGTAAGTGCAACAATTAGTACAAGTGAAGAAAGCATTATTTGCAAAGGTACCTTAGAAAACAATAAAGTTTTAAGAGCTTCATATATTCCTGCTGATGCGGAACTGATAATAGGAGATACTGTTAAAACATCGGGAATAGGTGGAATTTATCCAAGTGGAGTTTTAATTGGAACTATAACAGAAATAATAACAACAAATAATTCAACAGATAGGTATGCTGTAATCCAAACAGCAGTTGATTTTTCAAAAATATATACAGTTTTAGTAATAAAAAACAAATAAAAATGTAATAGTTTATTTTAATATCGTAGAGGTTAGTTTTGATTGACCCATAAAAAGGCAGAAAAATTGCAAACATATATAGGAATTTGAGATTATATTGACTCTCAGAAAAGGAGAAAAAATTGAACAAAAAATTAAGTATGATAGTGCTAATTTTAATAGCTTTTATAATATATTTTTTGCAAAAAAATATATTTTCAAATTATAAAATTGCTGGAATTGCACCAAATATTTTAATAATATATATATTGTTTTTGGGACTATATACAAACTCTAAGCTTAGTATGGGTATTGGTATATTTATAGGTATTTTATTAGATACAGTTTATGGAAAATGTATTGGAATAAGTGCTTGTATGTTTTGTATGTTAGCATATGCAATATCATATTTTGATAAAAACTTTTCAAAGGACAACAAAATAACAATAATGCTAATGCTAATTGGAGCAACAATAATATATGAATTAGGATTTTATTTAATTAGTTCAATAGTATTTAAATTTGATTTTGAAATATTGTATTTTATTAGAAATATATTAGTAGAAGTTATTTACAATGCGTTATTACTTATAATTATTTATCCTATATTTCAAAAAGTAGGATATTCTTTAGATAGAATTTACAAAAAGAGTAATCTTTTAACAAGGTATTTTTAGAAAGGATCAAAAAATTGAAGATTAAATCTGAAGTAGAAAGAGCAAATTTAAGATTTAATATATTAACATTTCTTGTATACATGATAGGCATTATACTTATAGGCCAATTGTTTATTTTGCAGATTGTTAATGGTGAAGAATATAGAGAAACATCGAATACAAGATTATCAAGAGATTCAAAAATAGAGGCAGCAAGAGGAAATATTATGGATAGATCTCGGAAATGTTTTGGTTTCAACCGATATGGGATTTTCTCTTGAAATGTATAAAACGAAGGTTGATGATGATGTTTTAAATAATTCAATATCATTAATGACAAGAATTCTTGAAATGAATGGTGATTCATATATAGACAATTTTCCAATAAGTATAAATCCTTATGAGTATCATTTTTCATCAGAAGAAGAGTTAGAAGAGTGGAAGAAAAAGTATAAGATTCCTGAACAAGCTTCTCCACAAGAAGCTATGTATATAGTTAAAGATAAATATAAGATAGAAAGTGAAGATGCAGAAGAAATAAGGCGAATTCTTGCAATCAGATATGCTATTTCAACTCAAGGGTATTCAGTAACAAAATCTATACAAATATCACCAAGTATAAGCAGAAAAAGTGCAGTAATGCTTCATGAAAATAGTTCTGACTTAACAGGAGTAAATATAGTTGTAGAACCAATAAGAAAATATTATATGGGAAATCTTGCATCACATGTTATAGGATATATGGGAAGAATTTCAGAAAAGAATAAAGAGGAGTTTGCTTCTCGTGGTGATAATTATGAATACAAAGCGGAAGATAAAGTCGGCCAGGCAGGAATTGAAAAAGTATTTGAAGAGTATTTAAGAGGAACAGATGGAATTAAACAGATAGATATGGATGTTAGTCGGTGGAATTACAGGAGAATATGTTTCGCAAGAGGCAATTGGCGGAGCTGATATAGTTCTTACAATAGATGCAAATTTACAGGAAATAGCAGAAAATGCGCTAGAAGAAAATATAAATAAAATAAGATCAGGCGGATTTTCTATTCCATATGATGCAAAAGGAGGAGCTGTTGTAGTTACAAATGTTAAAACTGGAGAAATATTAGCTATAGCAAGTTATCCAGACTATGAACCAGGAGTTTTTTATAATGGAATAAGCCAAGACTTGCTAAATGAGTATAATGATTTGGGAGTATGGACAAACAAAGCAATTCAAAAAACATATGCACCAGGTTCAACATTTAAAATGGTTACAGCAATTGCAGCATTAGAATCAGGAGCTACAAATACAACTGAAAGAATAAATGACAATGGACCATATCCTGCGGCCCATCACCCAGCTTGCTGGTATTTTAACACATATGGAAGAGGGCATGGACCTTTAAATGTGGTAGGAGCAATAGAAAAATCTTGTAACTATTTTTTCTATGAAGTAGGAAATAGAATGGGTATAGATACTCTTTCAAAATATACAAGCTACTTTGGTTTGGGTAGAAAAACAGGAATAGAACTTACAGGAGAAGCTGCTGGAACTTTGCCACAAAAAAGTATAACAGAGGCAAAAGGTGAAAGCTGGACAGTTGGAGATACATTAGTTGCATCAATTGGACAAGGATATGACGATTTTACGCCAGTTCAAATGGCAAAATACATTTCGATGGTTGCAAATAAGGGAAATCAGATTGATTTAAGCATAATAAAAAGTATAGTAAATCCTGATGGAACACAAGTAGAAAGAGAAGAAATAAAAAACTTTGTAGATAAAAAGTTAGGTTTAAATAGAGACTTTTCAACAGACATATCAGGAATAAGTGAAGAAACATTATCAGCTGTTTTAGAAGGAATGAGATCTGTTACAAGCGATGAAGCTGGAACAGCGTTTTCAATATTTAAAAACTTTAGTATTGAAGTTGGAGGAAAAACAGGATCAGCTGAAACTTCAAAAAAAGATGATGGAGATGTAAATGCATGGTTTGTTGGATTTGCACCATTCGATGACCCAGAAATATCTGTAGTTGTTGTAGTAGAAAACGGTGGACATGGATATTATACTGCAGAAGTTACAAGAGAAATAATTTCAGAATACTTTGGGATGAATATAGGTGAAATTACAGAAGATATAAGAGTAATATCAGAGATAGAAAAATTTAGATAAGGAGAAAAACTATGTTGAATAATATAAAAATAAACCAAAATCTAGAAGAAATTATTTTAAATGTAAATGTTGTAGCAGATGTACCAGATGTTTTAGTTGAACTAGAGGAAAAGTTGCCAAAATTAAAAGAATTTTATCATGATGAAAAAATGCCAATAAGAATAACAGGAAAGCTATTTACAGAAGGAGAAATGGAAGCAATAACAAAAGTAATAACAAAAGAACTAGATGTTAAAGTATTGTTTGATGATCCATCAGATTTGCTTGGATTACATGCAATAAAAAGAACATATGAATCAGAAATTGAAATATCTGAAACAAGATATATTCAATCGTCATTAAGATCTGGACAAAGAGAAGAATTTTCTGGAAGTTTAGTTATAATTGGAGATGTAAATGCAGGAGCTGAAGTGTTTGCGGGTGGTAATATAACAATTTTAGGTACATTAAGAGGACTAGCACATGCAGGGGCAAATGGAAATACAAAGGCAATTATTTCAGCAAATGAAGTTGAAGGTACTCAAATAAGAATAGCAAATCAGGTTAAAGAAATTATTGCAAGTGAAGAAAAGTGCCCAATTTACTGTATAGAAGATGATAAAATAATTAAAAAATAAGTAAAAATAGAATTCCAAGTAAAATATAATCAGAATTATTTTCAGAAATTAAAAAAATTATTAAACATACAACTATTAAAGAATCAAGTTGTATGTTTTTGTTTTTTAAAAATAAATTAATATCATCAAAGAATTTACCTATATTAATTTCTTCCATATATACCTCTTTATTTATTATATTCAAAAAATAAATATATGTTACAAATGAAAAACCCTGAAAGAAAAAATCTTTCAGGGTAGCTCAGTTAACAATTCTTATTTTCCAACACTATACAAATACCTGGAATTAATTTCACATGTGCGATCAGAAGCATCGTAGTATTTTTCAGCATTTCCGTCACAGTCTTCTTTGACATAGATAAAATCAGCTCTCTGAAGAGGCATAGACGGCTTTGGCGATCCGTTTGAAAAGTAGTCAGGAACAAGAGTAAGCATATCAGGTGCGATGGCCTCAAGCTTGCACTGAATACCATTAACATTGAATGCTTCATCAGGAATTCCGCAAAGGTCGTCCTTCATAACAACGATAACCTCAAAGGGAATAGCTCCTACATCTTTTGCAGCTTTGGAATTACAATGAGCAAAAAGTACTGGCGGAAAAACAGAGCGATCGAAATAACCAGAAAGGAAATAACGTGTATCGCCACCATTTCTGCTAGACATTTTGCCAATTACGAGATTCCGCTCCGAATCCAAAAATTTTTTGCTGAGCATAAGCATCCTCCATTCTTCAAGTTTAACTTGGATTTACGTGCGAGATTTAAGCAATGGATAGAAAAAATTTTGACAAGAGTCAAAAAGTTCAATAATTGCTCGAGTACTATTATATACTGCAGAAGGAAAAAAATCAACACTAAACAAGAAATTTACATAAAAATATTATGTAACAAAAAATAGGCCAAGAGGAAGACCTCTTAGCCCATTCTTTTAAATTTCTTCGAGGCGAATGCGAGCTGCTTCGTTCACAATTTTGTAATTGCAAACTGGACAACCCAAAAACAATGAGAGAAATCGTTTGTCTTTTTCGACAGAAAGCTGCTTAAGGTCCCTGGTAGAAACTGAAGAATTTCTTAAAAGAGTAAGAATGCTCAAAAATTCTTCATAAAATCCAAGATGAACGACTCTAAAGGCACGGTGGGCTTGCTTTGAAGAAAGCTTGTAGTTTGTAATGCTTTCTTTGTAAAGCTTTTCCCACTTTTTCTTTGTGCTTTCAAGGTAATAGTCATACCTGGACTTTATTTCACAAGTTCTGAACCAAACATCATAGAATTCTCCATTGTCGTCTCTAGCCCAAATAAGATCTTTGACCTCAAGAGGAGAAGAAGCGGCAGAGGGAGAACCTTGAAAATAGTCAACCGAAAGACCAAAACGATCACCACCAAGTGAAACTAGTTTTGCCTGAACTCCTTTAACAAGAAAAGCTCCTATTGGAGTAAATTGTTGATTGGAATTGAAGCGGATTTGAATTTCAAAAGGTGTAAGCTGATTGGAATCTAGGCCTTTTTCACGAACTTCTACACGAGAGAGAATCAAAGGGGTTTTTTTAGACCGATCAATATACCCTTTTAGAGTATAAGTAGTCTTTTCCCCCACAAAGGACTCCACACCTGCAGTAAGGTTAGCGTACTCCGACCGATAGAATTCCTGCGATGTTGCCATTATTTTGACCTCCATAAAGAAATTTGCAAATTGTATTCTCGCAAGAGCAAGAAAATACTATATTTGCTTAAATAAATTATACATCAAACAGAACGTTATGTCAAACCGATGCGGTATTATGCAAACCGAATAAAAATGAAAATTATTGCAAAAATGTAGGGTTCAGTTTTGACCAACCCAGGTATTTTGAAAATAATAAAGGCTTATTAAACATCATTTTTATCATTATTTAGTAAGCCAATAATACTAATTATATTTGAGATTTGTATATATTGATCTAATTTTTCTTTTTTTTCATTTTTTAAAAAAGGCTTTAAAGAAAGGAGTAAATTATTCCTAGGAGAGTTCTGATTATTTATTTGATTTAATAACGATTTAATTTTCATAATAGTTTTTATGTCAAAATTAAAAGGATCATTTTTTGTATTTGAAGAGTTGTTGCTATTAGTGGTTTGAGAAGAATTCAAAACATTATTTAAATCTATATCTTTTTCTTTAAGAATATCTTGAAATTTGTTTAACACCTGAGATAAATCTTCTTCCATTAAATCCTCCATAAAAAATATTACAAACAATGTAGGGGTCGCAGTCCACGGCGACCCGTCATAAGGCAAATTACATCTTTTTATCCTTATTTAAATCTATGTTTGAGTTATCTATTATATTCTTGGCTTTTTTTAAATTTTGTTCAAGTTCTTCTTTGCTCATAGAAGAAATTTTTTTTAAAATATCATTCAAGTTTAAATTATCCACAAAAATTACCTCCATAATATATTTGTATATTATATGTGGAAAACTTGTTAAAATTGCAAATTATAAAAATGTAATAAAAATTTAATAAAAGATAAATAAAAACCCTTAAAAATACCTTCCGTAAACACTTGAGCGTAAAATAGCTGAAACAATAGTAAATACGGCAATTACTGGGATTGACTTAAAAATTACTATAGCTATAATAATATATAAATAATAGGATTATTAGGTAAAAAAGTATTTAATTATCAAGGAGAAGAAAAATGGGTAAAAGAAAATTTAAAAAGATAATTGCAAGTATAATTGTTTTTGTACTCTTGCAAAATTATAGTCTTATAACTGGAAATGTTGTAACTGCTATAACTCAAACATTGCTGGAAGATGCAACTGTTGAAGAAGGCGGTTTTCTTAACATGCTACAAAGACAGGAGGAAGAACGAAGTATATTACAAGATCCTGAAGAGATAGTTGTAGAAGAAAACAATCAGGAGGAAACGGAAGAAATACCTGAAGAGGTTCAAAATGTTGAAGAAGAACAAAATCTTGAGGAAAGCGAAGAACAGATTACAGAAGTTGTTCCTGAAGTGGTAATTAATTCTGAAATAACTTCGGAAAATCCAAGTATTTATAAGGGATATCTTTATGCTAATATTCTATCAAACAACAAATATGAAACAGATTATACTTTTACCAACACAATCGAAATACTTGAGCCTAATTATGCTAAAGAAATACAAATTGAAGATAATGGAGATACATTTGTTTTAAGTGATGGAAATGAATTGTTAATTCAGGAAAATACTTATTACAAACAAACAATACTATCTGAGGAAGAAGTAAAAAATGTTTTAGGAGAAAATGGAAAAATTGAAATATGTACAAAAGATGGCCAAGTAGTTGGAAGATTACATTCTAAACAAACAGCGGAAAATGGTCTTTATGTATTAAACTATGGTGTTGAATTAAATGAAATTATTGTAAAAATAGTTAATCCTGAAAATACAGGAATATTAAATATTAAAAATATTAAAGCAATTAAGGCAGAATTACCATACACAAGAAATCAAGTTGAATTATTTAAAGGAATAAGAGTTTCATCAAATTTAAAATCATTATATGGTGAAGATGTTACTTGGGATGAAGGAGAAAAAACAACAATAATAAACTTAGAAGAAACGGAATCAAGAATGGATTTGGAATTAAATACAAATTCTTTCTCAAACATGCTTGAAAATGAGGTAATATTTACTGTAACTTTAAAAACAAATGAAGAGAGATATGATTTATTCCAAAATCCAACACTAGAAATAGTATTACCATCTGCTATAGAAGAAGTTCAAATAAATAGTGTTAATTTATTATACAAAAATGATTTAAAATTAAATAATTGGACAGTAGAAGAAGATGAATCAGGAAAGAAAAAAATAAAAATAGGATTAGAAGGTGCTCAAACTGAATATACACCTGGATCAATGCAAGAAGGTACAACTTTAGTAATATATACCAAACTAATAGTAGACAAATTAACAAGTAATACAGAAGAAAAAATAAAAATGACATATACAAATGAAAATTCATCAAAACTATATTACGAAGTTAATGGAAAAGAAGCAGAAGAAGTTGATATACAATTTGTTGCAAAAGAAGGAATACTAAAGGCAAATAGTATATCAAACTACAATTCATTAATGGAAGGAATATATGAATTTAATGATGAAGTATTAGTTGGAAGTTTAGATTTAGGCGGAGAGAGAAAAATAGCAAATGTAAATACAGCTATAGTAAATAATTATTCAAAAGACCTAGAAAATGTTGTTATTGTTGGAAAGATTCCAACAGAGGGAATGCTAGATGGAAATGGAAATAATTTAAATACAACAATAAATTCGCTTTTGATAAATTCAATAGCTTATTCTGGACCAAGTGCAAAAATATATTATTCATATGATGTTAATGCAGACATAAATAGCGGAAGTTGGATAGAAGAAGTACCAGATTTTGCATTAGTTAAATCATATAAAATAGTAATAGAAGGTACAATGCCACAAGGATCTAAAGCATCGATTGACTATAATATTTTAATACCAGAAAATCTAAACTATAATGAACAATTATTTAGTACTTATTCAATATATTATTATTTAGAGGGACAACAATTAAGAGAGGAATCTATAATAGCACTGGCAACAGAAACAAGAGAAATTGTACTAGAAGAATCACAAGTAATATATAATCCTGAAATAATGGTTGGAGATGATTTTGAAGAAGAAATTCCGGATGAAGGACTTATAGAAGATGAAATAATAGATGAAGAGATTCCAGATGAAGGATTAATTGAAGACGGGGAAGAACCTATTGAAAGTGAATATGGAATGACAAATGAAGATCTCGAAAACTTAAAAATTGGGGTTACTATTGAAAAAGGGAATGAAATTGTAGAAGAAACAGAAGAAATATTTGAACGTCAAATGCTTAAATATACAGTGATTTTACAAAATGAAACAGACAAAACGTTTGAAAATGTTGTTTTAAAAGGAAAAGCTGAAAATACTAATTTATATTATTTTAAAACATTTGTAGAAGAAAATTATACTGAAAACGAAGACTTAGTTTATGGTCGATATGTTGAAGATAATGGGGAAAAAGAATTTGAAGAAGCAACTGTAGAGGTACTAAGACCAGGTGAGTCAATAAGATTAGAATATCAAGTAATTGTAAAAGAAGTAGAAGAAGATTCAAATGCTGAAGTTTATGGTGAAATATTTATTTCAGCAGATAATTGTGATGATTTAAAATGTGAAACATTTAAAAATAAAATAAAACAATCTGAACTTGGAATGATTTTAAGATTGGCTGGTACTGAAGTTCCAGATAGAAATGATTTGGAGACTGATGTTGAATATAAATTAGCTTTAGAATTAAAAAATATTTCAAAGAAAAAATTATATAATGTAGAAGTAAGTTTTATAATTCCAAATGATTTAGAGTGTGATGAAGAAAATGCGTTTATAGATCATTATGATTGGGTGGCAACAATTGAAGATAAAGGAAATTATAAAATTGTTAAAACTACTATAGATGAAATGGACGAAAACTATGAAGAGACAATATATTTAACAACACATGTAAAGCCACTTGAAGCTCAAATAGACAGAAAAGAAATATCTGTAATTGCAGAAGCAAACACAAGAAAAGAGGCTTATGTTTCAAATAAGTATACTAAAGTTGCACAACAGGTTAAAACAGAAATTGATTATGAATTCTATGCAGATATCGATGAGGAAAAAATATATGAAAATGGTGAAGAAATTATCTATATTCTAAAACTAAGAAATGTAGGTATATTAGATATAGATGAATTAACAATTGAAGATTGGATACCAGAAGGATTGGTTGTTGAAAATGTTGAGTTGATTAAAAATGATTCAACATCAACTATAGAACAAGAAGATGAAAGTTTAGTTGAAGTAGAAGATAAATTAGAAAAGGAAAATGAAATTGAGTTAAGAATTCAAACAAAAATAGATGAAGAATTATTTGATTTAGATCAAGAATATATTGAAAATAATGTCCATATATCAGGAGATAAGATAGAAGAAATTGAAACTGATGTTATTAGTGTAAAAATCAAGAATGAAAATCAAGAGGAAGAGGAAGAAGAAACAGAAGAAGAAATAGACGATGGAGAAGAATGGGATGACGAAATAGAACAGCAAGAAGGAGAAGATGACGATTTTGATATTGATGAATGGAACGCAGATAATAATGATGATGAGGAAGAGGAAGAAGAATATGACGAAGACGCAGAAATAATAGATGAAGGTGATAGTATAGATGAAAACGAAGAAAATGATAATAATAGTATAGATGAAAATAGTGAGAATAATGAGGAGATTCAACAACCTAATAATAACGAAGAAAATATAATAGATCAGAGTAAGTTAGGATATAATAGTTTACCATATTTAAATTCTTCATATAGTAATAATCATTCAACAAGTACAAACAGCAATATAACAACAGGAAAATATACAATATCTGGAAAGGCATGGCTTGATGTAAATAAAAATGGTAAATATGATAATGATGAAGAAACCTTAAGTAATATAAAAGCTAAACTATATAAATCATCAGACGGAAGTTCAGTTGTTTATAATAGTAATAGTTTTGTAAAAGAAACAACAACAGATAATGACGGAATATATAAATTTGAAAAATTAGAGTCAGGAAATTATATTGTAGTTTTTGAATATGATTCAGAATTATTTAATGTTGCAAAGTATAAAGTTAAAGCTGCTGGAGAAACCTCTAATTCAGATTTTATTAATAAAACAATAGAAATCGATGGTAAAAATGCTATTGTAGCAATTTCAGACATTATTAAAATAATGAATTCAAATACTGGATCAATAGATATTGGACTAAGTTATAAAGATGATTGTGATGTTAAAATAACAAAATCTATTTCTCAGATAATTGTTGAAGATGAAACAGGAA
>JAEEGL014116715.1_pt1 | contig 34895 bp, 26 predicted proteins | sample 9134231 | NCBI WGS metagenome assembly JAEEGL01 (sample SAMN16246548, study PRJNA631951) | gut metagenome | biome: gut microbiome; feature: rumen; material: fiber-attached | host: Bos | place: Iran: Karaj | collected 2018-10
GCCAATATATATTTTGCCCAATCCGAAGCATTTCTAACCTCTGCACCACGTAATGTATACAAGTTGTGCATCGTTCCGGTACAGTTTTCTGCAAGCCATAATCCGCGATATTTAGGGAAATATGCGTTCATTTCAGCAGGTGCTTCCGTTCCCGGAGTAAGCTGGAACTGTATTTCAAGTCCGTCGATGGTTATTGTTTCATCTGTTTTAACTTCATATGTCGGAGCCAACAAGCCTGTATTTCCTACCGACTGTCCAAGGCCGATACCCATAGCCAGTGTGCCGTTTTCGCCTGCGTCCAACAAGGTTCCGTATTGGAACATAGCACGTCTTGCCATAGCTGTGCCTGCGTAAACATTTTCGCTTACCGCATGCTCTAAAAATCCCTCCGGAGCCAGTACCACTACTTTTCCGCTTGCCAACTGTTGATCCAAAGGAAGGCTTGCATCCGCGGCATCTTCCCTGTCAATAAGACCATAAATACCGCCGTAATGGTCAACATGAGAATGACTGTATAATACCGCTTTAATGTCAAGTGCACCAAAATGCTTCTCCATAAGCTCTTTTGCTGCCGCCATATCCTGTTCGCACATTAAAACATCAAATACAATCCAACCATTGTCGGTTTTTATAAAAGTTGCGTTTGCCATGTCATAACCACGTACCTGATATATACCTTCGCATACTTCAAAAAGACCGGCATAGCTGTTGTAAAGGGTATTTCTCCACAAGCTTGGATTTACCGAGTCCGGAGCTGTTTCAAGCTCGTTCACAAAGGAATATTGTTCAACGTTCCATACCTCATTACCATCCTCGTCATAAATAACCAAAGCTTCCGGAGCTTCAATAAGCCCCTTTAATGCGCATTCTTTTTCCGACTCATCATCAAAGTCAAGAATGTCATACCATGATTGATTTGCCTCAATCGTATGGCTTGATGCGGCTTTTGATTCCGCAGTAGTAGCTGTTCCGGCCGTATCTGTGTTCTTATCACAGCTTGCCAAAACAAAACTTGACGCCAACAGAATGGCCATCGAAATGCCTAATTGTTTCTTCCTCATATCCTTATCCTCCATCTACATGATTTTCTTGATTCTATCGGAAAGATCCGCCAACTCCTCTTTCGGCAAATCTTGGAGATGTTCCAGTTTATCCAGTATTTCTGCCTTTACGGCCATATATTTCATGGAAACCTTATCGTTATAGAAGGCTACAATCACACCTGTAACAAGAGCAACAACCAGTATCGCATAGATAGTTAATATAATAGATAGAATTCTGCCTATGAGTGTTACAACTACAATGTCCCCCAAACCAACCGTGGAAAAAATCGAATAGCAATACCAAATTGCATCTCTATAGTTTGTAATTCCCGGTTCTACCAACATAATTATAAAGGCATCCAGCAGAAAAAAAACGACGAATCCAATTATAATTTTATCAGCATATGTCCTTTTCAATACTCCCCTTAACAGTCTTAAACTCTTCATTTTTACACCACATTTCAAAACATTTATTTAATAATTTCGCCTACAATATCAAGCAAGCGTAATACTAAATAAATTTTAGCATTTTTAAATACAAATCACAATTAAAAGAATAGAACCACGCGACTATCGCGTGGTTTTCGTATGCCAAGAAAAATACGGCGGCACGGCCGGATTCAGCCATACCGCCGAAGAATTTAATACGGATGTTATATTGCCGGTTCACTTGCTTTAAGTTTCCAGCCCTTATTTTCTTCTTGTATTTTTTTCATTCTGCTGTAGGTGCCTTGTGTTTTCTCAAGCTCCTTCGGGCTGCCTTGTTCCGTTGCCAAGCCCTCTTTTATTACAACGATTTTGTCCGCTCCGGATATGGTTCTTAGCCTATGGGCGATAACCATAACGGTTTTTCCTTTAATAAGTCTCGACAATGCACTTTGAATTGCCGTTTCGTTTTCCGCATCAAGGGATGCCGTGGCTTCATCCAAAAGAATTACCGGTGCATCCTTTAAAAATGCTCTGGCTATTGATATTCTCTGGCGTTCACCACCGGATAACTCGCTGCCGTTTTCACCTATTACCGTATTATATCCATCAGGAAGTTCATTTACAAATTCATCGCAATTTGCAAGGCGTGCTGCTGCCATTACTTCTTCATCGCTTGCATCTTTCTTTCCGATTCTGATATTTTCAAGCACCGAATTGTTAAATAATGTTACATCCTGAAATACGATTGAATAGTATGTTAACAATGTTTCCGGATCTATCTTTGAAATATCCTTCCCCCCAAACCTTATTGTACCGCTTGTGGCATCCCAAAATCTTGCAGCAAGTCTGGAAACAGTGGTTTTACCACCGCCGGAAGGTCCTATAAGTGCGGTTACTTCCCCTTGCTTTGCGGTGAAACTTACATCTTTAAGAACCGTATCCTCATCACTGTAAGAAAATCCCACATGATCGAACTCTATATCATATCCTTCAGGCACAAAGTCCGTTGTTCCTTCTTGTCTTTTGGTTTCGTTCATTTCATTTGTTCTGTCAATATTTACTTGCATTGCGTTTATGGCGCCTAAGTTGATAAAGCTTCCGCTCATAGGCTCATATATTCTGGACACCACCAACATAAATGCGAAGAAAGATATAATGGATAATTCGCCGCTTATTAACATTTGGCTGCCCACAAGTGCCGTAGTTGCAATTCCCACTTTCAAGAACATCTGCGCCGGAACAACAAATGCCGCAACACCCAGTTCCGATATAATGGATTCCTTTTCGTATCCGTCAATTATCTCATCCAATCTATCCAAGGCTTTTTGCTCGCTGTTATAGCTTTTCAAATCGCGCATGGCTTCGATGGTTTCCTGCAATGCATCTTCCAGCGAAACTTTCTTGTTGACTTTTCTTTTGCTGAAATAGTTTTGTGCTTTTTTTGAAAGAGCAACCGCCAAAAGTGAAATAGGTATAACCCAAATGGCTGCAAGTGCCATTTTCGGGTTGTAAAAGAGTATTCCCACCGCAACAATAATTGTGGAAATGATTGCCCCATAAAACTGCGGCATCTGATGAGAAAAGGTCTGCTCGATTACAGTGCAATCTCCCAAAATATTAGTTGTAAGATCCGACAAATCTTTCTTTCCAAAGAAGGACAATGGCAGTTTTCTTAAGGTTTCCGCAAGTCTTATCCTTCTGTTTCCGGATTCTTTGTATGTGGTAAAAAAGGTTGTGGAATATTGAATTCTTTGAGTTATTATAATAAATGCTATTATGGCTATAATGGCAACTATATACCAAGGAATATGTCCCTTTGGTATAACTCCTCCCAGCAAATCGTTTGTTACGAAAAAGAGCAATCCCACAGGAAACATAAGCACAATATCGGAAATCGTGCATGCAATTACAGCCTTTATAAATTCCCTTGCACCCTGTTCGGACAGAGCAAATTTTTTCATTAAATGATTAAGCACTCTTCTCACCTACTTTCCAATTAAAGGATGATTGATATTCGTCCCAAAGCTTCTTGTACAAGCCGTCCGACGCCATAAGCTCGTCGTGATTTCCGCATTCGGCAATCTTACCGTGATCCATTACAATTATTTCATCCGCATTTTTAACGGTTGTTAGCCTGTGGGCTATCATTATTACCGTTCTGTTTTCAGCCAAAGCCGAAAATGATTTTTGAACCAAATATTCGTTTTCCGGATCGGCAAAGGCCGTTGCCTCATCCAAAACCACAATCGGAGCATTCTTTAAAAATGCCCTGGCAATGGCAATTCTTTGCATCTCGCCGCCGGATAAATATGTACCTTTGCTTCCCAAAACCGTATCCACGCCATTTGGAAGCTTCTCGATAATATCTTCGCATTGAGCCTTTTTAAGAGCCTCCATAACTTCTTCTTTGCTTGCATTTTCCTTTCCAAGCTTAACATTGTCCAAAATACTTCTTTTTAGCAAATGGCTGTCCTGGAAGACATAGGCTATATCCTTCATTAATTCTTCTTTTTCTATTCTCTTTACATCGACTCCGCCTATTTTTACACTTCCCGAATCCACATCCCAAAATCTCGAAACAAGTCCGGCAATAGTTGATTTTCCGCCGCCCGACGGTCCCACAAGGGCCAAAATTTTTCCCGGTTCGACCTTAAAGGAAACATCCTCCAAAGCATGCTTACCGCTATTGTTATAACTGAAAGTTACATTTTCAAAGCTGACGGAATAATCCTTTATAGCTTTGGCATCCTCGATTTCATAGCTGTCATATGGCTTTAGGTCAAGTAAAATGTCTATTCTTGAAAAAGCATCGCTAACCTGCAGCGCTCCGTCGGATATATACATTATTCTCATGAGAGTTGTTGTAATAATCGGTGTAAAGATTATGTAGAATATAAAATTGAGGGTAATATTTGATGTTACATGTTCTCCTCCCGATGTTAATGCCAAAACAAGGGCAATCAAAAATGCGAACATGCTGTTTATAAACATAAGAAAGAGTACCATGGCCGGTCTGTTTTGGATGGTGTATTTTGTGCAAAATTCCCCATAGTTATCGATAGTCTTTTTGAATCTCGAAAATGAATTGACCGTTTGTCCGAAAGTTTTTACCACCGGGATTCCCCTTACGTATTCCACTGCCTCATTATTCATTGACTCCAAAGCATCATTGTAGAGTTTCATGGATTTCTTCATAGTTTTTCCCATCATGCTCATCAATGCCACGAAAGCAAGGGCGATTGGAAGCAGTGACACAAGACCGAATCTCCAGTCAATTATAAACATTACCGCAAGCATGCCTATTGGTGTTGCGATTGCTCCGGCCAAATCAGGCATATTGTGGGCAAGATATGTCTCTGCCGCTCCGCTGGTATCGCTTATTATTTTTCTTATACGGCCGCTTCCCATTTCATCCGAAAATCCCACCGGCAACTTGACTATGTGGCCAAGCAAAAGCCTTTTTATGTTGGATCCTATGGTAAATGCCGTAAGATGCGAGCACATTAAAGCTCCGAAATAAACAAGCATGGAAAGAATCGCAAATAACACAGCCATTTTTGCGTAATGCATTATCATAGTTGCTTCGGCAAAATTCGGTGCATACTCTATAACATCTCTGATTATAAAGAATATATATATCAGAGGTAAAAGTGCCATAAGCGCACTTACAAATGATCCGATTGCGGCAAGATACATAAGAATCTTTTTCTTTCCCGCAAAAGTCAACAACCGTTTAAAATTACTCGGTTTTTTCTTAGACTTTTCATTCATAAAACAAACCTCCTTTTAATGTAAAACACTAATAATTTTCTTTGGTTAGTATATACTAACTAACCAATATATTATAACACCTAAAATTTCTTAGTCAACTATTAAAATGTATAGGTAAAAAAAATAAACGCAGTTTGCAATCTCCAAACTGCGTTTAATAGTCATTACAATTTATTCATTTTCTTCTTTGTTATATACCTTAATCTTGTCATCAAAGAGTTTAAGTATAACTTCCACCGTTCCGTTTACACCGTAATTTGCACTGTTAAGCGTAAGGTCAAAGTTTGATGCATTCTCCCATTGCTGACCGGTATATCTCTTATACTCGTCGGCTCTGAATTTATCTACCTTTCTTACAAGTTTTTTTACCTGATTGATTGTAAGCTCAGGATGAATATTTGAAATTCTTCTTACCCTTTGTTCAAAAGGCGCCGATACAAAAATACTGATATGCGGAATTCTTGCATTCGTAAGAATGAAGTTTGCACATCTGCCCATGATTACAAAGCTTTCGCGTTTTGCCATTTCGATAATAAGCTCGCTTTGGTTAAAGAACATTGCATCCGCTCTCGGAAGTCCATGGAAGCGTTTAAAGTCGCTGGCCATCTGCTTAAGGGAGAATTTTTCATCATCAAAAGCCTTGCCCGCATATACGCTTGTATCGGCAGCATCGCTTCTTACAAGTGTTCCGTCTTCCATTTCCTTTGTATTGGTTACTTCCAATCGTTTGGAAACCTCATTGAATATTTCAACATCATAGTAGTTTATATTAAGTTCGTTCGCCAAAGAAAAACCGATCTCGCTTCCGCAACTGCCGTGAGTTCTTCCAACCGTAATGATTTTATGCTCCATAAGCTCAAAGCGCTTGTTAATAGGCATCGCAATAATACCGGTACGATTTGCATCCAAAATATCCACACGGGTGTAGTTATCGGCAATACTCTTTGTAAGTCCCATTATTGCAAGATATTCGCCTCTGATATGTGCATACTCTTTCTCGGAAACATTCTTTAATGTCTTTGCCATATTTACAATAAGAGCCATCTCATCGCGAAGCACATGATCCGTATTTTGAGACGCAAGAAGCTTTTGTATATAATGGATGTTTCTTTCTTTGTCGCCATTATACACTCTTCCCAAAGATGAACCTGTCTTTTTGTAAACCTCCGCATCCAGGTTATATATGCGCTCTGCGGTTGTTCTTAATAATTCTTCATCTATTTTAATTGCCATAACCGCTACCCCCTAAGAAAGAATATTAACATGTCAAGGAAGAATACCGGAAGCAAAAATCTTACGGACCACCATAGGTATCCGAAGAAGGATGGCATTCTTACACCGTTTTCATCCGATAATGCTTTAACCATAAAGTTCGGCGCATTACCGATATATGTATTTGCACCCATAAACACGGCACCGCTGGATATTGCCATAAGCATAGTTTGCGGTATCATACCAACCGTTGTGGCAACACCGGATGAAAAGCTCATGGCGCCGGCCGTTGTAAGGAATACAAGGTAGGTTGGCGTGTTATCAAGGAAACTTGAAAGCGCACCGGTTACCCAGAACATTTCCGCAGGCTGCGAAAGGCCAAGCGAGCCTCCCACGTTTTTAAGAATCATAAGTGCAGGCTGCATGGTTATAAAGATACCGATGAAAAGCACCGCAACTTCTTTGATTGCTCCCCAGGTAAAGTGGTTTGATTCTCTGATTTCTCTCTTTGTTGTCTTGAAAGACAAAAATGCCGCAAGCAAAATAATCACAACTTCAATAAGGGATGTTATAGGGAATGATACTTCGCCGAAAATATGGATTCCGAGCACTTCTCCGTTAGCATCCTGGAACATAGGAAGTTTCGGAAGCGCTCCGCTTAAAATAACGGCGCCGATAATCATTACTATAAATATAATGTTATGAAGTCCCTTAAATGTTACGCTTGCACCCGCTTTGCTGATGTCAGGGCGGTTGCCGCTTGCAATATCTTTAAGATAGTATTTTCTGTCAAGGAAATAGAAGATTGTTAAAAGCACAACCATATTTACTATCAATATCGGCAAAAGGTTAAGACTCCATGCAAAAGGAACACCTCTTGAAAATCCCATGAGAAGAGGTGGATCCCCGATAGGTGTAAGGCATCCGCCGATATTTGATACTAAAAATATGAAAAATATCATGATATGCGCACGGTTTTTTCTCCATGCGTTCATTTTGATAATCGGACGTACCATAAGCATACTGGAACCCGTTGTTCCGATAACACTGGAAAGAAGGGTACCAACAACAAGAAGTAAAATATTTACTCTCGGAGAACCTGCCAAATCGCCCTCCATGGTAATATTACCCGCTACGCAGTAAAGTCCGAACAATAAGACTATAAATGTTAAGTAATCATTAAACAGGCATTCCAAAACCGTCTCGCCCATGGCGCCTGTTCCGTACATTACGGCAAATGGCACTATAAATAAGATACACCAAGCTATAACCACCTTAAGCTGATGTTTTTCCCACCATTGTGGTTTTATAAGCGGCATAACCGCTATACAAAGAAGTAATCCCGCAAATGGTATGCAAAGCCACAAAGGCATTGATGATAATTCTTCAGCACTCATTTTTATATCTCCCAACCAAATTTTGTCAAAAACTTAAATGTCAGTTTCTCCCCTGTTTACACACATTTAAATCTTACTCACACCATTTATCTTTATCGATTTTATATATAATACTCCTTTTATTTTAAAAGTCAACCTTGACTTAAATGTCCCATGTTTCATGGGTTCTTCGAATATTAGAATCCACAAACTTGTTGTATCCAAGCCACTGCATTCCTTTGTCTTCTTTAGCATTGAAGGCTTCGCTTATGGTTTGAATCTTTGCATCTGTATTGTCAGCAAAGCTTAAGGCTATGGCCTCAACGAGAGACGGCTTTTTAGGCGAGCCAAACTCCAGCTCCCCGTGATGCGCCACAACGCAGTGTTTAAGCTCGCTTGCCAAAACCTTAGGAAAGCCTTCTATCTTGGAAATGTTTTCGTTTATCATTTCCACTCCGATTACAATATGACCCAGAAGATTTCCATCATCGGTGTAGTCATTTTCCGGAAACTCCGAAAGCTCTTTTGTTTTGCCTATATCGTGAAGCATCGCAGCGGTTATAAGCAAATCCCTGTTTAAAATCGGGTAAATGCTGCTGAAATAATCGCAGATTTTTGTTACGGCCAATGTGTGCTGCAAAAGCCCTCCAATAAAACTGTGATGAACTGTCTTTGCCGCCGAATGCGCTATAAATGACTTCTTTAAATTCTCATCATCAACGAAGAAGCTTTTAAGAAGCTGCTTTAAATAGTCGTTCTTCACACTTTCAATAAGCTTCATAAGCTCGCTGTACATATCATCCGTATCTTTTTCGCTGACTGGGAAGAACTCCTTAACATCTATTTCTTCCGGGTTAATGACTCTTATTGACTCCGCGCTTATTTGCAAAGCTCCGTTAAAGGATGCCACTCTTCCCGTTATTTCAATATAATCTTTTGCTTCGAAATCTCTTATCCCCGGAGAATTTATCTCCCAAACCTTAACATCTATATTGCCCGTTTTGTCCTGTACCGAAACGTTATAATACTCTTTTCCGTTTTTGGTAAGTGCTGTATTTTTTTGTTTGCAAAGATATACCGAACTTACTCTTTGCCCATCTTTTAAATCTTTTATAAATGTCATCAAAATCCTCTTTCCGGTTAAATCACAATTATTGCACAATGCCTCGTGCTCATAATATTGTAGCTCAAAAGGTTGAATATTTCAAATGATATAGTATCATTAATATATGAACGAAAAAGTTTTAAAAACCCTGGAATATAATAAAATACTTACAATGCTTGCCGAACACGCATCCTCCGACATGGGAAAAGCCCGCATCTTTTCTCTTTTGCCCCATACGGATATGGATTTGATTAATAAGGCACAAACTAACACGAGCGATGCTCTAAGTCGTATCTACAAGTCCGGCTCTCTTTCTTTTACGGGTCTTACGGACCCGAAAGAGACAGTCAAAAGGCTTGATATCGGTTCTGTTCTCGGCATTCATGATTTAATTTTGATAAGCCGACTCCTAAATATTTGTTCAAATGCAAAGGCCTACGACAACAAAGAGATACAAGATTCCCTTTCTTCTCTTTTTGACGGACTTGAGCCTCTGCCCGATTTAAACAAGGAAATTAAGCGATGCATCTTATCTGAAGATGAAATAAGCGATGATGCCAGCGTTAATCTTCGGGATATCCGCCGAAAGATAAAGGTCACAAATGACCGTATTCATACCGAATTGAACCAAATGATATCTTCCCAGGCCGGCCGAGGCTATTTGCAAGATGCCATCATTACCATGCGAAACGGCAGATATTGTGTTCCGGTAAAAAGCGAACATCGAAGCGACGTACCGGGCATGATTCATGACCAGTCTCAAAGCGGTTCCACCGTTTTTATAGAACCCATGGCCGTTGTGAAACTAAACAATCAACTCCGTGAATTGGCAAGCGACGAAGCCGATGAAATCCAAAAAATCTTAAGTCGTTTAAGCGAACTTGCGGCGGAACAAAGTCCGTTTCTTATTAACAACGCAGATCTTTTGACGGAGCTTGATTTTATTTTTGCCAAGGCTTCCTTTGCCAAATCGCTTAAAGCTTCAAAGCCTGTTTTTAACAACGAAGGAATTATAGAAATCAAAAAAGGAAGACATCCTCTCATTGAAAGCAATCTTGTTGTGCCGATTGACATTCATCTCGGGGATGATTTTTCCATGCTTATAGTTACGGGTCCCAATACAGGCGGAAAGACCGTTTCCATCAAGACCGTGGGACTTTTTTGCCTAATGGGACAAGCAGGTCTTCATATACCTGCGGATGAAAACTCAAGGCTTTCCGTATTCAACGAGGTTTTTGCCGATATAGGTGATGAACAAAGTATCGAAATGAACTTGAGTACTTTCTCGTCTCACATGACCAATATCGTAAATATTTTGGGAAAGGCCGACGAAAACTCTCTTGTTCTTTTTGATGAGTTGTGTTCGGGAACCGACCCGACGGAAGGTGCGGCTCTGGCTATTTCCATTCTTTCTTACTTAAAGGCAATCGGTGCAAAAGTAATGGCAACAACCCATTATTCCGAATTAAAACTTTTTGCATTGCAAACAAATGATGTTGAAAACGCATGCTGCGAGTTCGACCTTGAAAGCCTGCGCCCGACCTATCGCTTGCTTATAGGTGTTCCGGGAAAAAGTAACGCTTTCGCCATTTCCAAAAAATTGGGGCTTTCGGATTATATAATCGAGGAAGCAAAGAAAAAGCTTGATTCGGATGATTTGGCATTCGAGGACCTTTTGAACGATTTGGAAAAAAGCCGTATTGCCCTTGAAAACGAAAAAGCGGAACTTGAAAAGTACAAAGAAGAAGCCAAAGTTTTAAAAGAAAAACTTCATGCGCAAAACGAAAATATTGACGAGCGAAAAGAAAAAATCATAAGAAAAGCCAGCGAAGAAGCAAGAGAAATTTTGGAGGAAGCAAAAGAGCTTGCGGATGAAACCATTAAAAACATCAACAAGTACGGCAAAGCTTCCAACAGCGCCGCAGCGGAAAAGGAACGCAGCCGCCTTCGCGAGCAGCTTAAGAAAACAAATTCCAATCTCGGTCTTAAAAAGGATAATAAAAAAGGCGGACACAATACAAAGGATTTTCATCTTGGCGATTCCGTAAAGGTTTTAAGCATGAATCTTACGGGCACCGTCAATTCCCTGCCGGATGCAAAGGGATATCTTATGGTACAAATGGGAATTTTAAAATCAAAAGTTCACTACAGCGATCTTTTGATTATTGATGAACCAAGCATAAACGATAAGAATCTTAACAAAACCGGCGCAGGGAAAATAAAAATGTCAAAATCCATGTCCGTTAAATCGGAAATCAATCTTCTGGGTATGACCGGTGACGAAGCGGTATCCGCTTTGGATAAATATTTGGACGATGCAATAATGGCCCATCTAAACTCCGTACGAATCGTGCACGGAAAAGGAACCGGCGCTTTAAGGAACGCAGTTCACGCCTATTTAAAGAAACAAAAAAATCTAAGCTACCGCTTGGGAAATTTTGGTGAAGGAGATGCAGGCGTAACTATTGTGGAATTTAAATAAATGTGTTAAAATTAATTTGATGTATTTTTACGGGTTGATGTAGGTTAAATGTAAAGGAAAAAAGGGGACTTAATTTATGGCAAACAAACAGAGGGTATTGATTGTCGATGATGATGCCAGCATCTCAGAATTAATTTCAATCTATTTAACAAAAGAATGTTATGATACGAAGATTGTTCACGATGGTGAATCAGCTGTAGCCGAATATAAAAGCTATAGTCCTGATTTAATTTTGCTTGACTTAATGTTACCGGGAATCGACGGTTACGAAGTTTGCAGAACCATCAGAAAAGAATCTGCGGTGCCTATTATCATGTTATCGGCAAAAGTAGAAACTTTTGACAAGGTATTGGGTCTTGAACTCGGAGCGGATGATTATATAATCAAGCCTTTCGATGCCAAGGAGCTTATTGCTCGTGTCAAAGCGGTTTTGCGTCGTTCAAAACCGGCTGCTGAACCGACAGTGACCAAGAGCGACGACATTATTTCATATCCTGATTTAGTCATAAATATCAAGAATTATTCCGTTACCTATAAAGGCGAACGCCTGGAGATGGCCCCTAAAGAACTTGAATTATTGAATTTCCTCGCTTCATCCCCTAATCAAGTTTTTACCCGTGAACAACTGCTTGATCAGATTTGGGGATATGAATATATCGGTGACACGCGTACTGTCGATGTTCATATTAAGAGAATTCGTGAAAAGCTCGCTGATAGCGACTATTGGGCTTTGGCCACCGTATGGGGTATCGGTTATAAATTCGAAAAAAAATAAACGAATTTATGAGGTAGCCTATGAGGAACTCTTTACACGCTAAGTTTATGCTTTCTTACGTAACCACCGGTGTATTTTCTGTTATAGTCATTTTACTGGTTACACATTTTTTTGATGCCAAATACATTGTAGATCATAACGGGAGTTTGGCTCTCTATATTCTTTGTGTCTTTGTATTTCTCTATGTAGTTTCATTTTTTATTTTGTTTTTTATATTTCAAGTATTGTTAAAACCGATAGACAAGCTTTCGGATCACTCCAAAAGTGTTGCAAGCGGCGACTTTTCAGCTTTGGATGAGTATGATGCAAAAGCCGTAAGTTCTTCTTTCAGGAGTCTTTCGGACGCCATCAATTCCATGGGCATGGAGTTAAAAGAAAAAGAAGAAGATGAGCGTGCTTTTTTAAAAAATATTTCTCATGATTTCAGAACGCCTCTTACATCCATAAAAGGCTATGTTGAAGCCATGGCAGACGGTACCATACCCGCAAGCGAGCACGAGAAATACTTACGCATCGTTTTAAAAGAAACCGATATTTTGAACAATCTTGCCGCAAGCCTTACGGATTTTAACAAATGGTCCCGTTTCGACAACGAAATAGACTTAAAAGAATTTGATATTAACAGCATAATTACGGGTGTTATCCATAACACGGAGGATTTGCATTCCAACATAAGTTTAACTATTCAAAGCGATTTTTGTGAAGAAGAATCCATTGTTTATGCTGACGAACCGAAGATTATAAAAGTTCTTAACAGCCTTATTGAAAATGCAATACGCTTTTCACCGAATAATGCGGAAATTACGATTTCCACAAGAAAAGACAAGGACAAGCTCTATATTTCCGTTGCCGATAAAGGTATGGGAATTTCCGAAGACGAAAAAGACAAAATTTTTGATAAATTTTACAAAAGCGATAAATCCAGAGGTTTGGAGAAGCAAGGTATCGGTCTCGGTCTTGCTATAGTTAAAGATATTATTATAGCTCACGGCGAAACAATAGAAGTTGAAAGCACTTTAAACGAAGGCTCTGTCTTCACTTTTTCATTAAAACTTGTTTAGGTATGTTTTTTGGTGGTTTTGTTGTATAATAGTTTTACTTGTTTTTTAAAACGACAAAATCAAAAGATATTTAAAGAGGTTTTAAATGTTTAACATAGTTTTACACGAGCCGGAGATTCCGGCCAACACGGGAAATATAGGAAGAACCTGCGTTGCAACGGGTACAAAGTTGCATCTTATTCGCCCCCTTGGTTTTAAGATTAATGAGAAAGCTCTTCAAAGAGCCGGTCTTGACTATTGGGACAAATTGGACGTAAGCATTTATGACTCTTACAACGATTTTCTTGAAAAAAATCCCGGTGCAAAAATATATTACGCAACAACAAAAGCACCTAACAAATATACTGATGTAAGTTTTGAAGACGGTGCTTTTATTATGTTCGGCAAAGAAAGTGCGGGTATCCCCGAAGATATTCTTTACGAAAACAAAGAGACTTGTATCCGCATTCCCATGAATGAGGAAATTCGCTCTCTTAACCTTTCCAACTCCGCTGCCATCGTTTTATACGAAGCTTTGAGGCAAACAGGTTTTAAGCATATGCAGTTAGACGGAAAACTTCGCACCCACGAGTGGTAATTTTATGAAAGGACGCTTATTTTAAGCTTAAGAATATGTCAAAAATTTCAGTTATAGTTCCATTTTACAATGTAGAGAAAACAATCAGTTCATGCTTAAGAAACCTGGCATGGCAGACTCACGAAGATATCGAAATCATTTTGATAAACAATGCTTCAACGGATCACTCTGCCGATATCGCCAAAGACTGCGCAAATACTTTCCCTGACAAGATGAGAGTAATCGATTTAAAAGAAAACAAAGGGGTCGGCGCCGCAAAAAATGTCGGTCTTAAAGAGGCAAGCGGTGATTATATTGTTTTTGTTGATAATGACGGTGTTTTGGAAACCACAATGGTTGAGAAAATGTTTGATGTTGCAACAAAGGACAATTGCGATATGGTTGAAGGTACTGCCTACATTCCGGGCATTAATATGTTGATGCTTCAAACTCCCCTTGATTGCGTAGGCAAATTGGATGCAGACAAAAAGGCCACACTTATTGCCAGAGGCGGACTGTTTACCACAAGACTTTTCAAAAAAGAGCTTTTTGAGGGCATAACTTTCAGAGAAAATGTTATTCATGAAGACAGCGAAAATCTCATAAAAGTTATTTTAAAGGCAGACTCCGTCGGCGTTACAAACGATATTGTTTTTAAATACAACTCAAGTGCGGCTTACTCCAAGGCTTCCAACGACCCGCTTAACATCCACAAGTCCTTGTTAGATGCCATGACGGTTATAAACGAAGAATTTTTAAAAAGCGAAATCATCAAAGATGACAAAATCAAAGAAGCCATCATCTTCCAGCTGATGCAACACTATATTGATGCAATGTTTAATGTCCATAATTCAAACGGACGCTTTACATCCAAAACAATCAAATTCTATCAGGATGAGTTAAAACAGCTTAAGAAAAAACTCTCACTGCCGGCTGTAGAAGACAACGAATTTGCAAAGCAGAAATTCTCAGCCAAAGATAAAGAGCTTTATTTAAAATAATAAGTTGAAAAAATAAATGTTTTAAAACTATATAGTAAAAAAGAAAGAAGCCTTGGCTTCTTTCTTTTTGCATATATTAATATTTACAATTATTTGTAATTAAGCCGGCACTTCTTCAAACTGCGAATTGTAAAGTTCCGCATAGAAACCGCCCTTTGCAAGAAGTTCGTCGTGAGATCCCTGTTCAACAACATCGCCTTCCTTCATAACAATAATAACATCGGCGTTCTTTATTGTTGAAAGACGATGGGCAATAACAAAGCTCGTTCTGCCTTTCATAAGGTTATCCATTGCAGATTGGATAAGATGCTCTGTTCTCGTATCTACACTGGATGTAGCTTCATCCAAAATCATTATAGGGTTGTTTGCAAGTATTGCTCTTGCAATTGTAATAAGCTGTTTCTGACCCTGCGAAATGTTTGAAGCTTCTTCATTGATTTCCATGTTATATCCACCCGGCAAAGTCTTGATAAAGTGGTGTACATGCGCAGCTTTTGCCGCTTCATAAACTTCCTCATCAGTAGCGCTGATGCGTCCGTAGCGGATATTTTCCATAATGGTACCCTTAAAGAGCCATGTATCCTGCAAAACCATACCAAAGGCCTCTCTGAGTTCTCCTCTGTTATAGTCTTTGACATTTCTTCCGTCAACCAAGATTTCTCCCGAATTAACATCATAAAATCTCATAAGCAACTTGACTATAGTAGTTTTTCCCGCGCCCGTCGGGCCTACAATGGCTATTTGCTTACCCGCTTCAACTTCCTGATTGAAGTCTTTGATAACAACTTTTTCAGGAGTATATCCAAAAGAAATATGTTTAAATTCAACATGTCCTTTGATATTTTCAATCGGAGCCGGATCTTTAACCGTCTGGTCTTCTTCCTCTTCATCAAGGAATTCAAATACTCGCTCCGCTGCGGCAATCATAGACTGAAGCATTGTAATTACCTGTGCTATCTGCTGAAGCGGCTGGGTAAAGCTTTTTACATATTGTATAAAGGCCTGAATACCACCGATTGTAACGGTTCCGCCCATAGCCAAAAATGCACCGGCAACAACTACGCCTACATAACCAAGGTTACCTACAAACATCATTATAGGCATCATCATACCGGACATAAATTGCGACTTCCAAGCACTGTCGAATAAAGTGTTGTTGGTTTTGTCAAAAACCGCATTTACATCTTTTTCTTTTCCGAATGCCTTTACAACCGTATGTCCGCCGTATGTCTCCTCTACCTGACCGTTAATATGACCCAAATATTCTTGTTGACGTTTGAAATATTTCTGGCTTTTCTTGATAATAATACCCAAAAGGAAAAGGCTTACGGGTACTATACAAATTGTAATCAAAGCCATGTAAACATTAATCGTAAACATCATTACGGCCACGCCGATCATTGTTGCAATTGATGTAAACAACTGTGTAACGGACTGGTTTAATCCATTACCCAAAGTATCAATATCATTTGTGATTCTTGACAGAACTTCACCTACCGTACGCTTTTCAAAATAGCTTACGGGCATACGGTTTATTTTTGCGGTTAAGTCTCTTCGCAAGTTGTAACATGTCTTTTGTGTAATGGTAGACATGATAAATCCCATAAAGAACAATACCAAAGCACTTGCCGCATAAATAGCAAGAGTCATAAGCAGGATTGTTCCGATATATCCGAAATCAATTTCACCGGTTCCTTGGATTTTTGCCGTAAGTCCGTCAACCAATCCATCGGTTGCGTGGGACAATACCTTTGGTCCGTTAACGGAAAATACCGTTGCCACAATGGCAAAAATAAGCGCAAATATAAGGCCTACCTTGTATCCACCCAGATATTTTAACAGTTTTCCGACCGTTCCTTTAAAATCTTTTGCTTTTTCACCCGGAGCTCCTATCGGGCCTCTTCCGCCCATAGGTCCGCGTTGTCTTCTTGTGTTTTCAGCCATATTCACACCTCCTTAGGCCAAGCTTTCCGATAATTCTTTTTCAGAAAGCTGACTGCTTGCAATTTGTTTGTAAACTTCACAAGTTTTCATAAGTTCCTTATGCGTTCCTTTTCCGACCATTTTACCTTCATCAAGTACTATAATCTGGTCCGCATAAAGAATGGTGCTTATACGCTGAGCCACTATAAGAACCGTAGACTCTTTAACCTTCGGTCCGAGAGCCGTTCTTAAAGCGACATCTGTTTTAAAATCAAGAGCGGAGAAACTATCATCGAAAATGTAAATTTTCGGGTTTCTTGCTATTGCTCTTGCAATTGAAAGACGCTGTCTTTGTCCGCCGGATACATTTGTACCGCCCTGAGCTACGGCTGTTTCGTATTTATCCGGCTTTTCATCTATAAATTCAGTCGATTGCGATATACGAGCCGCCTCAATCATATCCTCTTCGCTTCCTTCCGGAGCGCCGTAGAGAATATTAGATTTAATATCTCCCGAGAAAAGTACGCCCTTTTGAGGTACATAACCGATTGCTGCTCTCAAACTTTCTTGTGTATATTCGCGAATATCCACACCATCAATTTTTATTGCACCCTCTGTCACATCGTAAAATCTCGGTATTAAGTTTACAACGGTAGACTTTCCGCTACCGGTAGAGCCGATAAATGCGGTGGTCTGTCCCGGGAATGCTTCAAAATCTATATTTTCTATTACATTTGTATCGGCATCCGGATACATAAAGGAAACATTATCAAATTTAACCTTACCGGTCATGCCGTTTTTATCAAGTATTTTAGCATCTTTTTTGTCTTTGATTGCCACATCTTTATCAAGCACTTCCTGAATACGCTGTGCTGCGACTCCCGCTCTCGGTACAATAATGGCAAGCACTGCAAGCATAAGGAAGGACATAACTATAAGCATTGAATATGTAATAAAGGCTGTCATTGAGCCGACTTCAAGCTGACCGTCGTTGATTTTTCCGGCAGATACCCAAACAATGAGAATCGAAACCGCATACATTACCGTCATCATAAGCGGTAACATACCACTCATTATTCTGTTAACAAAAAGCATAACCTTTGTAAGTTTTTGGTTTTCTTCTTCAAAACGCGCTTCCGCATTTCTTTCTCTCGAAAATGCTCTTATTACCAAAAGACCGGTAAGAATTTCTCTGGAAATCAAGTTTACTCCGTCTACCAATTTTTGCATTTTCTTAAACTTAGGCATTGCAAAAATAAGGAGTATTCCTATGATTATAAACATTGATACAACCGCAAGCACGATTATCCAAGTCATTCCGGCACCGGTTTTTATTACCATTATTATGCCGCCCACAGCCAAAATAGGCGCATATATAACGATTCTTAAAAGCATTACCGCTGCCAGCTGCACCTGCTGAATGTCATTTGTACTTCTTGTAATTAAAGATGCTGTGGAAAAGTTTGTCATTTCACCATCCGTAAAAGACAATACTTTTCTGAATATCTTTCCGCGAAGGTCGCGGCCTATTCCGGCAGATGCGCGCGATGCAATAAATCCCGACAAAATGGATGCTCCCATCATGCCTGCTGCCATAAGAAGCATTACTGCACCTGTTCTCTTAAGATAGTTGATTTCAATTGTATCGGTATCTATTCCTATTGCCTCATACTCGGCCTGAGTGAAAGCTATACCGAAGGAGTGAATCATGGAATCACCCAATGACTGCAACTGCTCTTCAATGTCCCCGCGCATTTTAATAATGCCTTCTCTTATCTGGTCCGCAAAAAGCTCGGTTGCGTGGTCCTTCATGTAATTCGTCATATAGTTTTGCATAAACTCTGCCTGTTCGGCTTCAGTCATAGTTGCCATGGCCATCATATCCTCTTGGGGTATGGAAGCCATAATTTCGGCTGTCTGTTCATCCGTCAAACTAAACTCCGACTGATCCAACTCCAAAGATGAATCACCCACATATTCTTCGAGTTTTTCGGCATCCATCTGAGAAATCAGATATGTAATGGCAATCGGAGCATCAAATGTTTCGTCAAGCTCCGCTATTTTTTCTTTTGCGTCATCTTTTAAAACGTACAATTCTCCGTCTTTTTCATATGAAGATTCCCAAAGTTCCAGCTCGTCATCAAGCATATAAAACTTTACTTCTTCATATTTTTCTTCGCTTATTTTTTCCGGAGTTATGTATTCGATACCGGAAGATGATATTCCCACATCAATAAGATCCGATGTATAATTCGGAAGTGATAAGTCACAAAAAGCCTGAAATATAAGGATAAGCAATATCAATAATATCAATCCGATGTAAGGCTTAAAGTTCTTAAACAGATATTCCATCCCTTGCATTCCCTCTTTTCTTCAAAATAATTACTCGAAAGTTGTTTAACCCTTCCGATAAACAACAATCCGAACAGACTGTCTTAGACAGCCTGTTCGGATCCCTATAACTTAAACCACTTAACAAATACTAATTCAAAGAATCTATAAAAAGTTTGATTCTTCCCATTGCTTCTTTAAGATTATCAAGCGAATATGCATAAGATATTCTTAAGAAACCTTCGCCGCAATCACCGAATGCGGTGCCCGGCACAACAGCAACTTTTTGAGCTTTCAACAGTTGTGTTGCGAATTCTTCGGATGTAAGTCCGAATTTTTTTATATTCGGGAACATGTAAAAAGCACCGTATGGTTCAAAGCACTCTATTCCCATTTCTTTGAATGTGCTGAGCAAGAATCTTCTTCTTTGATTGTAGGATTCTCTCATTTCGGCAACATCCTCATCACCGTTTTTCAAAGCTTCCACAGCGGCATATTGAGCCGTTGTCGGAGCACACATAATGGCAAATTGGTGAATCTTTGTCATTTGTTTTATAATCTCTTCAGGGCCTGCCGCATAACCCAGTCTCCAACCTGTCATGGCAAATGCTTTTGAAAAGCCGTTAATGACTATTGTTCTTTCTATCATTCCCGGAATGCTTGCAATTGACACATGGTCTTCTTTGTAAGTAAGCTCTGAATAGATTTCGTCAGAAACCACAATAATATCTTTTTCTATACAAACCTTGGCAATGGCTTCAAGGTCGTCTTTTTCCATTATAGCACCGGTTGGGTTATTTGGGAACGGCAATATAAGAATTTTTGTTTTTTCCGTTATTGCATCCTCAAGTTCTTTTGCCGTAAGTCGGAATTGATTTTCCTCCTTAAGGTCGATTATTACCGGTTTTCCGTAAGCCAATTGAACACAAGGTAAATATGAAACATAGCTTGGCATCGGTATGATGACTTCATCACCCGGGTTGACCATGGCACGAATGGCAAGATCGATTGCCTCACTTCCGCCCACAGTAATAAGTGTCTGTTTCAAAGGCTCGTATTTAAGATTAAATCTTCTTTCAAGATAATTGCAAATCTCTATTCTTAATTCTTTAAGACCGGAGTTGGAAGTATAAAATGTTCTTCCTTTTTCAAGGGAATAAATACCTGCATCTCTGATATGCCACGGTGTATCAAAATCAGGTTCTCCAACGCCCAGTGAAATTGCATCGGGCATTTCGCTGACAATGTCAAAGAATTTTCTTATGCCCGAAGGCTGCATATTTAATACTACTTCAGATAACGGATTTCTCATTAGAATGACACCAACTCTCTTTTATCAACTTTTTTCTCGACAATAATTGCCCCGTGATCTTTGTATTTTTTAAGGACAAAGTGAGTTGCCGTAGACTGAACCTCATCCAACGGTGCAAGTTTGTTGGACACAAAAAGGGCAACTTCCTTCATTGTTTTTCCTTCGATAAATACAGTGAAATCGAAACCACCGCTCATTAAATACACCGCATTTACTTCAGGATAGTTGTATATTCTCTCCGCAACCTTGTCAAAGCCCAATCCTCTTTGAGGTGTAACTTTAACCTCTATAAGTGCAATAACTTTTTCTTCCGATGTGTTTTCCCAATTAATAAGAGTATGATATCCGCAGATAATATTTTCTTTTTCCATGTCTGCGATTTCATTTGCCACTTCCGCTTCCGTGGACCCAAGCATTGCTGCCAAGTCTTTTATTTCAATTTTGCTGTTTTTTTCTATTGCCTTTAATATTTTTTCTCTCATATTTCCTCCTTGCCGCAAAACACATTATTTATCGCTTTGCTAAAACAGTTTTTCCAATTCCGCAAACTTCGGACGTTCCAAAAACCTGCTTTTTCCGTCCGCAGTCTTTATTACCTTATCATTGTCCGCAGTCATTTCTCCTATATAACTTGCTTCTATGCCCGCCGCTACAAGCTTGTTTATCAAACTTTCCTCGTCATCACAGACAATAAGCATGGATCCGGTGGATTCCGACTCATAAGGATTCAAATCGAAATGCTCGCATAGCTCGATAATATTTTGCGCAACCGGTATCTTATCAAGGTAAGCTCTTACGCCCAACCCCGATGCCGTTGCCAACTCATACAAGCCCGCAAACACTCCGCCTTCGGACAATTCATGCATGGCAGCTACGCCATGCTCTATGGCGACTGCGGCCTCCGGCAATGCCGAAAGCTTTTCAGCGTATTTGGCAATTTTATTTACATAAACCTTTTGAAATTTATCCAAAAGACTTTCGCTTTTATTCAAATAAATGCGATATCCCGCTCCAATGGCCGCAACCTTGGTCATCACCAGTTTCTGACCGGCTTTGATATTTTTAACAGAGCCGATTTTTTTTGCTGCGTAAGCATTCTCGCTTCCGAATACAAACAGATTCATCAAAGGCTTTTCTTTTATATTTTCGCTGTAACTAAACCCGATATTTGCAATTTCAACGTTTTGCATTTCAAAATAGTCGTTGTATTGCTTAGTAATAAGCTTAATATCACTTTCTTCAAAATCCGCAGGCAACATAGCATTAATTATTACCGCCCCCGGAAGACTTCCCTTTGTTGCATATGCATTAAGAGCTCTTGCAGCACTGACATCACATTCTTTGATATTGTTTATTTCCATGAGAGAAGATGATGCAAGAATCGCATCCCCATCGGATTTTACGACAGCACAATCAGACGCCGATGATGCGCCTTCCAAAACTTCTGAATTATTAAAGCTTATATATTTTAGAACGCTTCTTTTGTATTGCGTCTCGGAAATCTTCCCTGCTATCATAAAATCTTTCCTCATTGCATTATTTTTAGTACAATTATCATTTTATATTATATATCAGATTTTAGTGTATTTTTCAACAAAAATTTAAGATTTTTGTTTGACAGCATATGCTATTTTTTATAGAATATATGAGAGTATTGTTGTTGCAACCATCGCAACGAGTACTACTATTACGATGATTGAAGCTATTCTTCTTTTTGTTTTTGAATTATGAATATTCATTTTATTTTCACCTCGTCGTAAATTTTTTGGAGAAGCATCATGAAGGGAATTCCAATAGTTTTCACATGTTTTATCATATTATGCATTTTCCTTGCCGTTAAAAGAGGTTCTGTTACCAAAAAGCAAAAGAACATCAGCCAGGAGTTTTGGGATAAGGAGCAAGAGGCAAACAGCGTACGCCGTCAAAGCCTTGAATCGCTTCCTTACATTGTTATTCCTACTTCCAAGCTTCCGTTTATGGAAACTGATGATGAAAAAATCAGCAGTCTTCAAAAGGAAATCATGAACCTTTCAAGTAAAAAGATTGTTAATTTTTCAGGCAAGTCAAACACGGATTTAAAGCTGGAGTATGGTGCCCCCAATTTGCCGGAGCTTACCATGATGGATGAAAACTTCATCCGTTTGGAGCATGCTCTTTGCGAATGGGGTGAAGCTTTGGCCGATTCCGGCAAAAGCGACGAAGCCATCACTGTTTTGGAATTTGCCGTAACATGCAAATCCGACATTGCAAAAGTTTATACAAAACTTGCCTCTCTTTATAAATACACCGACGACCCTTCAAAGATTTATCCTTTGATTGTTTCCGCCGGAGAAATCGGCAGTTCACGAAAAGATTCCATCGTGGACAGCCTTACCAAAATTCTTAATTCTTAGGATGGTTAAGACATAAATCTTTAAGCTTACACAGATCGCACTTTGGACTTCTGGCAACACATATGCTTCGTCCATGTGCGATTATTTGTATATTGTATAATATCCACTGTTTTTTTGGAAGGACTTTCATTAACTCATACTCTATTTTTTCGGGATCTTCTTCCTTTGCAAGCCCCAAAAGTCTTGATACACGCTTTACATGAGTATCCACAACTATACTTGCTTCTTTAAAAACATTTCCCCTGATAACATTTGCGGTTTTTCTTCCCACCCCCGCAAGACTTGTTAGCTCCTCGATTGTTTTCGGAACTTTGCCATCAAACTTTTCCACAATGTCTTTTGCGCAGGAAATAATATTTTTAGCCTTACTTTTATAAAGTCCCACGGATTTTATGGTCTCTTCAAGCTCTGATAAATTCGCATCCGCAAGAGCTTCTATATTCGGGTATTTTTTATACAGCTCCTTGGCAACCATATTTACCCGCTTATCCGTGCATTGAGCGCTCATTATTGTAGATATCAAAAGCTGCCATGGCTCTTCGTATTCAAGATAACAAACAAGTTCCGTTCCGTATATTTCATTAAGCCTCTCCGTTATCATTTCCGCTCTTTGTTTTTTGGTCATAAGCTTTGTTACCTTTCCGTATCCGGCTCTTCTTTTGAAAGAAAAGCTTCGTTTGTTAAAGGGTTTCTTTTTTCATAGTCAAACTTATAAGCAGTTGCCGTCTTGTCGTCAATTCCTTCTTTCACAAGCTTTATTATATCTCTTCCGAATATTTCCACATGAACATTCTTACCCTTTTGCACAATCATTTCTTTTGCAAAATCCGGACGTTTTTTCATATTCTCGCGTAAATATAAGTCAAGGGTGAGAAGCTCGTCAAATATTTCGCCGTCACATATATTATTATCCCTGACAAATGCCCTTATTATTTCGTAGTTTTGTATTCTTGAATGTTTTAAAAACTGTCCTTGTTTTTCATAATAATCACTGAGTTTGGAATAGATTTCAAAGGGGCTGTCAAAAAAGCCCTCCAGATAGCTTATACTGTTCTTAAACTGTCCGCTGTTATAATAAATCTCCAAAACCTTTTCCACGTCTTTAAGGCGTAAAATATCTTTATATTTGAGCCATTTCGTGGAGAGTACTTCATAATTTGCATTTTTCTTATATAGAATTTCATACTCATCTGTCTTCTCATAAATAGGTGTTCCTTTTAACAACTTTAGAAAACCCAGTTGCAAATTGTCCGCACCCATTTTATAGACATCATCAAAGGATTTTTTAAAACTCTCAAAATCCTCAAAAGGCAATCCCGCTATCAAATCCAGATGAATGTGAATATTGCCGAAATCCTTAATTATCTTTACATTTTTTGCTATTTTATCAATATCGGCATGGCGATTTATGGCTTCCAAACTTCTTTTGTTTGTCGACTGTACACCGGCCTCAAGTTGCACCAGTCCCGGTCTCATTTTAGCGAGCAAATTTAACTCATCGGCGCTTAGTATGTCCGCTTCCACTTCAAAATGAAAATTTGTTATTCCGTTATCATTGTCCAAAATATACTGCCAAACAGCCATGGCATGTTTTGATGAAGAATTAAATGTTCTGTCAATAAATTTTACCTGCTTAACCTTGTTATCAAGGAAAAATTGCAATTCTTCAAATACTTTGTCGATATCCTTAAATCTAAGCTTGTTATCCGCTGCCGAAAGGCAATAAGCGCAATGAAAAGGGCAACCCCTGCTGCTTTCATAATATATAATTCTGTTGTCAAAATCGGCCAAGTCCTCATACAAAAACTTGTAATCCTTAAAATCGGATTCTTCTCTTACGCCTGTATATTCAAGACTTCCATCATCTTTTCTTAAAATCAAGCCGCGAACTTGCGACAGTTTTTTTGAAGCCTTTAGATTATCGTCTTCTTTGACATACAAGTTTGCAAGCTCTGCAAAGGTATTTTCTCCTTCACCCTTCATTACTCCTTTAACTTCCGGATATTCATTCATTATCATTTCCGGATAATAGGATACTTCCGGTCCACCAAGCCATATGTCCGCCTTAGGCAAGACTTTTTTTAGCTCGGGAAGCAAAGTTTTTATTAGATTAATATTCCATACATAGCAAGACATTGCAATAATATCCGGTGCTTTTTTGTAAATGTCCGCCAAAATATCATCCGAATAGTTATTTATTGTGTATTCCGCTATTTCTATATAACTCTTTGCTTCTCCGGCATTAGCCAAAAGGCTGTAAACCGCCGGGTTTGAGTGTATGTATTTTGCGTTTATTGCGACTAATAGTATCTTCATTTTGCTTTTTATAAAATTTACTCGGGCCTTTCATGACCCGAGTAATGATAATATATCTTTATTTTGTTTTATTTGAAATATTCGACACCGGCTTCGAATACGTGCATATCCTGCTCACCGAAGATATTTTTTGCAATTCCATCGCCGCGACGTTCGATATGAACCATCTTGCCGAATACACGACCGTCAGGGCTTGTAATACCTTCAATTGCAGCATATGAACCGTTAACGTTCCATTCTCCGTCCATTGTCGGATTGCCGTCTATGTCAACGTACTGAGTTGCAACCTGTCCGTTTGCAAATAATTTATCAATCCATTCTTTGTTTGCAACGAATCTTCCTTCGCCATGAGAAGCCGGATTTACGTATACACCGCCAAGCTTAGCTTTTGCAAGCCATGGTGATTTGTTTGATACGACTTTTTGATAAACCATCTTCGATACGTGACGGTTAATTGTATTAAATGTAAGTGTTGGTGAGTCGGCAGTCTGATCGGCTATTTCTCCGTTAGGAACAAGTCCCAATTTTATAAGGGCCTGGAATCCGTTACATATACCCAGAGCAAGTCCGTCTCTCTTATTTAAGAGGTCCATAACCGCCTCTTTCATCACTTCATTTCTGAAAGCCGTTGCGAAGAATTTTGCGGAGCCGTCAGGTTCATCACCTGCACTGAAACCGCCCGGGAACATGATAATCTGTGATTTATCGATGTTCTCTTTAAACATATCTACCGACTGGCGGATATCCTCCGGTGTAAGGTTCTTAAACACTTTTACGATTGTATCCGCACCTGCTGCCCGGAATGCTTTTGCACTGTCGTATTCACAGTTTGTTCCGGCAAAAACAGGAATAAATACCGTCGGTTTGGCAATTTTGTTTTTGCAAACATAAATATTTTTTGCTTCGTAAACCGGCGTATCAAGCTTATCGCCTTCATCCGATGCTTTGGCCGGAAATACGCTGTTTAATTTTCCCGTCCATTTTTCAAGGGCATTATCAAGCATAAGCTCTTCACCCTGGAATGAGATCTTGGCATCGCTTGTTACTTCACCGATTACAATATGTCTTCCGCGAATTCTTTCAAGCTTATCGGCGCTCATTTCAACGATAATATCGCCCAAATTGTCTTCAAACAATTCTTCGCCTCTTATGTTAAAAGCAACTCTTACACCAAGCTTGTTACCGAATGCCATCTTCGAAAGTGCTGCGGCAACACCGTTTCTGTCAAGCGCATATGCCGAAACGATAACTCCTTCTCTGATCATGTCATGGATGTCATCATACATTGCCATAACATCTTCATACATAGGAATGCCATAGTCATCTTTGCGAATCTCAAATTTTATTATTTTATTACCCGGCTTTTTAAATTCCGGTGTTATTATTTCTTTTTCTTTTCCGCTGCATACCGCAAAAGATACAAGAGTCGGCGGTACATCGATATCATTGAATGTTCCTGACATACTGTCTTTTCCGCCGATGGATGGAAGTCCGAATCCCATCTGTGCATTGTATGCTCCAAGCAAAGCCGCAAACGGCTGGCTCCAACGTGCCGGATCATCCGACATACGTCTGAAGTATTCCTGGAAGGAAAAGCGGATTTTTCTGTAATCTCCGCCTGCCGCTACGATTTTGGCAACGGATTCCGTTACTGCATAAACCGCACCATGGAAAGGACTCCATGTGGAAACATACGGATCGAAGCCATAAGTCATCAAAGATACGGTTTCGGTTTTTCCGTTTAAAACAGGTATCTTGGCTACCATTGTCTGTGTTTCCGTTAACTGATACTTACCGCCGTAAGGCATAAGAACGGTTCCCGCACCGATTGATGAGTCAAACATCTCAACAAGTCCTTTTTGCGAGCAAACATTAAGGTCTGACAATGAATGTTTCCAGTGTTTTATAACCTCACCCGGATTTGAGAAAGAAAGTTTTTCATTCTTTTTTCTGTTAGGAATAACAACGTTTACTTCAGTTTCCTGATGAGCACCGTTTGTATCCAAAAATTCTCTTGAGATATTTACAATCTCTTTGCCTCTCCAATAAAGTACAAGACGCGGTTCTTTTGTTACTTCCGCAACTTCCACTGCCTCTAAGTTTTCTTCATTGGCATAATTTAAGAATTTTTCCACGTCTGCCTTATCAACAACAACTGCCATACGTTCCTGAGATTCGGAAATAGCAAGTTCCGTTCCGTCAAGGCCCGCATATTTTTTAGGCACTTTATCCAGATCGATTTTAAGACCGTCGGCAAGTTCGCCAATAGCAACGGATACACCGCCGGCACCGAAATCGTTACATTTTTTGATAAGTGAGCTTACTTCTTCTCTTCTGAAAAGTCTTTGAAGTTTTCTCTCTGTAGGTGCATTACCTTTTTGAACCTCAGCTCCGCAACTTTCCAAGGAATTTGCATCATGAACCTTTGAAGAACCGGTTGCACCGCCGCAACCGTCACGGCCCGTACGTCCGCCAAGAAGGATAATTCTGTCTCCCGGATCCGATGTAAGTCTTTTAACCGCTCTTCTCGGAGCCGCACCGAGAACCGCACCGATTTCCATTCTTTTGGCAACATAATTAGGATGATAGATTTCTTTAACCAATCCCGTTGCAAGACCGATCTGGTTACCGTATGAGCTGTAACCGTGTGCCGCATCGGTAACGATTTTTCTTTGAGGAAGTTTACCGATTAATGTCTTGCCCATTGATGTGGTCGGATCGGCTGCACCCGTTACGCGCATTGCCTGATATACGTAAGTTCTGCCGCTTAACGGATCTCTGATTGCACCACCGAGGCAGGTAGCCGCACCACCGAAAGGCTCTATTTCCGTTGGATGATTGTGAGTTTCGTTTTTGAAGTTTAATAACCACTCTTCTTCTTTTCCGTCAACATCAACCGGAATAATAATCGAGCACGCATTTATCTCGTCTGTTTCTTCCTGATCCGCTAATTTTCCTTGCTCTTTAAGTTTTCGCATTGCCATAAGAGCAAGGTCCATGAGACACATATATTTGTCAGGACGATCTTTGTAAAGTTCCGCTCTGTCTCTCTTATAACGATTGAATGTTGATTCGATAGGAGTTTTGTAATCTCCCTCGCCGAATACGACATTTGTAAGCTCTGTCTGGAAGGTTGTATGACGGCAATGGTCTGACCAATAAGTATCCAACACTCTGATTTCCGTCATTGTCGGATTACGTTTTTCCGTGTTTTTAAAATAGTTTTGAATATGCTCAAAATCTTTTATGGTCATGGCAAGACCCAAAGATTTGTATGTTTCTTCCAATTTTTCGGAATCCGCGTCCGTAAAGCCTTCCAAAATCGCCACATCGGCAGGTTCTTCGTAATCCATAATGAGTGTTTCCGGTTTTTCGAGGTCTGTTCTTCTTGAATCTACCGGATTTACACAGAATTTAACAATATCAACATATTGAAGAGGAGAAATTTCTCCTTTAAGCACATATGTTGTTGCTGTTTTGATAACAGGATCTTCGTTCTCGTTTAAGAATTTAACACACTGAACGGCGCTGTCGGCTCTTTGGTCAAATTGTCCCGGAAGATATTCAACGCAAAAAACAATGTCATTTGTGTCATATTCAAAGTGTTCCTCATATAAGTCATCAACCGGTGGCTCCGAAAATACGGTTGTTAAGGCCTTTTTGTAGACCTCATCCGATATATTCTCAATATCATAGCGCACAAGTACACGCACATCTTCAACTTCCGGAATATCAAGATAATTTTGGATCTTTTCCTTTAATGATTTTGCCTGTACCGCATATGGCTCTTTTTTCTCAACGTATATTCTTCTGACTTTACTCATATCGTCCTCCACCACTGTTATTGTTTATATAAATTACACTTTTTGATTTTTATAATTTGATTTTATTCACTGCATCCGAAATATATTTATTTTCGATTTTTTCAAACAAACCCGCATCGGCAAGTTCGGCCATATCCGAAACGATAGGAAGTTTACCCAAAACATCCACACCGAATTTATTGGCTGTTTCATCAACCTTGCTTTCGCCGAAAATATTGATTTTCTTTCCGCAATCAGGACATTCAAAATAGCTGTAATTTTCTACGATTCCAAGGATTGGGACATTCATCATTTCAGCCATATTGCAAGCTTTTTCAACAATAAGCTGTACCAAATCCTGCGGAGATGTAACAATAATGATACCATCAAGAGCAATACTTTGGAACACCGTAAGAGGAACATCTCCCGTTCCCGGAGGCATATCGATTAATAAGTAATCAAGCTCTCCCCACATAACATCGGTCCAGAACTGTTCAACAACGCCTGCTATAACAGGGCCTCTCCAAATTACAGGTTTTGACGGATCGTCAAGAAGCATGTTTACTGACATAACTTCGATTCCCAATTCTTTTGTTCTTCCCGGAATGATTCCCTGTTCATCTCCTTGGGCCGGCTCTTTAATTCCGAATACTTTAGGAATTGACGGGCCTGTAATATCCGCATCCATGATACCTACTTTATATCCTGCTTTTGCAAGTTCAACCGCAAGAGATGATGTTACGAATGATTTACCTACGCCACCTTTGCCACTTACAACTGCTATTGTCTTTTTTATACTTGAAAACATATTAAGCGGTTTTAAAAAACTTTCAGGGCCGGCATCACATCCGCCGCCGCAGCTTCCGCAATCCGAGCTTCCGCAGCTTCCGCAATCTCCGCCGCATCCTTGGTTGTTCATTTCCTCTGCCATAATCTAAATCTCCTTTTCATAAAAAATCTTTTCTTTTCCGTATGTAAAAAATGCTATAAGCCAAATAGCGATACTATTTAGATTATAGCATTTTAATAATTTAAAGTATAGTTCAAAAAATGAACAATATAGAAAGATTAAATTCACTTTTTGCTGATATATTAACCAAAATCCGAAATATTTTTCCGTAAAAGGTAAAAAGGAATCGCGGGGAAGCGATTCCTTTTTAGGAGAAGGTATTTCGTTTTTATGGGGTGTAGTAAAACTATATAATGTATTGGGGGGTTTTACGATACTTATTATATGGCATGGCAACTAATAAGTGTGCACAAATTTACCAACTATTATAAATTTATTTTGTGCAACTTTACTATGCCTCAAACAAAGCTTCGAACTCTTCCTGGCCGATTTTTTCTTTTTCTATAAGCAATTCGGCACATTTTTCGAGAACATCTTTGTGTTCTTCAATTACTTTCTTTGCCTTGTCGTAGCATTCGCTCACAATACGTTTTACTTCATCATCAATTTCGGCTGCGGTCTTTTCCGCATATCCCTTTGTATGTCCGAAATCTCTGCCTATAAAGACTTCCTCATCTTCATTTCCGTAATGGATAAGACCGAGTTTTTCGCTCATACCGTAGGTTGTAACCATGCTTCTTGCCGTAGCTGTTGCCTGTTTGATATCCTGAGAAGCTCCGGTTGTAATATCATCAAATATTATTTCTTCTGCGATTCGACCGCCAAGACTTACCATGATATTTTGGAGCATTTTGCCTTTTGTATTAAACATTTCATCCTTTTCAGGAAGAGGCATTGTATAGCCTGCGGCACCCATACCCGTTGGTATGATGGAAACCGTATGAACCGGTCCCACATCCGGAAGCACATGGAACAAAATAGCATGTCCCGCTTCGTGATATGCCGTAATTTTCTTTTCTTTTTCGGAAATAACCTTGCTTCGTTTTTCGGCACCTATACCTACTTTTACGAAGGATTTGTTAATATCCTCCTGCTTAATATATGCTCTGTTTTGCTTAGCCGCAACGATTGCCGCCTCATTAAGCAAGTTTTCAAGATCCGCTCCGGTAAATCCCGCTGTTGTCTGCGCAACATTTTTAAGATCCACGTCTTCACCCAGAGGCTTGTTCTTTGCATGAACGTTGAGTATTTCCTCACGTCCTTTAATATCAGGACGACCCACTGCTACTTTTCTGTCAAAACGTCCCGGTCTTAAAATAGCCGGATCGAGAATATCAACACGGTTTGTTGCCGCCATAACGATGATTCCTTCATTAACTCCGAAACCATCCATTTCAACAAGCAACTGGTTAAGTGTTTGTTCACGTTCATCATGGCCGCCGCCCATACCCGAACCACGGCGTCTTGCAACGGCATCAATTTCATCAATAAATACAATACAAGGCGAATTCTTCTTTGCTTCCGCAAAAAGGTCACGCACACGAGATGCACCGACACCTACAAACATTTCAACAAAGTCAGAACCCGAAATGCTGAAAAACGGCACTTTTGCCTCGCCCGCAACAGCTTTTGCAAGAAGAGTTTTACCTGTTCCCGGAGGGCCTACCAATATAACCCCTTTAGGAATTCTGGCTCCCACTCCTATATATTTTTTAGGCTCTTTAAGGAAGTCTACTATTTCTTCCAATTCTTCACGTTCTTCATGAAGTCCCGCAACATTTCCGAAATTAATCTTTGCTGCATCGGCATCCATCATTTTGGCACGGCTTTTTCCGAAGTTCATCATTTTGTTTCCGGCACCGCCGCCACCTGCCTGATTTGCAATAAACATAAAGAGGAAGAAAACCACTACGATTATTATTATGTAAGGAAGAATAGTTAAGAAAATGCTGTCACCTTCTATATCTCCCAAATGATAATCCACGAAGTCCAAATCTTCGATATCTGTTTGTAATTTATTTACATCGGAAACGTAAAGTTTCTTCGTTGTTCCGTCTTTAAAATCGATTACAACGCGACCCGTCGGTGTTTCCTGATTTTGTACAATCGTCAGATAATCAACATCACCGTCTTTTACGTCTTTAATCAAGTCGGAATATACATAATCATCCGTTACTTTATTGCTGTTACTAACCGTGTAAATAGCAAATATAATAATCAGGATAATTATTATATATATCCCCAATCCCCTAAACTGTCTTTTCAAATCACTATCCTCCTTTAATACGATTTATAAATGCGATATATGGGCTTTTAAACCTCCACTACTCCGATGTATGGAAGGTTTCTGTATTTCTGGTCATAATCAAGGCCGTATCCCACTACAAATTTATCCGGGATTTCAAATCCGACCCAGTCCACCTTAACTTCTTTAACACGTCTGTCCGGTTTATCCAAAAGAGTGCAAAGGGCAAGGCTCTTAGGATTTCTCTTTTTCAATATTTCCATAAGATAGCTGAGAGTTCTGCCCGAATCGATAATATCTTCCACAACGATTACATCTTTGCCTTCAAGAGGCTCATCAAGATCCTTTACAAACTTAACAACACCGCTGCTTTCGGATCCCGAACCATAGCTTGAAACCGACATGAAATCGAGCGTAACAGGCACTGTAATTCTTTTTGCGAGTTCTGTCATAAAGAATGCTCCACCCTTTAAAACGCAAATAAGGTGAATTGATTTTCCCGCATATTTTTCACTTATGATTTTTCCCATCTCGAGAATTCTTTTGTTAACTTCTTCTTCCGAAATCATTACACTGACTTTATCTTCCATTTTGTCCTCCACTGTACTCAACCTTTAAGGTTGTTTTAGTTTGTTTTGTTATTTTATATTCTTCATTTATTCTATATCCGACGATCCAAATAACTTGACTGCCTTTTGCCAAAAGCAAAATTTTGTCTCGTTCTTCTCTTGGGATTTTCATATCTATAAAATAATCTTTAAGTTTTTTTCTTCCTCCCTTAAGGTTTATATAATCGCCGTCTTTTCGGTTTCTGATTTCAAAACCAAATTTCATTTTATCATAATCAAACTCTTTAGTATATAGCTTTTCGTGAAATTCGCCTTCTGCACATTCCTTGCATTCAAATGAAAATTGCGCATTTTCAAGCTCAATACTTTTTCTTTTTTCTTCTTTTAGAAGCTCTTCGAAAAATTTATCATCAAGCACAACTTCATCCGATTTTTTAATCAATTCTTTTTTATTGCTTATGATTATCTTTCCGTACTCATTTCTTGCGGTCATATTGTAAGGCAGCTTAATATTCTTGCCGCTTTCGCTTTTTGCAAGTTTTAAAATGCTTTCAACATGCTTTGCGCTTAAGTCCTTTCTTTTGCCGCAAACCATTTCCAAAGCATCAATAACCAACCTGCTTTTAATGACTTTGTTCAGGCGGCTTAAGGAGTCAATATCAATATACAAATCATCATCAACGCGAGCAAGGCTTTCTTCCATGGCCTCCCCGGTCTTTTCTTCCAAATAACTTTCCAAATCGCTTAACTCGCCCGCAAGCCTTACCAAATGGCTTACCGCTTGATTATTCACCTTTTCCAGTTCCGGAAGAACATTTAATCTGATTTTGTTCCTTGTATATTTGCTGTCCGAATTTGTAATATCCGTACAGTATTTTATGGATTTGTTTTCCAAATAGTTTTCGATTTCTTCTCTCTTAAGGCATAGAATCGGGCGAATTATATCATCCCTTACGGGCCTAATACCTCCAAGGCCTTTTACGGAACTTCCCCTTGCCATGCTTAAAAGCACTGTTTCGGCCAAATCGTTTGCATTGTGTGCAACCGCTATTTTATCAGCTTTTTCTTTATCCTTCACTTCTCTGAGAGCCTTATATCTGACAATTCTTCCTTCTTCTTCTTCGGATAAAGCCTCTTTTTTTGCCAAAGCCGGTACATCATATTTAAAGCCGAAAAACTTAACACCCTTATTTTTACATAGTTTTTCAACAAAATCATAGTCTTCATCCGCATCTTTTCCCCTTATTCCATGATGCACATGAACCACAAAAAGCTTTAGATTATACTTTTCTTTTATTTCGCAAAGAATCTCAAAAAGGCACACAGAATCAGCGCCGCCGGAAACTGCGACAACTATTTTGTCTCCCATATTAATCATCTTCTCTTTTTCAATGAATTCTAAAACTTTTTCCAACATTTCTTCTTTAATCAAATTTAAATAAAGCACCCTATCTTTAGGATGCCCTATAATTGTCTTTTATTAATTTGTTGCTTTAAAGATTATTTCATCGGGATAAACATATCCGATACTTTTTGCAACTTCTTCAGCGTATTTTTTTGTCTGAACATAGATTTTTTGTTCTTCCAAATCCGCTTGTCTTTGTTCCTGTTCTTCAAGTTCGTCCAAAAGCGCTTGCTCTTGCTTTTTAAGTTCTGCGTTTTTGTGGTAAACGCTTATCATATGGCTTCCGAAAACAATGCACATTAAACAGACTACGGCAAGCATAGTTATAATCCCGATATTAACTTTTTTCTTCTTCTTAACCTTTAGTCTTCTCACAAAATCCCCCAAATGATTTACATAACATTTGTTCTAAACTTATTTTACAATTATATCGGCATTTTTTCAATAGTTTTTAGGTTTTTTATGCAAAGCCGATCCGCCAAAATTAAAGTAATTTGTACATTTCTTTGGCATCGTCTTTTCTGACATTGTCCGAAACGTCCAATATTTCGGCCTTTACGGTTCGTGTTCCGAAAAGAATTTCTATTACATCTCCTACTTTTACACTTGTCGATGCCTTGGCCGCTTTACCGTTTATCATAACTCGACCGGCATCGCAAGCTTCATTTGCAACGGTTCTTCTTTTTATTAATCTCGAAACCTTAAGGTATTTATCAAGTCTCATATTTTTCCTCTTTTAACACAAAACACCCTGCAAAAATTGCAGGGTGTCGATAATATGGTTAATTATTTTTTATTAACGATATCTTTTAAGCCTCTACCAGCTTTGAATTTTGGAGCTTTTGAAGCTGCAATTTTCATTGGTTTGCCTGTCTGAGGGTTTCTACCTTCTCTAGCTGCTCTCTTAACAACTTCGAATGTACCGAAACCAACTAAC
>JAEEGL011189849.1_pt1 | contig 34889 bp, 53 predicted proteins | sample 9134231 | NCBI WGS metagenome assembly JAEEGL01 (sample SAMN16246548, study PRJNA631951) | gut metagenome | biome: gut microbiome; feature: rumen; material: fiber-attached | host: Bos | place: Iran: Karaj | collected 2018-10
TCGGGATGATTGGCCTGATTTCCGTTTCGGACGGATTTGACCAACACATCATTGAGAACAGAACAACACAATCAAAATAAGAAAGGAGCAAATACTATGGAAAATATGAACGAAACTGAAATTATGGCAATGCCAGCGCCAGCAAGCAACGTGGATATGACTGAGGACATCTTGGCCGCAGCCAATAGACGGGTCGCCCAACTGGATAAGATTATCACTTTGGCATTGAAAAGAACAAACAGTAAGGACTGGGTAGACCAACAAGGGAAACCTTATTTGTGTGCCTCAGGGGCTGAAAAAATCGCCCGCTTATTCGGGGTGTGCTGGAAAGATGTCAAATGCGAAAAGATTATCTCAAATGACGAAAAAGGCCAGTTCTATTACTTTGAATACTCGGCTGTCTTTATGCTCGGCAACGATATGATTACCGCAGTCGGCACTTGCAGTCAAAAAGACCAGTTCTTTGCTATGGTTAAAGGCCAAATGAAACCATCAAGCGAAATTGACGAAACAAATATCCGCAAGGCCGCCTATTCAAATATGGTCGTGAACGGTGTGTCCCGTATCTTAGGCATCCGCAATCTGACTTGGGCAGAATTGGAAAAAGCTAACATTAAACGCAGTGAGGCAAATAAGGTCAATTACAAGGATAAAGGCGACCACTCTAACGATATGCCGGAAGATTCTGCTGAATGGGTGGAATGGTTGAAAAAACAAGAAAACCCAAAATTGTATTACGGGGCTATCAAGAACTCTAACGCTCCGGCAGATGTCAAAAATGCTTGCATTGCGATTATGTATCCAAAGAATGGGGGTGCTCAATGAGAAATGAACCGGCAACCTTAGAAGATGCAAACGGATTGATTGACTTCATCATCCAAAAGCGTGAGGAAGTGTTGGGTAAAAAAATAAGCCGCTATCCAAAACGTGCCTTTACCTGCTCAGATATTCACGAATGCGACCGTTATATGATTCATTCGTTGCTTGACTGGGATAAAAGAGAATTGCACGACACTGGATTACAGGCCATCTTTGACGCTGGTAATAAAGAAGAAGAAAACGTCAAGAACCGCCTCGGCTATGAACTCGGTATTGAGTTTATTGAACAACAAAGCCCTTTTGAAATTAAAAACAATCAGGGCGAAGTTATCGCAAGCGGACGTATTGACGGTAAAATCTTATGGAATGGCAAAGCTATTCCGGTTGAAATCAAATCAATGAACGAAAACTCTTTTAATATGTTAAACTCATTGGATGACTTCAAACGTAAGCCACTCTATCGCAAATACCTCCGTCAAATGCAACTCTACCTTTACGGGAATAATCAGCAATACGGATTGTTTATCTTATCCAACTTCCGCACTGAAAAGATTATTTTGGTTGAGCTGGATTATGGCGAATGCGAATATATCTTATCACGCTTAGAGAGATTGTGGGAAATGAAAAAGCGCGGGGAATATCCAGAAGGGACATACAAACCCGAACTTTGCGACCGTTGCCCATTCGCATCTTTATGTATGGCAGATGTGAGCAATAAACCGGCTGACCTTATCAACAATGAGGAACTGGAAGAAAAATTAAACCGGCGCGAAGAATTATCAGCGGCCGCCAAAGAATACGCGGACATTGATGCAGAGGTAAAAGCTGTCTTCAAATCAATCCCGCACGCATTTGTTGGAAAATCTTTTGAGATTGTCGGCAAAGAACAAGTCCGCAAGTCCGTGGACTCAAAGGCAATCCCCGAAGAAATCCGCAAACAGTATGAAAAAGAAACATCATACTGGATTACTAAAATCAAAAAAATATAGAAAGGAGCAACTATGACAGAACAAGAAACATTACAACAAAAAGATGCTAACCAACTCAATACCTTCATTGACCGTATTGAACGTTTGGAAGAAGAAAAGCGCAACATTCAGGCCGATATTCGCGAGGTCTATTCTGAGGCCAAAGGCGCTGGGTTTAGTGCAAAGGGCATCCGTGAAATCGTAAAATTACGCCGGTTAGACCCTGCCACCCGTGCCGAAGAAGAATATATGCGCGATGAATATAAGAAACTTGTCGGCATCACTGATTAAAGAAAAGAAAGGGGGGTAAAATGCTGAACTTCTTAAAAGGATTATTCAAGGGAAACAAAAAAGAATGTCGGGACTCAAAAGGAAGATTTACAAAGGGCTACCGGAACGGGGTCAAGATGGTAAGAGATGCAAGGGGGCGCTATGTCAAAAAAGCGTAATTCATACCCCTTGCGGAAAAGAATTGAACTCATCCGCCTCGCTTTTAGATTGGCTTATTGGTCGCTCTACAAGCACAAAATCTTCTTCGCTTGGCTTAGATTGGAACAAGCTCGGTGCAACTACACGGACAAGGCCAACAACCACCAAGCACGTAAAAAAGAACTCAGTATTTACAAGGCCGCAAGAGTGGCTTTTGAAAGGGCAAAACAAGATGACAGATAAAGAAGAACTGATTAAAGCGCTGGCAATCGCTATTGCTTGCCTGAAATCAAAAACCATTGATGACGGTATCATTGAGGACTTAGAGGCAACACTCAAAAAGAATATGGGAAAGGGGAAAGCTGATGAAAAGGTATGAAACAAACGAAGTTTCAATCTTGATTGGTACTCGTTTCGTTAGCGACCACGCCGGAATAAGTATCCAATTTCAAGATGGAAAGGGAAAAAGTGAAAAACTTATCTCAGTGCCGGCTGAAATCGTCAAAAAGAAAATCAATGACACGGTATTTGTCAAATATGTCTTGGACTTTTTTATAAAGGATTGAAAATGAGAAAAACACCAAAAACAATGATTATCACAACTCTTAGTGGTAAAAATATCAGGATTAAAAAGGCGGAAATTGCCGACATCATTGAGCAAAACTTACTATTGGGGGGGGCTTTGATGTGGTCGTCATAATGAAATCAGGATATGAATATATCGTCAGAGAAACAAAAAAACTATTACGTCAAAAAATAAATGAAAGGGCTTAAAGATGGATTACGAAAAGATATTTTATGCAGAAAGCAACACTGACAGAGAGATTGAGTGGGCTTATTACAAGCGAGGGACTTCCGGTTCATTTGCAACCGCACTTTGCAAGGCGTGGGAACTCGGCGACTTGGAAAACCAGCGCCGGCTTGAACTGGCCTTCCCCCGCCTCTTTCACGCAGCGAAAGCGTGGATGTATTCGGACAACCCTGATGGATTTATAGAAGAACTTTTGAAAGGAGCAAATTAAAATGGAACAACAACAAGAAAAACAACAACCGATTATTAAATTATTTAGCAGTGGCGTATCTTTGAATGTATGGCCTCAGAAAAAGGATGATAAGACATATTATCAGGTGTCCATCCAGCGCAAATACATCAAGAATAATGAGGAAGTTTATGAAACAATGCACTTCTTCCCTGATGTCCTTTTGCCATTGTCCGAGCTTTTGCGTGAGGCATATAGCTCATTGAATGTCTATAAGCAGGAAATGCGCCGGCAACAAAAAGAACTTCAAAAGAAATGGGAGGAAGCATAATGACAACATCAGTCAAGGAACTTATCAAGGTTGCCCAAATGGTTCTTATTCAGGCCAACGAGGTTGCCGAGGAAGAAGAAAACAAGCAGTATTGCATTGATACCGTTTATGGCTTTCCTTTGCACTATTGCCCTGATGAACTGTTAAAAAAGTATATGTCAAAATACGAAAAGATGAACGTTCTCAATCCGGCATACGACCATACAGGGGTTAAATGTGTCAAAAAGGAACTTGATGCACGTTCAGCGCACAACATCAAAGTAATAAGGGGGTAAAATGAAAAAGCTCGTAATAATTAAAATGGTTCTTTGGCTTATAAAGTTCGTTGGCAGGGATGTTGAGGGATTTTATAGCTGGGATTTTGAGTTGTTCACAAAGGATTTACTTGATTGTTATCAACATACAAGTAAGTGTTCAAGTAGTGAGCAAGTAAAGGAGGAAAAATAATGTTTGCCGGTGTTATGTGTGTCATACTTACAATAACTTTATTATACGTCTTAAACTGTCAGGATTCATACCGTGAAAGTTTTAAGAAGGAATACAAAGAGCTATACAATAAAAACGTAGACCTTGAACTTGAATTGGACAGAATTAAAATAAATCCATTCTACGGTCATTCAAAGTTGTTGGGATTCACTCTTGAAGAACTTAAAGAACTTAAACACTTTTGCGACCGTCATCGTTTTGTCATACACGACATAATAAAAAGTATGGATACCAACGAAGAACGCGCCAACGATGCCGAAAAAATCGTCTTAAAGGTTGCCAAGAACAAATATGCGCCACGTAAGGCCATAGATGCGTATATCAAAAAATGGGGGGTCAAATGAACGATAGATTCAAGTTTAGGTGTGGTATAACCATTTCCCACTATGATGATAACGAGAATGATATTGAAACCTTATTATTGGTAAATAATGTATCAATTTATGATGATGGCGAAGTTGGATTTAATAGAGAGTCCTTAAAGGAAGCAGTTAAAAAGGCAAATCTTTCCGAGGAAGAAGAACGGACACTTTGGAACTCATTGGATGAATATGAGGTTTTTGAAGATTGGTATCAAATGCCAGCTGATTTTATTGAACAATGCACGGGCAGAAAAGATATAAATGGAACACTCATATACGAGGGCGACCTTGTTATGGTTGATGGCTACATAGACAAATATAAAGTTATTTGGGATAAGGAAATATGTAGTTTTGCAATAGACCATATTGCAAAGTTCCTTCCACTTGGTTCTTCGTCTTTTGCAAGTGTGGCTATTCCAATGGTTATAATCGGCAACACACACGAAAACAAGGAGGAACAATGAAAATTGACCTATTCGGCCGAAGAATCTTTATAACGGTAGTCAATAAAAAGGATTTACCACATAAAGACATTTGCCCGTTTTGTGGTTCAACCCGTTTCCGTTATAAAAAAAGAAGTGGCATAAACCAAAAGTGTATATGCTTGGATTGTGGAAAAATAAGCTATAAATGGGGGAGATATTAAAATGGCACATATAACGACAGAACCAAAGATACTCACAACTGAAAATCTTGTAAAAATTGAGAATCTTTTAGGCCTTGATGGGATACATACACACGATGGAAGCTGTATTATGACTTCAAAAGATGGTCGTGTTCTCGTTTTGTATGAATGCGAAACGGTCTTTTCATTTGTAAAGGAAAAAGAAAAATGCAAAAACAAATAACAATATATGATTTGTTGCCATTTATGGATGGGGAAGGATATGTTTTTTATCAACATTTCTCTGATGGCGATTGTGGGTGGCTATGGTCTGATAAAAAGCCAAAACTTACAGAAACACATTTTGAAATGATTTTTGGCGAAACAAATATAAGATTCCTCGGCACGCCATTCAACATAAAGCCAGCAGATGATTGGCGAAAATCTTTAATCCGAGTTTCTGACTACCAAAGAAAACACCCTAACCATTTTTCCCAAACAGAAAAAAAGGTTGAAATGTTGGATGCTCAAAAGATGCTTGATGTCTTAGAGGATACACGAGATTTTGTTATTGCTTACGGTTTTCTATCCGGCGACAGTGTAAGAAGACACTTTGAAGAATGGAAAAAGAGAAAAGCAAACCAGCAAAAAGGATGAGTAATGTTTGAGTGCAAAAGATGCGGTAAATGTTGCGGGATTGTTCCCTTTAATAAGCAAGAGTTCGCCAAAATACGCGACTATGCGAAAAAGCATCATATCGGATTCACAAAGCAAGAAATGGGGGATAAGGTCGTATATTTCCCGAAGTCCACATACAAGGCCTTTTTGATTGCATCCGAGAGAGCCAAAAACGAAGGGCGCTTGATTGACAATCAGTTTGACCGCGTGGTGTGTCCTTTCCTGCAATATGATGAAAAGGGCTTATCATCCTGCGCAATTTATGAAAACAGACCGGAAATATGCCGGTTGTTTGGACACGGTGGGCATCCGTTCTTGACCTGCCCCAATAATCCAATAATAGGAGGTATAAAGATATGAAAAATCCAACAAAGCTGAACAAGGAAATTATTCAATGGCATAGGGAAACTTTTCCTAATTGCACATTTGAAAGCCAACTTGTAAAGCTGGAAGAAGAATTATCAGAGGTTGTAAAAGCTCATAACTTGGGGAATATGCAAAATGCCTATGAAGAAATGGCTGATGTTTATATCGTTGCGCTGGTGTTAGCAAAACGATATAAGAGCCATATAGGGATATATTTTGTTGAGGCCTTAAAAGATAAGGACATTCCTTTTTTCGTTATGAGAATAAAAAGGAAAATGGAAATCAATAAAAGGCGTAATTGGGTAGAAGTGAACGGGGTTTATCGTCATACCGAAAGGAACGAAGATGACGTGTTTTGATGATATGACTGATGATGAGAAGGTGTCTGCATTAAAAAGGGCAATAGAATTACTTTCGTTTAAGAGAAAAAGAGAACCAACTTTGGCGGAACTTATGCGCCCTCCATTTTGGGTCAGGATAAACAAAAAATCTGCGCATAATGTGAAAAAATCACATAAAACTGAAAGGAAGGTGTCAAGATGAATAACTTTTTAATCACATTATCGGAAATTGCGGAAGTTTTATGCTATGACGGGGACAATGCCGAGTCAAGGGCTCGCAAATGGCTCTATAAGCACGGGCTGAAACAATTCACAACGGGGAAATATGTCAGGGAGCAATTTGAAGAACTTTTGAAAGAGAGAGAAAAGAAATGCTTACAATCCGAAAACGTGGGGAGCTTTACCACGTCAGAGGGACGGTTCGTGTGGGAAACAAAACGATTAAAGTCCCCGAGCGCTCTACTGGATTTCGCAAATCAAGCGATGCAAAAGAATATGTCGGTCGCTTAGAAAAAGAGATTGTTGATTCAGTCCTACGCCCCGAAGAAAGTCGGAATCAGTCCATCAAGTTTGATGACTGCTTAAAGGCGTATATGAATGAAAAGACAATCAGTATCCCGAACTTCATAACAATCAAAGTCCTCATCAGGCACTTTGAGGGCGTGCCTGTTTCTGAAATACCGCAAAAATGGAATGTGTTTTGTGCGGCCAAGGATGACATCAAAGAAGGGACATTAAATAGGTATGCAAGCCAACTCAATGCCATCTTGAACTTTGCCAAGGATAGATTGAACATAACACCCCAACTCATCAAGAGAAAGCCGGTCAATGATGCCATTGTGTTCTTATTGCCGGAAGGGGTAAAGGAAAAGCTGTTGTCCTGTTATTCAAGAAAGACACGACCCATTTTTATTACTCTTGCTTATCAGGGGTTCAGGGAAAGCGAATGCTTGCATTTGGATTGGAAGGACATACACCTCAAAGAAAAGATGATTGTCATCAGGACATCAAAGAACGGGGAAACCCGCATTGTCCCGATGCACCCGAAAGTTTGGTGGGTAATGGCTCGCAAGTGGATAAAAGCAGGAAAGCCAACAACGGGGGCGGTATTCTTGACGATATATGGGAAACCTTATAGGGATGGCCGGAAGCTCGGCGGAGGTGGAACGCTGATGAAAGTCCATCACACCGCCTTAAAGAAATTAAAGGAACAATACGGAATAGATATAAAAATGCGCATCCACGATTGGCGGCACGATTGGGCTTCACGTATGGTTATGGCTGGCGTGGACTTGCTGACCGTTCAAAAGCTCGGTGGTTGGAAGTCGCTTGAAATGGTTAAACGCTATGCCACTTTTTCATCAAAACACGAGATTGATGCAATCAATAAAATATAAGTATGGCGAAATTGCCATAATTAAACTTAGGACTTGCAAAAGATAAATAAGTTTAGTATAATACACTCACGCTTTATCTCTCGGCCTCTCAATGAAAATTGGGGGGTCTTTTTATTGCCCACATTTTGCCCACTTTTTGAAAAATATCTTGTGTTTTTTGGCGTTTTTTTGTAGTTTTTGGGGGAATTGGGCAACCCTAAAATGAACACCTAAAACATAGAGAAAGCCCAATAAAATAAAGGGCTTTCGTGATTACTTTTTCTTAGGTGTTAAAACTGACTTACCACCCATGTAATGAAGTAAAGCGTTTTGATTATTGCTTAAATATCAATATCTTATTTGTGGAAGTTTTAGCGACTGCCCACATATTGCCCACATTCTCAAAAATGCCCACTTGCTTACCATATTTTGAGTTTTAGAGTCCACAAAATAGTTTGCTGATATTATACGGTTCACAAATTGGCTTGCTTATATTATATTGTGTGCTAAGCAATAACATTCATAAAGAATAAGAAGAACATACACGCCCCGTTAAAGTATTCAGCCCATTTGGTGCTACCGTTCCGGCCAAGGCCAAGCTCGCAAAGCGTGTATCCGATTGGGGCGGTAAAGCCAGCAATCCAAAAGTAATGCTCGGGCATCGTGATACTGGCAAATAGTGCCGGCACGAGATAACCGAGAGTGAGGCCGACAAAATTACCGGCGAAATTGTAGTATTTCCCTTTCCCAAAGATGAGCTTTAACACTTTGCCAACCCAAAAGGAACGCTCCTCATCCGGTTCGGTGCTATCCACCCAAAAATAGTCCCCGTGAGTGTGGTTGTTATAGCGTATCATCCAGCCAATAGCCCAAGCCATAAATAGCCACCCCTTCCACGTGGTCGGGAAAGAACCGCCTGCCCAATACATAGCCATACACAACAAGGCCAACAAAATGAGCTTATAAATACGGTGCACTTTCCATTTGCCAATATAAACGGTCGTGCCTAACATCCGGCGAAAGAGTGCGCCGAGAATCAAGAATAATAATGCAAAGTATGCCATAGGAAACCTTTCATTTGTTATAGGATTATTTTCAAGTTAAAAAGATACGCCGAGGGGCACGGTATGAAACAACAAATTATAGAAAGGAGGTGTGCCCCTCGGGAATAAAAGCCCTGCTGAATATGACAGGGATAAAAAGACCTTTCGTGCCGGTCTTTTTCAGGTCGCCTGAAAGGATGAACAGGCCACCCTTAAAACTATCTTCCAACGTTCGCCATCATTTGGCAGAGCATAAATCGGGTGGTGCGACAACGCTCTTTGAACTTCTTATCTTTGGAAAAATGGCTGTATTTAGTCCAGCGCGCAAATTGGCGGGCAAGGTGCATTTGTGCCGCCTCTCTGTCTATATCACGCTGTGCGATGCGTGCCATTTGCTCGTCAAAGTTTGGAAGATTGTCTTGGATATATTTCGTCATCCTTTATCCTTTCAGTTGCTAAGCTGCAACTGCTACGCGAGAACAGGGACACGCCTTATTCTCAACAAACCATACACGCTCATCAAACTCGGACTTCTTGCCTTTGTTAAAATGACTGTATGGACGGAAATATCCCATTACGCGAGTCCAACATTCTACGGGCTGGCGCTGGGATTCATATTGTTCAAGTATTTCCTTATCTGTCATCTTACTTATCCAACTTTTTGCGGTTGTTAGCTGTATTGAAGATAGAGAAATTGTCCAATACTTTAATCACTGCATCAAGTGCGGTGTTATCTTTCGTAGTTGGTGTGAGTCCAACAATAATAGAGGCGCAGGAAACAATCCCGCCAATCCATTCCAAAATGCTTGACCCGTGTTCTAAAATCCAATTCATTGTATTTTTCCTTTCATTATATCGGCAAGGGTTTCAGCACGCTTCCCGACCTGCCTTGCCCACAAGCTGGAAAGCATCTCACGCGCCGCAAGTTCATAGTTTCCTATTTCACAAGCGAGCAGCATTTTTTTGAATGTCTTTAACCGAGCCAAGCCCAAGTTAAAGCACATTTCTTGAACAACGCCCTGACGGGAATTATCCAAATCCTTATACCAAAAGAACGACCTAAGACACTCTTTATGACACCGGTCAAGGTCATTTTCTAACATAAAAAGAGCTTCTTCTTTCGTAATCCCTACATCTTCCAAGTTCCGGCCAACGCCGATTGTCAGTTTTCCTGCTGGGCATTTGTAGGGTTTTAACATCAACCCTTCGTGTTTGATAACACGTTGAATCAATTTATCATCCGTCATCGCAAAAACCTTTCAAGAATAACACCGGCAAAAGTCATTGCTGCACCAAATAGGAAAGCTATAACCCTGCTTCCCCCTTTTGCCTCGTGCATTGTTCCGTTTATTTGTTGTTGCCATTCTTCAAGAGCCGCCACCCTATCAACAAGACCGGCTTGACCGTTCCCGTAAATTGTGTGGTGCATCTTTTCGGCCATACTCACAAAACGCTTTAAGTCCGATGAAACGTCCTTTAAGATGTTTTTTGAGTCGGCCATCTCTTGCTTTGTAGCCGCGTTTTCTTCTAACAACTTCAAAAGAAGTTCGTTGTTTGTATTTCTACCTGCCATTTTACACTGTCCCCCTTGCTATAATGTTTTTGGCCTTCATAACGTTTCCAAGTTTTAATAAAAAGTCATTCCATTTGTTATAAAAACGGTCAGGAATGATTTCTATTTCCCCATTTACGAACTTTTGAAAAAGAACGTATTGGGTCGCATCAATTTGGCCGGACATTTTCAAGCGCTTTGCAACGATGAAAACATCGGACACTTCGCAAGGCCTGTCATAAATGCGTGTGCTTGTATGGCATCCTTTGAGTCGTGTTGAGTCAGCCGCCCACCTGACAACTTCTTCCGCATCATAAAATTGCTCTGCAATCATAAGGTATAAACCCCCTCTAATTTTCCATCCATCAAGTGCATCAATTTATTGGTGTTCTTATCAAGCACAAGGATGGTATTATTGACGGTAAATGCCTCGCCCCAAGTTGATGTGTTTGCATCCCAAATATAAATCTTGTTGTTGGTGGTGTTGTAATACATATCGCCATCGCTCATTGAGTTGGAAACCGTGTTTCCGGTATATTCAAACTCAATCGGCGTTGCTCCCCAAGAATAATACATATGTCTAACTGGTGGGTCAGCATCCAATGCGCGGTAATCATAGGCCTCGTGCAAGCACCATTTATCACTGTAAATTGGCACATTGTCGGCAACACTGCCCGAACCGGAAGTTTTTGTATAGTAATAGGTTTGGTTTGAAACATACATATCAGAGGTCAATTCCACTTGATAGGCAGTAAATGCGCTGGGTGCAGAACTGGCGCAACAAATAACCGGAATAATCCCGTTTCCGACCTGACCGACTGCCAGCGCCGCCTGTTGTGCGGATGTTTTTGCGTTGGCTGCATAAGTTTTGGCCGAATGTTCGCCGGATACATAAGCCCCAACTTCAACATCAGTCCCTTTTGCCCAAGCTGCCGCCTCGGTTGCTCTATCTAAGGCCGCATCCACGTTTGGAAGGTCATCTGCCACCGCTGCCACTTTTGCGACATCATCGGCCACTTTATTGATGTTGGTCTTATTGGCATTGACTGCATTGATATTGGTTTTGTTTTCATCAACTGCAATAACGTTGGCAATGTTTCCACCGACTGCATTGACATTTGACATACTTCCGGCAACCGTGTTCACATTTGAAATATCATCGGCAACTTTATCCACATTATCAATAGAATGATGTATGCGTTCAACCTGATTTACCAAAACATCAGGTTCAATATCGCCAGTCATAGCCACTTTAACGGAGCGGTCAATTTCCTCTTTTAATTGCTGGGTAATCATTGTCAGCTTATCAAGTGTCTTTTCCACTGTTTCGGCTGGCATAGCGTTAAAGTCGTTAAAGTCGCTTCCTTGCTTTTCATCGTATTCACGATAGATTACGATTGTATAGCTACTATCGTGAGCATCTGAAACGGTAATTGTTCCACCGTGTCCGTCAGAGTTCAAAGCAACGGTATAATCAGTCCCATACGTGAGTTGGGTTTCGTTAGAACCATCCGAGATTTTGGCTTTGATTGCTTGCTTTGCCAATTCTTCGGTAGGGTCATTCAAAAGACAGTCAAAACTGAAATCGTAGGTCAAAGAGCCCATAACCTGCTTTGCTGTTTTATTTGTTTTATTTTCAACAGTCATTTTGTTTGTTCCTTTCGTTCTGTTGGTTTTACTTATACATACGGTATAACTTATCTGTTATATCCCTGCGAATACTTTTAAGCAGTTCCGCTTTCTTTTCGTCCGTTTTATTACGGTAAGCAGACGTGCTAATGGCTTTTTGGATGCGAGCATAGAACTCTTTTGCGAACTCTCTATCAATCCGCTGTTTCTTTGCATCCGGCAAAGCTCTCACACGTTGGGACGAACGACTTGGCAAGCGGACAGATACATTTTCGCCCTTTTCGCCCAATCGCTCAATTTCTCTTGCCACAAGATTTTGGACATCGGCTTTGACACGACTTCCAAAGAAGATTTGCAAGAGCTTATCCTCGGTCTTACGAGCACCGCCACGCAATACGCTTTGTTTCGTGGGTAAGGTTTCACGTAATACTGGGATACCGGTCTTTATTTGACCTAATTCATCATTTTTCGTATCTCGTTCATATTCATCGGTCAGTTTAGCAACATCCCGAACAGTTGCAGGGATATAAGATGCAGCATAATCCGCTGCGACCTTTTTAATGGCAGACATCCCGAAGGAATCCTCTTTTGCCTCTTTCAATGTATCGTATGACTTCATAATGTCATCAATAGGCAGGTTGTTGATGGTTGTTGAACCGGATGCCCTGACAAATCCGAGAGCACCTTCTTTCTTGGCACACAACACACCGGCCAAAACAGTTGATAAAGGCCCAAAATAATCTAAGCTAATCCATTTATCGCCAACGCGGATTGCGTTAAACACTCCGCCTTTATCTGCTATGCGTGAGCGCTGGGCTTGGTCGCCAATCAAATATGCAGGTGGAATATAATCGTCATCGTCCAGCATACCCGCAATCAATGAGGCAAGCAACAATCCGATTCCATTTCTGACCGAATACGTGATAGCGTTCCGGCTTACTTCGGATAATTGCCCCGCTTTCAGGTCTGAAATAATCCGGTTGGCGTGGCGTAAAGTATAAACACCACCCATAGCATATTCAAGAGCGATATTCGCCACGTTGGCAGGCGTTTTGACAAATGGGGCGAGTTGGTCGCCAATTCTCAAATCCCCTGTTATATCGTTGATAGAATCACGAATTGACACCGCCCATTTTGCAAGGAAAGAATTATCGGTAAATGTTGTTTTGTGGGCGTATGCTTGACCTTCTTTTCTGATGCGTTGCCCGAGTTCTGTTTCGGGGGTTGTTTTGATGGCATCCTTAAAGATTTCCGTTGCAACTTTTCCGACATCCCCCGCCTTGGCCGCTTTTGCCTCTGCGGTTGCTCTACGGGCTACATAACCCGAAAAAGCAAGGTCTTTTGAAAAGCTATCAGGATAACCCATAGCATACTTAAAGACACCCGTTTCAGCCATACGAGCAAATTGTCTGAATCTGCCTTTGCCGGCTGTCGTGAGCATACGTTCGCCCTTCGTCAGGTGTTCAAAGTCCCAGTTTTGAGTTGTGGAAATGTTATAACCTGCTGCACGGTATGCCTCGTCCGCATACTTCATATATTCAAGTATGGCGGAGGTATCAACTGCATTTTCCATTTGACCCGTTGTCAGTAATAGCCCTATTCTATCGGCAAGGCCTTCCGTGAACAATGTTTCGGCGTTGCTGATAATGTTCAAAACAGGGCTCTTGATACTGAACAACATTGATGCTCTACGCAACAATGAGGTGGTAATAGCCAAGTTTGAACTTGGGGTCAATGATTCAATATACCGGTTCAAGCTATCAAATTGTTTCAAGCTCTGAATGCTTGGGTTGCCGGTCTTATCCATAGTCATATTAAAACCATCTTGAATCATCCCAATTTTAGCATTGACGATTTCGGCCATTTCGGGCGTGATTTTTACGCCGAAGAAGTCATCAAGGATATTCATCACACGAGCTTTGATAGAAAAGTCAGTATCCTCTTGAAAGAACTCGTGCGTATCAATATCTTCGGGTATTTGAGCATCTTTGAAGGTGGTTTTTAATTCTTCCAGCGCTCTCTTGACTTCGGCTCTTGCTTCCTCGTTGGTTTTAGCGTTTTTAATGGCGTTGGCTATCTTTTCAGATTGTGCCTTCATAAACTCGGAGTATTTTTGACCCGTTTTACGTTTAATGGCTCTTTCTGCTTTTTGGCGCATTGAGTTCAAGGCCTTATTCAGCCACCAATTTACCGTTGTCGGTGTTTGGGTCGCCAATCTTTCAGCACTGATTTCTTGACCGTGCAAGGTTGATTTGGCACTATGCAAGGACAAAACGCGGGTATATTCTGCAAAGTTCCCTTGTCGCAACATCTCTTGTTCATAAGCAATCATCAAGGCAGTATCAAGGATATTTTCAGGGAGCTTGATTTTGCCATCAATGGCATCACGTGCCTCTTGCAAATGATTATGGACGTATTCGGTCGCCCGTTGCGCTTGTTCTTTGAGGTTGGCCTTTGTATATTGTTGAGTGTTGGCAATATCTTGAAACACTGCATCTTCGCCAAGAATCTCTTGAACCTTTTCAACTTCACGACTCCAAACTCTGCTTTCCCCTGTTTCGCCTTCGTTGAGGTCGGCTCTGTTTTCAACTGGCACTTCAACATAAGAAGTATCAATCACATTTTGAGCGGATGCCTCACGGTCAGCAATAACCGCCTTTGTATCGTTCACGGTAGCGGTTTCAATCTTTTTGACTGCTGTATCCTCGGCTTTGATTTCCTTTTCTGTTTTCACAACATCAGGTTTCAGCGCTGGGGCTGGTAATTTCCCTTCGGCAAAGTCCTTAAAGAATCTGATGGCATCCTGATTCATACGCACGGGGATGGCGTTTGCATTATTATAGACCTTTTTGAGCCATTTCCCGTATTGCTTAAAGACAGGTGTTCCGGCCTCTTGAATTGGGCTGACACCAGTCATCAAAAACTTTTCATAGCCACGGGCGAACTTTTCGTGTTGTCCGTTCTTGATGTGGACTTGTTCGGGGCTGATTCCGAGCCATCCTGCTAAGTCGTTCCAGCTTTTCAGATATTCAGGGCTTGCAAGTCCGCTTTTCACATAACTATACATATTATCAAGCCAATAATGCCCCAATTCGTGAGAAAGGGTGGAATAATTGGCGGTCTTTGTGATTAAAACGGATTTGGTTATATCATTGTATGACCCGTTGATTTTTGCGGTCGTTTGCTTGCCGGTATTGTTTGGGTCAGTTTTAACGCCTTCAAGGTAAATGCGCCCATCTTGATAAGTAATGCTACTTTCTTTCACAACATCGGACACGTTCACACCTCTACGGGTTGCCTCGGCCAACGTTTGGTCGGCAAATAAGCTGGCTGTTTCGGCTACATATTGAGCCCTTTCCGCCTCGTCCATATTCTCATAAAGTTTGTTGCCTTCCTTGATGGAATTATCCATAGCTTGGTTGATGGCGGTCATCATATTATTGTATATTTGACCGTGCTTTTCTTTGAGCTCGGTAGATACTGAAACTTCGGTCGCTACAACGTCCGCCATTGTTTTGATTTCGTTATCAACAATGACCTTTGCGACTTCACGGGCTTCTTTGGGGTTCATCGTTCCGTTTAGCTTTTCGGCCACAATATCAACCGCCATATTGCGATTGTAGTAAGCCGCGCCTGTTCCGGCAACACCACCAATAATTGCACCGATAGCCGCCTCTCTAAAACACCCATATAAACGCTCTTTTTCTTCGCCGGCCAATAATGTGCCATCCAGTTTATCAATTCCGAGATTGACAAGGGCTTGAAGTCCTTCCGTTCCGCCTTCGCTAATGGCTGTTTTGGCTGCACCTTTAATCATATTACGGGTTGAGGCAAACATCTTTCTTTGTTGTCCAAAACCGGCATATTTTTCAATAACGGTTGATAAAGCGGCGTAAGCGTGGTTTGTTCCGATTTCTTTTCTTGCCCATTCGGGGGTAATGTTCTTTAACTCTTTATCCCCTGTCTTTTTGATATACTGTTCAATGCCTTCGCGTTGTTCTTCTTGGTATTCCATACCGTAGTTGGCCGCTAATCCGGCAGCACCCGCCACCGCATCGGCCGCTTTGGCTGTCATCCCGACCGCCTTCGCTGCGCCACCAATACCATAAGATGCCAATAACATTGTGCCATAGTTGGCGACACCCGAGCCGATTTGGAAAGACCAAGAGTTAGGGTCTAATCCTTCCTTTTCAATGTATTCCGCATCACGCTCTTTTGCGATTTGCATATTCATATTGGCAATTTGCAAGAGCTTTTGACCGCGTTTGACCGTTTCTTCGTTTCCGGTATAACCGCCATAAGCCATTTGCGCCTCGCCCCAAGCAATACGAAGGTCATCGTCAAGGTTTCCGAACATATTTTTAAGGCCTGAACCGACACCAGCGCCGAAACTTTCAATAACGTTGGGCTTATATTTGTATTTTCCGTCCGCCTCGTTATATGCGAAAATGTTCTCTACACCGTGAGTTTCCATCACGTAATCAGCCATAGAAACGTGCTTTGCCGCTGATTCCGGCGTTCCGCTTCCTGCTTGTAGCGCTTCTGTCAGTGTTTGCTCGGTCATTATTGCACCTCAACAATCATATCATCTTTATCAAAACCAACGAACTTTAAGGCCTTTCCGTTTGCAACGAAGGTATCCCCTTCTTTGAAAGAGAAAGAGTCAATCGTAGGCACTAAATCTCTGTATTGAGTTTTGACGATTTCCCGCAATCCTTCTTTATAGATTTGTTGGATTTGGTCGGGGTTAGCACCATTCAAGGCCGCTTGAATCATAGCCGAGTTATATTTCTTTTCAAGGCCTTTTATGGCATAAACTTTTTCATTGTGTTTAACCATCTTATCAGCATAAGCAGGGTCGCCAGTGCGCATAATGGCAATAGTTAAATCCCAGTGGTCGCTGTAATAGAATGGCATATTTGACACCTTATCGGCAAAGAGCTTATCACTCATCATAGCCGAAAGCATATCATTGACCTGTTTTCCTTCTTCGGTCGTCAGGTTTTTGCTACGATAAACCGCATCAGAGGTCTTTCTTGCCACATCAAAGGTTTTATCCAGCGCAACCCCTTTATCATAATCGCTTGAAGTTGAGAAATACTTAGCAATATCCTTGATTTCCTGTTGTGCTTCCTCAACCGAGGTATAACCTGCGATACCTTCTTCCGTTCCCTCAATGCCACGAACATAATTCATTATGCTTTCTTTCTTCTTTTCGGACATTTCAGGGTAAAGGGCAATATATGCGCGTGCGCTGTCTTCCGTTCTATCCTCAATCAATGACACAAGGGCGGTTTGACGGGCAAATTGAAGTTGTTGATTTTTCATTTCCCCGATTTTGTGGAGCATTTGCGCTTTCTTTCCATCGCCAATTTTCAAATCTGCGACCATTCCTTGGGCTTTTTTGGCATCAGAGGCGGCAACGTTCAGGACATATTCAGAGTCCCAATCATCCACTTTGAGCATCATTTTCGCCATTTCTTCACGAGAATAGAAAGGGCTTGCCAACTTCAAGTCATTCAAATAGCTTTCCTTAAACGCTTCGTTTCCGGTTGATACAAATTGCTCTTTGTTCCGGTCATAAGAAAGAGTTGTTGTAGCTCTTGCCAAGTCCGATGTCTTATTCCGAAACACACCTTTAATCTTTTCGGCATTGGTTGCGGACATAATAGAGTATTGTTGGCGAAATCTTGTAGCGTTGGCCTCGTTTGTGAATCCTGATGCGACTTCCTCAATAAGTTTGTTGTTGCGTTCAATGAGGTCTTTTTCTGCCTTATCAATGTCGGCTTGGGTTTGATAGTCATTATAATTGGTTGCATCGTCTAAGATGCCATTCATACCACGGGTCAATTTTTCTTTACCGTCCAATGTTTCGGCATCGTTTTTGATTTCTTGCCATTTGACTGCGAGTTCTTTTCCGACTTGCGCCATTTTATTCATTTCGCCCCACATTGGATTTTGTGGAGGGGGCGCAACTGGATTTGTTATCTCAATGTTTGCTTGACTGTGATAAACTGGTAATTTTGCCATCTTTGCGCTCCTTTAATTTGTTGATGGGGTTGTTTTTGCACCACTTCCCCAATACTGGTCGTATGTGGCATAACTTGCGAGGGCGCTTGTTCCTGCACCCATCAAGCTACCATAAAAGGCAGAACGACCTTGAATCTTGGCAATCTTTTGATTATACGCCGCGTTGTTCTGACTCATACTTATATTGTATTTCTGTCGGCTTTCCTCTAAACCTAAGTCCATAATGCTTTGGCTTAAACTATCAGCGACAGAACCGGACATTTTGACACCGCTTGCACCCGCTTTGGCTGTAATTGTCCCGACCATCTGCGTGCGCTTTTCGGCATATTGTTCCGCTAATATCTTTTTTTGTTGTTCAAGCTGGGCAATTTGAATCCCGTATTGTTTAGCTTGGATTTTTCCGTTGGCCTTTGCCTGAACGCCTTGTCCGATACCTGACATAACTTGCATTCCGGCCGCAGCCGCAAATAATGCTCCTGCACCCATATTTTACCTCACTTATCAACTTCATTCACAATCGGCGCGATTGCTAATACGTTCATTGGTAAGGGTTGAGATTGTTCAACTGTAATTGAGGCATCCCATACCCAACCTTGATTAAACTTCACATTTGGCAAAATGCCACTGAATAATTTCTCGGGCGTGCCGAGTTCCGTTGTTGGCTTTCTGTAAGTAATCTGTTGAAGATGGTCTAAACTTCCGCCAACGCGACAACCGGATGTGTTCCAAACTCTCATTGAAAGTTCGTTGATGCGCTTTCTTTTCCCGATAGCTGTTCCGGTTTGGCTACCGTGTTCAATGGGCATCAATTTGAAATAAGATTGATAGCCAAGGCCAACAATGACATAGAAAGCATCCAATTCAAGAGTGATTGCCCCGCTACTCACTGTTTGGGGTGTCTGAACTGCGCCATCTGCTAAAATCTGAACTTCTTTCCCTTCCAAATGGCTTAAACCTGACAATGTTTTGACACTCACGCCCCAATATCCACCTGTATAAGATGTTTTATCAAAGGCCTTTCTGACAGTTCCTTTGACTACCGTATCGGAAGTATATTCGGTTATAAGTGCCTCGCCTATAATGTTCATTTCAGAATCAACTGCGCGGATTCTACGTCCAACCATACCGGAAGTAAATGCGCTGGATGATGCTGTAATCGTGATATTGCCAGTTTTGGCCGACAATGTTAAAGTGATGCCATCAGTATTATCAAAGGCATCATAATTCAAGCCATCGCGGACATACCAGCATTTGGATTGAATATCCGGTGTAATGATATTTTGAATCCGTTCAATGTGGCGAACCGTTGAACCATTTACAACACGCCGGACAATCATATAAACTTCATCATAAAGGCCATCATAAGATGGTATTGTTTCAACACTTTCAACGAAAGCATCAGGATACTCCAACAATGCCCACGCTTGCACTTGTTGATTTGTTTCAAGTGTCAATAAAGCGACTTGACCGTCTTCACGTAAGCACCAAAGAACGCTATCAGGATTCTTTTGATATGCAACTTCTACGAGTGGACTTTCAAGCAAATGTTCAGAATACAAAGAAATATCAACCGCTTTGTAGGCATCCAAATAATAGTCATAGGTAAATTGACGGATTTTCTTTCCGGTTCTTTGGACAAAGTGAATCATACTATCAACTGCAACCGGTTGAATATCTTCCGACCCCCAGTTTGACCGAGCACGTGCGGAAACATCTGTCGGGGTAATTCCTGAATCCCCCGAACCTTTGACAACAAACTCATTCCCATAAGTTCCAACCAAGAGGAAGTTTTGACCGGTTATCCAACGAATATCCGAACCATCCCCACAAGCATTTGTTGCCAATTCAATGTTGATTGCTCCGCTATCCTCATTGTTTTTTGCTGGTGTAAAGTCCTCGTATGCGTAAGGTTGCGACCCGTAGATATTACGCGGGCTATTTGGTGTCCGTCCATAGTAAAGGCGACCATCCATCAAACCGATTGCGGAAGGCCAACCACGATGCTTGCTCCACGCACCCTCGCCCCAAATCTTAGTGGCCGAGGTTGTGGATAATTTCCATTGAACGGTTGCCGATACGTGGGTGGAATCCGTGAAACCTGTAATCTTGAAAAATCCCTGTTTTTCCACATTATCTACGGTTGTTTTTCCGCCTAACCACCAATAAGAGCCAACGTGATTTGCGTTAAATATGGCGGCAGATGCAGATACAGTAATGTTCCCACTATCCCCGCTCGCCATCAATGTTGTATTGGTAATGTTTTCATCCAAGAAAGGCGTGCATTTGAAGGTCGTTTTTTTCAGTTCCCAGTTGTTGGATGAGTGCCGAATAAGTTCAAGAGGTTCGTTCGTGTTGCCGGCATCATCTTTATAGACGATTTTAATAACATCGTCCAACTGGACATATTTGATTGTTTTTAATTGGGATTGCGTGAAGGTGTTTGCGACTTCGTAGATATTGTTATTGCCATCAACAACATATCCGCCATTGTTAAAGAAACGGAAATACCCAGCGCCACACTCAATAATATATGAATCAGTGGCAGAAAATACAAACTTCAATAAACGGGCTTTTCCATTGTTCTTTGTGCTGGCGATATATTCCGAACCAGCCATACGAGAAACAACCCCATAAGGACGAACCCAGCAATTTCTGCATTTGTCAAGGCACGCTTGATAAGCATCAACATCAACGCGCCCAAACATCAACGGGCTGACTTCGCCTTTTGCAAATGTGGGAAATACGGGACTAACTCTTGTCATTCAATTACCCCCTGATTGCATCTACCCAATATCCGTCCTTGACTTCATCGGGTGCTTGTTCTTTTGCGTTCTTGGATTTTGCTATTGGCAAAAAGTGGCTTTCATAAACGCTCAATAGCTCTGACTGTTTCGCTGATATGTTTGTTAAATCGTAGCACATATCACACGCTAAACGGTAAGCGAAGGCATCAATAAAGGAGGGAGAATATAAGGAGGGGTCTTTACACAAGTAAGTGTAAAGGATGCCAACGCTATTGGAATTGGATTTGACATACTCGCCCTCAATCTTCAAATCGTCCACATCTGACTTAAATATGCGGACACAATCGGAGGGCTTTTGAAAATAATTGCCACCACCCCAAACGGGTTTTGTGGTAATCATATTGAGATTTGCTCTTTTAAGAGCGAACGACCAAGCGCACTCTGCAAGGATGCTTTTTAAGCTATCGTCATACATATTTTTGGCCGATTTTGCTTCTTCCGTGTCATCGGACAAACTGACAATTTTATTTGCGCCCAATAATGCAAGGGCACGATTTACGATAGATACTTGGCTCATTTACTTTTTTCCTTTTAATAAGATAAAAGGGGGATGAGAAACACCCCACCCCCCGAGGTAGTTAGGCATAAATCACTGTAAAAGCGACTTTACCCGTGATGGCTGCACCGCCAGTTGTGGCAATCAAAGCATCATCGCCGGCATTTGTGCCGATACGATAACCTTTTCCAGTCACGCCCGTGCGCAAAGTTGTAGCGTTGGCGGATGAAGTGGCCGCAATATAACGGTCGTCATCAGCACCATCGCCAACTTTCACGGTTGAGCTTGCGCCCAAAGCGGCAACATCCAAAACCACATCGTGGATAACTGCGCCTTTTGGCAATTTGCACAAATTGATAATTGTTCCGGAGGCAGCGGCTGCTGCTGTATAAGAACCGGACACAACCTTTAACGGAGCGAAAGCAACGCCTTGGCTTAAAGCCATTTTTCCGTCTGCTTGGGCTGCGTAAGTATCAGTATTTACTGCTGTCATAGTTTAGCTCCTTTCAATTACACGGATACGGTTTGGTCGCATTTGACTTTTACGACTTTGGCTTCTTCCAAACGTCCAGCGCCGCAAGACATTTCATAATACACTTGCTTGCTGAATGACAAGTCATCGCGTTCGGTAATGCGTAAGAACAAATCTTCTAACATACCAAAGCACACACCTGTTTTGTGGAAGGCGAAACAATCAGCGATATTGGAAGCAACGTTCACAATACCATCAGGCAACCACACGAACTTGAATCCCATAAAGGTATCAATGTCGCCGGACACCAAAGCGCGGACGTTGTTATAGTCGGCTGATGTGGCTTGTGTAGCACCTAATAATTGTTCTTTTTCGGTAGCGCTGGCTACGAATGTGCGGTCGCCGGCAGGAACGCCTTTGGCATCCAACAATTTAGCAGCGCGGCGAATCTTGGCAACGGTCAAGCCGCTGTTGGTTCCGCCCAAGTTCACTGCAACTTCTTGCCCAGCAGGGAAAGAAACCGCTGTTGAACCTGTTTCGCCACGGTAAGCGACACCACCCAAAGCGGCATAAATGACTTTATCAATTTGAATGCCGACTGCGGATTGAATTGAAACGCTAGCCATAGATGCGGGGTCTGCCAATGTTTGCAGTTGCAAAGAACGGTCTAACACACGGGCATCATTGTAGGTAGCAATATCAATACGAGTCCGAGATAAATTGGGGTCGTTTTGAGGTGTGGAAGCGTTGGCCGCTGTTTTGGCGGACATTTCCCACGTTCCGATTTGGTCTTGGTAAAAAGTTTTACCGGTAATGTCTGTTTTCACAAACACTCTGTCATACAACATAGAACGTTGCTGACGTGCCAGAGGCAGAATCACTGAGGAATAGGCCTGTGCTCTGACATCATACTGTGTAGTAGCTGTCATTTTTTTTCCTTTCATATTATGACATTAAAAAAATCCGTTAGGGTCATTCCTAAACGGACAACTTTTGGTCGCCTTATCCGATTAAATCGGGGGCATTTTTTGAAAAGGGGGCTTTTAACGGCTTATCCCATCATCTGCATTAACGATTGCATATAGGCAACACGTTCTTGACGTTCCTTTTCAGAAACATAAGATTGATTGTGTTCCCTACACCACGCCATATCATTACGTTTGTTTTTGACACCGGCGAAGTAAGCATCGTTTGGGTCGGCCATAATGCGGTCAAACTCGGCTTTGGCTTCCGAGGGGGTCTTCGTGAATCCTCCGGCTTGTCCCTCTAAACCTCCGAGAGTTCCTTCCGACATTGACTCTCCCATTCGTGCAAGAAATCTTATAAAACGAGTGTCGTTCCCAATTTTGTTTAAGAAGTAATCGTGTTCTTCTTTTGAGCCCGACATCTTATCAAGAACGCGAGTGGCAATATCCATTTTTTCATCATAGGCCGCGCCCCATTCCTGTTTTAATTCCTTTTCACATTTCACTTGTTCGGCTTTTGTTTGTTCTTTAATCGCATTTTCATAGCGGTCAAACTCGCCCAAGTGAGCATCTAATAGCTTTTGAGCCACACCTTGCGGAATGTGATTTTGTTTCATAATGGTCTTAAACTCATCCAAGCTCACGCCTTCGGGAGCTTTCAAATCATACTTATCCGCAGTTTCGGGAACACCAAAGGCATTATCATATAAGCCCCAAGCGACCCCGTCATTTTCATCTTTTGGGATTGCAACCTTGCTTTGCCCCATTAAAGATTGAAGTTCAACATAGCTCTTTGACAATTTATTGATGTCGCCACCAAACTTTAAGATTGATGGATGGTTCTTAAACTCGGGAGCTAAGGCATCCGAAAAGTTATAAGAGCTTGCTGGTGTGGTTGTTGTTGTTTCCCCAACAGTTGGCTGAGCGTTCACCGGAGCTGCACCTGCTTCGGGCGCGACAGTTGTCATTTGTTCGGTCATTATTTCAATATCCTTTCATATTGTTGTGCGATGGCTTCCGGCAATAAGTCATCCCTCATAATTGTCTTTATGGTTAAAATCACGTCCCGTTTGCCGCCGGAATATGATATTTGATACGGGTCAGAGGATAAAACCGCGGTGTTATACCCGCAAAAATGTTCCAAGAAATCAATAAACATCGGATATTTTTCAGCAACATCCTTAAAAACATTGCGTAAATCCGCGATGCAATTCTTATCCGTTAGATTGATTTTCTCTTGCATTCTTATCCCCTTCCGCTGCTGTCTTGTATGTCTGCGCCGCTTGTTGTGCCGCGAGCATTTGTTCATTTTGGGCTTGTGCCTCTGCCCGTGCTTGACGTAATGCACGCACTTCATCATCGGAGTTCAGCAGGTCGGTAGATACTCCGGTAATGTTAAAGACCTGTTCAACCGCTTTATCGCCATTGATTTTATCCAAAACTTCCGGTTTGAATTGTGCAATTTGACCGGCAATAGACATTGCGTTCACAATGTTATTGACTTCGGATTGGCGCTGGGATTGAACTAAACGTCCAACAAACTTTACTTCATAGTTTGGATTTTGCATCATCACGTCAGGCATACGGGGCAACCGTCCTTCTTCATACAACGTCATAACAACCTTTTCCGTGAGTGGTTGCAAAACGTCATTCATCATCCGGCCAACTGCTGGGCCAAGAACGGTCATCTTTTCGCTGATACGTTCCATCACTTCGGGAACTGTCATTTGTTTTGTCAGTTCGCTAAAAGCCAAGAACGTGTCATAAAACATAATACTACGGATTTGCTCTTGATAATAGCGTAAGTTTTCAATACCAAGTTGCGGATTTCCGAAGTTTCCAATAGGAAAGATTTCATCTTTTGGGCTTAAACTTCCCTTTTCATAATAGTTTATGGCGCGGGGGTTAAAGTTAGGCGTTCCCAAAAAGGCATCATTTGGCATAGCGATAGCGGGGTCTGCCTGCTTCATCGCAGAACGTAGGATTGTATCGTTCATTGTGTTTATCATACGAACGTATGGCAAGGCCTTCATAGCTGGGGAATAGCCATAAACGATATGAGAACGCTTATAAAAACGGTGTGCCGCACAAGGCATCATCCAAAATCCGCTCTCTAACATAATTTGTTTTGTTTCGGCATCAACCCAAACCATCCGAATTGGCATATTTTTATTGTCAATCTTATCGGGGTCGCGTTCCATACGCTTACCAAAATAGCAAATGAACTTGAACTTTTTATCCTCATTTCTGCCTGAGGCATAACAATCTTTAATCTTTTGAGAACATTTTGAGCCAAAGCGGGATAATGCTTGCTCGGCTGTATATTCAAACTCAATATAGAACTCGTTCGGGCGTTCGCGGGCATCTTCGGTCAAATGCAATTTCTTGATGGGGATTGTGTAGAATCTCACACCGTCATCTTTATCTTTTTCCGTAAAGATGGTTGAAGTTCCATAAACCGCAGATTCTTTATAGAAAATGGGCATTTCGTTGTAGAAGTTGGAACGGGCAAGAGTGAGCAACACTTCATCGCTGGCATCACTCATCCAGCGCTTTACTTCATCATTTTCACGAAGTTTTGGGTCTGAGTGTTCCAAATGCAACCATTTAGAACTTTCAGGGGTCAAATATGCACACAATCCGGCCGCCAAAATGTCGGCGCAGTCAATAGATGTTGAATCCAACAAAGAATGAAGTTGAGCACCTTTGTTTTTTTCATCCGTGATATTTGAACCTTCCACGAAGAAGTAATTGTGCAAAACCTGATATAATGAGTCAAAGTCAGAACGAGAGCTTTTTAGCTGTTCCTGATTCTTGATGATTTTTTCAGCTGATAAATCAAATACGTCCATTGTTATACTCCGTTCAATTTTTTACGGGACACTTTTTGTTCTTGCTGTTCTTTGGCAAGGCGTGTCTGTTTCCAAACATCAACGTATGGTTTGTCCTTGTTTTCTTCGGCAAGGCGTTGATGTTCTTCATTTGCAAGGCGTTCTTCTTCGGTCAATTCTTCCATTTATGCCCCCAAAGGCGAAAAACCACCTAATAATGTTTGTCTGCGTGCATCCATTTCCGCACGTCTTTTGGAATACTGCCCGAGCTGGGTAGCTTCCCCGAAATAATAGCCGAGTTGAGAACCCGTGCTTATATCTGTATATTGTGCATTTCTATTGGCATCAGCAGATTGAACGTGTGCTTTATCGGCTGCCGAATAAGCGACATATTGACCGTTTATCATACGACCTTCGCCCTTAGCAACGTTTTGTTGTTGTAATGCCTGAGCGGCCGCAAGTTGAGCGGCTGCATTGTTTCCACCGCTGCTATGATGCACAATGCGGGCAACTTTCTTAAAAAATCCCATTTTAGCCCCCTAACAATGTTTTTTTGCGAACATTTGCGGATACATCAGATGAGTATTCGCCCAATGCTGTTGAATAAGTTGTTTGTGATTTGTTGGCAAAGGCAGACCTACGCACCGCGTTGGCCTTTTCTTTTTCGGCTACCGCTGCGTTTTCTTGCTCTTTGATGAGGTTTTGGGCTTGTTGCACTTGTTGGTCGGCCGCTTTTTCAGCGCTTTTGATGGCCTTATCTTGTTGATGACCGACTGCATAACCCGCAGCCGCACCAGTGCCACCGCCGATAGCTGTTCCCATACCCAATCCGGCAGCTGTTCCTGCCCCCGGGGCTACGATTGTTCCTACAACTGCGCCAGCGATAGCGCCGACTGTTGCCAAAAGACCACTGCTTTTACTTCCCATTATTTTATTTCCTTTCGCATTGTGGCGACCTTATAACCGTTTCTTTCAAGGTAAGTGTATAGCCGGTCGCCAAGATGGCTACCTTGATAAAGATATTTGCAATCCCACGCCTTAGCGATTTCCTCAAACTTGCGCTGGATTGTTAAAAATAACCTGATACTTCGTTTTTCGGGCTTGATATAATAAGACACAACGTTCATTTCACGAGTGCCCCAAATATCCGAGCTTTGCTCCAACACCGCATAAAAATCACTTTCAATTATGAAAATGTAGTAGTTTTTCATTATTGCAAAGTGTTGCAGGCAGGCCTGATTTTTATCAGATAACCCGAACTCGTCATTGACTTGTTTAATCCAATTCTCAATGACATCCATTGAAACCGCAGAACCTATGACTATATTCATCTAAAACCCCGCAATTCCAAAAAGAGATTGCACTGGCTGATTGCTTGCACGTTCTCGGCGCAAAGATTCAGCATATCCAACCTTTTTATTTACTGGTGGTCTTGCGACCTGTTCCGTCATAGCCAACGCATCCACAATATCAATATACTCGGACTTGATGGCATCTTTCGTCACGCCGGCAAGCTCGGCCTTGAACTCTGTCAGCCATTCCGCCTCATCGGGGAAATATACTGAGTGAGCCCTAAAACGAGGTTGCAAAATCTTGATTCTTTCAAGTTTGCTCCCCTGTTTAGCGTGTTCCAATGGCACAACGTTAAAAAAGACATTCCGTTTCTTCATTTCTTGGGTCAAGAATGGCTTCATAACCTGTTCCCACCATCCGCGCTCAATGTAATAATCACGCAAACGGTATTTCACGACCATATCAAAGATATAGTCAATGATTTGGGCACTATCCCAGCGCCCATACTTACAATCAAGAATAAACCAGTTATTCTCGGTATCAATTCCAGTTAGCACCATCGCACGGTAGCAACTTTCGGGATTTGGACTTGATGCAGGGTCAAGACAACAAAACAGGTTGCACCGGCTTATTAAATCCTCTCTACGCGCTGGCGAATAATACCGGTAATCTTCCTCTTTGAAGATACGGTTTTCATCTGCCACCGCCTGACACATCTTTTCAGCCATCCAAATATCAAGTTTGCCGAGCTTAGTATAGTCAGCTTTTTCTCTTTCAATGTCGGCCAAACTTTCCTTTTCCGGCCAAGTTGGTTTTCCATCAACTATTACGGGTATCCTTATAGCATCAAATCCGAGGTTTGAAGCGTTTTGTATGCACCTTTCAATAACGCATTTTTCCCCGAGGTTGTTCCCAATCATAAAGATTCGGGAAGATTTGCCCAAGAATACAATGTCGGACAAGAACCAATCCCAGTCAGCTGATAAAATAGTTTCAGACCGGCTGTCGTCCTTATCCTGAATATCGTCCAAAATAACGATTGAAGGTCGCCTATCCTGATTTGATAGACCACGAATGCCAGCGCCCTTACCGTATGCCTCAATACGTATATTGACGGTTTCCCCATCCCTATTTTTGACATCAACCGAGAAAGCATTCATACTTTCTTCTTTGATTTCCACGAGGTTATGCCTCAATAGTGGGTTGGCGTGATATTCGCCGATAATATCCTTCAATTTTGCCGATGCCATACGCTGGTTTTGTTTGATAATAACAATAAAATCCAGCCCCTTTTTAGGATAGGCAAGGCAATGTAATGGGAATGTCCGAAGGGCATAAGAGCTCTTTCCACTTTCCCGAAACATTTCCATAGCAACGTGATTCTTTCCGTTCAAAAGCATATCCGAAAGCCGATAATGAAACTCGGCAGCCGGTAATTCTTTGTCGGGGTCGTTTGCTAAGACAACATAACGAAACGGGACAAGGTTATTTTCCATTTCCCGAAGGACTTCACTTGGTATGTTTATATTTCCCATAAGCCCTCGCTTTTTCCTCTGTTTTCTTTTCAAACAAAGAATATCCGTTTATGTTCACGTTCTGTTCGGTTTTGTCCGTCCATCCGTGATTTTTTAACCAAAAGATTGCGCCAGTTGATGCTTTACCGGAAATGAGTGCATCCTCTGCATTTGCCTCAATTCTTAGGATGGCTTTTTTAATTGTGTGAGAAAACTCCTCTCTTTCCTTATAGTCATAGATGCTTCTTCTATCATCAAAACCAAGGAATAAAGCCAATCCTGCGACAGTTGGTGGATGAGGAATGATTCCAATAGAGCCATTTTTCATAACTGGGACTCCATTTTCATCTTTTATAATCTCATCAACACACTGGGCAAAGTATTCATCAATCTTTTTTTCAAGTTCGGCAACAGTTTTGTATTTTAAGGGTCGTCCTGTTTCCATAACGATTGTCCTTTCATTTTTTAAGGCGATTATTCAGGTTGTTCCGCCTTGATGGTTAGGTGTTCATATTTAGGTTTGCCCCGCATTTCATCAAGCAAGGCATCAATTTCAGCATTGCAATTCTTTTGAAGTTCCTTGATTTTTTCATTCAAAGGAACAATCCGAGTTAGTTCTTTTTGCGCTTCTTCTTCGGTTTGGAAACATAAAGATGAAAACACAACAATAAAACTCTGGCCGCTTTTAATAGAATAGACATCGTGTCCCTGTTCATTTACTGAGTAGCCAAGAACAACGCCTTTTTTGACACCTTCTTTTGCATCGGCGTAGTAAATCTCTTGACCGAGGTTAAACATTCCCTTCCCCTTCTTCCGGTGTTTCAGGTTCTTCTACGTGCGCGGGCGCGCTCTCGGGCGCAGGCGCGGGCGTATTGTCAGCACCTTTTTCAACTTCCGCTTCCTTTTCTTCAATCTTGGCTTTCAGCTTTTCAATGTTCATATTGTGATAGCTTTTAATACCAAGCAAGCGAGCTTTTTCACGTAAGGCCTTTTCTTCCGTTTCGGTTTCAGGGTCTTTGGGTTCTTTTTCTTTCTTTTCCCCAAATGACACTACGGACACACATTCTTGGAATGAGGTAATATCGCCTTCATATTCAAAAATCTCGCCGATTTTCACTTCCGTCTTGCCATCAGGGAGCAATAAATTGTGTTTAGCTTGTAATTTCATAGTCATAGTTTGTCCTTTCATAATTATTCAATTTTGAGCGTCCAAAAGAAAAACCCCCACCCGTTAGAGTGGAGGTCAAAGGATGTTTTCAAATGAAAAAAAATTATCTTTCGGTCGTTCTTATAACCCGCAGGTATTATTTTCGCACCACCTGCCGATTATACTCAAAAACGTATCAGATTTTTTGAAAAATGTCATATAGAAAAGTGTCGCAAAGTGTCGTTTTATGTCGCAAAGTGTCGCAAAAGTTAGATTTTTCTGACAATTTCATCCAATCCCTCGTAAAAATACCTCAACAAAGTCGCCCGATGAAGATGACGGTCAGCGTATTCTTTCCGCACAAGATAACCGGCAATACGTTTCCACCCAAACCCCTGACAACGTTTTTTAACGACTGCCCAGCGTATCCCGTGAATCTTTTGCATCCAAGTATTGGCAGTTTCCCAAAGTTCCATATCGGCTCTTGTGGGGCGTTCGTGCGCCGCATCCATATCTTCCTGTTGGTCTTCTATGCTCCGTTCATCATTTGGGATAATAACCATCTGCCCAAGAGGGCTCGTTGGGTATTTCGGCGCAACCTTAGGCAATAGCCGGTCAATCTCAAATGCTCTGCGTAGCAATTCTTCAAGTTCTTTTCTGTTTGTTGGTGTCTTCATTCATCGTCCCCCCCATCAACTCTCGGATTTGTCAAGCCGACTTCATAAACCGCAATTTGGCTGTTTGTGATAATCGTTTTAATCTTGTCAATCCGTTCTTCGTCAGTCCCCTTTGACTCAATGGCCTCCATCACTCGGCCATAAACATTGAAAAGAATATCGTTTTGCACTGATAAGTTCCGGTTTGATTTTTTAAGTTCTTCGGCTGTTTCCGGTGCTCGCTTGATATTCTCTTTCATCTTTGACAGATTTTTAACCTCCCTTTTTAACCGTGTTTCCTCGGCCACAAGGCGCTGGATGTTCTTTTCGGCGCGTTTCTTTGCAATATAACGAGGTATAGCATCCTCAATCTTGCAACAAAGCTCATTGGCGACCTTTTGAACCGCCTCAGGCCTACATCCTTCCTTGATACAAAGTGCTTTTTCTTCCGGTGTCATTTTTCCCCTCTCTTTCATTAAAAGTTTGATGCTTGTTTGTTTTCTCTCTGTGCTTTGGTAATCAAAGCGTTGCGGACAACGTGGACGGGTATCTCATCCCCCTTGAAGTGTTTTTTGAGCCAGTAATTTATCTCGTCAATCTGTCCCTCAGACAATGAACGTAGCTCTTTGGTAAAATGTTCGTCCCAAGCTACCGTGTAATCATCCCCAATATAAACCTTTTCTTCCTCCCGTCCGTCCTTTTTCGTGGAGTTATCCACAAAGTTATCCACATTTAGGGGGGATATAGGGGGGTTATTATCATATATCATATCATTATCAATATCGGGTTCGTTTGGGTTTTTTGGCAACCGTTCGGTTATTTCCGAAACCGTTCGGTTATTTTGGGTTTTATCCAAAGCATTTGCTTTTGGCCTTCCACCCAAAGAACCGTTTGCTTTATTCCGGTTGCATATCTCAACATAACGGGCATTATCATAGTCCATACGTTTTTTGATGAGTTTGAAAATTATCCGAGCCATAGCCGGTAATTCAATTTCATTCCCACACGTTGAATACTCAAATATGGCGCAGAGCAACAGGCCTTTTTGGTCGGTCGGAAGTTCTTTTACCATTTCATAGTATTCATTGTAGAGAATAAAACTATCTTTCTTCTTTTCCATTGAATATATCCTTTGTTTGATTGTTTTCATTTAGTGGCGTGCGAATACCACTACGGTTTGGGTCATAAGCTCCCCAGCTTTTCAAAGTATCCAGCGCCTCATCTACTGTCCGACATAAAGCGTATGGATACCCGAAACTTTTACAAAAACGGGCGAAGTCATCTTGATAGACACTCGTCCCGTTCTTTCCAAACTTTAACTCAATAAATCCGACTTTGCTTTCCGGTAATAAGCAAACAAGGTCAGCAACACCGGCAACAACACCCATTTCTTTTAATTTGGATGCCTCTATTGCGTTCCGCTTGCCACCGTTTGCCGGATGAAATAACTTAAACCATTCTTCACGGGGTGTATGTTCACGCCAAACGTGAATGATGGCCTTTTGTAATTGGTCTTCGCTGTTCACAAGTCGGCCATAAGAAAGTTGCCGATACTCAACAACGGTCATATATTGGTGTTCAGCCCACTGCATTTTGCGATAAAGTGTCGTGTTCCTTTTAATCATAGCGCTCCCCCTCTCGTATGAAGGATGTCATAACAACCGAGTGTCATCCATCATCCCCCACGTAATGATTGTTGCAACAAATACCAAGAAATAAGTAGCTATAAGACAGTTCATCAGGCCTCCTTAAAATCGTTGATTGACACCGGTATATTATTCTTTAAGCAATAATCCCAAAGAACGATAACCACATCCTTTGACAGTTTTTTCCGCCAAACCTGCTGAGCAAGTGTTTGATATTTTATCTTCATTCCACTTTGCGTAAGAATGCTGTAAATATCGGCCAGTTTTCCTATTTTTTTCAAAATACCCATCTTATTTTTTCCTTTCGTTTTCTAAAAACTACTATTTGTAGAAATAAAAGTCAAGAGAAAAAATGACATTATGTAGATTTTTTTTATTTTGACATTTTGTAGAGTTCGTGATATATTGAGGTCTATGATTGGCGATAAAATGAGAGAAGTGCTTAAAAATAAAAAAATCTCACAAACAAAAGCGAGTGAGATGATGGGGATTGAACAAGCACGGTTCAATCACTGGATATTGAACAAAAGAAAGCCGGACTATGAACAAATAGCCCAATTTTGTAAAACATTCGGGACAACACCCAACTATCTAATGGGATTTGATGAAATAAGCGAACAGGATAAAGCCCTGCTCGCTGCGGTAAAATCTCTTGCTGCACCGAAAGAAACAACAGAAAATACTTCGGATACTGCAAAACAAACGCAAATACCTCCAACTAAGGAACAAGAAAGATGAGGAAGATGATGCAGTATGAAAAAGAGCCAAAGAGCAAAAGCATCTCTGGCGCTATTTGTTTGATGGTGTGGGGTCTTATTTTTGCTTGGGTTTTGTTTTTCTTTGGCAAAGACCAATCCCAATATGTTTTTATGCTTATGATTGTTATGTCATTCCTTGTCGGCGTTGGCATAGTGCAATTAAATGAGCTCAAAGAATACTTTCAATCAAAAGAAAGACAAAAATAATCAGGTAATAACCCCATATATCTCTTTGAGTATCTTCAATTCAAGGCGGTCAAGGCCTTCAATAATGCGGTTCAATTTGCCCCTCGCCCAGTCGTGAAATACAGGGTCATCACTTTCTAAGAACTCCCTCAAATAACATTTTATGACATTCAAGTTATCTTTCAAATCAATCAGGGCATCAAGTGGTGGGGCTTGATTGGAACATTCCAACATAAGAAAGTATGACTTATGGCGATTAAATAAGCGGCTCATATCCTGCTTTATTTTAACAATCCCCATCTTGCGCAAGAGGTCATACGCATTAAATACCAGCGCACGACTTTCCGCAACAATAACTTTCCTTTGTGCCTGCTTGGCCTGTTTTTTATCCCTTATTTGGGCATCTTTTTGGGCATTTATTTGTTGGTCTATGTAATTTTCCTCGCTTTGACGATTCAATTTTTCAAGGTCGGCATTATGCTGAACTTGCTTCTTTTGTTTCTTTAAGCGAGCTATCTTATCGGTAATATATGACATTAAAACTCCTTTTGTTGTTATTCCCGTGGCCGGCTGACTCGTATCACTCAACCCGTGCCATCCCTTCCCATCCATTATACACGTGCAAAAAACTCCTTGGTTTGGTTTCAGACACACCTATCCTTAAATGGATGTGTAAGCTATTTGTTTATATCTATCAGGTGCTAAAATGCTAACGCATTTCATCACACAATCAACACTGGCGTGTTGCTTGTAGGTTCTTTATTTTCTATTGAATGAAATATAATTAAACCCAAAGAATGAACTTATCAATTTTGCTTACAAGTTGCCTTTTTACCTATTGAAAGGTAAAAGGTTCAAGTTGCTTCTTATTTGGATATAATTGATTCCTCAATACGTTCGTGCCATCCCGATACGAACTTCATCCCACTTATTGATGGGGCATTTGATACAAACTATAAGAATGATTTTGTATCAAACCGATGTTGTCAAGGCAAGACAGAGCATCTTCTTTCTATTCCGGCCGCACCGGAACGTGTCCTATTTGTTAGTCGCCGACTGGATTTCCAAAGGGGCTATCCGATTCTTTGCGACACCTGCTCTATTGGACAGGATTTCAGCAGAGCAACCGCCCACACGATTGATTACTGGTTCTTCAACAAGGAAAATCCTTGAATAGAAATGTTTCCTCATTCTTATTTATTAAATGTTTCATAAAAAGTTATAAGATAAAAAAAACGAATCGTTCAAAGTGGCGATAAGCCCCGTCTTTATTGATGTTTGCATTTTGAAAACGAATCGTTTTGACTGTTTGTTGTAATTTTTTATCCAAAACGGGCATTTTTTACGATTTTTTCCATAAAAAAAGTGAAAATCGGCTCATTTTTTATAAAAAAACATCAACTTTTTGTAGTTTTTTTCTTAAAAAAATCAACGATTTATAAAATAATTTCTACTTTTTGTAATTTTTTTCTTGACATTATATCTACAATTTGTAATAATGAGCTTATCAAAACCCGAATGTATGGGTGCGGAAAAGAACCTAAAACCCACTCGGTCGGTTAGCTCCCCGTTAAAAGAGTGTCTGGCAGATAAGCCCGCGAAAAAATCAAAAGTGAAACCGGACATCCGCGAATATGGGGAATAAACGGAAAGTATAAAGTCCATCCAGCAAAAAGGAGTATGAAAATGAGTCAAAAAGGACAACTTGAAACATTGATTTGTGAAATAGCAAATCTTCGCACTGAAAATCAACATCTTCGGAAGTTATTATCAGAGGCAAAACTTACCATCAAACTTGCAGCCGAACACAATGAAGAAAATGCACGTCATTTCTCGCGCATTCTTCCGATATTGGATGCAAACGGTGTAAAAGCATTTTTCAATTTGAACTTTGACTTATAAGGAGGGATACAATGGAATACGAATTGACATTACGTGAAAAGATTTCAGAAGGTATTGCTTGCTTCTTTTTTGCAATCTTTATGCTCGGGATGATTGGCCTGATTTCCGTTTCGGACGGATTTGACCAACACATCATTGAGAACAGAACAACACAATCAAAATAAGAAAGGAGCAAATACTATGGAAAATATGAACGAAACTGAAATTATGGCAATGCCAGCGCCA
>JAEEGL014569651.1_pt1 | contig 34889 bp, 39 predicted proteins | sample 9134231 | NCBI WGS metagenome assembly JAEEGL01 (sample SAMN16246548, study PRJNA631951) | gut metagenome | biome: gut microbiome; feature: rumen; material: fiber-attached | host: Bos | place: Iran: Karaj | collected 2018-10
ATAGTGGTTATGGATTAAATTTTATTGGTGATGAAAATTACCTAGTCATCACGTCAGAGTTATACAACAAGCTTAAATCAGACATAGAAGACGGAACGCTTAAACAATTTATAGTAAGAAATTTCTCCGATTCATTTTCAGACATAGGCATAATAGTCGCAATCCCTAAATATATAAACAATAATAAGATTCAAAATGAGTTAACCAATCCAACAACTATAAAAGACATAGAAGATCGAGAGTGGGGATGGGGTAGATTTTATGATGGCTGGCGGCTAACAACAGTCATCCAGAGCCCACTTCAACACCGAAAGAAAAGTGCCCTAGAGCTGATGTATTATATGATGAAGGCTCACACAAAATGAATAGAAAACAAAAAACTGCCACAAGTCTGTATGACACAGCCTTGGGACAGTGAAAGAACTAATCTGCTACAAGTTGCCCTGGCAGGTCATAACCAACCACAGTCAAGGTGTCCGATATATGGTACAGATACTGAGTATAATAAGAATTGCAAATATGGTATCATATATCATGGAGGAGATAAAAATGGCAGTTATAATCGAGCATGGAAGATACAGAAGAAACAAGGAGAAAAATCTGCGCAGGCAGTATACAGCCGCACAGGGGAAAAGAAAAGCATCAAGGCTTTATCCGGAGGGAGGATGCAGCTATACACTAGAAGAACTTATGGCGATTGAAGAAAGGCTTCTATACAACTGAAACACAGATGGCAGAACTTAAAATGGCTTACAGAAAACGTCCCCGGGAGTAATGCACCTGGGGACGTTTTGTATTACAGCAAATTAGCAGAATGCTCCTTCCGATTGAAATCGGTGGGGGATGAATGCTATTGCTATTGATTTTGAACAGCCTATCAGCTTCCCAGGAACATATGTTTGAATAAGCGCCGGAATATGCTATAATACTGGCATGGAAGAATTCATCTATCTGAGGTACCAATACCGTATATATCCCACAGACATTCAAACTGAACAGATACAGACGACGGCCGACTGCTGCAGGTTCGTGCATAACTACTACCTGAACTTCAGGAGCCTTGCATGGCGCACACAGCACAGGAACATGAATGCTGCCGCATGTATGGCGGACCTGAAATACATAAAACTGGTCTTTGAGTGGCTGTGCGAGGCTGACTCCATGGCACTACAGGAGGAACTCAAGGACCTTCAGCAATCATTTGAGAACTTCTGGCGGGGCGACGCTTCGCATCCGCAGTACAGGTCAAGGAAAGCGTCAGGTCTTTCGTACCGCACCCGCAACCAGAATAATGGTGTCCGCATGTCCGCTGATGGCAGGTACATCCATATCCCGAAGCTTGGATGGACAAAGATAAAACTTTCGCGTGGCATCCCGGGCGTGATTAAAAACGCAACAGTGATCCGCAGGCCTTCGGGAAAGTATTTCGTCTCGCTCACGGTGATGATACCATCAGCGCAGATAATGGGCACCAATGAGGGCAAAGAGCACGGTCTCGACCTCGGGATAAAGTCGTTCTATGCGCTGGATGACGGGACAAAAGCCAGCAGCCTTAAACTCCTTCACACATATGAGGACAGACTCGCAAAAGCACAGCGCAGGCTCTCACGCAAGAAGAAGGGCTCTGCCAATTTCATTAAACAGAAGCACAAGCTTGCCCGCCTGCACGAAAAGATTGCGGACATCCGCATGGATTTTCTGCATAAGGAGAGTACGCGCCTTGCAGGGATGTGCAGCCTTCTGTGCATCGAAGACCTCAACGTCAAAGGCATGGTAAAAAACCATAACCTTGCAGGAGCCATAAGCGATGCATCGTGGTCGATGTTCACCAGGATGCTTGGATATAAGCTGCCACTCCACGGAGGCACGCTCGTAAAAGTGCCGAGATTTTTCGCGTCAACACAGGTATGTCACATCTGCGGACACAGGGAACCGAAAGCCAAGGTCCTTAACATCCGCGAATGGACATGCCCTGAATGCGGAAAGGTACACGACCGTGACGTTAATGCCGCCATCAATATCCTTGCGAAAGGAAAGTCGATGGTGTCCCTGACAACGCAAGCATAACATGACGGTAGGGCAGGGACTGCCCGAACCTGCGGCACTGAGCCGCAAACGCCTGTGGACACCATGGGAAAAACTGCAGCGGGGAAACCTGGCTGTGTGACAATAACCCGGGTGGCTGAAGCAGGAATCCGCTTCCGATGCATATCGGTGGTGGTAGTTCAACTGCACATGTCCGACAGTCAGATCGCCAACGAACTAAGCACAAAGACAACAAATGTGACAAGCAGACGAAGAATACTGGGGCTCACAAAAAAACAGCGTAAAATAAAAGCCACTCGCCGTAATGGCAGTGGCTTTTGCATACTATTCGATAAGCGTTCCTGTTCAGACACGCTCCGCTACAAACACATTATTTGCATTGTTAAGGAGCGTCCCATAGCCCCCTGCATCCATCATGAACGCCTGACCACAACGGCATCTGTAATACTGCTGCCCGAAGGCCGCTACTGAACTTGATTCAAAATCAGAAACGCTAGAAGCACCACATCTCGGACACTTGATCTTAAAACCGGCTGCAAAACCTACGGTCTCATCATATCCGCCAGAAACCTTCTCAAGCTCACTATCATCAATCATTTCAAGTTTATTATCATCTGACATCCGAAAAACCTCCTAAATAAAATACACAATTTTGACAGGAACAGTATAATCCATACTGGCCTAATAAGATATTAAAAAAGAATAAAATAACTATCTGAAAAGGAAATGTAAAAAATAAACAAATTATAAAAATTCGCACAAGCTTCCCCTCGGAGGGGATGTGGGTAATGATAGTTAATGGTAGAATGAGACATGGAAAGTCAGGGACCACCATGGTCCTCCCCATTGCAACAAAACCCTGATACCATAGCTGAAAAAGGAGTGTGAGAACGCATGGAACTTACAGAACGCGAAAAAACAGCACTTGAATTAAGAAACAAGGGTCTTACATATGAGAAGATAGGAGAGCAGCTTGGAGGGATCAGTAAGACAAGGACCAGCCAGATAATATCGCAGGCAGAGAGAAAACTCAGAAGAATCAGCCATATAAGTATAGAAGATGACTTCTGGATGCTGATTTCAAGAGAGGTGCCAAATTCCAAAGCGGCAACGATGATAAAAAAATCACTAATAATACAGGGCATTACAACCGTCGATGGAATAAAGAACTTTTCCGCAGACGAATTCTCAAAGCTTCACGGAATGGGCAGGATCTGCACTGAGTATTACAGGAAAATTTTAGATGGTGTCATGACCTGACTGCTGCCAAACACAGCAACAGCAAAGCTCTATGAGGAGTGCCCATATACTTAACATGTACACTCACGATTTTTTTCTGTATGTTCTCACCATGCTTTCGTTAAGGGGAGTTGTCAGGATCTTCTCAAGCGGCCATCCGGATGCTACACGGTTCCTGTACATGGAAACTGTGATGCCATATGCATCGCAGAGTGCTGTCTGCGAGGTATAGACAACACCGTTGTGGTCAGATATCGGTCTTATTCTGTGGCGTTTTTCTTCCATTAGCGTTCCTTTCTTTCCGGATGCCCCTGATATCATCCCTGTCAGAAAAACCATGCCTGTCAGCACGTGATAAGATAAAGGGCATCAGACACCCCCAAAATAATACGATAAAGACGATACTTCCAAGGATCAGCACCTGCTGCCCGTCAGAACTCATTAATATTTCTCTCATCAAACAAGAACACCAGTAACCCTTTCCGAAAATATATACGCCGTGACAATCACCATCATTGCTCAAGAAGCTCATCAAGAGTCTCGCCATAAGGAGTGATGAAGTCATTTACAAAATCAAGGACCTCCGGCAGCTCCGAGTATAGCTTCCTTATTGATTTTTCCGTGCTTTCCTTTGCCGTTACAAACTCATGATTCCCGGCATTAAGCTCATTCGTGCACTTTATGAGTGCAGACAATTTGTCTGCTGCCTTGACAAGCCTCCGCATATAAACCTCATTCTCATCTCCGGTATTCCTATAGAAAACCGCTTTATAGACTTCGATCATGTCTGAAGGCAGATGATGCACCAGCCGGTGCTCCGCAAGCGCCTCAACATCCTTGTAGGCAGACTTGAGGTCAGTATTGAAATACTTCACAGGAGTAGGCATATCACCCGTAATTATCTCTGATGCATCATGATAAAGCCCTATAAGGGCTGCCCGGTTGGCATCAAGGTTTTTACCATATCTGGTATTGCCGATCACACAAAGGGCATGTGCGATGACGGCGACCTCCATGGAATGCTCGCACAGATTCTCCTCACGCGTATTACGCATGAGCGCCCATCTGTTAATGTATTTCATCCTTGATATAAGTGCAAAGAAGTTATAACTCATAACATACCTCCATATTTTAGCAGGAGAGCTTTCAGGCGCTCATATCCACAGAAGGAACAGGCCAGAGCCGATAAGAAGACCCGGAAATAAGAAAGAAAGTACCTTTCTGTACAAAGAGACATCAGCAACAGTATGGAATGTAGTCACACCGTTTATATAAGACGTTACAACGCCGGCCTCGTCAGACCACTTTAAGAACATCAGTATCATCAGGAGACTCCCTGTTACAAGGAACAACATGCCAAACATCCGTTTAAAATCATGATCAAGAGCCCTGAACCTGCCAAGGACTGAAAAGGACCCGAACTTTAAGCCCTGCTCCTGAAAATACCTTTTGACGGGGATCCGTATGTCCTGCTCGGTGAAGTCGTAGGCTAAAAGGCCAGGCGTTTCCGAAGCAGGTTCTGTTCCCAGCTTTGTTTTGCAATGCGGACACCACGGTCTTTCTGAAAATGCATTTTTGCCCAGGACGATCCCTTCAAGACCAACAGCACTCTCGTCGTTAGCAGAAGTATCCAGCGTCACAAACCTTCCATCAGAAAACACCTTTACTACATGGCGGTAGACTCTTGCAGAGTGCGACAGCGCCATACCATAAAAATGGCTGGTATTTTGCCTGAGCTGGATCACGAAACAGTCATTTTCAATGCTGCAGACCCACTCTGGATGAGTCCTGCTGAAAAACACCTGTGCACGCCTGTAGATATCGGTTATTTCCCGCCCGTCATACATATCGATAAACCCCAATGAGAAACATAAACAAGAGAAACTGCCCACAAAAGATGAGCAAAAAAGCGACTATAGGAGCTCATGCAGAAAAAATCGGCCATATCTGAAGAAATGACAGATAGAAAAAAGGGTTCAGGATGCCCCTACGATCCCTATCTGCTCAGTTGGGTGCCTTTATCCTTGCACCGCAGTGAGGGCATTGGTGCTCTGATAAGCTGTTCTTTTCTGAAACATTGTTTTTTCTCATTACAACTCCTGTTCAGCTAATGCGATATCCTGTCACACTAATTGTCACAGAGCAGTACACGAACATTCAAGAGGGACTCGCAAAATGCACCGGAAATAACCATAAGACCATATGCTTCATGCCTTTCTCGCGTATTCCCATAATCCTATAGGGAAGGAAAGCTGAAACAGGGGAATACAGAGAATATCACCCGGTATTGACAAATCCCCCAATGAGGGATACAATCATCTTAATAAATCCCCCAATGAGGGATAAGGAGGGCGAAAATATGCCGATATACAGGATGAAAGATTTTCTGTCTGACGAAGAAAAAAAGCACTTCACAGAAGAACAGATGGAAATAACCTATGATGAACTCTTCGACATCATAAAGGGAGAAAAGGGCTCTTTTGCAGAAACAGCAGACGGCGATGTGGACAAGGCGCTCATAACGATGAAAGCGCTTGCAAGAATGCGGGGACAGGCACCCTTAACAAGCGTCTACGCATATCTTTATGGAAATAAAACTGAACATGAAGCGGAATTCCAGATGAAAGTCCAGGCAGCCATTGTCAAGAAAATAAGAGAAGAGGCAGGGCTGACACAGCAGGAGTTCAGCGACTTGTGCGAGCTTAAAAAGCGCACCCTTGAAAACTGGGAGCAGGGAGAGCGGAGACTCACCAGATGTGCCCTGGACTATCTCATAGCAAGAAGCAGGGCGCAGGAAGATGATGTATATTCCATGGTACAATATCACGCAGAAGACATAGCATTAAGCCAGGAGACATACAGCCTCCTCAAGGAGCTGTCTGAGTGTGAATTCCGGGATGAAATAAACGGACATGATGCCAGCGACTACCCGCGTGTAAGGTTTCTAAACAGGAATATGATGAATGCACCGGAATACATGATAAGGGTGGAAAAAGAAGAGTATATAGAAAACGGACAGGTCACATATAAGCATGACCTGTTCCCTGAGGATCTGAGAAATATAATGCACTATGCCGTAAAGAAGAACTGTGATGAGGTATATATCCCCCTGCCTGAGGACTCATCATATGTGAAGTATATGAGAAACCTCTGCGAACATTAACCGAAAAAAATAAAGCCGGAGCAAGGGAGAAAAAACATGTTTGGTGACAGAGTTAAAGAACAGATGGAGAAGAACCACATGACACAGAAAGAACTGGCAGAAAAAGCACAGCTCACAGAGGTATCCCTATCAAGGTATATCAGAAACCAGAGGACGCCGGATGCGCATACCATAGCAAAGCTGTCAGTAGCGCTGGGCTGCAGAGCAGACTATCTCCTTGAAATGGAGAGTGATAAACAAGATCCCGAACAGGAATACTACCGTCTGAAACGGGTGATAAGCAGACATGGTACGAAGTGGACAAACAAACAGAAGGCAGACCTGATAAAAGCACTCATTGAGGAAGGAGAGTAAAAAAAGAGAACATGAAAGAAATCCAGGTAACACGATATCAGACGGACGATGGACTGATATTCAGAACATATGAAGAAGCCATGGAGCACGAAGCAGGAAAAGATGCGCCTGTCATAGAGGATAAGATGGCAAGCCTGAATAAGATGTTGTCAGAGATAGAGATACCGCTTAAAGAGGCTGCAAAGACAGCACCGATAGAGATACACCTCACATCAGGGGGCGATGGCAGGTCCATTATACCTAAACTGAAGGAAGGGCACTTCAGATACTTCAGATTGCGAAACGATGACGATGCCGAAACCCTGGCAAGATACACCCTTCTCGCAAGGAAGCTTTGGTATAAAAAACATGATCCCGGGATGCTTGAGAGGGAAGAAAGACTTGGGACATCCCCAACAGAAGAAGATGCAGCGATGTATATAAAGGAATATCCCTGTATAGCATTCATATCAGACCAGCTGCACTGCTACGGAGAAGAGATAGGCACATTCCTGGGGGAGATGGAGCGCCTTGAGGAATACTGCGCAAATAACGGATACACTATAAAGCTGACAAGGGACTCAGAATAACAGGAGGGAAAATATAATGGATTTCAACACGGCATGGAGCATTATGGAAGATCTGGAAGGAAAATCAGAATATGAGAACAGGAGGATTCCTGCAACTGTCAGGATAGATTTCTGCAAAGGTACAGCAAGCCTCTATACAGAAATAGCTTTTACAGACAGAAAAACGACAATGGATACCGTAAAACGTGCATGGGAGACATACTGCAGAGGAAGAAGCGAACTGCTCGAAGGCATATCAGGAATAGAAATAGTCGTGAAAGTAACAGGTCAAGGCAAAGGAGAAAAAGACCGGCGGGTGATCGCGTGAAGCCATATCTGCACAGCGACAATGTGCTAAATAGATTTGGGTATTAGAGGTGGGGGATTTCTTGCTCACGGCTTGTTAAATGAACCACCATTTCCGATGATGTATCGGTGATGGTATCAGGAGGTCATTACATATCAGTTCATCAATTGGTAGAGCATATGGGATACTGACACGCAAAGACCTCCGTTTTTCAAAAAGATATTGTATAAAGGCAGCAGGATACATGCTGTCAAAGAAGCTGACAGGCTGCTGTCGGACAGAAATACTCACAGGCCGTTCTCCATTTCCATCTTTGAGCAGAGCTTCTTATAAACATCGACAGGGTTTTCTGCCTGATCCCCGAGGGCAGTAATGATGGCTGACATATTCGGTATAAAGGGTCTGCCTGCTGCCTGCATGCGGTTGAAGATATCACGTATGATGAGTTCAAGGTCATATACAGGGATCGTGATTGTCTTACAAAAGACCCTGTCATCCAGCAGTATGTCAATGCAGCCGGTCACCCTTTCCATGGTCTGCCTGCTGAACCTTGAGTATGTTGAAAGAAGGGTGAATTCCTGCTCATCATAATAAACTGCGTCATCAGACTCCTCGGAATCTGCCGATACTGCTTTCAGCCTGTACTCCCCGAGCAGTTTGCGAACTTCATACGGGCTCACAAGAAACTCGGGATGGACCCTTATCCCATTCGTTTGGGCAGCACCAAGGTCACGGGGCGGTTTTACTGACTGCCCGTCAGATGAACGCCACTCATAGCTGTCGGGAGAATTCATAAGTTCCAGGAAGAATTTCAAAAAGCCAAACTGTCCCGAACGGTTAAGTGAGCGGAACCTGACAAGCAGCTCCCTTAATTCATCCATGTGTTTTTCATCGGGGACATCACTCCGCCGGAGGTGCACAAACATTCCATGCTCCTCTTTTTCATGTTCATCAAGAAAGTCATCCTTATTCACGAATCAGTTCCTCCGTTATTCAATACAATCATTCACTGACACTGTCCATCTTTGAGCACAGCTCCTCATAAACAATGACAGGGGCATCCGTTTCAGTCTCAATGATCTCAAAGATCGTAGTCATATTTGGGATGAAGGGCTTGCCTTCTTTCATCATGCGATTGTAAAAATCCGTGATGATATAATTAAGGTCACTTGCCGATATCGTGATAGGCGGATTGTTGTACAGCATGCCCGACAAGGCAGTGCAGCCGGGCCTCAATAGCTCTGGACTGCAACGAAGGGCATTGATGTATTTCAGGACTCTTTCCCTGCCATAGCTGTTAAACTGCGTGTAGCTTTCAAGAAGTGTAACCTCACATTCATCGGGTGATGACGTGTGTACTGACGATATATCCGGCCCGGGCTTTTCAAGGAACCTTCGAATCTCATAGGGACTGACATATAACCCGAACTTGAGATCAGAATCCCCACCATCAGCCGAACCGGCCCTGTCATAGCACTTACGTGTACGAGAAAGGCTGTTGATGTATTTAAGGAGCTTTACAGCACCACTTTTGCTCAGGTCACGGAACAGGAGGAGCAGATCCTTAAGCTCAGCCATATCCTTCTCATCAGGTCCGGCACCGCTCCTGTGTCTGACAAAACGTTCATGAAGTTCTTTCTCATGACTGTCTAAAAAATCATTTGGCATCATTCAGAACCCTCTCAAGGGATAACAGCGATATCCTGCAGGTACAGTGCCCACCCCTCTAAGAAAACAGACAAACTGCAGCAGGTGGTTACTTATAAAAAAGTCTATGATAAGGGTCGGTGACAAATCAAATATTTTCATATGCTTTCTCCGCTAAAAGATACTGTGCCGCATCTCACGGGCAGAGCATGGCAAATATTGCATTCATGCAGCTTTTACCAGATATTTCCCGGGTACTGGATACATGGTTATGAGTTTTTCATCACTGCTGAATATGAACATGTATCCGCCATATACCTTTAGGGCATAACCATTACCATGCTTTAACATCTTTTCTTTCATATACACCTTTAAGCGCCCTGCTGCCGAATCATAGCCCATTCCCTTTGCATAAGCCCTCTCAGCCATCTTCATGATCCTTTTTTCGCTTTTTCCAAAGCCGCCTCTTTCCTTGCTTCTTTTCAGTGCGTGTTTAGTGATAGTCATGCGCATTTCCTCCCCTCATAAAGCTCAATATATCTCTTTGCCGTTTCCCTGAATCCCTCTGGTCTGACCCATTCTCTGCCTGTCCACACAAAGTCAAAATTTGTAGGGACTCCAAGCTTTTTACAGGTATCAATGAACTGTCTGTCATTGTCGTGATAGTCAAGACCTGTGTACCAGCAGTAGTAATGGCACAGCTCATGCAGCAGTGTCATCACAAGCTGCTCTTTATCCTTTTTAAGCTCAGGTGATATCTGTATCTCTGCTTTAGGGTGGTTTATCGCATCAAGCCACGGAAGGTCGCCATCGTTATATCCGACAGCAAACCCGACCTTCATATCAAGCCTCCTGTATCCCTTATATCCGGCATACAGTTCATCATCCTGGCAGCAGTAGTCATCGCTCATTTCAAGCAGGAACATCCCTGCCGCATTGCCACCGGTACATCTCGGAGTCTTAAAAACCGTCCTGATCCCGGGTATCCCATGAAATAACTCCTTTAGGAAAAACCTCTCCATCTGTTCTAATTCGTATGCTGTAATCATGTTCATCTGCCTCCTTCTGATATATGGCGGATTTCGCAACCCCCATCTGACAGATAAGTAATTCAAAGGGGGCATTTTTCCGGTTTTTTAAAAAATATTTTCTTTTCTTATAGATGAGCATCCCGGTGAACTGGTTTTTTCGGGGTCTGCAGAAAAAAATTTATTCTTCCTGACTTACTAAGGGGATTTCCTGTGTCAGATTCCGGCTATAAAGAAAAGTTTTGTTGCACTGCACCTGAAGAACAGATTCTGCACCTGGACTAGAGAGACATGTAACCTTAAGCAAATTGCAGCATGTTACAGAAACACGTAACCTAAAGCAAATTTGCGCCATGTTTCAGGTACGCATGTAACATAAAGCAAATTGAGGCATGTTTTATATTGAAGAAAAGAGAGAGTCTTTTAACAAAGGGAAGGGCTGTGTCCTGCCACTAAGTTATAGAGCCAGTGAAAAAGAAAGGGCAGAAAAGGGAAGGAAACAGAAGAGAAGAAAAAACTATAATTTGCCCTGTTGACGTAAAGGACAGAGGAAGCCCAGCGAGCGGAATGAGAGCGAGCTGATAATGCCTTCAGATATCCGAGCGGGATCAGAGCGAGGGATATATGGATATGACGTTAACATTAAAGGCTGGTCAGATACAACTTAATAAAGAAAGAAGATAGCAAAAAAATGAACACAGGCAGGATAATCAGAACAGGGCTACAATTCGCCCCGGAATGCAAGGGGCGTTTTGCCAGGATAAAAGATGCAGATGCCCTGCTGCCATAACAGAGCAAAACAGCAAAAGGACAAAACAGATAAAAGCAGAAAATAGTAAAAGAAATAATAATATGGAAATCAAAAGAAGAAAGAAAATAAGGATAGAAATAAGAGATACAAAATAAAGGAATAAAGATATACAGAACAATACAAAAATAATAATGATGAAAATAATGAAAGAAGAAAAACGAAGGAATGAAAGAAAAAAGGAAATACGAAATATGAAATATAAAAATGAAGTTATATTGAAAGGGGAAATATGATTAAGTTTTAGAAAAAAGCATTAAAAATCAAAGGCAATACAAATATATATTAAAAGTAAACTATTCAGGAGATAAAAAACTCTCGGATACCGCTTAAACAGAGGTTTTGAGGCGCATCGATATGAGTGCCCGGAAAGACACTCGGAAAGACACCCGGATAGACATTATATTTTTGGAAAATACGGGATTTTAAAAAAGTCGGATAGACATTTTGACCGATTTGGATAACGAAAAAACGTATATTATATATTACCCTCAGACGGTCTTTCAGCTCCTTGAAGGGGAGTATTTTGCTCGTATTTTTGCCGTACTTTTGCCACTCTTTTGCCGCGTTATTGCAACCATCTCCAGGCATCTGGCAGTTATTCCCACCCAAAGTTTGCCCAACTTTTGCTACTTTTTGCCACCTTTTCAGGGCAGCAGGGCAGCAGGCTTGTCAGTCATCATCCTTAAAAAACAGCATACCCAGAGCCTCCTTTAGCGTACCAGGCAGCACAGGCGCACTCTTAACGCCAAGGCTATCCTCCGACATATAGCGCTGGTGTGACACTACGATATCAAACCTTCCTGTACGGATTCGCTGTGCATAGTGGTTATAAAACTTCTGCAGGAGCGTTATGATAAGCTCGTACTCATAATCACCGATAAAAAGGATCATTGAACCATCAGTAATAGTGACTAGCTGGATATTGTATTTGTAAAAACGGCCTTTCTTACTGAGTTCCGCAAGGCCGAGCATGTAAAGCTCCTCCCTTGACATGTCAGGCACATCATCCATGCTGATGGTATATGTTACAAAGAATCCCCCGTGTCTGGCAGTAAAATCAACATTCTTATTATAAATAACATGGCCATCAGCATCAAGGTCAAACAGATAATCATTCGTCTTCAGGTTTATGATACGCAGGAATGAAGCCCCAAGCACCTCATCAACAGCAGCTGCATAGCGGTAGTCCTCCCGTCCATCGACCCAGCGGTCAAGGGCGGCCTGTAAAAGAATATATCCCTGCATACTGTAGAGCATAAAGTTGAAGTCTGAATTTGTAGAGGAGTACGTATCGGCATCATACCTGCCGCCATAAACACCGAAAAAATCAGAATAAGTGCACATAAGTGTACCAGGGTGAATCACACGGGCTGCAGTGACCAGGGAGAACACATTCTTTAACCGCACCCCATAAAGCCTTAGCAGTGAATAAAGATAATAGGGCTGATAGCAGATCTTACGTATACTGCCACTCTTCATCAAAACTATCAGCGTCTTTGGGATATTCTCTCCCACACGTACATATAAAAAACGCCTCATGGGGCGCACATACATCACAAGAAAGGCCACTCCCAGTTCATCAAAGACGACTTCAACAGGGAGCACGCGCGATCTTATGAGCGCCTCAAAAGCCTGATTCTCATACTTGCTGTAATCAAGGGCACATTCCATCAGCACCTGTCGTCTCTGTACAGTAAGCCTGAATATGAAAGCATCATTTTTGACGGGTACGGAGAACCGTCTCCTCCCGGCATCAAAGGATTTTCCGCCTGTCGCATCCGTTTCAGCACCATCATCCTGTTCTGAAGCACCGCTGGCATCATCAGCAATATCTCCGCTATCAGGCGATGTACCCTGCCCAGGTGCATCCGCTGCCATGTCAGGTGTTTCCCGGGAATCATCTTCCGGAGACTCTGAAAAAGCAGACTCCGGGATATCCTCATCATTTATCTCAACAGATGCATAATCAGAGTCTGCCCCGGTGCTGTCAGGATTACCCTGAGGCTCCGATGCAATCTGCCCGCCAGATACAGCAGGCTCGTCATTCTTCTTGTCGATAAAAGATACGGCCTTGCTGACAGTCTTCTTTGGCTGCACTTTGTTTGCACCTTGCTTGTTACAATATGCGGTATCAAGACGGCATATTATATCGCAGACCTCACGATACTCAAGCTCCTCCGCATTTAGAATGTCTGATGATACCATCCCCCATGCCACAGGGAGTGCCCTGTGATTAAATGTCTGAAGATCCAGAACATTCTTATTAGTGAGTGCAACGACAGTGATCTTGCCCACAATAAAAGCAAGGGATTCTGACAGGCTTTCATTGCTAAAGAATGCACCTGCATTATCTGAAAGCTTCTCAAATGCAAGCCGCAACAATGGGACAATGGCAGGGACCGGAGAACTTATTCCGTCCGCAATATCAAATTCACTCCTGAAGATCTTGGGGTTGATAAGCGGCGATACCCTGTCAAAGTTTCTCCTGTCTGACGCAAGATATTTGAACACCCGGCACTCGTCAGCATACTCGTTATTGCAAAATGACCTGGAGAACGGGCAGAGATGACAGAGATTATTCCGGGTGTCATTGCCAAGAATATCCCTGTAATATCTTGTACACTTCACAGCTTCTATTCCGGGAAGCTCCGCTATCTGGGTAACATAATCAGAACTATCAAACATGACGCCGCCGATACTCAGAATATCTCCGCAGCTCGCCGGAGTCTTATTTGAAAGAAACAGTATGTCGGACTCCTGTCTGGAAACCTTATGCTTATCCATATTTGCGTAATAATTATACGCATAAACGTGACGCTGGTCTTCGGTAGTTATGTTCCTGGCTATATATTTATAGCATGGCGGGATAGAACTCTTTTCCATATAGTGCTCCTATCAAGAAAAAACAGGCATTTCCATACACAATTATTTTCCAATAACAATACGCAAAGAATCAAATAAAACTTGCAAAGATACTCAGATATGATAAAATTATCATATAAATATTTATCAAGTCGTAGCACCATCTCCGGTGTAAGAGGGTGGGTTCCGTCTAGGAATAACCACACAAGGAATCAGGACAGCGCAAATTATGTGCTGTCTTTATTTTTGTCCAAAATCTTAAATATATATAAAATACAAATATTTATATTGCACCCTATTATATTGTGTGCTATATTGAAAGTGGGAAGGAAGGTGCAAATGAAGATCACTTTAAAAGAAATCGAAAATACAGGCGCCGGAGCAATACGGGAAGACCTGATAAGAAAAACATATAATGGAAAGATCTACAACGTGAGGCTGTACAGAAACGACAGGACAATACAGATAGCCGTACTGTTTTACAACAGAGGCGGCTCCAAGCTGATAGGAATGGCCGGGGATAACAGAGAAGAGAGTATAAGAGAGTTTGACATGATAGTAAGCGAGGCCCTGAAGAACCAACTTTTGGCAAAAAACATGACAAAAGCCAGCAAAACACTGCAAATGATAAGAGCTGCGATGGCATTAGGGTACCTTTTCACGATGCTCAATGTAGTAACATACAGGACACAGACAGACATAAAGTACATCATCACGGATATAATACTCATGACGGTAGTCCGATGGATATATAAAAAGGAGGAAAAGAGGTATGAGCGGCAATAAGATACTATTGGCGATAACCGCCCTGGCATTCATTTTATTAAGTCCATACTCCGTCCTGGCAGTAACAAACGACGAAGCTGCCAGAGAACTCTACGAACAGCTCGTGATAAATGAACAGGATACGGCTGTAACACATATCGAAAACATCGACGAACGGGCAGAAGTAGTAGGCAAACTGACAGGGATCGATGATCCTGACAATGTATATGACGGCGCCATGTCCATATACAAGGCGCCAAGTTTTGCAGTCAGATACAACGATTCCGGGAAAATGCAGGTCACACTGAACAATAACTTTAAAAAGGCTGAATCCGAAATCGTCCTTGATGAGATGACAGAGGAGATAGACAAAACTCTTCCGGATAACGCAACAAAAGAACAGAAACTAAATGCCATAATCAACTTCATCAAAAAGACCTTCAGATACGACTTCGCAAGATATTTAAAAAAAGATATGGTTGGTATGCAGAACTACATCCAGGCATACCACGGGGACCGCAGGATAGTCTGCGAAGAATATGCAGTAGTCACGCTTCTTCTGTGCGACAGATATGACATTGACTGCAGGATAGTCGAAGGATACAACCACCTGTTCAACATCATAAGACTGGACAGTGACTCGGAATATGTTGCATACGATCTTACAAAGGCATCTTTCTTCATGCCTGCAAAAGTAGGATATATAGATCAGATCACAGGAACCTACACAGTACGTGAAGGAGCATCCATGTACGAAAAAACCATAGCAAGAGTAATCAATACGGCCCCATACAGGATATCACTGACTTATATAGATATACTGGCCGTTCTTCTGATTTTCGGACCGGTAGCGACAGCAATTATCAGACCAAGGCTCAGGCAGAGAAAAAGAAGGAAAAAGATGGCTTTTGCCCAAAATAGCGCAAAAGCACACGTCAACAGATGACAAAAGCAGCGGCAATATGAAATGCTGCAGTTCAGTCTACACCACCGGCTTTTGGAAGTCGTATATGGTTCATCAGCGCCTTTTCCTGCATCTGCGATGTGATGCCTATATATCGCTGAGTAACTGCAACACTGCTGTGCTGGAGAAGCTGCTGCACAAGTATAATGTTATAGTCGTTATCCTTGTATATCTCAGTTGCAAAATACTTTCTGAAAGAGTGCGTCCCGATGTTCTTATATTCAAGAAAGCGGGCAACCTTACTCAGATACCTCTGTACCTGACGCTCACCGACATCAAACAGTCGGTCCGTGGGTTTTTTATTATTTTCCATCATATAGATCTTCAGATACTGGTAGATAGAAAGGGGGACGGAAAACGTCCTCTTTTTATTTGTCTTTTCCTCCCTTATATTAAGCCTGTACCTGTCACCATCCGGAATGATGTCGCAGAGCCTCAGATTTAAGATATCACCGATCCTCATCCCAAGGTTTGCCTCTATAACGAGAGCGGTGGCAATCTTCTCATTTCTCCTAAAGCCATCGCCCCCGATCTTCATCGCATTTATTATTTCAAGATACTGTTCCTGATTAAGCGCAACTGTAGTCTTTCCAGCCATAAATAACCTCGATTTTGTGTTCGTTTTTTCTAATAAAAAGAGTCGTTTCTTAATCAATATTATAGCACAAAAAACAAAATCCCATAAACAAGGGATTTTACAGGTCGTTTTTGTTACCTTATACGACCTGTTTTAAATCATAAGTATCTTCGATAAGAAAAATAGCCCAAGTGATTCCAACTAAGAAATCATTAAAACAATAAAGACATAAGAAGTAAATCATTCAGGGCCACAAAACAGTACCAGGCTTTTACAACAGAAGAGAAGAGAGAAAACGAAGCTTTAACTAAGGCCTGAAAAAGATAAAAAACATATCCCGGAAAGGAAAGATAGAAATAGAAGACAGAAGAAAAAGTTTTTAATAAAGACCGAAAAACAGATGGAGTTATCAGACGGTACAAACGGGAGAAATTACACAGAAAGATACTTAAAACGCAACAGAGAGCTAAAAGGATAAATATGCGCAAATATTGATCAAAGTTAATCGAAACGAAGTAAAAATATCTGACGCAGTAGCAGGCGAAGCATTTACGCACAAAATCCTAATTTTTATATTGCATATGCAGTGCACACGTTGTATACATAATTACACAAGGATTGTGCTATGACCTAATCATCTGCTATGCAGGTACGCATGGATTCCGAATAAAAAAGAAGTGGAGGAACTATATAAAAGCATGGGAACAACATTCTTAGAGGCAGAGAGTATTTCTGCCGAGAAAAGCGTTGATAATCAAGGTATGCCTATAGACGTTAATGCAACGCCGAAACAGGAAAGACCCATTGGTATAGCAGCTGGCCAATATCATATTCCGGATAATATAGATGCTATGAATGAGGAAATAGCTGAAATGTTTGACGCAGGAGAATAATATTGAGTATTAAAACACAAATGGAAAACATGCTAACACCGTAATGACAACCCACCGCTTTTTATAAAATGTCATGATATAATGGGTTCAAATAAATGAAAGGCAGGTCTGTTTCTTTGACAATAGTGTTAGACAAAAAGACGTTTGATGAAATAGTAGAAGGTAAAAAAGAACTGCTGGCTATTCGTGACAGAAAGAAAATAGAGAAGTATTGTAACAAATATAAGATCACATTTAATGAAGCAGGGGACAGTATATATCCTGAAAATACCATAGAGGAGCTAAAAAACACACGTCTCCTTATCAAAAGAGGCCGAAATGGGGATGGGAAAGAGGTCTCGTGCTTTGTCAGCTCAAAAGAACAGCCAATCAATACATATGTAGGATAACAGAATGTATTACTGAAACGGGATATTACCATGACTTCGCTTATGGAAACATGACAAACCGCATCGTACATTTTGGGCATCCATTCAATAAAAGACCATTGGAGAATGCTCCAACAGAAACTATAGGGTGGGTATATAACATAGAGTATCAGACTTGTTTTGTTTTTTGGGAAAAAGAGAAATACCATGAAGACGATGTAACACATACCATCAACTCTCCAGGCAAAATGTACAGCATACGAAAAGCTCGCATCTGAAAGGAAAGGCAGTAGAACATATCAGAGTTCTGCTGCCTTATCACAATCTGTTCATTAGATAGAATCAAAGACAGCGGATATACAAGTGGATAGAAATGGACAGGAATGGACAGGAATGGACAGGAATGACACTGGTGTCATAACTATTCGCTAAACGCGAATTTATCGAACAGTTGTTCTATAAAAGCCATACCATTCATACCATCATACCATTCATACGTTTTAACAACACACAAAAAAGAAGGCTTTACATTATGTACTGCGATTCAGCACACAATGCAAAGCCTTCTTTGTAAGGTTCATTCTGTTACCAGTCTGTAATTAACAAGATCTGCCGGGCAGACACCGCTTAATATGTCCTTGCTTTTAACAAAGCTTTCCAGCCTGGTCGAACTGAGCCCGGTGTATGCCATGAGGGAATCAAGACCAACTCCGGCTTTTGCCATTTCAAGAATGGCACGCGCCCTGAAATCCTTAAGCGTATAGTCAAGGCTGCATTTTTTGGTCACACCTGCTACAGCGGCATCCAAATTTACGAGCGACATCGGATTGCCCCACTTATTCTTAAACAGATGTTCATCCGATGTTCCAAGGCGTGTACCACAATAACTGATGACAATATCACGAACATCCTCAGGCAGCTGGATATAGGTATCCTTCTTGAAGTCAGACTTATTCTGGAAGAACAGGTAAACCCTGTCATTCTCACACATTATCATATTATACCGAAGAGACATGATACTGGCTGCACTCAGCCCGACCCTTGTTGCAAGGGCAAGGATAACATAAAGCTGAGGGTCAGCCTTCGCCTCGCTCATGAGCATGTCAAGCTCTTTCATGGTGGGAATCTTGTTAGGGTCGAAATCAGGCTTGCTTGCAGGCCGGATCACTCTCGTAAAAGGATTCACATATCCGTCCAGCCTGTCCTCTATATACTGTGAAATGGTTCTGTAACAGGAAAGCCTTGTACCAATAGTTCTCCTTGTTATCTTTCCGTCGCTCAGCTGACTGTTTAGCGACTGAAAATACAGGCTCACATCGTCAACTGTCAGTTCCAGAAAGTCCTTCATACACTTGTTGCATATAAGGGAAACATACCCGATATACTCTTCTATTGTGCGCTTCTCACGTCCCTGAACACTGGCATAAAAATATTTTTTAAAATCTTCAGAACAATAATCACTGAAGTTCCGCATAACAGCCTCTCTATATAATATAACATTATAACAATATAGCAATATAACAATACAACAATACAACAATACAACAATATAATATATATTTATATTAATATTATATCAGATTCCGGACAAGCGCACAACAAAAAAGCGAACAAATGTTTATTTGTATCAACAGAATTCAGGCTATACTGTGCCCTCAGGCAACTTCGGACTCCAAAACAGCAACCGGGTGAGATATATTTCCCATGCTCTCCTGCATCCTCACATAATAGTGGAACATCGTTGCTGGAGAATCCTGTTGCCAATACAGAGGCTTGTCAAAATCCTCTCCGGCTGAAAAATCGTATAACAAAGACACACTGAAATCAGGCTCAAGCTCCCCGGTATCCTCATCATAGGCGTAGTATGTACCCTCTGCAATAATAAGGTTGCTGTTGCAGAGCCTGTACAATGGTCCTGAGATGATTATTCTGTCATCACCAAGATCAGGATTGATCATCATCTCATCAAAACGGTCATCCTCATAGATGTCATACATTTCATCGATCTCACTAAAATGCTCAATATTTCTGATATTCATAAAAACTCCTTCCCTAAAGAAAAAACAATGGTTACGACAAAGTAAAAAACATGAAAACAGTTCCCTACTTTATTATGGACTGCCAAGCGACAATTCATAATAAAATAGGGAGCTGCAAATGCAACTCCCTAAACATTAGAAAACGTCAACCAGCCTTAACGGCATTGGCGATGAAGCCCTTTATGTCAGATACACCAACATACTTGGCGTAATCATCACCCTTTTTCACGATAAGGGTTGGTGCCTGCATGACATCGAATTTCATGACAAGCTTTGGATCTTCAGTAGCATCGACTACAGTGTAATCAATGCCTGCTTTGTCAAGAAGAGCTGCTGCTATCTTGCAATTCGGGCATGTAGGCGTCTTAAAGAGGATCTTTTCACCATTACTGGAAGACGCTCTCTCCTCCTTTTTCTTGTTCTTGATATGTACAGGGCCGTTGTGGGTCAGCCTGGAGCTTCCTATATCATAGACCTTACGGTCAAGGAACTCCTGCGCCTTACCATCATTCCAGTTGGCAACCGGGCGGTAGTAGCCGGTTATGCGGCTGTACACCTCCGTCTTCTGCCCGCACTTTGGACAGTACTGCTGCTCACCTACCAGATAGCCATGTTCCCTGCATACAGAGTATGTAGGTGACATTGTGTAGTAAGGAAGCTTGTAGTTCTCTGCGATCTTTCTAACCAGTGAAGCTGCAGCCTTCCAGTCAGGGAGCTTCTCGCCAAGGAATGCGTGGAATACTGTTCCTGAAGTGTAAAGAGTCTGGAGCTCATCCTGGATATCAAGTGCTGAGAAGATGTCCTCAGTGTATCCTACCGGAAGGTGGGATGAGTTGGTATAGTACGGAGTACCGTTCATATTTGCTGTTACTATATCCGGATACCTCTCCTTGTCATGCTTGGCAAAACGGTAGGTTGTTGATTCTGCCGGAGTTGCCTCAAGATTATAGAGGTCGCCGTACTTCTCCTGATAATCAGACAGGCGCTCTCTCATATGGTTTAATACCTGTTTTGAGAACTCAACCGTCTCAGGATTTGTCATATCAGCCTGTATCCAGCTGGCATTAAGACCGACTTCATTCATGCCGATAAGGCCGATAGTTGAGAAGTGGCTTGAGAAACCGCCAAGGTATCTCTTTGTGTATGGATAAAGCCCCTGCTCAAGAAGTTTTGTTATTACTTCTCTCTTTACTTTAAGTGAGCGGGCAGCTATATCCATCAGATGGTCGAGCCTATTGTAAAAATCAGCTTCATCCTCTGCAAGATACGCAATCCTTGGCATATTGATGGTTACAACGCCAATGGACCCTGTTGATTCTCCGGCACCAAAGAAACCGCCTGACTTCTTACGCAGTTCCCTGAGGTCAAGACGAAGCCTGCAGCACATGGAACGCACATCACTTGGCTCCATATCGGAATTGATGTAATTGGAGAAGTAAGGTGTGCCGTACTTGGCAGTCATCTCAAAGAGAAGCTTGTTGTTCTCTGTCTCGCTCCAATCAAAGTCCCGCGTTATGGAATATGTCGGGATAGGATACTGAAAACCGCGGCCATTGGCATCACCCTCTATCATGATCTCGATGAATGCCTTGTTGACCATATCCATTTCCTTCTGACACTCGCCGTATGTGAAGTCAAGTTCCTTGCCACCCACGATACAGTTAAGGTTCTTAAGGTCATCGGGAACAGTCCAGTCCAATGTGATATTGGAAAAAGGAGCCTGTGTTCCCCAACGGCTTGGTGTATTCACGCCATATACGAATGACTGGACACACTGCTTGACCTCACGGTATGAAAGGTCATCAACCCTAACAAACGGAGCAAGGTAGGTGTCAAACGAAGAAAATGCCTGGGCGCCTGCCCACTCATTCTGCATGATACCGAGGAAGTTCACCATCTGGTTACACAGGGTTGAAAGGTGGCTTGCCGGAGCAGATGTTATCTTCCCGGGAACGCCGCCCAGACCTTCCTGTATAAGCTGTTTAAGACTCCAGCCTGCGCAGTAGCCTGTCAGCATTGAGAGGTCGTGGATGTGCATGGCAGCACTTCTGTGAGCCTCTGCTATCTCCTCATCATAGACCTCTGAAAGCCAGTAGTTGGCGGTTATTGCACCTGAGTTTGACAGGATCAGACCACCGACGGAATAGGTAACAGTGGAATTTTCCTTGACCCGCCAGTCGTTTATCTTAAGGTAATTATCAACGAGATCCTTATAGTTAAGGAGTGTTCCGCCAATATTCCTTACCTTTTCATGCTGTTTCCGATACAGGATATAAGCCTTTGAAACATCATGGAAGCCTGCCTCGGACAGGACCTTTTCTACACTGTCCTGAATGTCCTCAACAGCAATCGTGTTATCAAGTACCTTTGGCTCAAAGTCAGAAACGACCCTGAGCGCGATCAGCTCGATAACACTCTCATCATAACCCTTCTGAAGGGCCTCGAATGCCTTTTTAACAGCATCCGAGATTTTGCTAACATTAAAATCAACGAGACCACCGTCTCGCTTTACAACCTTGTACATATAATCCTCCTTTAATATAAAAGAAGCACTTACGCTACAAACTGACTCACAAGATTCGTAAAGTTCTGGAGACCGCCAAGTTCTTCAGCGATCTCCTTTGCTAAACGAGCGTCGTTAAAGCCAGCCGGAAAAGCCATTAAAACCAATAGCTGACATACCAGGTATTACCATAGTATCTGCCTGTGCTTTAGGTTTCTGCTCTCCGGCAAAAGTCTGTGGCGCCGGTGCTTCGACGTCATTGTTTACAACGGCAGGTGCCTTTGCTGTGGGTACATTATCGATACCCGTGGCTCTCGTTCCCTTTGGCAGAAAAGCCAGAAGGTTTGATGGAGCATTGGCAGGCACTGCCACATCAGATACATTTTTCTGTACAGGCAATGGAGCTGCCTGCGGTGTGGGTGTGGGTGTAGGTGCTGTTCCGGGAATGATGAAAGGTTCTTCCTCAAAAGGAAGTTCAGGGCCCTTGCTTGCAGTGGCAATTTCTACTGATGGAGTAACAGCATCAGGACCTCCGGCGTTATCTTCAGCAGGAGGCTCATCCTCTTCTAAAAACTGAGGCGGGACATCCGTAGGGAATGGAACACCCTCAAACGGATCATAGTCCTCAAATCCGTCGCTATACTGCACATCGTCTGACGGAATATCACCATTCATCACATCGGCTTCATCCGGGATGGCAGGGGGTTGCATAAAAGCATCCTCCATAGCAGTCTTGTAAACATCCTCTTTTGGCAAGAGCCTTTCAGGGTCTGCCATGGGAAAGGCAACAATATCATCCGAGGGAGTGATGGCCTGCTCTACAGGATGGGTCATTCCGGAAGGCATCGCACCACTCATCATGGCCTTGCATTCGCTGACAACCCTGTAACACCTGTCAATCTCAGCCTCACACTCGATAGCCCCGAGGACTGCAGTAAGTATAAGAAACTCTGCATCAGGAGTCTTCATCAGAGCACCATATACAGAAGAAAACTGCTTCGCCATTTCAAGCGCACGTGCAGTATCTATCATATCCTTATACTGACAAAGCCTCTCCTTATAAGCAGCCGTGTTTACGATGGCATCAACGGGAGTGCCGTTTAATACAAACAGCGTATCCGAGACAGCACATACAAGCCCCTTCATCAGAAGCTGAAGGTTCCGCCCCTGTTTTGATACTTCTTTTACGGCAGATATTGCGCTAGCCGCATCACCCTTTGAGATAGCCATAAGGATATCAAAGATGGCATTTTCCTGTGACATTCCAAGGGTTGATGCAACAGATTCAGTTGTAAGAGAGTCTGTCTCAAAAAAGCTCTCCATGATGGAGAGCGCATCTCGCATACATCCTTCGGAAGCCTGCGCTATAAGCTTAAGCGCATCATCCTCGTATGCCTTCCCCCTTTCGTCACAGATCCTGCCAAGATAATCAGCAACAAGCCCCAGCTCAAGTTTCTCAAAATAAAACTTCATGCATCGGCTTATGATGGTTGCCGGCACCTTGTGCTCCTCGGTTGTGCAGAGGATGAAGATGCAGTTCTTCGGTGGTTCCTCAATAGTCTTTAGGAGCGCATTCCACGCCCCGGTAGAAAACATATGCACCTCGTCAAGGATAAAGACCTTATACTTGCCAAGAGGCCTGTACTGGGACTTTTCTATGATCTGGCGAACATCTTCCACCTTATTGTTGGAAGCAGCGTCCATCTCGATAACATCAATCGAGTTGCCGCTCATGATATCCCTGCAGCTCTGACACTGATTGCAGGGCTCAGCACCACCACTTTCGCAGTTGAGCATTTTTGCCACTATCCTTGCGATAGTGGTCTTTCCTGTACCGCGAGGCCCCGTAAAGAGCATCGCATTTGGAATCCTGCCAGAAGCAAAGATCCCACTTATCTGATTTTTTATATTATCCTGTCCCTGGACTTCTGACAGCGTCCTGGGCCGGACTTCGTTGTAAAGTGACATTTATTTTCCTCCTATTTCTACAACGTTTGCGACATACATAAAGAAGTCATCTTTTGTGTAGCCTACAGACATACACTTTTCAAGATGCTCCGATGAAAGTCGCATGATTTCTGGTTTCATAAGGCTGGATGCAACCGTAGCGATCACATCCTTGACATTATCCCTGTGACATGAAAAGAAAGATCTTGAATCCTTTTCCTTCACAAGGTTCAAAATAACAAAGAGCTTTTCAGGACACCCTTCAGCCAACACCTCCCTTATCCTGTCCAGCAGGACTGAAACATCTTCAGGAAGGGCAACTTTCTCAGACACCCGTATCAGCTGCATACGGCTTTTGACCGTTGGCAGGAGATTATCCTCATAACATGTCCCTATGATAAGGGAAGAGGATTCTTCAAGCGTCTTAAGGAGCCTGTTCTGAGCAGCAACAGTCATCTTATCCATTGAATCGATAAGAAAGACCTTACATCCTGTGCCAATGGCACTAAGGGAAGACATGCGTATGATCTCGTCGGCTTTTTCTACACCGATGGTCTTCTCAGACTCATCAAGACCGACAAAAAAGAAATCAGAACTGCGTTCAAGTTCTGAGGGAGATATACTTAAGTTTTGAGCCGCCACCTCCCTCGCTCTCGTTAATAAGTCCTGACCGGGTCTCCCCATAAAGAGTATCCCCATTCTTGTGTTGTTCATGCGCTTGTCCTTTCTGAGAGTGATATATATCTGCGCGACCTGACTGCGTAGAAATACTCCTCTCCTTCTTCAGTTTCATGCTCAGCGATTGCCGCATCCCTCATGTCCAGATCCTCATATAATTCAAGACACTTACGAAGGATACTGCCTTCCGCCCTTGTTGCTTTTACCTCTGTCTTCATCGGAACAGAGCTGCCAAGGATATTAAATATCCTTGCAAGGGTCATCTCCGGGACTTCAATACCACTCTGCATCACAGCAGCCTCAATATGGTGCTGCAATACGCTTGCATAACCTCTCTCGATGCCTATAGCTGTCTTGGCAAAGGGCATCTCCGACGTGAAATAATCGAGGGTACCTACCGCATGGAGCAGTGATGCTGAGATCAGGGTACTCCAGTCAAGAGAAGGTTCATAAAGCCCGTTATCACCCTTACAATACATTAAGGCGGCCTGCATAACCATCTTTGTAACGACAGCGGTTGCCGCAAGTGCACCGCCACGATACCTGCCATGCCTCCCAAGAGAAGCAGGAAGGTTAGAAAGCCGCGTCAGGGTTTCGTCATTTAAAATCCATGCTGTCATATTACGGACAGTTTCGTCAGGGATATTCTGTATACCCTGCCTGATCATCCGGACATACTCAGCAATCTTTTCTGCAGAAAGCCCGTCGTATAGCTCTGACGGTGTAAACTCGTCCTTTGAGGCGAGCTCAATCTGCTTGATAATGCCTTTTGGAGTCGTGTTTACCCCGTTAGTAACTATAAATGTTACCTTTACGGGTGACCCCTCTTCCAGCCTTACTGAAAGCCTCTCACGGGCCAGCTCACAAAAAAGCTCTCCCGTCTTGTCCTTAAGTACCACATCATAATTTCCATTACTTCCATTACGAATGGATTTAAGGACATAAATTTTGTCCGTGACCTTATCACCGATCACAATCTTCTGTAGTTCCATAAACTACACCTCCTTTTTTAGTAAAAAACATAGTTACTCTATATAAAAAGCCGTGCACAACAAAAAGACGCACTACGTCCTTATAATGCACCGCTTAAAATATTCCTTCTGTTTGATTAAACGACCTCTCGTCGAGGATTTGGGAATTAACCTACATGAGAATGCAGGATAGAAAGATGGATAAATAGATATAGTTATTCTATCAGATAACAGAAAAATATCAACTCAAAACAGTGCAAAACATCGCAAAAATTGAGCCAAATTACAAATTTAACGGATATTCTGATGCAAAAACATGGCAAAAGAACAAAAAAAACAGGGGCAGATATTCATATAGAATACCTGCCCACAACCTTCTGAATCAAAAACTTAAAAAGCAATAGCCTGCCTGATGGCAGGCTATTGAGATGTATCTGTGTAAAGATCAGGCACTTTTCAGCCTGAATCCGATCCTCCGATATTCAGCAAACACAGGACCGAAAATCATATGGCACTGCCTGTACTCCGCCGGGAAATAGGTTTCAAGCATCTTAAGCTCTGCCTCAAGATTAAGGCTGAAAGGACAGGATTTGCACCCGGTCCTTTTCAATGAGTAAGGCGGCTTATAGATGTCACATATTGCAATATCATACTTATCTATAAACCAGTCTTCCCATGCCTTATCGAGAACCACGAGCGGCTGGAACCGCATCTTGCCCTCTGAAAAAGCAAGACACTTCGCCCTGGTCCGTCTGCCACCCTCATCAGGCATGATGCCTATCATGGTGTACGGACGGCCATGCTCCTCGCCCCATTTCTGCAGAGGTTCTTCCTTCAGCCTATAACAGCACCGGTCTGACACCCTGAGCTTAAAGTCTTCAGTAAACTGATACTGAAGACTTTTTGGGCATGTGTACACGGGCCCCCAGTCGCCAGCAAGGTAGGATCTGACAGAATCTGCCATCCCTATTCGCTGGTACCTGTCAACAATCTTGGAATGCGACTTTGACTTAAAGGGATACCCTTCTGTCTCAAGCGTTTCCTTGATCGATGCTACCGGCTTTATGATCTGGAAGCGCCTATCCTTTTCAGCCAGGCTGATGACAAAATCACGGACCATATTAAGCTCTATGCCGGTATCAGCATAGACACGCGGAATATCGTCCTCATCGCCAAGAGCCATCTGTGTAAGTGCTGACAAGACACAGCTGTCACGCCCACCGGAAAAGGATATGTAGAAATTATCCTTTCCGTACTTATGGACGATGGACCTGATCTTTTCAAGCCTGTCATTAAGAAGAAACTCTTCTTCTGACAAAGGCTCCTTATCTCTCCATGAGAGATCCTGGATAAGATGATGAGAAAGTGTATCTGAACCTGCCTTAGCAACAATGTGCATAAAGCAGCATGCCATATACTTAAAAGCGTGACAGCCAGGCTACTAACAAGTTCTGTGACTGTCCAGATGCTAATATATCTCACCTTAACAACCATTTCTAAGCTATGGAAAGCTCCTTTGGCATAGTTTTCATCACTCTCACCCTTCTTCTCCTTACCTCACGAAGCTCAGTTTTCAGAGTCTGCAGGCTTCTCCTGTCTGAGCGGAGTGATTCCCTGGCACCATCATCTTCAAAATTGCTTTCTGAGTAAGATGCCATATCATCATAAATTATATCCTCCCAGTCAGAGATCAGCTCACGCAGCTCCAACTCCTTTTTCTTAAGTTCCACAAGATCATATTTTGAGATGTCTTCGGAACAATCTTCCGTACATACACTTTCAGAATCTAAATGAGTATTATTTGCATACGGATTCTGAAAAGGTGTAAAGACGGGTTTTTTATTCGCGCCCATGCGCACCTCCTTATCTTGTAACGAGCAGCAAGGCATTATCAACAAGCTCTGAGAGCCTGCAGAAATGGTTATTGCCGCCCTTAAAATCTTTCTCCGAAGAGGCTGTTCTGTAGAGAAAGCCTCCAAGTGCATCTGTCCTGTCAAAGGTTGTAGGACACCCGTATCTCTGGACATTAAAACTATAATATACAAACTTTTCACCATATTTGAAAAATCCGTACAAATCATAATGTCCCGGATACAGCGAAACAGCCGAAAAACCTTTCTGCTTTGCCTCCTTATTAAGGGCTGACTTTAAAGCCCTGCAGAATTTAATAAAGGACTCTGACTTTTTGGCATTAACAGATGCCTCGTTGGAAGAGTCATCAATTATAATTCCGTCAAACTCCTTTATAAACTTTTCCAGAGGTGACTGTTTCTGTCTGACAGCCTTCCGGGGACTTGAAATCTCCACTGCGGACACAGCCTGTTTGGTTTGCGCCACAGAAACCGGTTCATTTGCAGGTACTATCGTCACAAAGTCAAACAATGTAGCCTGCCCTGCCATAGGCTTTACTGTTCGCATGACATTACCTCCCTGGACTTTATGATAAAGTCCACCACTGTCTTTATGCCCCATGTAAAGAGTGCATCTGCATCATCGAGAAGGAATCTCGCAGAAGTATCCATCCAGGGGCTTGAAACACTCGTGCACGACTGCTCATGAGTAACTGTGAGCTGGCCTGTTTCTTTGCAAAAGTTTTCACTTGCAAAATCCCTGACCTTCTCAAGCTCACCCTGTGCAAGCTCGTTGAGAATATCATTCGCACTGCCCCGTAAAGAACAGTCCGCGTTGGCAAAGTAGATATCAAAATCATCATACCTGTTCTGCCTTATGGTAACAGTGTCATAAATAGCGTTGGCAGTATAGTGCATTTGTTCAAGCACCTGCTTTCGGGATATATCTTCGAAGCCGGATGGAAGATAAATATTACCTGCCTCGTCTCCACAGGCCGCAAGGATTTCCTTATCATCTCTTGCGAGAGCCTTATTGAGGACATTTTCTGCCCTTTCAACAATACTCTTGTCATTAAAGACAGACAATGTATCATCGGTTTTTGCTGCATCCTCAAAGATAATACTAATGGTGTCGGCACCCAACTGGAGATATCCAATCAATACCCCGCCTTCAAATAAAGAGTATTCCTGATAATCCCCATCAGTATGACCGCCGGAGAAATTCCAGCCATTCCATTTTACGCAGATCAGGCCCTCTTCAATAGAGTCAAGAAACTTTACTATCATTTTTTCCTCCTTACTAAATAAAAAGAAGAGAGGCGCATATGCGCGCCCCTCTTAAAACAAAATTTAAGTTAAGCTGTGAACGGGAGACCTACTCCGTCAGGAATGGGAATAAACCCGTTTCCGGCAGCAGGTTTCATGGAAACGACCTGACTGCTACCAGTTGCCGTTGATGGAATCGTGTTAGGTGAAGAAGCAGTTCTGCTTGCGGCACTCTTCGATTCAGCAAACTCCTGTTCCTCCACAACTACTTCGGTGGTGTACACCTTGACACCTTCCTTGTTTGTGTAAGAACCCGTCTGGATCCTGCCGGTTACAAGCATCTTTGTACCCTTCTTAAGGTACTTTTCAGCAAATTCAGCCTGTCTGCCGAACATTACGCAATCGATAAAGTCTGCGGTCTGTTCTCCCTCCTTTGCTTTATTTGCATTACGCCTCTGAACTGCAAGTCTATACCTCGCAATTTTCATAGGCTCATTACCTTTAGAGGTTCTTATAATAGGGTCCGCTACGAGACGCCCGTCCATCATTATCTTATTCATAATTGTTTCTCCTTTCATGCCCTACTACTAGGGCAAACTCCTTTTTTAATAAAACAAGGGGACGTAACAGCACGCCCCCTTAAGCAACAGTATTCATGTGGCATCAAACAAAAGGAAGCTCCTCTTCAATGCCATCAGGGATGTTTATAAACCCGTCATCACCTGCTGATACGGAACCTGCAGAAGGTGCGACTGAAACAGTTCCGGAATTGCCTGCCCCTGATGTAGAAGCCTTAGATTCAGCAAATTCCTGCTCCTCTACAACAACCTCGGTGGTGTAAACTTTAACACCGTCCTTGTTTGTATAAGAGCCTGTCTGGATCCTTCCGGTAATGAGCATCTTGGTTCCTTTCCTGAGATATTTCTCAGCAAACTCTCCGGATCTTCCAAATGCAACGCAGCCGATAAAATCAGCAGTCTGCTCACCCTCTTTGGAATCCCTTGACCGTCTCCTGTCAACAGCAAGAGTGTACCTTGCGATTGCCATAGGCTCTGCCCCCTGTGAATACCTCACTTCGGGGTCTCTTGTTAAACGTCCACATAAAATTACCTTATTCATATTTTTCTCCTTTCATGCCCTACTACTAGGGCAAGCTCCTTTTTAAATTGTCAATAATTTAGAACATACGCTTTTAAGTGCATGTTCTTTCGGGATCGTGCCCGTCTTGATACCGGATATCCCGTCAACGATAATGTTCATCCCCTTAACAAGGGACTCACGGGATTCTCCGGCAAACTCTGTCCTTCCTGTGCCTATCTCTTTATCCGAAAAGTACGTGAGCTTATATGCCACGCGGTAATCTTTTAAGATAAGAGACAGGACTTTTATGTCCTCGTCGTTCGGGATAAGCGATATCTGTCTGTACAGATTCTCCGCATCCTTACTTCTAATGAGTGAAGTAAGCCAGAATTCGTTGGCCTCTTCATTCGATGGGACATAAAGCCTTACATTATCAAGAGTGATGTCAGGGCTTATATTGCATAAAGTCTCAATAAAGCCTACTGCCAGGAGAAGGTTTACATCTTCCTTGCTATAGTTGAGCCTTTTTAGAAATTCACGCATTGCCTCTTCTGTTATCCTTCCGCCACGTGTTTTTATCTCGTGGCAAAGGACAGTCATGACCTCCCTCTCGTCCTTCAGCTTCATGCATGGGACAAGAACACCCGCTTCTTTGAGCCTTTTAAAGACTTTGAGTCTCTGGTCTGCATTTCTGCAGATGATCAAAAGCTCTGTAGAAGCCATAGGCTCTTTCAGATACTCATAAAACTCCCTGGTATCAAGAGCCTTAAGGGTGTCGATGTCAAACAGGACAACCCTGTGCTCATCCATGAATGGGAACGTATTACATAAGGTCTGTGCCTCAAGTTCAAACGTTCCGCTCCGTACCTCATAATTCATGTCAGGTACATTTACCATGGAGAGCACTTTTTTCTTTTTTACTTCTATACCATACGGCTCATCACCGTACAATACTTGTATTGCCATAAATTTTGCCCTCCTTTTAAGCAGCAATCTTGTTACCCTTCCTCGTGTCATCGAGGATATAGAGTATATCTTTAGCCCTTGTCATTGCTACGTACAAGAGCCTGTTCTGTTCCTCAGATGCCTCTTCCTTGTAGTCATCGATCATGACCACTGCCTTCCATTCCATTCCCTTTGACTCATGGGAAGTAATGAATACGACCTGGCCTGTTGTGTCAGGTTCTATCCTTGTATCATCGCCAAAATCATTCATATACTGCATGACTTCAAGAAGCGAATCACAGGACCTGCAGTGCTCACTTATTATGATTCCGCAGAGTGCATCAAAAGCGGCAGTTTCGGAAAGTCCCAGTATCTTAGCCACCAGCTCACAATACTTCATTGCTGATGGGTCATTGACAGAAAGGATCTGTAATACAGCATCCCCATCAGGCACAATGCCATCAAGGTACGCCTTCGCCCTTTCGATATCCCTGCCGCAGCATATACACAAAGACCAGTATATCGCCTTAAAAAGCGGAGAGTCTATAAGGAACTCTCTGCCAAGGACTGACGGGAAAGATATCTGCCCCTGCAGATTCTCCAGCGTGGCATTCTTTGACGCGATTACTGCGATATCATCGTATGCAGTACCGCCTGCCACTATAGTCTGTACGACAGAGTTCAGTTCATCTGCACTCTGTCCTGTGACATGAATTGGTGACAGACCGCCTTTTCTTACTGGCACCAGCTCTTTTTTGATGCGTTTGTTGCCGGCTATGCATCTGCCGGCAGCTTTTAGTATCTCCTCTTTTGATCGGAAATTTTCACGAAGCGTAAATAACTGCGCATCCGGATAAAGTTCCTTAAAGTGGAGCATATACTTGTTTGACGCACCCCTAAAGGCGTAAATGCTCTGATCGTCGTCACCCACACAGCAGATGTTCTTATACTTATTGGCAAGACTCATGATGAACCTTACCTGCACCTCATTCACATCCTGGAACTCATCAACCATTATGTACTTATACCGTGATGAGATCCCATCAAGGACGTCCGGATACTCTTCGAACATCTTCTGGGCAAGGGAGATCTGTTCGTCATAGCTGATGAAATGATGTTCAGCCACAGCAATTTCAAACACTTCTGCAAACCGCAGAAAGTCAGGATGAAACTCCCGTTTACCCTCCTGATACTCAGCAAGTGCTTTATCCACCTTGCTTAAAAGTCCGTTACCTCCTCTTATCTGGGAATAGTTGAAACCCTCAAGAGGCGGCGTTACTTCAAGCAGGCTGTTGATGAGCGTGATACGGTCACGTTTTGTCATCAGCCTTACCTCGCCAGCATAGGCGGGATTAAGCCTCAGGAGCTTGAACCCCAGCGCATTGAGCGTCAGGATCTCCGGAATGCTGTACGGCTCACAGAATGACATACAGCGCTGTTTAAGCTCACCTGCCGCATCTTTTGTAAAAGTGATGGCAAGGATAAACTCCGGGTCAACACCCATGCTAATAAGGCGCTGGATGCGTCCTACAAGCGTTGCCGTCTTACCGCTCCCCGGACCTGCACATACAAGAACCGGACCATCAGTTTTGCAGATGACACGCATCTGCGATTCGGTATACGTCGGAAGAGCATAGGGCTTTGCCTGTTCCAGTTCCTTTGGTCCTGCCATGGATACATTCCTGACCGTGTTTTTCTGACACAGGTCCTTCATATCGCAGGCAAAGCAGTTGGCTTCCACGGGCGTGTTTGCCACCCTGTCGATCTCGTTAAGGAAAAGCTCCATGTTAAAGCCAAGACCCTCATCATAATAGGATGCGTAGTCATTGACAAACATATTACTCTTCCTTGTTCTGGATACAACAAAAGGGCCTACATTCCCGATGGAATCATTCTCGCTGCAAAGATAGACAAGAGCGATACTTATACCGGGATAGAGCCCTTCAAGGTAGGCTTTTGCTGCCATGGCCATCAGGTCGGTCTCGGAATTTGTGTGGAGATTTTTTCCGTAAGGCGACTTGTCGGCCTTTTTAAAACGAAGGACATAAGCTGTGCATCTGCCGTCCTTTTCCGCAATAAAATCGACGTGGCCAAGAACCTTTGATAACGGAGTCTCAACGTCAAATGCGGTATAGGCACTGACGAGCCGGTGACCTGCCAGCGTCTTAAGGAAGCGTTCAAAGCATGCCCTGTCATCCTTCCTTGCCTGCTCCAACAGATAATCATACGAAAACCATTCGGCTTTATAGTTTGAAAGCATACCATAAAGCTCATCCAGGCTGCCGCTTTTGATGGCAGAACCAAGGTTTCGTATCATACCATAAAGGACAGACATACGGCTCTCATCTCGTATTCTCTGAGTGAGTTCCGTTTTGGTCTTGCACTGATAAAAGGCTTCTGCCTTTACTATCTTTTTCAGATCAGTCACAGACCAAACCTCCTTTCTGCAGCATCATGCTGCGTCATAACAGTATTCCTCATCCCACATGTAGATAAAACCATCCGGGGCAAGGCGTGACTTTACCTTATGATTACAGCGGTCAATGACCGTCTGATATGACATAAAGTTAAGTCTTGCAGCTTCTCTTGCGGACCTGTAAACAGTGACAGGCTCAAGGGATGCTGACAGTTTGAGCACGGGCTTATGCTTAGACTTATGCCCTGTGCTTTTCCCCAGCTCTTCCCTGTCCATAAGAACAAGGTTATTAAAGCTGTTTTCCCTGAAATCTCCGTCTTTATGAACGATGGAGAATCCGCCGGGAACACTGCCGCCAAAAGTTTCATAGATAACCTTTGAAACTTTCAGTTCTTTTGTTTTACCAATGGAATCAGTCAGATGTACTACAAGGTATCTGCTACCCTTTTTGCGGGACTGCTTCTCATAGGGGGTTAAAAGATGCGGCGGCTTTCTTTTGAAAACACGGCGTATCTGGCCGTAATATGACGCTTCATACTTTCCGTCATAGCCAGGAACCGGTTTCCACTCGCAATATGCCATCCATACTGCCCTCCTTTCTTAAATATTTGTTTTATAATAAAAGCGCATAACAAAAAAAGGCATAAAATGCCCTGTTTTATTGATGCTGCCAATATTATCCTTCTTGATACAAAAACGACCTCTCGTCGAGGATTTACGGGGAAAATATCATGTGAGAGCATGATATAACAAGAAAAATAAATACTTATAGTAATCATAGCAGAGATAGAAAAAAACCTCAATGGATTTATTGGCAAAAGTTGGCAAAAGTTCAGCAAAAGAGTCCCAAAGGCTGTTCCGCCCCCGCCATTCAGGGGCGGATACTCACACCGCACTGGCCTGATGTTTTTGGGCAAAAAATAATGTTTCAGTGATTGAAAAAAATACGAAAGCAAATTGGTGGCGAATTTATAAGGGAAACCATATGATTGAATATTAGCTAATATGTGATATAATTAAAATAGCTAATACGAAAGGAGGCTGTTATCATGGTAGAAGCATTGGCAACCGCTACAGAAATGAAAAATCAGTTTGGAAAGTATCTTCAGATGGTTATAAACGGAAATGAAGTTATCATAACAAAGAATGGCCAGGAAGTAGGTCGCTTTATTCCTAAAGCAAAAACAGTATCATATCTTACAGATTCTCTTACAGGTATTCTTAAGGGTAATTATGACTATGATGATGCTAGAGAGGAAGCTTTAAGAGAAAAATATGAGATTACTGATTGATGCTAATATAATACTCGATGTTCTTCAAAAAAGGGAACCGCACTATAAAAATTCAGCTCTTATATGGAAGCTGTGTGAAGCTGGAAAAGTAACCGGACATGTTTCCGTGCTTACCTTCATGAATATGGTCTATATCATGAGAAAAGAACTTTCTCCTGAAAAAATAGAAGATGTCTACAAAGCACTTGCCCTGATATTCACCTTTGAAGATCTTACAGAAGAAGATGTTAAAAATGCACTCGAAATGAAGCTGAAAGATTTTGAAGATGCTGTTCAGATTCAGACAGCAAAGAGGGTAGATGCTGATTTTATTATCACAAGAAATGTGAA
>JAEEGL015234845.1_pt1 | contig 34888 bp, 30 predicted proteins | sample 9134231 | NCBI WGS metagenome assembly JAEEGL01 (sample SAMN16246548, study PRJNA631951) | gut metagenome | biome: gut microbiome; feature: rumen; material: fiber-attached | host: Bos | place: Iran: Karaj | collected 2018-10
CGGCAAGTTCGAGGACGGCACAGTAACTCTTCGTGCCAAGATCGATATGGCTTCACCTAACATCAACATGAGAGATCCTATTATCTATCGTGTTGCACATATGACACATGCAAGGACCGGCGATAAGTGGTGCATCTATCCTATGTATGACTTTGCTCATCCTATTGAGGACGCTATCGAGGGCATCACACATTCCCTATGCACCCTGGAGTTTGAGGACCACAGACCTCTTTACGACTGGGTCAAGAACGAGTGCGAGTATCAGAATCCTCCTCGTCAGATCGAGTTTGCCAAGATGTATCTGAACAACGTGGTAACAGGTAAGAGATATATCAAGAAGCTGGTAGAGGACGGAATCGTAGACGGATGGGATGATCCGAGGCTTGTAACGATCGCATCCCTAAGGAGACGCGGATTTACACCTGAGTCCATCAAGATGTTCGTTGATATGTGCGGTATCAGCAAGGCTCAGTCCACAGCTGAGTATGCAATGCTTGAGTACTGCATCAGAGAGGATCTCAAGCTGAAGGTGCCAAGAATGATGGCAATCCTTGATCCTGTTAAGCTCATCATCGACAACTACCCTGAGGGCGAGACAGAGTATCTTGATATCGAGAACAACAAGGAAGTTCCTGAGATGGGATCAAGGAAGATTCCTTTTGGAAAAGAGCTTTACATCGAGCGAGAAGACTTCATGGAGGAACCTCCAAAGAAGTACTTCCGTCTGTTCCCCGGAAACGAAGTAAGACTTATGAATGCTTACTTTGTAACCTGCAACAGCTTTGTTAAGGATGAGAACGGCAACGTTACTGAGATTCACTGCACTTATGACCCTGAGACCAAGGGCGGTGACAGCCCTGACGGACGTAAGGTAAAGGGAACCATCCACTGGGTAGCAGCAAAGGAAGCGCTCACTGCAGAAGTAAGACTTTACGAGAACATCATTGATGAGGAGAAGGGCGTATACAACGAGGACGGTTCGCTTAACTTAAATCCTAACTCCATTACAGTAATCAAAAACGCCAAGCTTGAGCCACAGCTTAAGGATGCAAAGGCTTACGACAAGTTCCAGTTCGTAAGAAACGGATTCTTTAGCGTTGACAGCAAGGATTCCAAGGAAGGCGCTCCGGTATTTAACAGAATAGTTTCACTTAAGAGTTCATTTGTTTTACCTAAAAACTAATTAAGAGAGGTACAGACATGGCGGGTATTTTTTCTGGATTCGAAAAACTGGGTCTTGGCAATTTAGGAAAAGAAGAGCTTTTTGAAGACCCCAAGAAAAAAGTTGTAGAAGTGAAAAATGACCAACCAAAGAAGAAACTACAGCTTGTTAACGAAGAAGACTATCTCTTTGACAAGAAGTATAAATGTCCGGTCTGTGAGTCTGAGTTTGAAGCTAAGACCGTAAGAACCGGCAAGGTCAGGATGAAGAGCGTGGATATAGATCTGCGCCCTGACTATGATGAGGTTGACCAGAACAAATACGACGTAGTTGCCTGTCCTGCCTGTGGATATGCTGCGCTTGGCAGATATTTCCCTACACTTAATAAGTACCAGATCGATGACATCAGAGTTAAGATCTGTATGAATTACAGGCATGAGGCCAATAAGGATCCCATTTATTCCTACGACTACGCCAAGAGACTGTATCAGTTGGCTCTTGCCAATGCAGTTGTAAAGAAGGCCAAGAATAGCGAGAAGGCCTATATCTGCATGAAGACAGCATGGCTCCTTCGCGGCGAGACCAAGAGACTGGATCCTGAAGAAGAGGGCTATGAGGCTAAGAAGAAGGAAAATGATGCTCAGGAAAAAGAGCTTCTTGAGAATGCATTAAATGGCTTCATTATGGCCAGACAGTCTGAGGAATTCCCCATTGCGGGAATGGATTCAACTACCCTTGATTACCTTATTGCTGCACTGGCGGTTGAGACCGGGCAGAAGGATGTTGCAAGTAAGATGATCGGTGATATCCTGGTTTCCAGGACGGCCAACAGCAGGATCAAGGACAAGGCCCGTACCCTTAAGGATATGATCACTGCACAAGAGCAGGGTGAGTAATATACTCTATAACGGGCCCACGGTCCAAAATACCTTTTAATATTAAAAAACAATACATGCCCCAAAATCTCCTTTTCCTCGATGCTAATCGCTTAACCTCGTCAAAAGAGATTTTTTGGGCATTTAGTTTTTGAATATAAATATGAAAGTCCCCACATCACTGTGGGGACTGTAACTTACCTATGCGATTTCTTTCTTACTGCTCTTCGTCGTCGAAAAACTCTTCTTCCTTGGAGTCTTCCCCAGCTTCTGCGGGAGCTTTGGAATCCCCTGAGGTTTTCTCTTTTTTTTCCTCGTTGTCCTCCGAATCGTCTGAGGCGCCGGTGATATCTACGTATTTCCGTGAACCAAATCTGGATTCAACATCGTCATCATCGTCGAAGTCATCGAAATCATCGAAGTCATCGTCGTCGAAGCTATCAGCTATCTCCTCTTCTCTCTTGCTGAGATAATAGTATACACCTGCTGCAGCTGCTCCTACAGCGGCACAGAATAAAACAAATTTGCCAAATGCATTATTCTTGGACATAGTAACCTCCTAAATTATAACGACTAAATAAATTCTAATACAATTTATGCACAATTAAAAGACCTGAGTATTAAAATTTGATAAATAACGTCAAATCGTTTGAAGTGCCAGAATATAAATGCTAAACTAAATTTAGACCAAGATAGTCAATTGACTGAAACTTCCAAACAATCCCCAGAATTGAGGACTTATATGAACGAGAGATTTTTCGAGCTTAAAAAAGAAAAGCAGGACAGAATGATCAATGCCGCCCTAAAGGTTTTTTCATGGTATGGCTATCGCCACGCCAGCACTGATGAGATCATAAGGGATGCCCAGATCAGCAAGGGGCTTTTGTTTCACTATTTTGAGAGCAAGATCGGTCTCTACGATTTTTTATATGACTACGTCACAAGGTTCGTAGCCCTGGAGCTTACCCAGAATGTGGAACCCAGTGAGAACGGCTTTTTTGAACTGTACAAGCAGATATTAAATGCCAAGACAGATTCCATGTACCGCTATCCTTACGTGTTCATGTTCCTGGAAAAGGCTGACGAGGAGACGGATCCGGAGGCCCTTAGTGTAATTGAAGAAAGGCGTGAGAAATACCACAGGATCATGGATGCCCTAAAGGAGCGGGCAGATATCACCGTTTTCGGGGGCGACGTGGATTACCAGAAGGTTTGGAACCTCATGGACTATACAGTGGACGGCCTGATGCGAAAGGCCATAAAGAGCGAGAATTTCAGGGCAGACTTCCTTTTGGAAGAGGCATCTGAGTATGTGGATATGATAAACAATATGACATTAAGATAAAGGAGGACCTTATGAGTAAGTTCCTAGTAGCAGGCGTAACACAGATTGAGACTATCGTAAGAGTAGATAAGATCCCTGTAAGCTATGCACCCCTTACCAGCGTGAAGGATTCCATCTTCACAGCCATGGGAGGCGATGCCTACAATGAATCTCTGGCGCTTAAGTGGCTTGGGGACGAGGTTTGCTTCATGTCCATCGTTGGCAGGAATCAGGACCTTGGAATGATCAATCCTCCGGACCGCAAGATCACTCTTTCTACCGAATACATTATCCCGCAGATGAACGAAACTCCCACAGAGGTGGTTCTCTACGACAAGGACAGAAAGCAACAGATCTTTGAGGATATCAAGGACCTTCGTGAAAATGTCTACGACATGTCCATGGTGGCTCCCATCGCTGAGGGCTGCGATATGATGGTTCTTGCCAATGCCAATTTCTGCAGGCCTTTTGCAAAGGCAGCCATGGAGCATCACAAGCCCATCGCAGTGAACATCAGGAACTACAATCCTGAAAAAGAAAAATACAACACCGATTTCCTTGAGCCGGCAAAGGTTCTTTATTTCTCGGACGACACTCTTGCAGAGGATCCCTACGCATTCATAGACAGAATGTCAGCAACCTACAGAACAGAGATCATTATCCTCGGACAGGGCAGCGAGGGACTTATCCTCTTTGACAAGACCAGGGATCTGAGAGTCCACTACAAGACAGTAAAGACCAACGAGGTAGTAAATACCATAGGAGCCGGAAATGCGCTTTTTGCCTGCTTCCTTCACTACTACATGGAGACAGGGGACAGTGTCAACGCCATCAAGAACGCTCTTTTGTTTGCTTCCTACAAGATCGGATACATGGGAACATCCAATGGCTTCATGACTCCGCAGCAGCTTGAGCAGTGGAGAAACCTTATCTGGGGAATTAAAAAGAGTGCTTTTGAGGAACATTCCGAAGCGTAATTGTTCTTGAAAAAGATATCATAATTGTGGTAAAGTAGAACTACGGAAACGTTACCGGTAACGGACAATATTTCCGTAGTTTTTTCTGAAAAAGGAGAGAGGATATGGCAAATACAGCTAAAAAGACAGGTAGGAGATGCGGAGTATTACTCCCGATCTTTTCACTTTCATCTGAGTATGGTATAGGTACATTTTCAAAAGAAGCCTATGATTTTGTGGACTTTCTGGAGAAGGCAGGACAGAGCTACTGGCAGATCCTTCCGCTGGGACCTACCAGCTACGGCGATTCACCCTATCAGTCATTTTCAACATTTGCCGGAAATCCTTATTTTATAGATATAAAGACCCTGATAGATGAGGGGCTTATTACAAAAAAAGAAGCTGACAAGTTCGATTTTGGCGGAAGTGAGGAGTACATCGATTACGAGAAGATGTACAAATCAAGGTTCCTGCTCCTTAAGGCAGCTTATGACAACTTTATCAAAAAGAACAAGTCTTTTGCAGATATGGCAAAGCGCTTTGAAACTTTTAAAAAGAGCCGCGACAGCTTCTGGCTCTCTGACTATTCTCTTTTCATGGCTCTTAAAAATGAGAGCGGCGGAAGAAGCTGGAATTCCTGGGAAGAGGGTTTGAGGCTTAGAAAGCCCGCTGCAATCAAGGCTGCAAAAGAGAAGTTCAAGGAGGAAATTGATTTCTATAGCTTCCTGCAGTTTCTTTTCTCTGAGCAGTGGGCAAAGCTCAAGGCTTATGCCAACAAGAAGGGCATAGATATAATCGGAGATATCCCGATCTATGTGGCTTTCGACAGTGCAGATACCTGGGCTAATCCTGAGCTGTTCCAGCTGGATAAGAACAACGACCCTATCGACGTTGCAGGATGTCCTCCGGATGCTTTTTCCGCAACAGGACAGCTCTGGGGCAATCCTCTTTACAAGTGGGACTACCATGAGAAGACCGGTTATAAGTGGTGGATGCAGCGAATCAAGCACTGCTACAAGAACTACGATGTTGTCAGGATCGACCATTTCAGAGGATTTGATGAGTATTATGCAATACCATATGGCAATCCTACTGCTGAGAAGGGCAAATGGAAGAAGGGCCCTGGTTATAAGCTTTTTGATACCATGAAGAAGGAGCTTGGGGAAAAGAAAGTCATCGCTGAGGACCTTGGATTCCTTACCGAGTCAGTAATAAAGCTCGTTAAAAAGACCGGATATCCAGGCATGAAGATACTGCAGTTTGCTTTTGATTCAAGGGAAGAGAGCGACTATCTTCCACACAATTACACCAAGAACTGCATCGTTTATACAGGAACCCACGACAACGACACCACCAGGAACTGGTTTGACACTCTTCCAAGGTCAGACAAGAAGTTCTGCAAGGAGTACCTTGGAATCAAGAAGGCATCTGACGCCGTGTGGGCTGTGATCAGATCGGCATTTGCAAGTGTGTCGGATACTGTTATAATTCCAATGCAGGATTATCTTGAGCTTCCAGGATATGCAAGGATCAATACTCCTTCAACCCTTGGAGGCAACTGGGTATGGCGCATGAAGAAGGACGCGCTTACTGATGAGCTTGCTGGCAAGATGAAGGATTTTGCAAGGATCTACAGGAGAATGTGAGCTCCTGATGAGGGAAATTATATTATATAAGGCAGTAAGTATTAAATATGGCAGAGATTACAATTGTTGAAATAGCCAAGAGGTGCGGAGTAGGTGTCAGCACCGTTTCCAGGGCTATCAATAACCACTCGGATATCAATCCCGAGACCAAAAAGAGAATAATGGCTGTTATCAAGGAGACCGGCTATATCCCCAATAACAGCGCAAGGAACCTTAAGAGGACTGATGCAAAGTGCATTGCTGTTCTGGTCAAAGGTATCACCAACCCATTCTTTTCACCCATGATCGAAGTGGTGGAGCAGGAAGTGGACAAGCGTGGCTACGCACTGGTTCTGCGCCACGTTGAGGCCTACGAAAATGAGGTGGATGTGGCTCTGGAACTGGAAAAAGAGAAGAGACTTCGTGGTATCATCTTTATGGGCGGATCAGCCAAGCATCCTGCAGAGAAGATGAAGCAGCTGAACGTGCCCATTGTTTTTGCTACCATCGGCTCTGATATTTCCGAGGACTTTAACAGGAATGCTTATTCCACTGTTTCTGTTGATGATGAAAAAGAGAGCTTCAAAATGGTGGAGCATCTCATAAACCTGGGACATAAGAACATAGCGATCATGGCGGAGGGCAGCGATCAGCCGTCAGTAGTACAGCTTCGTCTCAAAGGTTATTTAAAAGCCCTTAAGGCCAATGATATCAAGGTTGACGATAAGCTTATAAGATACGTGGATAAGCGCATCTACACCATGGAAAACGGCTACGATGCAACCAAGGCGCTTATTGATTCAGGGGAGAAGTTCACGGCTCTTTACTGTATCTCCGATGTGCTGGCAGTGGGAGCACTCCGGGCTTTTGCTGATGCAGGTATAAGGGTGCCTGAGGATGTGAGCGTTGCGGGCTTTGACGGACAGGAGCTTTCACAGTTCTGTATTCCAAGGCTTACCACCATCAGACAACCCCTGGTGGACATATCAAAAGAAACCATAAGACTCATATTTGATATTATTGACAAAGAGAGTGGTCATAGGCATATAATATTTCCTGGTGAACTAATTGAAGGGGAATCAACCAGGAAGATAAAATGAGCGAAGAAATATTTGAATACGAAGGCTATACAGGGACAGTAAACTACGACAAGAAGGCGGACTACTACACAGGTGAGGTGACCATTGACGGTCGCATCTACACCTATGAAGGGGATTCTCTTTCCGAACTTCGAGAGGATTTTGAGGATATCATCGATTCTGTCATCGCTTTTGATGAGATGGGAGATGACGAGGATGATGATTTCGAAGAGGGAGAAGACCTATGAAGGACGTTTTGGACATTTTTCTTAAGTATGTGCTGCCCTTTTTAGCTGCATATCTTATCAATATAGTGATGAATAAGTTCCTGAGTAAGGAGTTTCTCAGGGGCAAGATTCATCTTATTTTTTTGAAGGGAATTATTCTGGCTGTTGTATGGGCAGCAGCTGCACTGACCGCCCTTAGCGGGATACCTGCCTTTGAAAAGACATGGGAGACAGCGATAGCATCTTCCGGAATAGCTGCAGTAGTACTTGGTCTTGCAGCCCAGTCCACACTGTCAAATGTTTTTGCGGGGATAGCACTTTCTGCATCCCATTCAAGGCCCTTTGACATAGGGGACAGGATAAAGATCGACAGTTTCGATCCGGGTTTTGTTGAGAATATCACCTTAAGGCATACGGTGATCAAGACCTATCAGAACGAGATAATCTATATTCCCAATTCTGTAGTGGGTTCTGCCACAATAATCAATTACACTCAGGAAGATTCTTTTTCCTATCCTGTGAGGATATCTGTGGCCTACGGAACAGACATGGGCAGGGCAATGGAGATCATGGCGAGCGCCATCTACTCACATCCCAAGCACTGTGGCATTAGACCTGTGGTTTTGTGTAAGAGCTGCGATGACAGCGGAGTTACGCTTCAGGCTCTGGTTGAGACCAAGGACTTTAAGGACAATCCGGGAACCTGCTCCGAATGCCTTATGGAGATCATGAAGAGATTTAGGGAAGAAGGTATTGAGATTCCATACAACAAGCTGGTAGTATATAACGGAAAAGAGTAAATAACGAGGGGGATTTTTTATGGGTAAACTGTATTTCAGGTACGGAGCAATGGGGAGCTCCAAGACAGCAAATGCACTTATGGTAAGGTACAACTACCTTGAGAAGGGGCAGAACTGTATTCTTTTAAAACCAAAGACAGAGGACAGGGATGGCAAGATGATCGTAAAGTCCAGGATGGGACTTGAAGCTGACTGCATCTTTGTAGAAGACTTTTTGGATGAAGTAGTAAACGAGTGGTTTACAAAAAAGAGCAATGACTGGAAGAAACTGGACTGCGTGCTGGTGGATGAGGCCCAGTTCCTTACTGAAGAGCAGGTTGACCTGCTGGCAGAGGTGGTTGATAAGTATGATCTTCCTGTTATCTGCTATGGCCTTAGGACTGATTTTACAAGCCATCTCTTTACGGGATCCAAGCGCCTTATGGAGATCGCCAACTACATAGAAGAAGTTCCAACGGTGTGCTGGTGCGGAAGAAGGGCACACTTTAATGCAAGGGTATCCAATGGCAAGATAGTAAGAGACGGCGAGCAGATCATGATGGGAGGCAACGAATCCTACGTATCCGTATGCAGACGTCACTTCCTTTCAGGAGAGGTGGATGGAAGCCGCGAACGCGATATCCAGGAGTAAGAAGAAAATAGAATATTCACTAAACCGTGGGCTATAAAAAAGTATATCTTTCGCCGGGCGAAAGATATACTTATTTTTTGCTCATATTGCAGGAGTGCCTTAGTGATATTTAAAGCAAAGCATTGTGATGTCGTCGAACTGTGGTGCTTCGCCAACGAAGAAGTCGATGGACTCTTTTACATTCTTACAGATCTTCTCAGGATCTCCATCCGGGTCTTCGTTGAGGGCTGCAAGAAGCCTGTCGTTACCAAAGAGGATGTTGTGGGCATCGGTTGCTTCTGTAACACCGTCTGTGTAGCAGAAGAGGGTGTCGCCGTGGTTAAGTTCAAACTCGTGCTCTCTGAACTTGACGCCTTCCATGGTGGCAACTGCAACGGAGTGCTTATAGATGGACAGCTCGAACTCTCCGCCGGCTCGTCTGATGGCCGGGTGCTCGTGTCCTGCGTTTGCGGCAAGGCCCTTTCCGGTCTTAACATTAAGGATTGCAAACCATACTGTAACAAAGAGCTCTGCATCATTTCCTTCACACAGCTGATCATTGGCATAGGCAAGGACTTCTCCCGGGGTACCGCCCATCATTGCACGGTTCTTTATAAGGGTCTTTGCGATCACCATGAACAGAGCGGCGGGAACTCCTTTTCCTGATACGTCAGCGACAACAAGACCAAGGTGATCTTCGTCAATTATAAAGAAGTCGTAGAAGTCGCCTCCAACTTCCTTTGCCGGATCCATGGAAGCAAAGAGCTCATACTCTGTTTTGTCTGTAAATGTAGGGAAGATCCTTGGAAGCATATCCATCTGGATCTGGGTTGCGACATTAAGCTCTGCACCGATTCTCTCTTTTTCCGCTGTAACCGCAGTGAGGTTGGCGATGTATTCCTTGATGTCTCCCTCCATCTTCTTCATGGCGTCGGAGAGATTCTCGATCTCATCACCGGTGGTGATCTTAAGCTCAGAGAAGGCATTTCCATTGTCTTCCTGAATGTAGCTTGTAGCTGCGTTTGAGAGCCTGTTGATTGGAGCTACAACAGCTTTCTGAATGGCAAGGATATAAATTGCTGTAAGGATAAGCGCAATGATAAGGGTGATGATAATGAGCATTATGGTAAATGCTGAGCTCTCTGCTTTGATAGCGTTCATGGAGATGTCAGCACATCCGAAGGCTGCTACTTCGCCGTTGCTGTCATAGATGGGATAACCTGCAGAAACCAGCCATCCGTATTCGGGAGTGTTGGTGATGTAAGCAGGAAAGCCTATCTCAGGATTTTCGATTACTCCGTAGTTTACTTCATACAGGGGATCGAAATCGCCGGGATTGTTGGCTACAGCTGATCCGTCTGCCACATAAAGAGTTATCTTATCCTTTGGATAAGCGTAGAGGATGTATACGGATTCCACGTCGTTTGCGCCTGCAAGCTTCTGCATCTTAAGGACTTCTTCCTTATACTCAGGGGTCTCTTTTAAGTGCTGGAAGTTTGCTATGTACTTTTCATGGGCAGGAGTACCCATGCCATCGCTTCCGACTTTTTCATCCTGAGCTTCGTAGATCTCTACAATCTGGTCCCTGAGGTCTCGCACATGGTCACCATTTAGGGTTACAGCTACAGTATGGGCCATATCTGTAACCTTTTTTTCATACTCTGCGTCGATGGTAGCGGTTGTTACCTTTGAGGTGACAGTCACCAAAATTGCACCAAGCACAACAACCATCGAGATGATTGCGATAACACTTTTTAGTCCAAGGGACATTTTTCTTGTTTTTTTCATATTTTCACCACCATTGTATTGAATCCCTGATAACGTCTATAATAAAAAGATTTTGCTTTTTTCTTTATTACTTCCATTCCGAGGGCGTTAAAGGCGCTGTCCGATTCCTCGTCCATTTCGTGGACCTTTTTTCCGTTCATATCAAAGGGGTTAAAGGTTGTGGCATTGTCCCTGATATGCATCGAAAAGCCTTTATTTCCGTTGGATACCAAAGTGAGCTGGATAAGTCCGGTGTTGCGTGTCATTTCAGAAAAGCCAACGTTTATGATTGCTGAACAAACCTCCTCGATAGCCATCTGTACGTAGTACATCTGCTTGGTATCTGCCTCCCATTTTTCCAGGAACTCCTCAACCTGAGGTAGTATTGTTCCAAGATCATCGGTCTTATTGGTGAGAGTAGTGGTAAATATCTTTTCAGAACCCAGCCGCTTTGTCTTTTTCATAAAGAACTTTGAGTAAGTCCAGAAGATTATAAAACTGATAAATTCTGTGCCAAAGTAGGTGTACCAGAAGGCCTTTTCTCCAAAGAAGATAAGAACGATCATTACCGGCATCAGTATCACAAAGCCTCGCAGTGTAGATATGATGAAGGCCGGAACAGGTATCTCCCTTGCGGTGTAGATGTTTGACAGAAGAATGTTAAAGCCTGCAAACAATATGCACATGGAAAAAGCTCTAAGGGCGTGGATTCCATACTCTATCGCAGCAACTTCTCTTAAACCGAACAGCATGCATATCGGCTGAGCGAACATGTAAAAGATCGCGACCATGATCACGGAGGTGATAAAGCCCACGTTTCTGATAAGTATCTGAGTGTCATCACTTTCTTTGTAATTGCATTCAGCCTCGTAGGTGCTAAGAACCGGTTGGGATGCCATGCTGATGGCGTTGAATATGTATCCCATCATGTAGGACAGGCTCTGTACGATCTCGAATACCGCAACACCGATCTCGCCTGAGAGCTTGAACAGTGCGTTGTTTCCCACCCAGATGAATATGAAGGTGTAGATATAGGTGATGCAGGATGAAAAGCCTGTCTTAAAGCTGGAAAAGACATCCTTAAATCTTGGGCGGATAGGGAAGAGCTTTAAGTGAGACCGCCTTCCATAGATGAAAAAGAGCTCAACCGTGCTTGTGATAATAAGTCCAAGTAAAGTAGCAAGGGCAGCTCCCATAACTCCCAGTCCGCAGAGCAGCACCAGAATGATGTTCAGGAAGAAGTCGCAGCTGTTTCCCACTTGGGAAGCTATGGAGGACTCCTTGTAGAGGTCATCATTTCTCATGTAATAGCCCACTGTATAACCAAAGAAGAAAAACGGAGCAGCGGCAAAAAGAAATCGAAGATAGATGACTGTTGCATCAAACAGTTCCTTGTTGGAAGGAGATGCGCCGAGGATGCTTGCAAAGAATCCTACAAAAACATTTCCGACTACTGCTATGAATATTCCAAGTACCATGAGGGTTAATACAACGCCTTTAAAGTCGCCTTCTGCCTCCTGTTCGTAGCCCTTGGTCATCTTCTTGGAAAAGATAACCGCACCGCCAAGTCCGAAGGAGTGGGCAATGACGTTATAGATCATGAATACCGGAATTGCAAAGGCGATAGCTGCAAGACCAAGAGCCCCCATTCTGTTACCTACAACAAGGGCATCGGCCATGTCCGCCACAGACAGTACCAGAGCTGAGGAGATGGCGGGCAGATACTGCCTCATAAACATTTGTTTTGTAAAGGATGATATCTTATGTCTTTTCATATAAGTCTTCCTGTGAACATATCTATCATTGAGCAGGGATGCATATACTGCTTGGCTGTTCTAAGTCCCTGGATTCCCAGGTCCTCTTCCCAGTTGAAAAACTCAACTCCCGGAGGCTGCATTTTAGAGAATTCCTGTCTCATATAGTACTGAAGACCGTGGAGGTAGGAGTCTGTCTTTTGAAAACAGCAGTCCACTGTGTTGTCCCCAAGCCTGTAGCCAAGGACCGCGGCGCAGGGAGCATCGTCCATATACAGCACCACACCGGAGATATCCAGGTCCTCGTGCTCTGAAAGGATTATCTGTGCTGCATTTTTATCAAGAACGTCAGTGTAGTTTTCCTTGCTCTTTTCCCAGGCTTCAAGGATCTGCTGTACATCATCGATGATATCTTTCGAAAGAAATCTGGTCTCCATATCGTGGTCCCGGACCAACTGGCGTACGTAATCTCTTTTCCTGGAAAAGCTGCCTCCCGGAAGGTTTTCAATGGTGTTCCTGTCGTAGACATATTCGCTGTCATCAGGGGCAGGGTCAGTTACGAATTTTCCGGGGAAATACTGCTGCAAAAAGTATGTATCCCACCTTGTCATGTATCTGAATACGAGATTGCCTCTGCTAAGAGCCTCAGAGATAAACTCGCATTTTTCTGCATCGGTTCCCACCGGGAAAAACCAGGTGTTGTCCCCTTCATTTTCCATCTTCACGGCGTACATTCCGGAAGCTTGGCACAGGGAAAGGGACATGTCTTTTTTCCAGATATAAAGGGTCTTGAAGGCATGGGCACTGTCGCCGTAGCCATAGGTGTCATACAGATCTGTAATGGCCTGCTGGTGTTCCAGGTCTATTGGCTGTAATTCTATCTGAAGCATATGTTAAATATATCTGGCCTGAGGGCTGGATATATAGCCTCCTTTTATCAAAAAGATTTTTTCATCGCCTGGGGCCGGAGCTTGTCCCTTATGGGCCCTGGCACCGATGAGCTCATATTTTTGCCCGGTGTTTGTATCTATGTAGTAGCATTCGTAGCTGTAAAAAGCCCGAAGGATAAGGTCTGCCTGCTGAAAAGTGCAGGTATCTCTTACTGTATAGTCCTCTTCGCGGGGCATTTCCCAATACTCTGCAATTGACTCATCCTGCTTAGTGGCGTTATCCCAAAGATTATCAAAGTCGGAGACAAGGCTCTTTACCATGCCCGGAATCAGGGCGTTCTGGCGCTCAGTCAGGGTCAGGAGAGTGTCTTTTTCAGGATAGACAGGTATCCGCTCCCGAAGGATGATCTCTCCCTCATCAAGCCCCTTGGTCATGCGGTGCATGGTTATTCCGCTCTCCGTAAGGCCTTTTAAGATGGTCAGGGGCATCGGCCAGGCACCTCTTCCGATGGGGAGGTAAGCCGGGTGGGTGTTGACGATCCGAAGCTCTTCAATGACCGGGATAACATAGTAGTATCCGCCCACAAGCACGAAATCGCAGCCGCCGGCCACAAGGTCATAGAGGTCATCTTTGGTTATGCGGTCGTACTGCAGGGGGATGTCATGCTCTTTTGCAAAAGATACGGTCTTTACATTAAATTCTGTAACGTTGTCTGTATTGCAGGTAAAAACCTTCATTATCTCGCAACCTGTGTCATAGAGACTGGTGAGCACAGGATGCAGGATATCAATGCCTACGCAGGCTGCTTTCATACATTTCACCACTTGAGACTACACGTAGCCGTATTTTACTTACTCAAATTACGTCTATTATATTTTCTCACATTTTAGCTTTTTTTGGTGATTAAATTTATATTAAAATTCACGAAAGATCAGAATTTTGAAACTTTTTTCCGGGGTATAAAATCAGCTTCAGGTTATGCCGATATATAGAACACAGCTAAGGAGAGCATGGGGCTTCATGGATGAGTCAACTTTCATCTGGGTGAAGGTCCATTTTTTGTTGCCCAAATTGTATCCTGTGCAGCAATTTAGGGCGCTTAAGGTGGGCTTTTACTGCAATCAAAAAGGAGGTGCCATGAAAATTGCACAGAGCAACGTAAACCTGGTCTCCAGTCATAAGTACTATGAAGAAAACACTGTGACTGTGCAGACCGGAGTAGTGACAAGGAGTGCGTTCCTTGACAGCCTGCAGAGCCAGGAAAAGAGAATGGACCAGCTGGAGCTGTCGGATGAACCGCTTTCTGACGAGCCCTTAGGGAGCGAGAGCTACATGTCCCTTAAGCCCTCAAAATCTGATTATCTGTCTCCTGAGATGTCTACTTTAGAGGATCAGATAATGGAGCTTAGGAATGTGCTGCTTGAGAGGATCCTTCGGCTTCTTCAGCTCTTTGGCGGAGATGGCCAGAGCAGGGGCTATACTAAGACCTTGTCAAACACGGCAAACATGCTTAGTGAAAACATGTTTGTCAAAGTGACCACCGTAAAGGTGACCCACGTGGAAACAGAGGAGACCACATTTTCCGGCACGGGATGTGCACTTACTGAGGATGGCAGGCAGATCGACTTTGGAGTAAACTTCTCCATGTCACGAAAGCTTGCCCAGTACGCCGGTATCGACGTGGCTAGTGCTGTCAGTCTCATTGACCCGCTGGTGATCAATGTGGGAAATGATGTGACCCATATCAACGACCAGAATTTCTTTTTCGACCTGGACGCTGACGGGAAGGAGGAAAAGATAGCCTCTCTGGCCAAAGGATCAGGGTTTCTTGCCCTTGACAAAAACGGAGACGGAAAGATTGGCGATGGCTCGGAGCTTTTTGGAACAAAGTCGGGGGATGGCTTTAAGGACCTTTCGGTGTATGATCTTGACGAAAACGGCTGGATAGATGAGAACGATACGGTCTACGACCAGCTAAAGATCTGGATCAGAAATGAGGATGGAACTGATACCCTTTTAGGGCTCAAGGAAGCCGATGTGGGTGCTATCCACCTTGGAGCTGCTGACACTGAGTACTCCCACTACGGGGCAGACGGCAGCAGGTTTGTGGTGAACGCCATGACCAGGGCATCAGGGATATTCCTAAGAGAGAGCGGAGGTGTTGGAACTGTGCAGCAGGTTGACCTGGCTGCACTATGATAGCTGCTTTTGTTGATTGTTTTACGCTTATGATTTAATGGATAGAACCCGCGGGAATTGCGCGCCTGCGGGTTCTGTTTTAGATATTATTCAGAGAGATGATCATTTCTGCGGTCTCCACCATGTTGGTTCCTGAGTCCATGGCGCATCTCTGGAGGTATTTATGAGCCTGTGGCTCTGACATGTGGTGTCTTTCCATCAAAAGAACTTTTGCCTTTTCAATAGTTTTTCTATCAGCGTCGCTTCTGTTGAGGCGGCGCTGTTTTGCTTTTCTTCTAAGGCTCTGAACGCCTTCAAGCATGAGGCTTATGGTGGAATAGAACTCGTCTGCTTTAAGGGGCGCCTGCAGGAACATGAAGTTATCCCCGGAGGTCTCAGAAGGAACGTGGGAAGGACCTGCTATAAGGAGCATTTTAAAGTAAGGGGGAAGATCCTCAAGAAGCTCAGAATAGAGCATGTCATTTAAGCGGTAGCCACAGATTATGACACCGCTTCCAAGATCATCCATGACGGAAAGAGCCTGAACACCTGAGGAAACAGATGCCACGCCGTCATATCCGCCACGGGAGAGTATGCTTTTGAAATTCTGTATATCTTTTGGTTTTGCAAAAGCAACAATAATGTTCACGTAAATGCTCCGGGATTTATTAGAGTTTTTGGATCAGAAAAGGCCAAGGTATTTCTTGATCTCCCACTGGGTAACGCAGGTGCGGAAGTCCTTCCACTCAGCTCTCTTGGCATCCAGGAACTTGTCATAGATTGATTCGCCGATAACTTCCTTTATGAAAGGATCCTTTTCATAGGCAACAATGGCTTCTCCAAGGGTCCTTGGAAGGGTTTCGAAGGTGCTGCTGCGAAGTTCATCCTCTGTGGCTCTTCCCAGGTTTTCAAAAAGCTCTTCGGGAGGGGTCATTTTCTTTTCAATGCCCTCTATACCTGCAGCCAGGATAAGTGCGATGGCAAGGTACGGATTGCAGGTGGCATCGGGGTTTCTGATCTCTATTCTTGTGCCTTCGCCGCGGCTTGAAGGAACGCGGATGAGGGCGCTGCGGTTAGCGGAAGCTGCGGACCAGGTGATGTTGACCGGAGCATCATATCCCGGAACCAGTCTCTTGTAGGAGTTGACGATGGGGTTGGTGATAAGGGTCATTCCCTTGACGTGGCTAAGCACTCCTGCGATGAAGTACTGGGCTGTGTCTGAAAGGGATGAGCCATTATCTGATGCAAAGAGGTTATGACCGTTTTCATCCTCTGCGATTATGTTGATGTGCATGCCGGAGCCGCTGATGCCCTCTGTTGGCTTTGGAAGGAATGTTGCATAGAGACCGTGCTTTTTGGCGATGGTCTTAACTGCCATCCTGAAGGTCATGATCATGTCTGCGATTCGCTGGGCATCTTCAGCCTTAAAGTCAATCTCGTGCTGGGCAGGTGCGATCTCATGGTGTGAGGAGGAAATGTCGAAGCCCATCTCCTCTAGGTTTAAGATGATGTCGCGGCGGACGTTCTCGCCCTGGTCTGCGGGAGCTACGTCAAAGTAGCTGCCGTTTTCCTTGGTCCTTGTGGTGGGCTGTCCGTCATCGTCGTAGTCAAATAAAAAGAACTCAGCCTCGGGATTTATCTTGAAGTTAAGGCCAAGGCTCTTTCCTTTTTCAACAACTTTATTAAGAACGTTTCTGGGATCTCCGGAGAAGGGCTTGCGGTCTACGGTGTACACGTCGCAGAACATTCTGGCAACCTTGCCGGACTGGGGGCGCCATGGGTAGATCTCGAAGCTGTCAAGGTCCGGATAAAGATACATGTCGCTCTCGCCGCTTCTGACAAAGCCCTCCACAGAGACGCCGTCAAACATGCACTCATTGTTAAGAGCGCTCTCCAGCTGGCTTGCAGCGATGGCGATGTTTTTGGGAACGCCGAAGATGTCGCAGAACTGGAGCCTTATGAAGGCCACGTCCTCCTCTTCAACAATTCTGAAAATGTCTTCCTTGGTATATCTCATGGTAACCTCCTTTGAGTCCTTGTGTGCTATATAATAAAGGGCGCCAGAAACAGCGAACAGAATATGTCCGAGTTCTGGCGCCCTTGCCTTCTAGCATATTTTATAGGAAAAAAGATTTACAGGCAACAAATATTTAGTATAATTGAAATGATTTTTTTGACGCAGGATGTGGCATTTAGCGGCCTGCAGGCAGCAGGCATTGAAAGGGAAAGAGTATGAGCTGGGAAAGTAATGTGCGAAAGGTAGTTCCTTACGTACCAGGGGAGCAGCCAAAGATCAACAATATAATCAAACTTAACACCAATGAGAATCCATATTCTCCATCGCCTAAGGTATATGAGGCTTATAAGGAGACTGACCTTGATGATTTCAGGAAGTATCCTGATCCGACATGCTCAGTACTGGTGGATTCCATTGCGGATTTTTATGGCGTCAAGAAGGAAAATGTCTTTGTGGGCGTGGGCTCGGATGATGTTCTTTCCATGGCTTTTCTGACGTTCTTTAATTCGGACAACCCCATTCTTTTCCCGGATATTACTTATTCCTTCTATGATGTATGGGCAGACCTGTACAGGATTCCCTACAGGCAGATCCCTTTAAATGATGATTTTACAATAGAGCCTTTGGACTACTTTGGTGAGAACGGCGGAGTTGTTATTGCAAACCCCAATGCTCCCACAGGAGTTAAGCTGGCGCTTGAAGCCATTGAGGATATTATCCGTGCCAACCCCGATGTAGTTGTGATAGTCGACGAAGCCTATGTGGACTTTGGGGCAGAGAGCGCACTGCCTCTTATTGATAAGTACGATAACCTCCTGGTGGTAAGGACCTATTCCAAGTCAAGATCTCTGGCAGGGCTCCGTATCGGTTATGCCTTTGGATGTGAGAAGCTTATTAAATACCTGCTGGATGCCAAGTTTTCTTTTAACTCCTATACCATGAACATGCCTTCACTGACTCTCGGGGCAGCAGCCATGGACGACAGGGAATATTTTGAGAAGACCACGGCAAAGGTCATTGAGACCAGGGAGAAGTTCAAGGTGTCTTTGAGGGAGCTGGGCTTTGAGTTTGCGGATTCAGCCACCAACTTTGTCTTTGCCCGTCACCCACATAAGAGCGGAAAAGAGATATTTGATTATCTGCGCGCACATGGTATAATAGTGCGTCGCTTTGACAAGCCGCGCATCAGTGAGTACCTGCGGATATCCATCGGAACCGATGAGGAGATGGATAAGCTTGTCAGCGTGCTAAAAGAGATAGTATGAGTGAATTACAGATAGGAGATTTTTTCAATGCTTAAGCAGTACATTATTGTGTTTTTTATTTCTATGGTTCCGCTTATTGAGCTAAGAGGTGCTGTTCCCTACGCTATTGCCAACGGGCTTCCGATCCTGCCAAGCTACATCATAGCAATCATCGGAAACATGATCCCTGTACCTATCATCTTTTTCTTTGCAAGGAAGGTTCTTGAGTGGGGAAAAGATAAGCCGGTTATCGGAGGTTTCTTTACCTTCTGTCTTGAAAAGGGACACAAGGGCGGTGAGAAGCTCAAGGAAAAAGCAGGAAAAGGTCTTTACTGGGCGCTGTTCCTCTTTGTAGGAATCCCACTTCCCGGAACAGGCGCATGGACAGGCACACTTGCTGCATCTATCCTTGATATGGATTTCAAAAAGAGCGTAAGGGCAACTGTTCTTGGTGTTATTCTGGCAGGAATCATCATGGGTTCCGGAACCAAGATCATCATGCTTATAAGCAGCCTTTTCTGATGGGCCGTGTGTTTGAAAGGTAGAGAATATGGAAGCTTATACAGATTTTGCAAAAGTATATGATACCTTTATGGATGAAACCCCATACGATGTATGGGGTAATTTTGTCTCTTCGCTTATTGAGAGATATGGGGTGTCCAGAGCCGGAGAAAACGCGGAGGATGAACTTGCCGAGGAACGCAACCTTGTGGTAGAACTTGGCTGCGGAACAGGCTCTTTTACCCAGGTGATGAAGGGACTTGGCTATGACATCATGGGGATTGATATGTCTCCTGAGATGCTTAATCTTGCAAGACAGAAAAGCGCTGAGGCAGGCCTTGATATCATGTACCTGGAGCAGGACATGAGAGAACTGGATCTTTACTGCACTGCAGGAACCATTGTCAGTGTCTGCGACAGCGTCAACTACCTTCTGGAGGATGAAGATGTGCTGGAGACCTTCAGGCTGGTGAATAACTTCCTGTATCCCGGCGGAGTCTTTATCTTTGACTTTAACACTCTCCATAAATACAGGGATGTGATCGGAGATACAACAATTGCAGAGAACCGCGATGACTGCAGCTTTATCTGGGACAATTACTATGATGACGAGACCCGCATCAACGAATATGACCTGACGATATTTGCTATGGTGGATCGTGACAAAGAGCTTTTTGCCAGGTCTGTTGAGACCCACTACCAGAGGGGATACACCCTTGAGGAGATGAAAGGATTTGTGGAGGAAGCAGGGCTTGTCTTTGTGACAGCAATTGATGCCGACACCCATGAAGAGCCATCAGAGGACAGCGAGAGAATATACATTGTGGCGAGAGAAAGTGGGAAGTAAGGCTGACAGAGTGAATCATACGTGATTAGTTGATTGGAATGAGTATCAGGAGGTTAACATTATGAGCAAAAGGGAAATTGCCATGGACAATTTCATGAAGGGATATAACTGCTCCCAGTCCATAATACTGGCCTTTGCAGACATGCTTCCAGGGGATGAAAAGGACCTTTTGAGGATGGCTTCATCCTTTGGCGGAGGAATGGGAAGACTTAGGGAAGTCTGCGGAGCCGTAAGCGGCATGTTTATGGTGGCAGGGTTTTTATATGGCTACGACGGGCCGGAAACCGGACAGGTCAAGGCAGACCACTACGCCAGGATACAGGAGCTTGCCAGGAGGTTTGAACAGGAACATGTCAGCATAGTCTGCAGGGAGATGCTGGGGCTTAATGTGAAACACGACGAGCCAACGCCCGAAGCCCGCACCAAAGAGTATTACAAAAAACGCCCCTGCCCGGAGATAGTCGGGGACGCGGCAGAAATACTTGAGGAGTACATAAAAGAAAACCCGGTTTGAAATGTTGCCGGAGTAAAACAAATAGAAGCAAGTTTTAATCAAGCAGGCATGGATTTGTGTCTGCTCTTAGTTTTTTTCTTTGCCCCAGGATACCCCGGGGCTTTTTGTTTATACGAAAAACCAATCATCAATTAATTATTTTATAAAAAGTTTCTTAGTAAAAGGCAGTATTTTTGTTACAATTATTATACGTGGAAGTATACACATTTGATGGCACGTAAGTATAAATAGTGGAAATATATTGGCTTATTGAAACTCAGGGCAGAGGCAATGCTATGGAGATACATGTTATGAGCCGAAGGAAAAACGAGAATTTCATTATTTTTCTGGTTTCGATATCAAGTCTTGGGCTGACTGTCGAAAGTATCCTTTTGGGGTGGGAATTCTGGGTCCCGCCGCTTATCATTATCGGAACGGTTTTACTATGGGTAATGAGTATATTTCAGAGGCCCGAACCTGAGGCCAGGGAGTATTATTACCTGGTCTTTGGGATGTTTATGGTGTTTTTCCACGGTGTCCATGAGGTTAGCCTCTTCGATACGGCTATCGTGATATGCCTTGCCATGGTGGGCTACTCTTTTCTTGATCACGTCTTTATGATCAATCTTTTAGTTATAGAATATGCCATCATTCTCATTGTCCAGTTCATTCTTGCTGGCCGCTCACAGACCGAATTTGACACTCTTGATGTATCCAGGCTTATCCTTCACCAGATAATAGTTGCATTTGTATATTTTTGCTGTGTAAAGCAAATAAATGACCGCATTGAGCAGCTGGAAGCTGACAGGCAAAAGAGTGAGCGGATAAACGAATACGACACCGACATGGAGGACTTTCTGTCCAACATTTCCCATGAGCTTAGGACCCCTGTCAACGTGGTAAACGGAATGTCAGATGCCCTGATAAAAAGAATGGTTGGCAAGGAGGCACAGTTTATTAAGGACGCAGGCATAAGGCTGGCCTACCAGATTGAAAACATCCAGGACTATACTGAGTGCAAAAGGGGAGATATCCTCCTTGAGGAGGGAGTATATGACAGTACTTCCCTGATAAATGATGTTGTGACCAGCTTCAGGCTCTTTGACAACAACAACGAGCTTGAGCTTGTAGTTGATATCGAGCCCACTGTCCCCATCAAAATGCGAGGGGATATTAAAAAGCTCCACAAGATATTCAGGCATCTTCTGGAAAATGCCGTGAAATTCACGAGAAAAGGCGGCATATTCGCCAGGATGTACACTGAAGAGACGGAATACGGTGTCAATTTGTGCATAGAGATGACGGATACAGGAATCGGAATTGACGACAAGGCCATGGAATATGTCTCCGAGGGTATGTATCAGGTCAATAAAAAGAGAAACAGAAGTTCCGGAGGAATTGGGCTGGGACTGTTTATTGTGTACGGATTTGCCCACAGAATGGGCGGTTTTGTAAAGATAGAGAGTGAAAAGAGCCTTGGGACCACAGTGAGGGTGACCATTCCCCAAAAGGTCGAGGATCCTTCACCATGTCTTGCCCTGACAGGTGCATTTAACGGAAATATTCTTTTCCATGTAAGATCTGACAAGTACAAGGTGCCAAGAGTAAGGGACTTCTACAGACTGATGGCCACAAGCCTTGCAACGGGAATAAAGGTTCCTTTGTTTGCTGCTGAGACCTTAGGCGATATTGAAAGATTCAGAGAGAAGATGGATGTAACCTACATCTTCATGGGTCAGGAGGAATATGAGGAGAACTCAGAATACTTCGACAAGCTCAGCAAGGGCAATGTGGTTGTTGCGGTATCTGCTGCAACCGGCTTTAATGCAAATCCCGGAAGCAATGTCATAGTGCTTCCAAAGCCGCTCTATGGTTATCCTGTCCTTAAGGTGATTAATGAAGGCCGGAATGCGAAGAAGCTTGAGTATTCCGACACCCTTGTAAAGCCTGTATTTAGCGGTGTTAAGGCACTGGTGGTTGATGATGAGCCCATGAACCTTGTGGTTGCCACCAGCCTGTTTAACGATTATGAAATGATAGTTGATACCGCCGGAAGCGGAAGTGAAGCCATCAACATGTTCTGGGAAAGCCCATATGATGTGGTATTCATGGATCACATGATGCCTGAGATGGACGGTGTTGAGGCTATGAAGCATATCAAGCAGGAGGCTGCAAACGCCGGCAGAAATATCATTGTGATTGCCCTTACTGCCAATGTTGTATCCGGGGCAAGGGAGATGTTCATAAGAGAAGGGTTTGACGGATTTATTGCAAAGCCCATCAATATCTATGATTTTGAGAGGGTTATGCTACAGGTACTCCCTGACAGATTAGTGCAGAAGGGAGGGCCAAGGTCATGAAGCTATCAAAGTTTTTTTATGACTTCCGGGCAGCTATAAGAGATCCCGACAGAGATTTTTCAGAGCGTGTATTCCTGATTTTTACCCTGGTGGGTGAAGTGACTCTGCTCATTGCCATGGCCAGCGGAATTCTATACGGAGAAGATCTGAGGGAAGTAATAGTACTGGCCATTGCCTTTGTGTTTGTGGCTGTGATGACAGTTTTCTGCTTTTATAAGGATAAGATATGGCTTGCCATAAGGTCCATTGCCCTGGGACTTGTGTTTTTCGTAATCCCTGCAAATTTCTTCTGGGGCGGTGGCATTGAAGGCAGCGGGATAATCTGGGTTGTATTTGCATTCTTGTATGTGGGCCTTGTTGTCACCGGATCCTGGCGCAGATTTGTGATTGCGGCACTGATCATTGTCACCACTTTTTGCTACGTGATCGCATACTTTTATCCGGAGCTTGTTTCGGGTCATCCAAGGTATGTTTTCTTCATTGATTCATATATGGCGACAATCCTGGCAGGAACCCTGTGCTTTTTGATGACGGGCTTCCAGAACATCATGTTCAGGGAGGAGAACAGGCGAGCCAAAAAAGCTGCCGAAAAGGCGGAGGAACTTAACCGCTCCCAGAACAGATTTTTTTCCAGCATGAGCCATGAGATCCGCACGCCCATTAACTCTATCCTTGGCCTTAATGAACTGATCCTCAGGGATGAGAAGGCTTCAGTTGAAGTGATAAGGAATGCCACGGGAATTCAGGGAGCAGGCAAGCTCCTTCTGGCGCTGATAAATGATATCCTTGATTTCTCCAAGATGGAAGCGGGGAGCATGGATATTATCCCTATGGATTATAGGGTTGGAGATATGATCTCCGAGATCGTGAATATGATATGGCTAAAGGCCCACGACAAGGGACTTAAATTTGATGTCAGCGTAGATCCCAAGGTACCTTCCGTGCTTTTTGGCGACGAGGTCAGGATCAAGCAGATCATCATAAATCTTCTTAATAACGCGGTGAAATACACCCATGAGGGTCACGTCGACCTTCATATTGAGTGTGAGCAGACTGAGGAAAAGATGGTTATCCTCAGCATATCCGTATCCGACACCGGAATGGGTATCAAGAAGGAAGTCATTCCTTATCTTTTCGATGCCTTTAAGCGTGTGGATGAAGAGAACAACAGATACATTGAAGGCACAGGCCTTGGACTTAGCATTGTAAAGCAGCTCACCGACCTTATGGGTGGCACGGTGACTGTCAACAGCGTTTACGGCGAGGGCTCGAACTTTACTGTAACCCTCAAGCAGTGGATATCAGATCCTACCCAGATAGGAGAGCTCAATGTCCACAATGAGCAGCTGACTGAAAGAAGGCAGTATGAGAGCATATTTAAGGCACCGGAGGCCTGCATACTTATTGTTGACGACAACGAGATGAACCTTGAGGTTGAGAAAAAACTCCTGGCAGCCACGGATATGACCATTGATACGGTAATGAGTGGTCAGGAGGCTCTTGATATGGCCCTTAGAAAGCGCTATGACTGTATCCTTATGGATCACCTGATGCCTGTGATGGATGGAATAGAGTGCCTTGAAGCCATAAGAAGCCAGACCGGTGGCCTTAACAGGACCACTCCTGTTGTGGTGCTCACTGCAAACGCAGGAAGCGAAAACAGGGAGCTGTACAACAGGTCAGGCATGGATGGATATCTGGTAAAGCCGGTTTCTGGAGAGGCTTTGGAGGATACCCTGATGAGGCATCTTCCAAAGGAGAAGCTCAACATCACCGGCAAGCTCATGCGAATGCGTGAGGATATCAATATAACAGCAGGATACTTAAGAAAAGCTCCGGTCATAATCACCTCCACAAGTATGTGCGACCTGCCGGATATCGTTATCAAGAAGAACAATATACCCATCATCCCTTTCCTTATCCGAACAGATAAAGGAGTGTTTAAGGATGGTGTGCAGATGGAGGCCAATGAGCTTATCAGATATATTGGCGATGGGAAAAATGCCGCGTCTTCACCTCCTGATGTAAAGGCCTACACAGAATTTTTTGCAACGGCTCTTAAAAAAGCCCATCATCTCATACATATTTCGATCACAACCAGTATGAGTAGTGATTATAATATCGCATCGGAAGCCGCAAAGTCTTTTGACAATGTTACTGTCATCAATTCAGAGTGCATATCTTCAGCAACGGGAATACTGGTTCTTATTGCCAACAAGCTTGCGCAGCAGAACATTCCTGTTGAAGATATAGTTTCGGAACTTGAGGCGGTAAAGACAAGGCTCCGCTGCAGTTTTGTTATAAATACAACTGAGTTTATGGCAAGGAAGGGCCTTATAGCCCCAAGTGTAAATGAATTTGCCAAAGCACTTAACCTTCACCCGAGCCTTAAAGTTCAAAATGACAGATCAGGCATAGGCGGAGTGTGGATAGGAAGCACAAAGAGAGCTTATAAGAAGTACATCCGTCAGGCCTTCCCTGTAGATATCATTCCGGATTCCGATGTGCTGTTCATTCCCTATGTTGACGTTCCTATGTCTACTCTGCAGTGGATCAAGGAGGAGATCAGCAAGACGGCATACTTTGAGCGTGTGGTATTCAAGCAGGCTTCGGCGGCCATTTCCTCCAACTGCGGTCCGGGAGCTTTCGGAATATTGTATTTCGTAAAGTCCAACAAGTCCTACAACATCGGTTCATTCTTTGACAGCGATAAGCCGCAGGGAGCAGATGAGGATGAAAAGAACGGTAAGAACAGGGTAAACGGTTCATTAAAGAAGGCAGGATCCGGCGATGTGAAGGAGATCATGGATGCTCTTGATAGTGCTCCTGAGGAAAAGAAATGGTACCAGAAGATTGAGTGTATTGACGGAGATATCGCTATTAAAAACAGCGGCTCAGAGGATGCCTTCAGAGAGGTGCTGAAAATATTCTATGACTCAATTCCAGCAAAGACTGAGGAAATCGAAGGATTATATGCCGACGAGGACTGGAGTAATTACACCATCAAGGTCCATGCCCTTAAGAGCTCAGCCAAGCTGATAGGGGCAGTGGATATAGCTGAAAGGGCTCAGAATCTGGAGCTTGCTGGAAAGGCAAACAATATCGATTATATCCGTGAAAACCATGAGGGCCTGATGAAGGAATACAAGGCCATTGGAGAGAGGCTTACAACAGTTATGCAGCAGGAGCTGGGATATGAGAGCAATCCTCAAAACAGCAAGCCCCTTGCAGACAGTGCACTGATGCATACCGTATTCGAAGAACTTCGTGAGGCAGCAGAAAACATGGACTGCGACACATTGGGTGAGATCATAAAAGAAATGGGAGACTACCGTATTCCTGATCCGGAGAAGGAAAAATATGTCGCCATCTGTCAGCAGGCAGAGCGGTATGATTATGACAAGATCCTTGAGATACTGGACAACAAGTAGATTTCTTTTTTGAAAAGGACGCTTCTTAATGGAAACAGTTATCAGAATAAATGATGCAGTCAATGGATTTGCATGGGGAACCTTCGGTCTGATCCTGCTCCTGGGAACAGGACTTGTGTGCAGCTTTGCCACAGGCTTTTTTCAGATCACTCATGCTGTGCATCTGTGGACCAGAACCATCGGAATAATAAGGGGTGAAGGCCGTATCATAAATGATGCGGGAGCTTTCTCACAGTTTAGGACCTTTTGTACGGCACTTTGTGCTACTATAGGAACAGGAAACATTGCGGGAGTATCCACAGCCATTTGCGTGGGAGGCCCGGGAGCAGTGTTCTGGATGTGGGTAGCAGCTTTTCTTGGAATGATGGTCAAGTATTCGGAAAATGTGCTTGGAATGTATTACAGGAGAAGAAACCTGGAGGGTGCCTGGTCCGGAGGACCCATGTACTACCTTGAGGACGGTCTTGGATCCATCAGGCACTGCAAAAAACTGGGAAGGGTCCTTGCTATCTTGTTCTGTACCTTTACCGTGCTGGCGTCTTTTGGTATCGGAAACATGAGCCAGATAAACAAGATCACCATAAATGTTGGAGAGACATTCCTTTCCCATGTGGACATGGGACATGTTCTTGAAGTTTCAAGGGTTCAATGGAGCATTGGATTTGTCCTGATGATGGCGGGAGCTTTTATCATTCTTGGAGGTTTCAGGCGTCTGGCAGCAGTATCGGAGAAACTTATACCATTTATGTCCCTGGCATATATAGCAGGGTGCCTTATTATTATCATTATGCATATTTCGGCTCTTCCGGATATCTTTTCATCGATATTCAGATTTGCCCTTGGGTCACAGGCTGTGGCAGGGGGAGCTGCGGGAGCGTCGGTACAGATAGCTTTTAACACTATAAAGAGTGGATGCAAGAGAGGTGTATTCTCCAATGAGGCGGGCCTTGGTTCATCTGTTATTGCCCATAGCAATTCCTGTGCAAGAGAACCTGTTAAGCAGGGAATGTGGGGGATCATAGAGGTCTTTTTTGACACCATAGTAATATGCACAATGACAGCACTGGTGGTGCTTGGCTCCGGTGCCATAGACTTAAGAACGGGAGCTGTAGCTGAAGGAACAAATGATGCAACCCTTGTTGCAAAGGCCTTTGGTGCAAGCCTTGGACAGTACGGAGAATGGTTTGTGGTACTGGCAATTATTCTTTTCGCCTTCACCACAGTAATGGGATGGTCCTACTACGGAGCCAAGGTTACAGAGTACCTGTTTGGGGTAGTGTGGGCCAAGATCTACAGAGTTTTGTTTGTAATACTTATCATCTTCGGAGCGGTTATGGAATCCAACCTGGCATGGGATCTGTCAGATACCTTTAACGGACTTATGATGATCCCCAACCTTATAGGAGTCCTTGCCCAGATACCGCTTATTGTAAAACTTACCAGGAACTATGTTGACCGAAGGATAAAGGGAAAGATAGTTGAACCGATGCTTTCCTACGATCCCGATATTCAAAGAGATGCACTGAGAGCAGTTGTAAAAGGTGCAGATTGATCATAACAGTCACTTACTATTTCCAGCGGAGGATTAGCTAATGAGTGAAGAAAGAAGCATAGTCATCATACTCTATCAGTACAGTGTGGTGGTCAAGGGAATTGAAAGAAGGCTCAGGGATGTGGGCTACAGAGTCGATGTGCTCACTGATAATTTCGATCTCATCGACAAGCTCTCCGGCAGCACAGATATCTTTTTGCTGTATCTTCCAAGCGACATACTGGACGACAAGAGCAAGCAAAAGAGCTTTGTGGAGATCTGCAATACTGTAAAAAATGATGAAAAGAAAATGCTGATCCTTGGCGAACCCAATGATTACAAGGTATTATCCCAAAAGGTGACGTTCCTTGATGACTTTTTGTGGCTTGAAAAGCCTGTTGATCAGGAAAAGCTTGCGGAAATGGTTGAAAACGAGTTTTCGGATGAGCAGACGGTTGTTCCTCCCAAGGCAGAAAAAAAGAGGATCCTCATAGTGGACGATGATCCTTCCTACGCAGGGATAGTCAGAAACTGGATCAAAGACAGGTATAAGGTGGATATTGTGACTGCGGGAATGCAGGCGATAACCTTTCTCATAAAGAATCCCGTGGACCTGGTGCTTCTGGACTATGACATGCCGGTGGCTGACGGACCCCAGGTACTTATGATGCTCAGGCAGGAAGAGGCAACAAAGCATATTCCGGTTGTATTCCTTACGGGAATTGATACAAAAGAAGAGGTGGCAAGGGTGGTATCCCTAAAGCCTGACGGATATATTTTAAAGACCACCACCAGAGAAGAGCTTATTGATTATCTTGGAAAGAAGCTCGGGTGATAAGACAGTTGGTTATAAGATAACATGCCCCGGCATTTTGCGCTGCCGGGGCATTTATAATGTGCACCTTTGCAGGAGGGCAAAGGCTCAGATGCTTATTGTTCCATCAAATACTGTGGTGGCAGGGCCTTCCATGATAACGGAAGATGCAGGATCTCCGTTCCAGGTGCAGGTCACGATTCCTCCAAGGACGTGAACGTTGACCCTGGGATCGGTGTGACTGTTAAGGACGCAGGCAACTGTTGTGGCGCAGCACCCTGTTCCGCAGGCCAGAGTCTCGCCTGTTCCACGCTCCCAGACTCTCATATGGACGTTTCCTCTGTCGTCTACCTTTACAAACTCGGTATTAGTCCTGTTTGGGAAGAACTCATGATTTTCAAAGCAGGGGCCGATGTGCTCTATATCGAAGGTGGCAAGGTCCATGTCTTCAGGAAGGAACACCACTGCATGGGGATTGCCCATGGATACGCAGGTCATGTGCCACTGCCTGCCGGCAGCAGTTATAGGGTAATCGATGATGGCATCTGACGGGATCCCTGAAAGGGCGGTATTGCTGCTCCTGGCAGCATCATCAGATGCTGCAGGTACTGATACAGGTACATCATTAGCCTTAAGTATGGGAGCACCCATGTCGACCTTAACACTCTCCACAAGATCATCAGGGCCAACACAAAGGTCAATATATTTGTTCTTGCCTGCACTTACAATGGTCAGCTTTTTCTTATCTGTGAGGCGATGGTCGTAAACATATTTTGCAACGCATCGTATTCCGTTTCCGCACATCTCGGATCTTGAGCCGTCGGCGTTATACATCTCCATCTCGAAGTCCACATCAGGATCATCTACAGGGTTGATGAATATCAATCCGTCTGAACCGATTCCGAAGTGCCTGTCTGAAATCTGCCTCGAAAGCCCGGGTTTCTTTTCCTGAGGGATTATCTCTTTTCCTCCGTCTATGTAAACGTAATCATTGCCACAGCCGTGCATCTTGGTAAATCTTATCTCCATAGGATGGTCCTCCTGTCTTAGATTTTTCACGATTATATAATATAATATCATTTTTGAAAAAACCTGTATACAATTATACAAAGTTGGTATAAAATAACCTCAAAAAATATCGCTTCAGCGCGTTAATGCAAGGAGAATCCCATATGTACAGACCAAATGAAGACTATCTGAAACTCCCCGGAAGCTATCTGTTCAGCACCATTGCCAAAAAGGTTAATGCCTATCAGGCAGCTAATCCGGATAAAAAGATCATCAGACTTGGAATCGGAGACGTTACCCAGCCCCTTTGTCCTGCAGTTATCGATGCACTCCATAAGGCTGTGGATGAGCAGGCAGATGCTGCAACCTTCAGGGGATATGCACCTGACCTTGGATATGAGTTTTTGCGAAAAGCGGTTGCAGAAAACGACTTCAGGAGCAGAGGATGCGATATCGCTGACGATGAGATCTTTATTTCAGATGGCGCCAAGAGCGACTCGGCCAATATCCAGGAGATTTTTGATAAGAACTCAAGGATTGCTGTGTGCGATCCTGTTTATCCTGTCTATGTGGATTCCAACGTAATGGCTGGAAGATGCGGTGATTATGACGAGAGTACCGGTATCTGGAGCAATGTGATCTACATGCCATGCACTGCTGAAAACGGCTTTGCACCTGAACTTCCAAAGGAGACTCCGGATCTTATCTACCTGTGCTTCCCTAATAATCCTACGGGAGCTGCTGTGACTAAGGATCAGCTTCAGGTCTGGGTTGACTACGCAAATAAAGCAGGCGCTGTGATAATCTTTGATGCAGCTTATGAAGCATATATTTCCGAGGAAAACATCCCTCATTCGATCTTTGAGTGTAAAGGGGCAAGAACCTGTGCCATAGAGCTGAGATCTTTTTCAAAGAATGCAGGATTTACAGGCCTGAGGCTGGGTGCCACCATCATTCCCCATGACCTTAAGGTCACCCTTGACGGCAGGGAGGTAGAGCTTCACAGCCTCTGGGCAAGAAGGCACGGAACCAAGTACAACGGAGCGCCCTACATCGTTCAGAGGGCAGGAGAGGCCTGCTATTCAAATGAGGGTAAGGCTCAGATAAAAGAGATGGTGGCAAAGTATATGAAGAATGCCTCCTTCATCTTAAACGGCCTTAAGGATGCAGGGTACGAGGCCTTTGGTGGTGTCAATTCTCCTTACGTATGGCTTCGCACTCCTGACAACATGACCAGCTGGGAGTTCTTTGACCATCTTCTGGAGAAGGCAAATGTTGTGGGAACTCCGGGATCGGGATTTGGCCCAAGCGGAGAGCATTACTTCCGCCTAACAGCCTTTGGCAGCTACGAAAACAGCGTGGAAGCGCTAAACAGAATTAAAGATTTATAAAATTGCGATAACTACACCTGTTTGACGTATAATATAGGTGTAGTTATTTCTTTTTTCAGGAAAAATGGAGTGGTTCATGGACGACGAGACCAGAAAACTCATAAAAAAATATGAGAGCAACATGATCATCAGTGGCAGAGGTATGCTGTTTTTTGGTCTGTGGGATGTTCTTAAGATCATCGTCGGGGTCCTGTATGATTCCGGCAACGAATATAATCGTCAGCTAAAAGCTCTTATTGCACAGGATGAGATTTACGGAGTAGTGATGTGGGTCGCTATATCGCTTGCATGTGCTGCTGTTATGTCCTTCGCATTATTTATCGGTATCAGGGCCATTATGTACGGAAGAGGGACCAGGCGCAAAAACGGCTTCCTTATCCTGGTTGTTCTTTTGGGAATCATAAATATTATGGGTATTCCCCAATACTTCGTACAGATCAAGGAGGATCTCACTCAGCTTGATGTGGCGATTGCAACAATACTTATGGATCTTTCTTTTGCTTCCATGAGCTTTGACATGGTCTATTCTGCCATAAGACTTTCAGCGATCAGCAGAAAAATACTTAAGGAGACGTGACATATGCAGGAAGATTTTCACTATTATGCTACATATTGCGCGGCCATCCTTTCAGGCTACACCCACGAAGAGAGCCTTGAGATCTGCTACAGTGCCCAGTTTGTGGACCTGTGCTCAAAGACTTATCTTGCTGCCATCAAGGCTCCGGAAAGTGCGGCAACAACTCAGCTGCAGCTTGAGATGATGGATGCAAGAACAGATATCATCGGTCTTCAGGAGATCACCAGGATCTGGGCATCCTTTCACTTTCTGCCAAGGGATCTTCATGCAAAAAAGAAGTGGCATCCAAGAATGTACATGAACAAATACAGACTCATCTGCGGCCCGAATTCTGACCTTATGGTAAAGACCGTGGAGCTTGCAAAGGAGCAGCCTCTCCAGAGGGTGGGGATTGCCATGCACGTACTTGCTGATACCTGGGCCCATGCCAATTTTGCAGGAACGCCATCTCTTGTAATAAACAACACTGATAGTGACTTTTTTGAGATCATAAGGGACGGTGAAGAGGAAAAAGAGATAAAGATAAAGTTCAGGCACAGCGTTTCTGCGCCGGATGACCTGGATAAGCACATTTATACCAATTCTCTTTTCCAGAGCAATGAGAATTCCATCATGAACCTGGGGCATGGAAGAGCCGGGCATCTTCCGGATTACTCTTTTATCAGATACAGATATTATCCGGCCTGGGCAGAGTACGGGGACATAGTAAAGGATAACCCCGGCGACTACTACAAGGCCTTTAACCAGATGGTATACGCCATGAAATATATCCGGGGAAAAGAGCTCTTTTTCGAAAAAGACTTCTATGACATCCCAGAGGTAAAGCCCTACGAGGACAGGATAAAAGAGATCATAGAAAAGCGCCAGCCCCTGGCAAGCGATGACTGGAAAGCCTTTGGAGAAGAGCTTTCGGGGCAGGAAATATGCGATTTTGACGTAAATAAGTATCAGAGCGAGTATGTAGCTGCGGATAAGGATTCCAGAGAGAATACTTTCCTTGGCAAATTTATTGACGGAGCCATAGCCCATAAAGCCATGGTCTCCAATGAGATTTTGTCCTCGGGAAGCATCCTGGCGGGATTTGTGAAGGTATTTGTCAAATGACGAAAATTCAAAGGATCAATAACATATTGGTGGGGCTGGTGATGCTGGCGGTAGCGGCACTCCTTTTTGTCTCCCCCTACAACGTATTCTGGATAGTGCTGTTAATCCTCTCCCTGGGACTGGCCATCGAGGGCCTTCGGACCATCTTCTATTATTTTGCCATGGCCAGATTCATGGTGGGTGGCAAGATGATGCTGTACAAGGGGATCATTGTGTTTGATTTTGCGGTGCTGACTGCGTCCCTGGCGGATCTTCCAAGGAATTATGTCCTCATGTACCTTATCGGAGTACATGCCTTTTCCGGAATTGTGGATGTGCTAAGGTCCATGGAGGCAAAGCGCTACGGCGGAAAGAGCTGGCGGCTTAAGCTTGGCCAAGGACTTCTTAACCTTGTGATGTGCGTGCTGTGTCTTGTGTTCTTTAAAAAGCCCCAGACGGTCATCATCCTGTATGCCCTTGGAGTTGCCTATTCTGCTGTGCTTCGTATCATTTCAGCCTTCAGGAAAACAGCCCTTGTATACATACAGTAAAGCGCTGTAGTTTACATATCTTAAGGAAAGTATTAAAATATCTCCATGTATGCACTTTTTTTCAGAATGCATACATGGATTTTTTAATTCGCAGCAAATTTTAATATTTTAAGAAACAGGAGTATTAGTTATGGCATTATTGAAACAGTGGCGCGATATGGCTTACTCTGAGACGGCAGGCAAGGGCGATCTTCAGAGACTTTGGACACAGTATTTTGAGAAAGAGCGTGATATCTACGCAGAGCTTTTAAAGAACCCTGATGAGGTTGTTTCAGGTACAGTAAAAGAGCTTGCAGAGAAATATGGCGTTGATCTTATGACTATGGTTGGTTTCCTTGACGGAATCAACGACAGCTTAAAGGAGCAGAATCCTATCGAGGAGATGGAAGAGGACACTAAGGTGAACCTGGGCTTTGAGAAGGAGCTTCTTTACAAGAACATGGTAAATGCCGGTGCTGACTGGCTTTACAACCTTCCTGAGTGGGAGGAGATCTTTGATGAGGACAAGAGAAAAGAGCTCTACAAAGAGGAGAAGGCTTCTCACACTATCAGAAAAGAAGACAAAGTATATCCTAATGATCCATGTCCATGCGGAAGTGGCAAGAAGTACAAGAAGTGCCACGGCAAGGCCAATGCGTGATCATTTGATACAAATATTTAGTTGCTGTTCCCGTGAGCAGAGCACTTGGTGAGGTTTTGTCGAACCTAGTGCGAGCCATGGGTGATCACTTGACGAGGTTTTTTCGAGTCTAGTGAGGCATCCCAGTTGGGGTAGTAAGAAAGGATTAGCAATGGAAAGAGAAGAATTTTTGGGATTGTACCGCCACTCAATGGCGCACATTCTCGCAAAGGCAGTAATCGAGATTTATGGCAAGGAAGTACAGTATGCGATCGGACCTCAGATCGATGACGGTTGCTACTACGATTTTGTACTTCCCAAGCCAGTAACCCAGGACGACTTTAAGATGATCGAGGACAAGATGAGAGAGATCATCAAGAGAAGAGAAGACTGGACAAGAAAAGAAGTAACCAAGGCTGAGGCACTTGAGCTTTTCAAGGATCAGAAGTTTAAGACTGAGCTTATTAACGATCTCCCTGAGGGTGAGATCATCACTATATATCACACAGGAGACGACTTCGTAGATCTCTGCAGAGGACCTCACGTTGAGAACTCTCAGGAGCTTATGAATGTTTCCTACCAGATCAAGTCTGTTTCAGGCGCATACTGGAGAGGCGATGAAAAGAGAGATCAGCTCTCAAGAATCTATCTCTACGCCTTCCCAAGTAAGGACGAGCTCAAGCAGCACATCAAGCTCATCCAGGAAGCAATGGAGCGCGACCATAAGAAGATCGGACCACAGCTTGACCTGTTCATGTTCGACGAGACAGCTCCTGGTATGCCATACTGGCTTCCAAGAGGATGGAAGATGTACCAGGCACTTCTTAAGTATTCAAGAGAAATTCAGGAGAAGCACGGATACACAGAGATCGCAGCTCCTCTTATCAATAACAAGAAGCTCTGGCTCATCAGTGGTCACTGGGCACACTATGTAAACAACATGTTCATGGTTCCAGGCCTTGAGGGTCAGGTTAAGGCAGACGCTGAGATCCCTGGCGTTGTTGAGAACATCAATGAGCCTTCAGATGAGCCCAAGAATGTCAAGATCGTAGCTGGTTCTATGATCTACAACCGTGAGCTTGAGGATACAATGGCTGCTAAGCCTATGAACTGTCCTAACGCCATGATGACATACAAGAGAACCAATCATTCCTACAAGGAACTTCCTATCAG